>Ga0164243_10005307_pt1 | contig 19728 bp, 22 predicted proteins | sample OricompcompostOP_FD_108781 | JGI IMG/M metagenome (GOLD analysis project Ga0164243, IMG submission 108781) | Organic Plus compost microbial communities from Emeryville, California, USA - Original compost - Organic plus compost (OP) | ecosystem: Engineered > Solid waste > Mixed feedstock >... | reverse complement strand
CTCGAACGTGTACTTCGCCCTCTTTTGCTTCTCGTTCACTTCATGCTCCTGTCCCGGCATTCTCCGGGCTTGGGCTATGAACTCCGATATTCGGGGGCAACCTCAGGACGCCGTGGGCGTCAATGCTCAGACTGGCGTGATGATGAGGCCGCGCCAGCCCCGCCCATCGTTCTGCCCGAGGCCCAGGTCCTGTTTGAGATTCTGGCAATAACGCTCGATGCGCCAGCGCATCTTGGCCTCGTAGACCATGCGCTCCAGCGGCGTGTCTTCGGGCAGCGTGGACAACCAGTACTTCGGCGGTTCGTCATGGCCCTCGGGCCACTCGATGAGCAGCCACGGCGGCTCGCGCTGCTCGTCGCAGTGTGCTGCACGTACTCGCACGCGGGTGAAGTCCGAGCGCGGCGCGGGCTTCGTGCTTTCGCGCCAGGCCACTTCTTGCCTGTCGTCGGGCCCGATGTCGAAGACCACGCCTTGACCGTGCGGGCCGGTGCTTTGGAGCGGCCGCGTCACCGCGGCGCAGCCGCCGTGGCACGCGGTCCCTGCCGCTGAAGGCTTGGGCGGCGGCAGGGCCTTGTGCCCAGGGGGCCACACCATGCGCTGCATGTCACACCCGCACGACGTAGGGCAAGCCAAGCTCGCTCAGGCGTTCGCGAAACGCCGTGTCCGCGCCATAGCCCGCGTCGGCCAGCACGCAATGCCTAGGTGCTCCCTGGGTCATCAGGTGTTCGATCTGCTGCAGTGCGATCTGGGGCTTGGTGCAAACTCGAGCCCTTCGAGCCCTTCGAGCCCTTCGAGCCCTTCGAGCACGCCGGCTTTCTCACGTCGGGGCGCGTCGTCGGCCCACTGCTGGAGCAGGGACAGCTGCCAGGCCACTGGAATGCTGGACGCCACGCAGGTCAGCGACACGCTCACCGCCACATGGCAGTTGTCCTGCTTGCCCAGCATCCCGCAGTACTGGCGAGCGACACTCACCGAGTGCCGCTCCTGCTTGGGAAAGCCGTGTTGTCGATGATCCACAAACCGCCGTCGCTGAAATCCATCAACGGCGCGACCCACTGGCATATCCGCAGCAGCAAGCGTTGGTTCGACCAAATCGCGGCGGCCACGAAGTGGTGCAGCGACTGGTGGCGCGAACGAACATGCAGCAGATACGCGTTCCAGCCCCTGGGACACGCTATCGCGACTCTGAGTCCGTCGCTTGGGTGGCGGGTCCGCGTTTCCCTTGGTCCTCGCCCTTGGCTCCGCCCACTGCGCCGTCGGCGCACCGGCATTGTTCCCAGGCTTCATCACTACTACGGCGAGGTCTGACTTCTCCATCCGTGCATTGTCGGCGTCGGCTCCTCGCCTTCCCGATGCGGGCCGCCGGCCACCACTGGCGCTGGCGGTCAGCCTGGAGATCTCCCGGTTCCCGTACAAGGAGCGTGCATGCATAACAGAGTTTTCGACCGTGCCGGGTCGCACAGGCGCTTGTGATGATGCGCCCTCGCATGTTGCCTTCCGTGGATCGGACGATGTCGGGACCCGAATCGAATTTCTTCTGCTCAATGGCTGGTCTGCACGTACCCCTGTCAACGCTTCGAGTTGCAGCTCGCGATACATGGTTCGCTTCACCTTTGCTGTGCGGGACTTGCACCCTTTGCTCCTTGCCGGTCCCCCGGCGCTCCCGACCGAGAAATGACCCATCAAGGTGCAAGCGGCGCCACGCACGCCCAAAAGCCCCCGTTCCTCTATTCAGGCTGGATGCCTGCCTCCTTGACGTACTCACCCCAACGCCTGTAGTCGCGCAGTACCACCTTCGCGAATTCCGCCGGAGGCTGATCGACGGGGTCGAACGCCAGTTGGGTCAGCAGTTGCCGGAATGCCGGCGTGCGCGAGGCCTGCGCCACGGCGGCATACAGCGGCTGGAGCACCTCCGGCGCAAGCCTGGCCGGCGCGAAGAGGCCGTTCCAGCCGCGGATCTCGAAGCCGCTCAGGCCCAGCTCGAGCAGGGTCGGGGTGTCGGGCATGAGCCCGCGGCGCTTGTATCCGGCGCTGCCGAGGATGCGCAGCCGCCCGTCCCTGGCGTACTGCATGGCGGTGGAGGGCGAGTCGAACATCATCTGCACGCGCCCGGCCAGCAGGTCCTTCAGCGCGTCCGAGCTGCCCTTGTAGGGCACGTGGACCAGGTCGATGCCGGTGCGCTTGCGCAGGACTTCACCGTAGATGTGGGAGATCGTCCCGACCCCGAACGACGCGTAGGCGAGCTGCCCGGGATGCGACTTGCCGTAGGCGATGAATTCCTCCAGATTCGTCGCCGGCACGGAGGGGTGAAGCACCAGCACGACGCCGCCCGCCGTGAGCTGCGCCACCGGCGTGAAGTCCTTGATCGGGTCGTAGGTGACCGACCGAAGGGTGTGCGGGTTCTGGGTCACCACGCCGTCGGAGATGTACATCAGCGTGTGGCCGTCCGGCTCCGACCGGGCCACCTCGACCGCGGCGATGCCGCCGCTGGCGCCGGGCTTGTTCTCGACGATGACGGGCACGCCCAGGACCTTGGCCATCTCCTGCGCCAGTGCGCGCGCCTGGGTGTCGGTGGGGCCGCCGGCGGCGAAGCCCACCAGGATGCGCACGGGCTTGCCCGGCCTGGGAAACGCGGCGGCGGCCAGCGCCGGCACCGCGGTGCCCAGGGTGCCCAGGGCGGACAGGTTCAGAAGGAATTGGCGTCGGAACATCGAGGTCTCCAGGGGTTTGTTCTTGGCAAAGGGTCAGTCCAGCCTCGCGCCGGTGGCGCGCACGATGGGCTCCCACTTCCCGCGCTCGGCCACGAGATAGGCGCCATAGGCCTGCGGCGTGGAGGCGATGGGCTCCTGCCCGATCTCGCGCACCCGCGCGAGCACCTGCGGCAGGTTCAGCACGGCGGCGAAGTCGTCGCGGATGCGCTGGACCCTGTCGTCGGGCGTGGCGCCCGGCACCACCAGGCCGAACGCGCCCGAGAAGTCATAGCCGGGCGCCACGCTGGCCGCGACAGGCGCCTGGGGGGCCAGCTCGCTGGGTTGCGCGCCCATGGTCGCGAGCAGCCGGAGCTTGCCGCTGCGCACATGCTCCAGCGCGGAAGGCGCCAGCGGATCCAGCAGCAGCCCGATGTGGCCGCCGAGCAGGTCGGTCATGGCCTGCGCGCTGCCCTTGTAGGGCACGCCCTGCATGCGTATCCCTGCCATCGAGTTGAACAGCTCCATGCCCAGGTAGCTCTGGGTGGTCGCATAGGCGTAGGGCAGGCGCCCCTGCTCCCTGCGGGCCAGTTCGACCAGTTCCTGCGGGTTCTTCGCTGCGAACGAGGGATGTGCGTACAGGGCCATGTGGAAGCGCGTCAGCAGCATCACCGGCCGCAGGTCGCGCTGGGTGTCGTACGGGATCTTGTCCGTCAGCAGCGGGTTGATGATGTGCGAGCCCGTGACCAGGCCGATGGTATGGCCGTCCGGCGCCGCCCGCGCCACCGTGTCCGTGCCGATCATGGTGTTGCCGCCCGGCTTGTTCTCCACCACCACGGGCTGCTGCCAGCGCAGGGCCAGCTGCTCGGCCATCTGCCGCGCCAGGGCGTCGGTGGCGCCCCCCGGCGGGAAGGGGACCACCACGCGCACCACGCGCTGCGGAAAAGCCTCGGCGGCCCGCGCCGGCCCTGCCAGCAGGGGGCCCAGCGGTGCGCCGGCCATGGCCAGCATCAGCCGGCGGCGGTCGATGTTCGGCCTGTCGTTCATCCTGTGTCTCCAGTCTTCGGGTTCTTCTTTGCGGTGCTGCCGCCGCGGGCGCGCGGACCGGGTCCGGTCAGTCCTGCGCGGCGCGCTTGCGCACCTCCACGATGCCGCGGTCGGCATCCACCTTCACCCAGTCGCCGGTGGCGATGACGCGCAGCGGGTCCTGGTCGAAATCCGTCAGCGCGGGGGCGCGCGTGACCACCGCGCCCAGGGCGATCTTGGCGCTCATGTCGTTGAACAGCATGGCCGCCGGCGCCACGCCCATGGACCGCGTCAGGTGGAAGGCGTTGGACCAGCCCGACGAGCCCTTGGCGCCCGGAAAGACCAGCACCTTGCCCGCGAAGCTCCGGCCGCGCAGCTCGTGGCGCGTCTCGACGATGGTGCCGGTGCGCGAGTCGATGCCGCCCCAGCCGGAGATGGCCTGGGTCGTGACCAGCGCCTCGCCCTCGGCCTGGCCGCCGACCACGCAGCGGCCGTGCAGGACGATGACGCGGGTGTCGGTGACGGTGTCGCGGGTTCCGCTCATTCCGGGCTCCCTCGCCACTGGCCCGTGCAGGCCGCGTCGATGCAGTCGGCCGTCGATCCGAACCAGGCCTCGATGCCCAGGATGGCCGGCAGGTAGTGGGCCTGCTTGGCCGAGTCCAGCGCGGCCACGCGGGTGCCCCTGGGCGCCGCGCGGCTCATGGCGGAGCAGCTGTCCGTGAGCAGGTGCGCGCCGGCGGCCTCGATGATCGCGGTGTAGCCGTTGCGGTCGGCCAGCGACTTGATCGCGCGGGGCGTGAAGATCCAGAGTTCGGTGTTCGGGCTGACCTTCCTGCCTTCCAGCAGGCGCGCGGCCTCCCAGATCTGCTCGATGGTGTAGTGCGGGCAGCCCAGCATCACGTAGTCCACCGCGGTGCTGCGCCCGGTGCCGTTGAGCTTCTCCCAGGTGCTGCGGCGCTCGGCCGCGCCGTAGCGCAGCTGCGCCACGGGCCGCCGCGCCCCGAAGGCCTGCTCGCGCGTGTTGGCCTCGGGCGTGACGCCCACCAGGTGGTACATCTCCACGCCGCCGGAGGACGAGGCCGCCGCGCCGAAGTGCTTCAGGCGCGCCAGGTTGGGCAGCCTGCCCAGGCCGTCGACCACGGGCACGCGGTCCTGCACCATGTCGCCGATCCAGTAGCCCAGCATGCCCCAGTCGGCCGTCGATTCCACCGGCACGTCGAGCGCGACGGCGTGCGTGCCCAGGCGGTTCTCGTCGACGTGGTAGCCCCAGTAGGGAATGCGGCCCGTCAGCATGGCCGCGCCGACGCTCTCGCGGCCCTCGGTGTTCGTGCGTGCGCCGATCACGGCGTTGCAGTAGATCACCGCGGAGGACTCCATCCAGGCGCAGTGCTCGCCGCGCGTCGGGATGTTGCCCACCTGGTAGGGCGTGCAGGTGTTGGTGGCCTGCACGCCCAGCCCGGTGATGTAGGCCTCGCCCTTGCGGTAGAACCGGATGGTCTGCTCGTCCACGCCCATGAGCTCGGGGTTGTGCGGATCGAAGCCGAGCTGGACGTGGCTGGTGAAGGTCTTGACCTTGGGGATCTCCACCGTGTCGTCGCTGTCCAGGCTGAATTCCGAGAACACGCCGTCCATGCCGCCGCGCTGGCGCGCGTAGTCGCGCATGAACGGGGTGGTGGCGCTGATCGAGGCGACCACGTTGTTGGTCTCCACCAGGCGCTCGGCGCCGAGCGCCCGGCCGTAGCGCATGAGCAGGTCCATCGCGCGCTGCACGGCCGGCCCGTCCCGGCCGTCGAGCATCGCCTGTTCCTCGTCGGTGAGCTGCATGGCGGCCTCCGTCAGGCGGTCACGGCCTGGTGCTGCCCGGCGCGCAGGTAGACGCCCTGGGCCCGCAGTTCCGCCTGCACGGCGCGCACGTCGACCGCGCGGGGCTGCACGCCTTGCGCGACCGAGAGCGCCGCCGCCACGCCGGCGGCCTGGCCCGTGATCCAGCACTGCGGGATCTCGCGCATGAAGCCGTGCGAGTTGCGGTCGCAGGAGATGTGCCGGCCGCAGGCCAGCAGGCCATCGAGCTTTTCCGGCACCAGCGCGCCGTAGGGGATCGAGATGTTGGGGAACTTGGGCGAGACCGCCGGCGACACGCCGATCTCGTCCGGCAGCGCGGCGCCGTCGGGCCAGCGGCTGCGCAGCACCGCGTCCACGCCCCTGAGGCGGCGGGCGTGGCGCACGCCGATCTGGGGTGCGCTGAGGATCATGTAGGCCTGCTCGAAACCGGGCGCGTGGCGCCGGTAGTAGGCCAGGTGCTGTTCCATCGCGCGGTGCGAGCGCACCTCGACCGCCGTGAGGTCGTCCACGTCCAGCGCCGAGTAGCCGGTCTGCCGCGGCCCCATGAAGAGGGCCACGTCGTTGCGCCACGAGACGAAGGGCCGCTCGAACAGCCCGCATTCCTCGCGCCCGCGCGCCATGAACTCGGCGAAGCGTTCGGGCTCGCCGGCCTTGAAGGCGATCCAGCGGTTCATGTCGACGCCGGCGAACAGCCAGGCCGTGTTCATGCAGTGGTGCACGTCGGCGGCCTCGATGTCGTTGTCGAAGGCCGCGCCTGCGCGTGCGAACAGGTCGCCGTCGCCGGTGGCGTCGACCACCACCTGGGCTTTCACCGCCATGCGGCCTTCCTTGCTCTCGAAGCAAACACCCGTGACCGCGCCGCGCTCGGCGTCGAGCAGCGGCTCGGCGGCCCAGCCGTGGTAGATCAGCTTGACCTTGCGCTCCAGCACGATGTCCTGGCTGAGCAGCTTCAGGCGTTCCGGATCGATGGTGGGCGACCAGGTGACGATGCCGTGGTAGGCGGCCGTGCGCTGGGACCAGTGCGCGGCCTTGGCCGCATCCTGCGAGCCCCAGTCGCTGCGCTGCGGGCCGGCGACCGCGTCGGCCGGCAGGCGCTGGAACAGTTCCTCGGCAAAGCCGCGGATCACCAACTGGCCTTCCCAGTCGCTCATGCGGTCGATCCAGATCACCAGGCCGCCCGTCGAAAGCCCGCCGAGGTGGTTGTAGCGCTCGAGCAGGGCAACCTTGGCGCCGGCGCGCGCCGCCGCCGCCGCGGCCGCCGTGCCGGAGGGGCCGCCGCCGACCACCAGCACATCGCACTCGTGATAGACGGGCGTCTGACGGCCGGGCTCGCTGACGTGGCCGTAGTCTGGGCGGGGCGGCCGCTCGTCCTTGCGGGCGAACAGGTCGGACGAGAGGAAGCGTTCGTCGCCTCGCTGGGTGGTGATCATGCCGGGGGCGGCCTGCGGACCTTGCATCGTTGTCTCCGGGGGCAGTGCTTGGGAAGAAAGGCTTAGCGCGGCTCGACGAGCACGGCGCCGCGGGTGAGGGGGCCGACGTTGCGGCGGTACAGCTGCAGCCAGCCGCTGTCGCACTGCGGCGGCGCTGGCTGCCAGGCGGCGCGGCGGCGCGCCATCTCGGCGTCGTCCACTTCCAGGTCGCAGCGCTGGGTATCCAGGTCGATCGTGACCGTGTCGCCGTCCTGCACCAGGGCCAGCGGGCCGCACACCGCGCCTTCGGGCGAGATCTCGGCGACCACCAGGCCCTTGCAGACCAGCCCTGACAGATGGCCGTCGGTGAGCAGAGCGACTTCTTCGCCCAGGCCGGCCCCGTCGATGGCGAACACCACCTTGGACGAGCCGCCGCCCATGCCGGGGCCGCCGCACACGCCGGCGCCGCGCATCACGATCACGTGGCCGGGCCGGATGTCGCCGCGCTGCAGGGCGGCGATGGCCGCGTCCGACGTGGCGAAGCAGATGGCCGGACCGGTGAAGCGCCGCACCTTGCGCTCCAGGATGCCGGTCTTGACGATGCCGTAGTCGGGCGCGAGGCTGCCGCGCAGCATCATGATGGCCGGCCGGTTCGCGATGGGGCGGTCCAGCGGGCGGATCACTTCCGCATCGGCGACCACGGCATCTTCCAGGTTCTGCCGCAGCGCGCGGCCGGTCACGGTCAGCGCGCCGGTGGCCAGCAGCGGCTCCAACTGCTTCATCACGGCCCGCGCGCCGCCCGCGGCGTCGAAGGTCTCGATGACGTGCTCCCCGACCGGGCGCACCGCCGAGAGCACCGGCACCTCGTGCGCGAAGCGCTCGAACATGCCGTACACGTCCGCCTCGCAATTCGATTCCGTGGCGACGGCCTGCAGGTGCTTGACGGAATTGACCGAGCCGCCCACCGCGAGGATGGTCTTGACCGCGTTCTCGAAGGCCTGCGGCGTCAGGATGTCGCGCGGCTTGAGGTCCTCCCACACCATCTCGACGATGCGCCGGCCGGCGCGCCGCGCGGCATCGAACATGGCCTCGCTGTTGGCGGCCACGGGGGTCGATCCCGGCAGCGCCATGCCCAGCGCCTCGCAGCAGATGTGCAGCGAGTTGGCCGTGCCCAGGCCCGAGCACACGCCCGGGCCGCGGATCGCGTTGCGGCTCATGCCGACCAGGCGCTCCATCGGCATGCGGCCCATCTGGGCGTGCATGGCGCCCACGAACACGTCCTCGATGTCCACGTGCTCGCCCTCGAACTCGCCGCTGGGCTGGTAGCCGCAGGCCACCATGATCGTGGGCACGTTCAGCCGCCCCGCCGCCATGAGTTGGCCGGGCACCGTCTTGTCGCAGGAGGTGAGGCAGACCATGCCGTCCAGCTGCGCGCCCTCGACCGCGACCTCGATGTCGTTGGTCACCAGGTCGCGCGTCGACAGGATGTAGCCGCCGCGGCCGCCGGCGCCGATCACGAAGTCGCTGGGCGCGGCGGTGCGGATCTCGAAGGGCACGGCGCCCGCGGCGCGGATCGCTTCCTTGACCACCGCGGCCACGCCGTCGAGGTGGGCGAAGCAGGCCGCCAGGGAGGACGAGCTGTTGACGATGGCGATCTTGGGCTTCTCGCAGTCCTCCTCGGGAATGCCGAGGGCCTGCCACTGCGCGTTGCGCACCGCCCAGAGGTAGGAGCCGCGGGGAAAGTTGCTGCGGAGCTTGCGCGTCATCTGCGATGTCTCGTCTGTCGTCGTGGAGTCGGATCTTATATTGACATATCCATAAATGTAATGTCAATAAATATCTGTGGCATGCTCGGGAACGTGAACGAAAATGAAGTGATGCCATGACAGCACCGGGGAAGGGACGCACTGCCGCCAAGGCGCCCGCGGCCGCGGAGGGGGTGCCGACGGCCAGGACGTCGGCCCGGTCGGCCGCCGGCACCGGGCGCCGCGCCGCCGTGGCGCCGCCGCCCCGCGCGGCCGCGCAGCCCGCGCCCGTCGCCGGGCCGCAGGCGTCGGTCAACAAGTACCTGGCGGCCTACATCATGGGCGTGGCCAACCGCCTGGCCAACGGCGCCTCCAACCACTACCGGCGCCGCTTCAACCTCGGCATGTCCGAGTGGCGGGCCATGATCGCGCTGGGCGAGAGCGAGGCGCTGATCGTGCGCGAGGTGGCCGAGATGGCCGACCTGGACTACGCGGCGGCCAGCAAGAGCGTGCGGTTCCTCCAGGAGCGGGGCCTGGTCAGCATCGAGCAGACGTCGAGCCGCGGGCGCGCCGCGATCGTGCGCCTGACCGAGGAGGGCGCCGAACTGCAGGCGAAGCTGCGCGAATCGGCACGGCAGCGCCAGGAGCGGCTCGTGGCCGGCTTCTCGCCGGCCGAGCTCGAGACCCTGTGGGCGCTGCTGCGGCGTGTCGAGGCGCAGGTGTCCCGGATGAACGCCGAATAGCCGAAGGCCCGGCGGCGGCCGGCAGGCGCCCGGCACCGGCGAGCACGCCTGCCCCTAGCGCAGCAGCGCGCGGGCCGACCGCTGGAGTTCCTCGACGAAGGCGTGCGCCAGGGCGGACATGGGCCGCGCGGGATTGCCGATGACCGAAATGTGCAGTCGCGCAGGCGCCTTGAACGGCCGCCAGTGGACCTGGATGCCGGGCCCGGCCACCGTGGCCCGATCCACCAGCGCGACGCCGACGCCGGCCCTGGCGAACCAGCAGGAAGCGGGCCCGGAGCGCAGTTCCAGGTCGATGTCGCGGCCCTGCAGCAGTTCCCGCGCCACCGGGCGGACTTCCGGATAGGAAATGACGCGCTCGCCGCGCAGGTCGCCCGCGGCGATGTGCCGGCGATGGGCGAGCCGGTGGTCCGGGGCCATGGCGCAGACCATGCCGCACTCCAGCGACGCGAGGACTTCCAGGTTCGGCAGCGGCGGCGCCTGGAGAATGATCCCGACCTCCGCGTCGCCGTCCTCCAGTGCCCGCTGCACCAGCGCCGGCACCAGCAGGCTCACGTTCAGGTCGATCGCCGGCCGGCCCTTGAGCACCTGCGCCACGGCGTGCGGGACCAGCATCGTGGCGAGGCTGGCCGTGGCGGCGATCTGCAGCGACCCGGCCCGGGCGCCTCCCAGGTCCTTGCCCAAGGCGCGAACCCGCTCGACGCCCCGCCATACGCGCTCGATCTCCTCGTAGAGCATGTGCGCCTCGGGGGTCGGCACCAGCCGGCCCCTGACGCGCTCGAACAGGCGGCAGCCCGCGCGCGACTGCGCGACCGCCAGCAGCTTGCTCGCCGCCGGCTCGGAGACGTGCAGCAACTGGGCGGCGCCCCTCACGGTTCCCGCCAGCATGACCGCGCGGAAGACTTCCATGTGCCGAAGATTCATCGCCGGCAGATTAACCCAAGGTTATTTTTGCCCGACGATATTTCAATTGTGATTAATCACCTCGCACGCGAGACTCGACGGTTGACCCATGACAAGGAGACCTCGATGAAGTACCGTGACCGGCTCATGCTGCCTTTGCTCGCGTGCCTTCCGCTGGCGTCGCGCGCGAGCGAGGCGGGCGGGGGCTGGCCCACCCGGGCCGTGCGCCTGGTGGTGCCCTTCTCGGCGGGCGGGGCCACCGACTCGGTGGCGCGATTGCTGGCCAACCGGCTGAACGCCGCCTGGGGCCAGCCCGTGGTCGTCGACAACAAGCCCGGCTCCGGAACCATCCTGGGAACGGACATCGTCGCCAAGGCACCGGCCGACGGCCAGACCTTCGGGGTCGTCGTGTCCTCGCATGCGATCAACCCCAGCCTGCGCAGCAAGCTGCCCTACGACACGCTCAGGGACTTCGCGCCCGTCAGCGAGGTCGGCGTGCAGCACATGGTGATCGCGGCCAACCCGGCCCTGCCGGCGAACAACCTCGCGGAACTCATCGCCCTCGCGAAGCGGCAGCCCGGCAAGCTCAGCTACGGCAGCCCCGGCACGGGCACCGCCCTGCACCTGGGGATGGAGCTCCTGAAGGTCAAGGCCGGACTGGACATCCTGCACGTGCCCTACAAGGGCGGCGCACCGGCGCAGCAGGACGTGATGGGAGGCCAGGTGCCCCTGCTGCTGGACATCTATCACAGCGCGGCCCCGCTGATCAGGTCCGGCCGCCTCAAGCCGATCGCGCTCCTGAGTCCCCGGCGCCCGCCGTCCATCCCGGACATACCGACGGTCGAGGAGACCGTTCCGGGCGTCAGCGCCCTGAGCTCGATCGGGATCGTCGCCCCGGCGGGCACGCCCGGTGCCGTCATCCACAAGGCCAGCGCCGACATCGCGGCGCTCCTGGCCGACAAGGCCTTCGCGCAGCAGTTCCGCGACATGGGCGTCGACCCCGTCGCATCCACCCCGGAGGACTTCGATCGCCGGATCCGCGCCGACATCGCGAAATGGGCGCCCGTTGTGAAGTCCTCCGGAGCCACCGTCGACTAAGGACACGCAGAAATGACACAGGCTCTTCCTCACAACTCCGGCTCCTTCGCCTGGAACGCGAAGTCGTTCAGTTCCTCCGCCGACTACAGCCTGACGCTCTCGGAGGCGGAACGCGCGGAACTGCGGCACGCCGTGGCCGGGCTTCCCGACCCGCGGCACCCGGAGGCGGTGCCGGCGGCAACGCACGCGATGCCCCGGCTGTCGCCCCGGCTGCGCGCCGCCTACGAGGAAGTGCGCAGCGGACGCGGCTTCGTCGTCGTGCGCGGCCTTCCCGTCGACGACGTAAGCCTGGACGGGTTCATCGCGGCCGTGTGGATCGTCGGCAGCCATTTCGGCGAGCCGCTGTCCCAGAACACCCGGGGCGATCTGATCGGCCACGTGGTCGACGCATCGGCCGAGGACGCGACGCCGCGGATGTACCGCAGCAACCTGGAACTGCGCCCGCACAGCGACATCACCGCGATGATCTCGCTGGCCTGCTGGCACAAGTCCCAGTCGGGCGGCGCTTCCGTCATCGCGAGTGCGGTGACGGTGCATGACGAGCTGGCCCGCCGCCATCCGCAGGCGCTGCCCTGGCTGTACCGGGGGTTCCACTATCACCAGGTGGGCGAGGAGGCGCCGGGTGCGCCGCCCGTGACCCGCGAGCGCGTGCCCGTGTTCGCCGTGCGCGACGGGCAGCTGAGCTCACGCTACCTGCGCTCCAACCTGGTGGCCGGGCATCGCGCCCTGGACCTTCCGCTCGGCCCGGAGGAGATCGCCGCCCTGAACGCGTTCGACGAGGTGTCCACGGCGCCGGAGAACCGGCTGGCCTTCTTCCTGGAGCGCGGCGACATGATCATGATCAACAACTACACGGTCATGCATGCGCGCACTTCCTTCACCAACTTTCCGGAGCCTGAGCGCAAGCGGCATCTGGTGCGGCTGTGGCTGGATCGGCCGGGTTTTCGCGACGTGCCTCCGGAGTTCATCTTCCACGAGGCCAACGGCGTTCCCCGGCGCGACGGCAAGGCCGCGACGCTGAACTTCAAGCAGCTCTACAAGGACGACCCCGTGGCCAGCGGCGGCGTCGCCGACCTCAAGGTCACCGACGAGATGGCGTCGGCGCTGCGCTGAGCGGAACCGCGGCGCTCAGTGCGCCGCCTTGGCCGCCTGGATGCCGCCGTAGACGCGGGTGCGCAGGGTCGCGAACGCCGGATGCACGCGGGTCTCGGCCTGGGTGCGCGGGGTCGGCAGGTCGATGCGCACGTCGTCGAGCACGCGCGTCGGCGACGACGACAGCACGAGCACGCGCTGGCCGAGGTACACCGCCTCGTCGATGTCGTGGGTGACGAAGATCATGGTCAGCTTCAGGTCGGACCACAGGCGCAGCATCAGGTCCTCCAGGTCCGCGCGGGTCTGCGCGTCCACCGCGGCGAAGGGCTCGTCCAGCACCATGACCTTGGGCTGGTAGGCGACGGCGCGGGCGATCGCGACGCGCTGCTGCATCCCCCCCGACAACTGCCAGGGATAGGAGTCTCCCGCGCCGGCCAGCGCCACGGCCTCCAGCGCCGCGCTGACCATGCGGGCGCGCTCGGCGGCCGGCACCCCGCGCTCGCGCAGCGGCAGTTCCACGTTCTCGCGCACCGTCTTCCAGGGGAAGAGGCTGCGGCCGTATTCCTGGAACACGACGGCCATCTCCTGCGGAGGGGCCGTCACCTCGCGTCCGTTCACGCGCACGGCGCCCCGCGTCGGCGCCAGCAGGCCCGCGAGGCACTTCAGCAGCGTGGTCTTGCCGGCGCCCGACGGGCCGACGATGCAGGTGAAGTCGCCGGGCCGGACCTCGAAGTGGAGGTCGCCGATGGCCTCGACGCGCCGCTCCTTCGATTCGTACACCTTGTTCAGGTGCTCCACCGCCACCGCGGCCGTCGTGGTCTGTTCGAGTACTGCGTTCAATTCTTCTTCTCCATGTGCCGCATGCCGTGGTACCAGGCCAGCGCCCAGCGTTCGAAACCCCGGAAGACCATCGACAGTGCGAAGCCGAATAGGCCCAGCATCAGCACGCCGCTCCACATCTCGGGAATCTCGTAGCTGCGCTGGAAATAGATGATGGCCGAGCCCAGGCCGTCGAGGGCGGCGAACATCTCGCTGATGACCATCAGCACGATGCCGATGGACAGCCCCAGGCGCATGCCGACGATGATCTGCGGCGAGGCGCTGGGCAGGATGAAGTGCCGCAGGCGCGCCAGGCCGCGTATCTGGTAGGTGCGGCAGGTCTCGTCCAGCACCGGGTCCACGGCCTTGACGCCCTCCACCGTGTTCAGCAGGATGGGCCAGATCGCGCCCGCGGCGATCACCGTGACCTTCATGGCGTCGCCGAAGCCCATCACCATGATCAGCAGCGGGATGACCGCCACCGGCGGAATGGCGCGGAAGAACTCCAGCACCGGTTCCGCGGCACGGCGAAGCCCGCGCGACAGGCCGATCGGCAGGCCCAGCGCGACGCCGGCGATGCAGGCCAGCAGGTAGCCGGCCAGCAGCCGCTCCAGGCTGGGGATCACGTCCGAGAAGAAGCGCGGCCCCAGCCAGATGGCGGAGAACTTCTGCAGCACCGTCGACAGCGGCGGGAAGTAGAAGTTGGTCGAGCTGGCGCTCGCCGCATACAGCAGTGCGAACAGCAGCGCGGGCAGGGCCAGCTCGATGAACAGTTTCTTCAGGGCCGGGCGGATCATCGCTCGCCTCCCGCCGTGCGCACGCTGGGGTGCCAGCGCAGGATCCGGCGTTCCAGGGCGCGGGCCGCCAGGTTGATGGCCACGCCCATGACGCCGGCGACCAGCACGTACGCATAGGCCTCCACCGTGGCGTTGGAGGCCTGGGCCACGACGATGCCGCGGCCGATGCCCTGGCTGCCGATGACCATCTCCGCCGTCACCGCGAGCACCAGGGCCATGGCCGCGGCCAGCCGCACGCCGGTGAACAGGAAGGGCAGCAGCGTCGGCCAGGCCACGTGCCGTACGTAGCCGAACTTGCTGAAGCGGAACGAGCGGGCGGTGTCGCGCGCCACGCTGTCGATGTCGGCGAGGCCGTAGAGCATCTGCAGCAGGACCTGCCAGAACGCCGCGTAGGTGATCAGGACGACGCCCGACTGGTAGCGCGAGCCGAACAGAAGGATGATGCCTGGAATCAGTGCCACCGACGGAATGGGGCGCAGGAACTCGATCGTGGAGTGCGTGTAGGTGCGCGCACCCGGCGTCAGGCCGACGGCCAGCCCGGCGGCGATGCCCGCCAGCGTGGCGATGGCCAGCCCGAGCAGCCAGGTGCGCGTGGTGCTGAGCACGAAGCCCCAGAACTCCGACGTCAGGAGCAGGTCGCCCAGGCGAGTCAGCACGGCCGACAGGGGAGGGAAGAACTGCTGCTGCAGCCAGCCGAGCCGGGGCGCAAGTTCCCACGCCAGCGCCAGCAGCACGATGCCCGCCGCGCCGCTGAGCCAGCGCAGCACGGCGCCGGCATCCTGGCGGGGCGACGATGCCTGCGGCCGCGTCTGGGCCGGCATCCCGAGGCCCTGGCCGCGGGTCATGACATCACTGGCCATTCCAGACCACCGCGTCGTAGGCGGCCGGCTTGGTCAGCATGCCGAATTCGTTGCCGGCCTTGGAGAACAGCTCGACCGACTCGCGCGGGATGGCCGCCTGGTAGCGCGGCAGGATCAGCTTGGCCGCGACGTCCGGCCCCAGCTTGGTGAACTTGGGCAGTTGCTGGCGCACGGCATCCGGGTGCTGCTGCGCGTATTCCAGCGATTCGTTGATGGCGGCGCGCAGCTTCTTGAACAGCTCCGGGTTGGCCTTGAGCTGCGGCTCGCTGGTGAAGTAGCCCGAGGTCAGCATGCTGCTGCTGGACATGGCCTGGTAGGGCGAGCTGATCGGCGGGAACCCCGCGGCGATGGCGGCGGTGCCGAAGGGTTCGGCGCCGACCATGGCGTCGGTCTTGCCGGCCTGCAGCGCCGCCAGCGCCTCGGCGAAGCCCAGCTCGATGAAGCGCACCTTGTTCGGGTCGCCGCCGTCGGCCTTGACGGCGGCCTTGCCCATCATCTGCAGCAGGCCGTTGAGCGCGTTGACGCTGACGGTCCTGCCTTCCAGGTCCCTGGCCGACTTGATGCCGCTGGCCGGGCCCGCGTGGATCATGGTGACGTCCGCGCCCTTGACTCCCGTCGAACTGGAGCCGGCGGCGATGATCTTCAGCGGCAGCCCCTTGTCGCGTGCCTGCAGGATGTTGACCAGCGCGGTGAAGCCGAAGTGGAACTCGCCGCTCATGACCGCCGGCACGGCTCCGGTGGAAGCCACGTTGGCCTTGAGCTGCAGGCCGTGCTTCTTGAAGATCCCCACTTCCTCGCCGAGGTACAGCGCCGCCACGTCGGTGACGGGCACGAAGCCTGCATTCACGGTCACGAGCTTGGGCTCCTGCGCATGCGCGGCCGAGGCCAGCCCGGCGCCGAGCGCGGCGGCGGCCAGCATGCCTGCAAGGGAGCGTCGAAGGGAATCGGGTTTCATGTGGGTCTCCTGGTGGTGGCGTGGTGATGCGGCGTGGCGATCAGCTTGGCCGGTCGCCGGCGATGGTGATGCGCGTCATGTAGCGGTCGCGCCCGATGTAGTCGGGGATGGCCTTGTGCATGGTGCAGCGGTTGTCCCAGACCAGCACCTGGTCCTTCTGCCAGCGCACGCGGCAGGTGTTCTCGAAGCGGGCGCTGTGCGCATAGAGGAATTCCAGCAGCGGCCGGCTCTCCGCCTCGGTCATGCCCTCGAATCGCTGCACGTAGACCTGGTTGACGTAGAGAAAGCGCCGCCCCGATCCGGCATGGGTGCACACCAGCGGATGGACCGTCTCGCGGTCGCCCGCCTCGATGTCCAGGTCGAGCCTGGCGCTGCTGGCGCTGAAGCGGCGCTTCTGGGCGTGGTAGGCCGACCCGTAGATGCGCGTGGCGCTGTGGACGGCCTTCAGGCCGTCCAGCAGGCTGCGCATGCGCTCCGACAGGGTCTCGTACGCGGCGTACATGCTGAGAAAGCCGGTGTCGCCGCCGAATTCCGGGACGGTGACGGCGCGCATGACCACCGCTGCGGGCGGGCGCTCGAAGTAGGTGCTGTCCGAATGCCAGTTCTCTCCGATCACCCGGCCGGTGTCGTTGGCGTGGCGCCGGATGACGTGGATCTTGTCGAAGCCCTCGACCTTGTGCAGCTGCGGTATGTCCATCAGCGCGCCGAAGCGCTGGCTGAACGCCAGGTGCTGTTCGTGGCTCAGGGGCTGACCGGGGAAGTAGATCACCTGGTAGTCGTGAAACGCCTGGAGGATGTCCTTCCAGGTCGGCTCGTCCACGGGGCGCGTCAGGTCGACGCCGCGGATCTCCGCGCCGATGACGCTGTTGAGCGGCCGTACCTCGATCCGGGTGAATTTGGCCGGGTTGTCGTAGATGGCAGTCACGTTGAAGTCATTCCTTGTTCATGTGCTCGACGCCGTCGATGAGCCTGCGCACGAGCGTCTCGGCCAGGACGCGCTCCTCGGCCGACAGCACGCTCAGCAGCCGCTCGTTGCGCTGGCGTGCCACCTGCCGGACATCGCGGGCGAGCACCTCGCCTTCGCGGGTGAGCCGGGCGATCGCGGCCCGGCCGCGGGTGGGGGTCTGCTGCATCGCCACGTATCCGCGCTCCTGGAGCAGGCGCAGGCTGCGGCTGGCGGCGGCCTTGTCCATGTCGGCGGCCTGGGCCACCTCGCCCACGTTCACGCCATCGACCAGGCACAGCGTCAGCAGAACCCGGAACTCCGCCATGCCGAAGCCATAGCGCCGCTGGTAGAAGTTGCCGGCCCTGCGGTTGAGGCGGCCCGAGAGGGCCGCCACCAGGATGCCGAAGGACTCGTCCGCCAGCGCGGGGATCGCCTCGACCGGCGCTTCGTCGGCGCAGGCGTCCGGTGGCGCTGTCGTCGCGGCCGCGGACCCGTTCATCCGAGATGGGCCCGCAGCCACTGGGTGGAGCGTTGCCATGCCAGGGCGGCCGAGGCGGGCTCGAAGGCGGCCCGGTCGTCGCAGTTGAAGCCGTGGCCTGCCGGGTAGACGTGCAGCTCGCACTCCGGCCGGCCGGCGCGGATCCGCTCGACCCGATCCATGGGGATGGTGTGGTCGAACTCGCCGTAGTGCAGGAGGGTGGGGCAGCGCGGGGGCGCATCGAGGTGATCGGCGATCTGGCCGCCGTAGTAGCCGACCACCGCGGACAGCGAGTCGCTCTGCTGGCCGGCGATGTACGCCACCGAGGCACCAAGGCAGAACCCCATGGCGCCCACCGGGCGTCCGGACTGCGCGGCATGCCCGACCGCGGTCAGCGTGTCCTGCACCATGGCCGCCCAGTCGAGCCGCGGCATCAGCGCCAGGGCCCTGGACACGTCGTCCGCGGCGTAGCCGGTCGAGAAGTCGCGCTCGACCCGGTCGAACAGGGCCGGTGCGAAGGCGTCGTAGCCCAGGTCGGCCAGCCGGGCGCAGACCGCACGGATGTGGGAGTTGACCCCGAAGATCTCCTGCAGGACCACGACCGCGCCGCGCGGCGTGGTGCGCGCAGGCGCCTGCCAGCACTGGAAGCGGTGGCCGTCGTCGGCCTGGAGGGTGATGAAGGAATCCATGCGGCTCTCCTCAGTCCGCCGGGCCGAGCGTGGTGCCGCCGTCCACGATGATCTGCTGCCCGGTGATCAGCTGCGCCGCGGGCGAGGCGAGGAACAGCGCCGCGCCCTGCAGGTCCTGTGGCGTGCAGATCCGCCCCAGCGGCGCCGCGCGCTCGAAAGGGGCCCGCGCCTCGGACGACTTGAGCCGGCCGCCGCCGATGTTCGTGATGACCGGCCCCGGGGCGATGGCATTGACGAGGATGCCGTACCTGGCCAGCTCGTGCGCGTACTGGCGCACCATGTAGCCCACCGCGGCCTTGGAGGTGGCATAGATCGAGCTCACGAGGGTCTCGGTCTTGGAGGCGGAGATGGAACTGGTCACGATGAAGCGTCCGCCGCGCTGGCGCTTGAATTGCGGCACGACCGCCTGCAGGGTCAGGAAGATGGAGCGGGCGTTGGTGGCCATCACCCGGTCCCAGAGTTCGGGCGAGAGGTTCTCGATCTCGCCGGCGGGATTGCGCTCGCCCTGCCCGTTGAGAAAGCCGGGGCCGGCGCTGATGCCCGCATTCGCGAACATCACGTCCAGTCGGCCATGGGTCTCGACGACCGACGCCACGGCGCTGGACAGCGCCTCGGGCTGCGTGACATCGGCGACGTGGCCGTGGACCGCGAGGCCGTCCGCGCCCAGTTGATCGACCGCGGACGCCAGGGCCTCGGCCTGGATGTCCAGCAGATGCACGCGGGCGCCGTGCGCGGCCATGACCTGTGCGTAGGCCAGCCCGATGCCGCTGGCGGCGCCGGTGACGGCGACCACCTGGCCTTCGACATTGAAAAGGGGGTCTCTGTTCATCGCTGTTAATTTGATTTGACATTTATTGATATGTCAATATAAGGGTTGTCACCAATCCGAACCCACGTCGTCGCTTCCTCGCTTCCTGATTCATCAATTCAGGCTGGGTCGTGTGGTGCGCCCGGAAACAACCCGAGCTTCATGAGACGGATGCGCCGACCTGTCTTGCACAAAGAACGAGGCGTCGAGCCTCGTTGCGTCGGAGGGCTTGCGCAATGCAAGCTCCTTGTCGGCGTGCGAGGAGCTGGACAGGAGGTGGATTCGGGCGATCTAATAAATAGCTAGTAACCTATCTATAATCCCCGCATGTCTTCCGCTGCCAGGAAAGTCAAGGGGTCGCGTGCTGCCAAATTGATGGCCGTGACGGCATCGTTCGGCGTCTTGCAGCGCGGGTTCCGTGCGGCCGCAGACCGATCTGTCAGCCACCTCGGCATCTCGCAGACGTCGGCCTGGGCGCTGGTGATGATCGGGCGGCAGGGGGAGGGTGCCCGGCAGGGCGTGGTGGCCGATCTGCTGGGTGTGGAGGGACCATCGTTGATCCGCACCCTGGACCAGTTGGTCGGCGCCGGCCTGGTCGAACGGCGGGAGGACCCGGCTGACCGCCGCGCGAAGACCCTTCACCTGAGCGCTGCGGGCGAGGCCATTCAGTCGGAGGTGGAAGCCGCGCTGCATGCTCTGCGCGCGGAGGTTTTCAAGGATGTCGCCGATGCGGATATAGACGCTTGCCTGCGGGTCTTTGCCGGCATGGGCAGGCGGCTGGGCAAACCCGATCGCACAGCGCTGGGCGACGGGTCCACCTGAATGCAGGCGCTT
>Ga0164243_10005306_pt1 | contig 19728 bp, 15 predicted proteins | sample OricompcompostOP_FD_108781 | JGI IMG/M metagenome (GOLD analysis project Ga0164243, IMG submission 108781) | Organic Plus compost microbial communities from Emeryville, California, USA - Original compost - Organic plus compost (OP) | ecosystem: Engineered > Solid waste > Mixed feedstock >... | reverse complement strand
TCGCGAGACGAACACCGAAGAAGTCGACTTCCGTCGGGACGCCTTTCCGGACGGCGGTCTCAGCAACATTGGCGGCCGGCTCGACGCCGAGGACCGGAACTCCAAACGGCAGGAAGTGCTGGAGCAGGTAGCCATCATTGCTCGCGAGTTCGACCACGAGGCTTTCCGCCCCGAGACCGCGGCGCTTGATAATCATTTCGACGTAGGTCTTGGCGTGATTGATCCATGACGTCGAAAAGGAGGAAAAGTATGCGTACTCTTCGAAGATGCTCTTCGGGTTGACGTATTCCTTCAACTGAACAAGGAAACATTGGCCGCAGACGAGTGCATGCAGCGGATAGAACGGTTCCATCTCGTCGGCGCGATTCGACGGGACGAAGCTCTCGCACAGCGGCGACATCCCGAGGTCGACGAAGGTATGGTCAACCGCGCTGCCACAGAGACGGCAGTGGTGCGGTGTGGCTTCCTGAGCCTCGGCTAGAGCCGCGCTAGCCGTCTCTACATTCATTTTGGTCCCGTATGCCGATAAAAGAACTGGCGATGCTTATGTCTATTTACCCATGACCGTTAAATAATCGGTCGCCGCAGCATCCTATTGCAAAAAATAGCACATCTTCTTGCCGTCTCATCCGCGCTTTGAATATTGATGGTAAACAAAAAAAAGACCATTACGCCTTTTGAGTATTGGCCCGATTGGTGCGGTTTTTGTTTGTAGCCGCGATACTTGCGATGAACGAAGGGAAGAACGTGCGTTTCGTGCCCACAAACCTTGAAGGCGCAATGCTCCTGGAGATAGAGCCTGCGCGCGATCAGCGGGGATTTTTCGCCCGGACCTTCTGCGAGCGGGAATTTGCCGAACACGGATTGGAGACCCGCTTCGTACAACACAGCATTTCACAAACGTCTACGAAGGGTTCAATCCGGGGCATGCATTTTCAGCAGGGTGCCGCCAGCGAGGTGAAGGTCGTAAGCTGTAAACGCGGCAGGATCCTGGATGTCATCATCGATCTCCGTCAGGACTCTCCGACCTATGGCCGGTGGCAGGGGTTTGAACTGACAGCCGACGCGCGGAACAGCCTATACATCCCCAAGGGCTTCGCTCACGGCTTTCAGACTCTCACCGACGACGTCGAGGTTCATTACCTCATCTCGGCATTTTACATGCCCGAGGCATCGGCCGGTTATCGCCACGACGATCCCGCTTTCTCGATCGCATGGCCGCTGCCGGTCTCGAGCATTTCCGACAAGGATCGCTCCTGGCCGGATTTTGCAGATTTGAGACAGTAGAAAGGATCGTCGAATGAAGTATCCGCGAGTTGACCATTTCGATATTTGTCTGCAATTGCCGTTTTTATAGGTTTCGATTTTATGCTACCGATAAAGGAAAATAGGGCGCGCCGTTGCAGCCGCCAACAGTGATATCAGCTTTCGGTTAGGCGGAGTTTTTTTAGGATCTCCGCACGTGCGCGTTGGAGATTTCAATGAATAACACGGTTTACTATGATGCCAACGTCTCCGATGAGGTACGTCGGCAACGACTTTATGACGGGCAGCTTTTTGTCTATTCACCGATCAAAAGCAGTCTTGCCTTTGTCGAATTCGCACGCTCGATGATCGAGGAGGCATTCGGCGATCTCGATCCGAGAACGGCGCAAGATCAGATGGGCGTTGAAGATTATGCGGAGCTGCTCGGAAAGCTGAAGCCGGCATTCATCCACCATCCCGAGTCCAAGCGCCATATTCAGAATATGTTCACCGAGCTCGGCGTCGATCTGGATAAGACCTACTTCGACGTCCCGCGAATGCGCAGCTCGACCAGCAGTGGCTACCTGACGACGGGCATCGCCTATGCGTGGCATGCCCACCGCGATACCTGGTACTCGGCGCCCGCATCCCAGATCAATTGGTGGATTCCGATCTACGATATTGAATCCGACAACGCTATGGCGTTCCATCCGCGCTATTGGAGTGAGCCGGTAAAGAACAGCTCCGCTGGCTATAACTATTACACGTGGAATAAGCTGCACCGCGGAGCCAACGTTGCAAAGCTCACGAAAGAGGATCCGCGTCCTTTGCCGAAAGCAACGGAAGCAATGGATCCAAAGCCGGAGATACGTCTCATTTGCCCGCCCGGAGGCATCATTATGTTCTCCGCTGCCCAGATGCATTCGAGTGTGGCAAACACCTCAGGAATGACCAGGTTCAGTAGCGACTTTCGCGTCGTGCATATCGACGATGTGCTCGAAAAACGAGGCGCTCCCAATGTGGATGCTGCCTGCACGGGGACCGTTCTCCGGGATTTCATCCGGGGCACTGACTTTGCCCGGCTCCCACAGGACGCCATTTCTCTTTACGACGATGGCACCGAGAACGAAGGTGAGCTCATCTATAAACCGGACGCTCAGGAAGCAGTTTGAGGCTAAAAAGGAAGTACAACATCTGGACGTTGAAGCGATTGCCTGATCCAAACGTTGAGAGATGCGGAGTCCCCGACCAACTCTACCGTTACACCGGAAAACGTCGTGCGGGTCGTGCTCAATGCACTCTGTATGCCGCGGCTAGCTGAAATCGCCAATGTATAGGTTCGCCCTCTGGCGAAATCCTACTAGCTGCAGAAATTTTCAACCAAAGACTATTATTCGGTGGAACTACACTGCTACTTCAGCAGTCCCTCGCGCACCAATAGTGCAGCCGTCTCCTTGATAGTCTGAAAAGGAATTTTCGCACGCTCCGCGATATCGAGCAGGGAATGCGTTCCGTCCGAGAGGTTCAGCAACCAGAGCATGGCCATGTTCTTGGCCGTCGCATCCGCATCATTTGCAATGGCGGAGTAGAGCCCGCGTTTTCCGAGCTGCGGCTCGCATTTCGGTAGCGTGTTTCGATAGATGCGGTTGCCCTCGAGAATAGCGATGGCATTAGTGATGATCCGATAGGAATCCTCAAGCGCGTCCGGGCTAATGAAATCCAGGTTGTCAGCCGATGTATGGTATTCCGGGAAGCTGCCCCAGAGGCTTCGCTGAAAGAGTCCCACCGACAGGTCGAAGCCCGGCGAGCAGAATTGCCGCTCGTTGTATCCATAGGGCGAAAAGTCGAGGACCGTCGCAGGACGCCCCGTCTGTGCTAGCGCATGGGTGAGGACGCGGTCGATCTCCCGGTTGCCATTGCGGCTTTTCTTGTAGGTGGGTGCGCCACGATCGCCGACTCCCGCCAAGACCAACCCGTGTTTGATGCGTCCGACTTTGTCCTCGTTTTTTGCTAGCCACGCGATAGCGCCGATCGTGCCCGGAGTGAAAAGGAAACGATAGCTGTAGCGTGTCTTGATCGCTCCGATGCGTTCGGCGAGCAGTGTAAGGAGCGCAACGGCGGAACAGTTATCGTTCGCAAGCGACGGATGGCAGGTATGAGCCGAAAGCAGGATCTCGTCTTCGGTTTCTCCCTTATGAAGATGCTCCGCATAGGTCAGTGCACCGTCCGCTAATCGCGAATCTATTACGACTTCGTAGATGCCATCCTTGAGGCTTTCGAGCTGCCGATGTGTCATGCAGAACCCCCAATCCTCGCTATAGTAGGTGGTCCGATAAGGGATGAGATCGGGCTGCTTGGGTAACGTGTGGATGTGTTTCTTGAGATCCGTAAGCGACAGGCGGGCATTCACCGGTGCGCTGTAGCTCATGACATGAAGATTTGAATTCGCGAAGTCGACAATCTTATCTCCGCGCGCATCGCGGATATAGGCGTCGCGGATGTTCCACTCCTTTGGAATGGTCCAGTCGAAGACAGATGCCCCCGTGGGCATCTCATGCACATCGAGGCTGATATGCTCGGCGATCAGGCGCAGCGTCTCGCGAACACCATTCCCTGTGATGCTGCGGCAGATCGGAAAGATTTTCGCCGCAAGTGCATATATCGCATCCCCTGGGGCGACGAGCTGAGTGGCAATGCTGTTTGAACGATCCATTCTTCACTGCAGTCGCACGGTAAGAAAATCCGCGCAGTCGCCTACGCAACGCCGACAGCATCAACGATATATGCACGTCCACCGGACGTGTGACGAAGATCAGAATCGAGAATGCCGTCCGCGAGCAGCTTCTTGATGTGCCCAATGCGCTGGTAACGCGGCCCTTCGAATTCTTCCAGCGTGAGGCCGGAGCCGCTATAGGCTTTGTAAAGCTGCTCCGCGGCTTTTCGGGCGTCCCACTTTGGTTTGAAAGCTGGCAGCGTGCGCGCGATCTTTTCAAAGCTTACGCGATAGCAGCGCGTGTCGGGGCCGGCATCGCTTGCGTATTCAAGGCGGGAATTGGGAACGACATCGGCGACGATCTCGGCGATCTGAGAAATGCGATAATTGTGATCCGTATGTCCGACATTGAAGGCCTGATTGAATACTTTTTCCTCAGGCGCTTCGAGCGCGGCGATGAATGCGCGCGAAATATCCTCGATATGGACGATCGGGCGCCAAGGCGTACCGTCGGATTTCAAATAAATCAGTCCTTTTGTGACGGCCCAGGCGGTGAGATTGTTCAGGACGATATCAAAGCGCATGCGCGGAGAGAGGCCATAGGCCGTCGCTGGCCTCATGAACGTCGGGCAAAAGCCATCGCCAGCGAGGCGCGATATATCGCGCTCGGCCAGCACCTTGGATTCGCCGTATGCGGTGACGGGATTGAGCTCCGCCGTTTCATCGACAAGCGCGTCGCCGGCCTGTCCATAGTTGCTGCAGGAGGAGGCGAGCAGGAAGCGTTTCACCCCGGCTTGCTTCGCCGCCGCGGCAACGGTGACACTGCCGCGATGATTGATGGAGAACGTCAGATCACGATTGAGATTTCCCAGCGGATCGTTTGAGAGCGCGGCCAGATGAATGACGGCGTCGAAGCCGCGCAAATCAGCACTGGTGATGTCCCGGACATCCTTGCGAATGCTCGGAACATCGGCAATTCCGCCGCCGGCGTCATACGTGCATCTCTCGAACAGATAGGAATCGCATCCCGTCACCTCGTGGCCCGCGTTAAGAAGCATCGGCACCATGACGGTTCCGATGTAGCCCTGATGACCGGTGACTAGAACCCGCATATTTTACTCCGATGCTGCATCAGGAATTCCTACACACGCTGCCAGCATGCCATGGCTAGCCGACCTCGTGACGATTTTTGCCAAACCATACTAAAATTCGGGATTGTGCAAAGCAAAATCTGAGTAGATGGTCATTTTGCTTAGCTAACTGGCTAAATACCGTCTAGCGAGATTGCGAAAAAAAGAGCGACAAGTGCTCACCAAGTCGATTTTGATAGCAGCGCTATCCCTTAAAACGTTGCGATGAAAGGCGAGATAATTCCATCGGTCGTGACGATGGACTAAAGACCTTACAAATTGATCGTAGTAGGCTCGAGTGAGATAATGCATCAGCCGAGCCAATTCATTTTCCGAGAAAAAACACCTCCCAATGCGACGCGCCGTCATAAAGCGGTAGAGCAAAGAAATATCAAATGAGAGGACGCGCCCCAATATTGATTCTGGGTCGCGGGTAGTATGAGTAAGTCGTTTTTGGCAGAATGCAAAATCAGAGTGCTTAAGCAGCTCAAGTATGGCATCGGTGTCATCGAAAAAAGCTCCTTTTCGAAAGAAGTCTACCCTCTCGCGAACAAGGTCGCCTCGATACATGACTGTCGTCGGACTGCCAAAGGCATAGAACTTCCCGAGGATTGTCGCGCGGGCAATGTCTCTGCCGCTCCCGAATTCAGGAACCAAATGGGCATTTGGCGGATCTTGCTGCCCATCAATGCTACGAACGGAACTAATAACCCCGGCAGAAGGATGGAGCGCTGCAAGCATCAGCATCTCCTCCAGACAACTAGGATAGAGGAAATCGTCAGCTTGAACTATTTTGCAATAACGAGCGCTCGCCGGCAATTCTCGTAGGGCCCTATTATAGTTTTCTCGTTGTGACACAAACTCGGAAAAGTACCGATAGCGAACACGAGAATCTTTCTCCAAGTACGAACGCGCAATATGGCCCGAACCGTCATCGCTCCTGTTATCGGCGAGGATATATTCGAAATTTGAAAAGCTTTGGTTTAGAACACTTTCTATGCAGCGCGTCAGCCCTTCCTCTGAATTGTAAAACGGCGTAATAACGACGACGGGCAGATTGGGTCGAACGGACACCGTAGGATCCTATATTTTTTGCGAGTTTGAAAGGCGTTCCATTTCTCTCCCAATTGTACATTGCGACCACGCAATCAGACCGAATGCCCGGACACCAAAACGGGCTATGTTCGATGCTTTCTTATATTCCCCTTTTTTGAGAGCCTGTCGAAATGGCCATCGTAAGTGCGAGCAAAAGGCCCGATTAAGCGAAGGCGGCCATGAATAGCTGCGCAAGCTATCCGCTACGTTTGGATCTGCATCCTCGCCTATAAGATCGTCGATTCCGTAGTGGCACGTAAGCAGTGTCCGGGCAATAGCAAGTTCCCCAAAAGATGGGCCTCCGCTATTAAGCAGCATCCGATAGTGCCCGAGCGAATTGAAAGCTCTATCATAGGCTTTTCTGATAAACATCGCCACGCCCCTTTGAAGCCAAGCTAATGCCTCGCCTTGATCCTCAAGGTTCGATTTGAAAGGGCGAAAATCAGCTAACGACCACGTATCGTCCAGGCGCTCCATCAAAATGCGATCGTGAAAAATCCAAGAATCAATAAGACTGTCATTCCTGCATGCCGCTCTAGGCGCGTCGTGTTGTCTTTGATAAAGGACAACGTCATCGACAAATGCACCGTCATCAAAACGCGCAAGCCGTAAAATCATATCATAGTCTTGGCTTCGTTTGGCAGCCTCATCGTAGGGACCTGCCAGATGAAGAGCCGATCTTCGCGCCATCCAGGACGGATTGGGAAGAAAGCACGCCTCCATCAATTTAACAGCCGTCCTGCGGGGATCGGCGCTGGGAATGCAACTGATATCGTGGTGTGTCAAATTTTTAATGCTGAGGGGCGGAAGCTCACGAAAACGTTGAAATCGCCCAAAAGAGAATCCGATCTGAGGCGAGCTCTTCAAAGCCGAGACATGATTTTCAAGCGCGGTTAGAGGGAAAAGATCGTCGTCGTCGAGTACGATGACAAGGTCCCCCTCCGAGTTCGCAATTCCTGTATTCAGAGCTCTCGACTTTCCGGATGCGTCTTGGCGAATCGAGCGTACTCGCCCGTTGAAATTCGAAATTATCGACGGAGTATCATCTTCCGATCCATCATCTACGATTAGGATTTCGTAGGGGCTAAGGGACTGAGAAAGTACGGAGTTGATCGCCTCTCCCAACATATGCGCGCGATTCCGCGTCGGAATAATCACAGAAACTTTCATTCAGGCTCTTTCAAGAATTCTGCGAACTGATGTTGCCAATCCCAAAATGAACGTTTTCTGCGGCGCCGTGCTAGAACGTTGATCACATGTGCACGGCACGCGTACCTGCAGGCTACTCGAAGTCCATAGTCAAAAGATGCTTCTGTCGTCTCGTTGTGTACATCAAGGATCCTACCGGTCTTATGCTTCTTTGAATTAAGATGAACTCCCATAGGTGCACTGAGGGGGTAATAGTAAGTTCGAACAGCGCTAGCTCCCTCGACCTCGTTCAACCCTAAGCCAATCCACTAATCTGCCCTGAGATAGAATAATCTGACCGGAAGTGCGCTCTTATCTGCAAGATAAAATCAAACCGTCAAAAATGCGGTAACGAGAAATCATGAAGGAGGCTGAAGCTTAATAAACCCCAGGCGAGCGAGTTCAGTCGCCACCATCCGATAGTACTTCAAGGAGGGATGGCGGGTGCTTTGAAATAGCGAAGGATCGCTACCAAGATCACGATGGTCAAGTATCGTAATATTCGAAGGAACTAGCTTCAAGGAACGATTGAAGATTTGATTGACAATGCTGTCGCGCCTATCACTCTCGTACACGGGGGGCACTATGAAAACGACCTTCACCCCATTGCGCTGGCCGATATCATTGATCACCGAAAGGTATCGCGCGATCTCAAAAGCGTCTCCGGGCTTCAAACCTCGATCGGAACTACCCAAGGGGTCTTCGTCTTTGACAGGCGCTTCACGGGTTTGGCCAGGATTACTTTCGGTGATTGATCCGTCTCGCTTGTATGCTGCCCATAAAGCGCCGCAAGAGTCGAACAACGACCGAATTCCATAAGGGAACGGGCTCATCCAGAGTGGGACGTCAGGTTGACACGAACCGCGAGGTAAAACTCTGTTTCGATAGCCTCCCTGAAAAAGAGCGGAGGCAACGGTATTGTAATTAAATGTCTCGTGAAGATAGTTATCGACGACCTGCTTAATGTAATCGGCAATTCTAAAGACATCGAAGCTCGCTCTGCCATCGTAGCTATGAAGCACAACGTCTAATGGGAGTTCGTTTCCCCAATTTAGGATGAAATTGCCATTATCGGCGTTAGGGGCGGTGATCTGCACAATCAGGAGCTTCCTCGGAAGACGTCGCCTTTGCTCCAAGTGGCGCAGATAACTGTAGATCTCGGGCAGCGATAAGTTTTCATACCAATAATTGAAGAAATAATTTGGATCATCATTATAGAACGCGTCGCCGCCGAAATATTGAATGATGTGATTGCCGAAGGCCCCGATCTCTGGAGCCGCCAGAGTTTCGGCAAAGCCGAGCTTGACAGAGCCTTCCTGACGCCTTGTCAATCCATAGACGTTGAAAAGATCACCTACTCTCATTGTCCGAAAATCGAAGGGCGGAGAGCGGTAGTCCGGTAGCCGGAAGTAGAGCCCATTAGACGCAATAATCAGCAGGCCGAGCGTAAAAGCGTAGAATGAAAGCCAATGTCGTTGATACCTCTCAGAGGCCTTCATGGTCAAAACCGGAAATAGACAAAAGTTTTGCTGAGCGATATCGACAGGAGACCGGCAAACATCATCGTAGCGAGCAATATGGGGAAGTCGATAATGGACTTACTCTCCTCGGGTTCATTATAGAGCCAAGTTTCCTCCCGTCCATAGAACGTCAGGCATCCGAGGGCAAGGACATAGAGCCAAGCTTTTGGACCGTAGACGGCGAAGCCGGATTTGAAAGATACGAGGTGAGAAAGATAGCTTGTATAGTTATCAAGGCCGAGAAAAAATAGCGGCCAAGCTAGGCTAACAAGGGCAAATGTTATTCCTACCGACACGGATGTTGGCAGGCGGTCCCAGGCGTATTGCAGTTTCTGATATGAGATGACTAAGAAACCGTGATAAATGCCCCACGCAACAAAATTCCAACCCGCGCCATGCCACAATCCGACAAGCGCAAACACGAACAAGATGTTGCGTACGTAGCTTTCCCGACCGCCCATGCGAATATAGACGTAATCGCGCAACCAGTAAGACAAAGTTATGTGCCATCGCCGCCAAAACTCGCGGGGATTTTTCGATAGATATGGCTCGCGAAAATTGACTGGAAGTTCGATGCAAAAGAGCCGGCCCAGGCCGACCGCCATAACCGAGTATGCCCAAAAATCGTAATAAATTTGGAATGACCAGAGCAGTATTTGTATAAGCTGGTCAGCGGCGGAAAGCTGGTCTAAGGGAACGCTTTTACCGCGGAGAACTAATGTGGCGCTCACGTCCGCAACGAATATCTTGAAAAAGAGACCAATGGACAGAAGTTTCAGGCCCGACACCAATTTTGGTCGGAGGATAGTGCTTACTTGAAGTGCCTGAAGCTGATCTCTTAAGTCCTCATAACGCATGATGGGACCCGCGATGAGATGCGGGAAAAAAGTGGCGAAAGAGGTGAAGCGGAGCAAGTTGCGCTCGGGTTTAATCTTCTTGTCAGATACGTCGATCGAGTACGATATGAGCTCAAATGTGTAGAAGCTGATGCCGGCAGGAAGCAAAATACTAAAGAAAAACCAGAAACGCTCACGCGATTCCGGTCCCGCTTGTAATGTGTCGAGAATGAACCCAAGATACTTGAACATGATCAGAAAAAAAGCCGGGCAGCTGATGGCAACCAGTAGCGCCAGCCATCTGGGACACTTGCGGACGAGAAAAGCGGTGCTGTAGCTCCAGACTATTGCGATCATGAACGCGCCGAGAATCTCTAGGCCGGAAATTCCGTAGAAGAGCAGCGACCCAACTGAGAGCACCCAAAGTCGCAGCCTCGGCACAACGGCATAGAAAGCGAGCAAAGTAGCCGGCAAGAATAAAACCAAAAACTCAAGTGAGTTGAAGTTCATGATCCTCAAGCCGGGATGGAAGAATTTCGACGACGCAGATTAATTTAGATCAAGAGCGCCGCAACTGAGTAACGACATGGCACTCTCAAAAAGACGTAACCCGCGCAATCCCGTTCCAAACTAACATTTCGATCAAGTCTAATACATTGGGATGGCAAATTGGTCCGAGGATCGATCGCAATCTAGGCAGTTGCATTCCACTGATCGCATCTGAGCTGGTCAAGTTTTTCTAGCTGGTGTGGCCCATACCGAGGGCTAAGAGGTGAGCAATGGATTTCAGCTTTCGGTCAAAGAAGAATATCAATGGGATCAGAGCCGTCCAAAGCAATCTGTCCTATTGCAAAAGTGACAGCTATCATCAGCGAGAATAAGCGTCGACGCATGCGGTCTGCCAAGTCGAGAGCACGCTGGGCATAATGAATGTGCACGGGGGCGATGTTAAACCGCTGACGCATTCCTTTGATTGGGGCCCAGCTCGACTTGTAATCGTGACCAGTTCCCATATCCAATGCGCGAAAGCCACGCTCGCGCGCGAACCGGAATGTGAGATCAATGATGTGTGAGCCGACGCTTTGATGCACCCGCTCGGGCTCGACGAAATTCACCCGTTGCCACCAGATCGCCATCATGTGCGATGTTGCTCATCGCAGCGATCATTGTGTCGCCATCGTGGACCGAAATTGTGAAGTGGGTACCGGCCTCCTCGAGATGCTTGGCGACCAAAATGCGATCTTCGAGAGATGGATCTTGGCCGCCCCACTTCTTGCGCCAGCCCCGGATAGTCCACTCTGCCGCTCCGGGATCATTAACGCGCATCTCCAGAGTCTTGCAGCGGTTGCGGACATTTTTGACACTGCGCAGCCGCGCAGTAGTTCGCCAGTAGACTTCGGGATCTTTGTCGAGCTTCAGTTTATAGACTGGAGTTTCATCGAGGCTGTGGATGGAGCGATGCGCAGGTGCGGGAGGTAGACGCCACCAACCCACGGGGATGTTCAAGTTAAGTGCTGCGAAGGCGTCAATTAGTCGACCGGGACGTGATGGTGCGAGCGAGCCTGGCGTCAGCCATTGCAATATCGGCTCCCAGCGAAAACCGCTGACGTGACGCAAGCCGATAAGTGCGATGGGCTCATCGCTTTGCGTCACCAAGGCAATGCCCTTCCGAGCGGGACCTGGCGTCGTCAGCACAATTTTGTAGAGGTCGCGGGGGCAGGTGTCCAGCGCAGGCAATTCGCTGAGCGCGGCATCAAGTTCGCTTGACCAAGCGTCAAACCATGAAACCTTCAGTTTGGTCATCTGACCCCATCCGTTGCTCTTTTTGAAGGTCGCCGGAACATAGATCGTCTTCGCGAAGTATGAACAATGAACCTGCAATTTGGAAGAGAGCGGTTATTCAAGATCGGATTTATGGATGCACCCTATCGACAAAATGGTTTTCGGTCCCGTTCGGAAATAGAACCCACTAAAGATAAGGCATTACGCGACACTGCTCCTTGGCTGGCAGGGATCCGACGATCATCGGGGTTTCAAAATGCCAGGTCATCGCGCCATGCCCCAGCGTGGCCCGTTTGAACCAGTATTGTCGCGATAGCCAGAGATGGAAATTGCCATTCACATTTTTACGGAGCTATATATTAAAAAAAGGGCGGCGATGCTCCCGTCATGCCGTCCTACGCTGAGATGAGTCTTCCTCGATCAACGCAAAGTGCCCCCCTGCGAGGATCCTGTCACAGGATCCGCGTTCCAAATACTTGAGCGGAAGTTCAATGCAACCGTAGCCCCAAGATTGAGGCAGCGCACGTATAGCGCCCTCCCTGGCGCCGCGCTCTATCGTTACGGCTAAGCAATCCTCAAGCTCCTCTAAAACCACCACAGATGGGATCGACATTCGAATAGATACAGTATAATCGCCGACTGCTAACGATTGGATCGGCATCTCCAACGTTATCCGACTATTCTCGGGCGCGAGCGCGATCATTTCATCAGGACCCAGATGGCCGCAAGACGCAAACCCTACGGGGCTTCCCAAAGCGTCTTTGATCTTCAATCCGATGGCGACATTCATTTTTTTTGGAGAGACGACATTTAGTGTAACCCTGATGCGCCAATTTTCCTTTTCATCGCCATCCCTTGGAGGCAATGTCGAAATGTCCGCACGTTGAACACTTGGCTTATCTCCGACAACGACATCCCGCTCAAACGACTGCTGCGACGTGACTTGGGCCGCATACTTGGAAATAATATCGATCGTCGGACCGATCTCTACGGAGCGCCCTTGCTCCAGCAAGAGACACCTGTTGCAGAGCGCCTGAATCGCGCTCATGCTATGACTGACAAAGACAATGGTGGCGCTACCGCCAGCCAAGCTTTTCATTCGCGCGATGCACTTTTTCTGAAATTCCTGGTCGCCGACGGCCAGAACTTCGTCGACGAGCAGAATTTCAGGCTCGAGATGCGCCGCGACGGCGAATGCCAGACGGACATACATGCCGCTGGAATAGCGTTTGACCGGCGTATCAAGAAATTTTTCGACGCCCGCGAAATCGACGATCTCGTCGAATTTTCTGCTGATCTCCGCGCGCGTCATCCCCAGGATGGAGCCGTTGAGATAGATGTTTTCCCGGCCCGACAGTTCAGGGTGAAAGCCGGTGCCAACTTCAAGAAGGCTCGCGGCGCGTCCGCGCATTCGAACGCGGCCCTCGGTCGGAGCGGTGATGCGGGCGAGAATCTTGAGCAGCGTACTTTTTCCCGCGCCATTGCGACCGACGAGTCCGAAAACCTCGCCTTCCTTGACTTCGAAATCGACGCCCTTAAGCGCCCAGAAGTCGTTACGTGCATGATTGTCGCCGCTGAGTTGGCGAAAGCGGCGGAATGGGGCAGCAAAAGCGCCGGTAATTGCTTCGCGGAAGTTGCGAGATCCGATGTCTCGCTCTCCAAGCGTATAGCGCTTCTTTAGATTGTCGCACTGTATAGCCCAATCGCCCATCTGCGCTCTATGTCCCTAGCCGTGAAATGGCCGACCGATCGTGGCCAGTGCCTTTGCCGGCTGCACATTTCGTCGCCACAGCAAAAGCTCCCGTTAAACAATGTCCGCGAAGCGTCTTTCGACGCTCTTGAAGTAAAATACGCCAACCACAAAAAAGCCGATTGAAGCAGCAAAGGCGATTAGAACGGAAGGCCAGTCGAACGGTTGACCCAAGAAGCACGAGCGAAAACCGCCGATCAATCCGGTCATCGGATTAAGAGAGACCAGCCAGCGCCACTGCTCCGGAACGATGCTGATCGGAAAGGCGATTGGCGTGGCGAACATCCAGCACTGAACGAGAAACGGCACGACGAAACGAAAATCACGATAAGTGACGGTGAGACTTGATAGGAACGTGCCCACTCCGAGAGCGGAAACCGTGATGCAGGCGATGAACAAAGGCGTAAGCAGCAGCTGGCCACTCAACGTAATGCCGTAATAGAACATCATGACGAATAGAAAACAGCTTGCGATGAAGAAATCGACGAGAGACGCGCCTACGACTGCGAACGGAACGATGAGGCGTGGGAAATAGACTTTGCTGATCACGTGTGAAGAATTGACGAGCGATTGAGAGGAGTTTGTCACCGCGGTCGAAAAAAACGTCCAGGGTAAGAGACCGGCATAGACGAATATCGGATACGGCAAGCCGTCCGACGGAATCTTGGCAAAATGCCCGAAGAAGACGGAGAACACGATCATCATCATAAGCGGCTGCAGGAGCGCCCAGGCAAACCCCAGAACCGTCTGCTTGTAGCGGACCTTGATGTCTCGCTCGCAGAGAACTTTCAGCAATTCTCGGTTCGCCCAAAGCTCTTGAATATCGAGGTGCCACCATTTGGTAGTCGGTTCGATCGTAATGAGCGGACGTTCACTCGCAGCGGTCAAAGACAAAAAACCTCGTGTGAAGCGCCTGTCGCGAAATCCCTGCTCGGGTGCTTCGGTCAAAGCGCCAATTCCATCGTCCCGGTTCAGGCAAGCACTTTACGTGCCAAACGGAAAATTGTTTTGGAATTCCGGTGTGCCCCGCACCGCATCATGGATCTCGGTTATGATTTCGCGAAGTCCGGATAAAAGCTATTGATGCTCTAGGCGCACGGTTAATGGATAGGGCTGTAGGTGGTATATGGGGATACCTCGGATGGCGGATACCCAAAGCCCAGGGACAGCAGTGTGCGAGCCGTAGATGTCGATAGCAAGGCCCATCGACTGGCACCCGGTGTGCAAAGCCAACTCATTTGGCAGTGCAAGAAAGGAAACGTCCCGACCTAATTCCTTAGGCTAATTTTTTTTTAGCTGCCCCATCCTGGTACATCCTTTTACCGCTATTGTCTTTTTCGCACAGCCGAGAAAATCTCGCTCATAAGTAGATAAAACTGCTGCTATTTTTGAGTGCGGGATTTTGCCTTGTCAGAACCTTTTCTTTCTTTGGCTGATTTCCAAAAAGGGGGGCTTCCGGTCGACATTCATAACGGCCGTTTGAGCAGCCTTAACCATATTGCGAATAGCCGTGCACCGGATATGGACGTCGAGGGGGGTACTCTGCCTGCCGCGATAGCTGCGCTCCGGGAGCGGCAGAACCCTCGCGCTATTCGAACTTTCCAATCGAGCCTTATGAATGCCTCCCCCATCGGGGGCAGACAAAAGCGCGTGTTTGACATGATGATTGCGTTAGCCGCGCTGGCCATGCTCACGCCGGTGCTGGCACTTCTGGCCGTCGCAGTGAAAATAAGTATGGGCGGACCCGTGCTCTATCGCCATCGGCGCATCGGTTTTAACGGGCGGTCGTTCGACTGCTTGAAATTCCGAACGATGGTCACCGTCGGCGATCGAGCGTTTCAGGATTATTTGGATCGCAATCCGGCCGCCGCAGACGAGTGGCGCACGAAACGCAAACTTGAAAACGATCCTCGCGTCACTCGAATTGGCCGTTTCTTGAGAAAGACGAGTCTCGACGAATTGCCGCAGTTCATTAATGTTTTGCGCGGAGAGATGAGCCTCGTCGGGCCAAGGCCGGTCGTTCGACAGGAGCTTGAACTCTACGGCGCACTTGTCAGCGACTATATGCGCGCCCGCCCTGGGGTCACTGGCCTATGGCAGGTGAGTGGCAGAAGCTCGCTGTCCTTCGAGCAAAGGATTGCGCTCGATTCAACTTACGTTCGAGATTGGGCGCTGGCGAAGGACATCATAATAATGATGCAGACCTTGCCGGCCATATTCAAGACGCCGCACGCCGTCTGAGTTGTGGGCATTTCCGCCCTTCTTATTGAGGATCGCGTAGACGCGGTCGCACATGGAATTTAAAGCGCCCGCAATTGACTCCCTTAAGCGGGAGGCCCCCGAGGCAATGTGGGACGCAACCGAGCTTGAGAAGTGACGCTTCAGTAAGACACTCGGCAAGTCATTCAATCGAGCGCGCGACTAGCGCAAATTGAGGGGGAGTTTTGAACGCCGATTAACGCTAAGCCCAGATTTTATTCAAACGCGTTAGGTGTTGCACTAAAAGCGCGCTAATACTTAATTTGTATTTATCAGAAAAAACCGCTAAAAATTGGTCTTATGTTGAAGTTCGCGCTCATTCGATTGAGGCCGGTGCAACGTCAAGCCGAGAGCGGGCCAACAGCCGTAGTACGAGTAATGCGTAACCGGAGTGCGGGGATATGGATGTTTCTACCGATGGCCTGGAAAACGGCTACGGAAGGCTTAAGAGCAAGCCGATCAAGGAAATAAATCGTGTTGCCGAAGTACGTCCTCAGTCGGCCGATGCTAGGCCACGAGAGGATGCGGCCTCGATCATCGTCATTGAGGGAAGATCGTTTGTTCGCAATTGCATAGTGACAAACCTGTCGGAGTCGGTCGCGCTCAAAGGCATCGGCTTTCCCACGGCCGAGGATTACCTCGCCAAGCAGAATGAATTGCAAGCGGCAATAATCGTCATTTGCACGATGGGCGGCGATGAAAGAGACGCCGTCGCGCAACTCACGAAATTGAAGGCGAGCGGATGCCGGGCCCCGGTGGTGGTGATGTCCGACGCCGATAAAATCGAACTTCTGATCGCGACCATGGAAGCAGGCGGCGACGGGTTCATGCCCGCGGATATCTCACTCGAAGTGGCAGCGCATGCGCTTCGTCTGATCCTCGCGGGGGGGCAATATTTTCCGGTGACAAGCTTGGTTGCGGTTCGCCGGGCAATAAGCGAAACACAACGCCCTGAGATGTGCCCCACGAGCATGTTCACCAAGCGCCAGATTGCTGTCATCGACGCGTTGCGCAAGGGCAAAGCAAACAAGATTATCGCGTACGAACTCAACATGTGCGAGAGCACGGTCAAGGTTCATGTGCGTAACATCATGAAAAAGCTCAACGCTAAGAACAGAACGGAAGTTGCGTATCTGGCGAACGAGCTGTTGTGCGAACATCCGTAGCGCGCAAAAAGAAGAGAGAGCCTGCATCGTCGGACCGGGCAACCCTGAACAGAAGGGATGAGCATGCCGTCGCGGTCGATAGCGGTCATCATTGCTGCCTTCAATTCGGCATCGACAATTGATCGCGCCGTGCGCTCTGCGCTCGCAGAAAGCGAAGTTCGCGAGTGCATTGTCGTTGATGATGCATCGGACGATACAACCATAGCTTCCGCGCTCCGGGCAGATGATGGTACCAAGAGACTGAAGGTCATTCAGCTATCCGAAAACCGCGGACCGGCATCCGCGCGAAATGCGGCCCTTGACGCTTGCACCTCGGATTACGTCTGCGTTCTCGACGCCGACGACTATTTCATCCCGGGGAGACTCCGGCGGCTGCTCGAGAGGGTCACAGACGATGATCTTTTGGCCGACGACATTATCATCGTCCCCGAGGACCAACTGAACGCATTTACGACTGCGCTGAATGGCAACATCGTGGGTGGTATGCCGCCAAGCGCGGGCATCAAGCTTGAACTCTCGGACTTCATCCGCTCGAACATTCCACGACGGGGACGGCCGAGGGCAGAAACCGGTTTCCTAAAACCCATTATGAAGCGCGATTTTATCGAGCGCACGAAGTTGCGCTATGACTCTGTCCTTCGTTTGGGCGAGGATTATGCCTTTTATGCGCGTGCGCTGATGGCCGGTGCCAAATTCCGTATCGTCGGGGCTTGCGGCTATATCGCCGTGGAGCGGTCGAATTCCCTCAGCTCCCGCCACAGCATCGCCGACCTTTCCGAGCTTGCGAACTTCGATTCAGCCTGTATTGCAAATGAAAATCTGAATGACGATCAGCGTGCAGCATTTCGCGAACACTTGAGGGCGACGAAAAAAAATATCGCGTTCCGGCGCGCTTTATCGGCCCGAAGCGCAGATGGTCTGTTGGCGGGAATTGCGACTGCCGCGAAGCATCCCTCATCTTTAGGATATATGATCTCAGAGGCCCTATACGCGAGATATCGAAAAATTCGCATAGGGATGGAGAATAGGGAAGGTCGCGATAAGCTTGATTCCATCAGGCTCCTTATCGGCGAAGCGGGCTTACGCTAGACATTTGCTTTTACCTTTCGGGAACGCGGCGAGACCCGCCGAACGGGAGGGTTTCAGGAAGGTCGTTCAGTTGTTATCCCTCGTATCGGATACGGACCGGGTCAACGATAGCGATGACGACGCCGGCGTGCCCGATGCATCCTTCATCGTCGCCGCTTTCAACGTCGCGCCGTTCATCGAAGAGGCAGTCCATTCGGCTCTCGCCCAGAGCGGCGTGGGTGTCGAGGTCATCGTTGTCGATGACGCATCGACCGACGGAACAGCCGAGATCGTCGAGCGTCTGGCCGCAAAAGATCCGCGCATCATCCTCCTTCGGCAGACGCAGAACGCCGGCCCGGGCGCCGCGCGAAATGCTGCACTGAAGCGGGCGCGGGGGCGCTGGATCTGTATTCTGGATGGCGACGATTACATCGTCCCGGAGCGAACGTCAGCGTTGATCGCCTGCGCGGGCGCAACCGGGGCCGACATCGTCGGCGACAATTTTGAACGCGTTTCATATGACGGCGAGCCGACCGGCCGTCTGCTATTTCCATCCGCGCGCGTCCCATTTCTGTTTTCGGTCGATGCGCCGAGATTTATTTTGGCAAATGAGGTGCTCGGAAAAGAGGCATTTTCGCTCGGCGCCATCAAGGTGATCGTGCGGTCGGAGTTTTTGAGAAAACATTCGATTTGGCATCTCGAAGATCTGCCGGTCGGCGAAGACTACCAGTTCATCCTCGCATGTTTGTTTCAGGGCGCGCGTTTCGTGGTCACGTCCGAGCCAGGGTACAAATACAGGCTTCGCCCGGGTTCTCAGTCCTGGCGCCTGACCGACGAGCACATGACAAAACTGCGCGTCGCCCATACGGCGATCGCCGCGGATGCGGAACGTTTCGGAAATGCGGACGCCGTTCAGGCCGTCCGATCCTATGGTGCTGCACTTTTGCGCACGACCGATTTCGTGACGACCGTCTCGCTGGCGAAAGCCGGGCTTTGGAAAAATGCCGCTCTCTCGGCTCTCACGCATCCTCATGCTTGGCCGCTCTTCATCAAATATGGCAGCCGGGCGCTGATGAACAGGTTCAGGCGGTCGGCATCGAAAGCCCAGTCCGGATAAATATCGATGCCACGGATAGCCATTGGAATTTGCACGTATCGCCGGCCCGAAGGGCTCTCGCGCTTGCTCGATAGCCTTCAGAATCTCGGACTTCGTAATCCGGACGACGACGTCGGTATCGTCGTCATCGATAATTCTCCTGATGGATCCGCGCGCGCGCTTTGCGATCTCAAAGCGGAGACATCTCGCTTTCGCGTGCGATATGTGAACGAAACCCGGAAAGGCCTTTCCAACGCGCGTAATGCCGCTCTGTCGGAGTCGCGCGCTTTAGGCGCCAGGTATCTTGCCTTCATCGATGACGATGAAATGGCCCAAAAGACGTGGCTGCAAGACCTCGTCGATACGATCGAGACGTCCGGCGCGACTATCGCTGCAGGACCGTCCTATCCGCTGTTCGCCGCCCCTCCGGGCAAATGGCTACCCATCGAAGCGTATGCGTATGTGCCGAAAGAACGCGATGGCTTTGCCGACGATGCCTCGTCCGCGAACATGATGATCGACGTGACCCGGCTCGACCAGCTTGGCCTCACGTTCGATTTGTCATTCAACGACACGGGCGGCGAGGATACCCAACTGATCACAAGACTGCGTGCCGCCGGCGAAAAGATAGCCTGGTCGAGCAATGCTGTTGTCTGGGACTTCATCCCGCTCGATCGCATGCGCCCTGCGTGGCTCTTCCGCCGGTGGTACCGGACCGGCACGACGGAAGGCCGCTTGGAAGGCTCCAAGTCCCGAACATTAAAAGGACGAACGCGGAACGCCGCAAAAGGGGTCGTGCGACTGGGGTACGGTGGTCTGCGCATTGCTTACGGTCTTGTGCATGCGATGCTCGGCAAGCCGCAAAGACTCGTCGCGAGCT
>Ga0164243_10005305_pt1 | contig 19732 bp, 18 predicted proteins | sample OricompcompostOP_FD_108781 | JGI IMG/M metagenome (GOLD analysis project Ga0164243, IMG submission 108781) | Organic Plus compost microbial communities from Emeryville, California, USA - Original compost - Organic plus compost (OP) | ecosystem: Engineered > Solid waste > Mixed feedstock >... | reverse complement strand
CCTGGCAACCAACTTTCTCATGAAAACCGGTACCAGCAAGCACAATGCCCTTGAGATCAATGAGAGCATTGAGTACTACGGCGCCTACCTGAACCGCAATACCTTCCATGAAAACGCGACTTATACCCTGCACTGCCTCACGAAGCATTTTGGCGAGCTGCTGCCGGTATTGTCAGAAGTGATTTTAGACCCGGTTTTCCGCGAAGAGGAACTGAGCATCTATGCCCAGAACCAGAAGCAGAAGCTGGCTGTAAACCTGCAGAAATGCGACTTTGTGGCTAACCGCTACATCGACCAGTACCTGTTCGGGGAGTTCCACCCGTATGGCCGGGTGAGCACCATGATGGGCTACGACGCGCTGCAAACCAAAGACCTGGAAGGTTTCTACAAAAACCATTACACTTACAACAACTGTAAAATATTTGTGGCCGGCAACCTGCCGGAGAACATGATCCCCCTGCTGAACCAGTACCTGGGGGGTACGAAATGGAACGGGGAGTCGCACGTGATGCGGCTGGACCTGCCCATTCAGCCCGCGGAAGAGAAGAAGTTCCGGATCTTCAACGATGAAAACGGGGTGCAGGGCGCCGTGCGCGTAGCGCGGCCGTTCCCGAACCGTTACCATCCTGACTTCCCGAAGATGCTGGTGCTCAACACCATTCTGGGAGGTTACTTTGGCTCGCGGTTAATGAGTAATATCAGGGAAGAGAAGGGGTACACCTACGGTATCTACTCCCAGCTGTACAACTTCCGCCAGGTGAGCGCCATTAACATCCAAACTGAAGCGGGGCGGGATGTTTGCGAGGCTACTATCGAGGAGATTTACAAAGAGCTGCAAACGCTGCAAAACGTGCCGGTACCGCAGGAAGAACTGGACCTGGTACGCAATTACATGATCGGCTCTATCCTGGGCGACCTGGATGGCGCATTCCAGATTATCCAACGCTGGAAAAACCTCATTCTCAACGATCTGGACGAAAATTATTTCTACAATAATATTCAAACCATCAAAACCATTTCCGCAGAGGAGTTGCAGCATATTGCGAAGCAATATTTTACGCCTGCCGACTTCTTTGAGCTGGTGGTGATCTAATTGAGCGAACATATGAAACACTTCATCATCTGCCTGTTGCTGTTAGCTGCCGCCAGCAAAGGCTTCGGACAGTCGCAGGCAGAGATGAATAAAAAAGCCACGGAAGCTTACCGCCAGGCGGATAAAGAGCTGAACAACATCTACCAGGCTATCCAGAAGGAATATGCCGCCAATAAAAAGTTCCTGGAAAACCTGCGGGACGCACAACGGCTCTGGGTGCAGTTCAGGGATGCCCAGGTAAAAGCGATGTTCCCGGAAGCGGCCAAGGAATACGGCAGCATGTTCCCCGTCTGTAAATCCAACTATCTTGCCCTGCTCACTACCCAGCGGATAGAGGCGCTACGGGTATGGCTAAACGGACTTCCTGCCGGCGAAACCTGCACGGGCTCCGTAGGTGCGAAGCAGTAGTCCTCACGAATTATTTTTTATTCATATATATTTCGTAGTTTTGTCGCGTATTTACCCACTATCCCTATGCGACACCTACTTGCTATCCTCGCCATCTTTGGCAGCATAACGGCTTATGCGCAACAGCATAAGGATCCCGTTGAAATCATTGAGGAACGCTACCAGCGTTGCCTTGCCCAAAGCTCCAATATGTTAAACTGCGCTACGCTTTACTACCAGGCGATTGACAGCGCGTTATCTGCCACCATTCAGCATTTATACGGGCATTTGAGCGCCGCTTCCGTCAATAAGCTGCAGCAGGACCAGATTGCCTGGGAAGAGCGGAAGGACGCTTATTTCAAGAAAATAGACGAAAGGGTGGAGAAGCTGCATAAAAGCACGATGCAGGGGCTGGATGACGACATGATTTCTACCGATAATAAAGCCGCTTTCCTGAAGAACAGGCTGGTAGAGCTGTACAGGGAATATGAGCTTGGCTAGTTGTTATTGCGTTCCGACCAGCGGGGGGCAAATGCGTTTTCCAACCTGCAATATTTCCTCCGGCATAGCGGAAAAAATACTGCAGGTTAACGTATGTTAAAACCGCTCCTGGTGCCGGAGCCACCGTTCCGGAATTTCATTGTTGCTGGCCAGCAGGTAGTCATTGTAAGCGCAGGGCACAAATTCCCTGTCGGGCAGCTGCATCCACCAGCGGCCGGTTTTCTTGCTTTTCAGAAAAACGGTGTCTATATCGGAGAAGGCTATATGAAATTCCCAGAAGGCATCCCGGTGTTCCAGTAATGCTTCTTTATTTTTCACGGCCCTGCCGTCCATGAAATACCAGATCATTTGTGATATCTGGCGGGCGGTGAGGTTTTCCTTATCTTTTTCCGGGCGGTAGCCATAGATGCCGAAGCTGGAGAGGCGACTGCTCATGCCGGCATAGCGTGCCAGCAGGCAGCTTTCCTCCCCGCTGAAACCGTTAGGGGAGAGGTGGTTGGCCGGTGCGTCGGTATGGCGGATGATATTGATATCAAGGCTGAAGAGGTCCGAATGCCGCAGCACGGGCTCGGCTTCCTCCATATTTTCCCGGATGCGGCCCAGGCGGTAGCAGTCGAACCGCAGCTTATCCAGCGTTTCCAACATCCGCGGATGTACGAAATAGCTCTGGAAGCCGAGGTGATTGTAATGCCGCAGATAGTTGGGCTGTTCTGTAAGAATATCCATGAGAAAGCGTTCGCTGCGAATGCTGGAATCTTCCCGGAGGTCGATCAACGCATCGGCAACGGTAGCTTCGATTATGAGCTGCTGGGAAGCGTAGGCTTTGTATTGGGCATAGGTGAGGTCGTGCGAGCCGCCGAGGATGATCACCGTTTTACCTGCCTGAATCAGATCGCCCACCACGGCTTTCATGGCGGCATACGCATCGGCCAGGAAGGCGCCGGAGCGCAGGTTGCCGGCATCGGCCAGCTTAATGTCCCGGTGCCAATTGTACAGCCGGTATAATTCACGACGGATCACGTCCGGCCCGGTGGTGCCGGTTTTGCCGGAATCGCTTCCTCTCTCTTCTCCCACACCCAGCAACACAATCTCCGCGCTGTCGATATCAGGAATATGGTTAGCCTGATAAGCGTCAATTACGCCGCCTACCTGGAAGGCGTCGTATTCCTGGTCGTCATTGAGATAGTCTTTGGAGATAGGATTCAGAAAATCCTGAAGGTGCGAAAAATCAGCCATCAGTTTATAGGATTTAATGATGGCAAACGTACAACAAGAATTTTAATTAAGCGTCAAAGCAAAACACTAAAGTATGGGCATAAAATGCACAGGCACAATATACAGTGTTGGCAACAATCAGTTCTTGTGTATAATGAATTCGAAAGGTTTGTGCGCCTTGCGTGAAATGGCTTTTTCCAGCACAGTTCTCTTATTGGTCACTTTGCTTTTGTTACAGTTGGCTACTTCCATAACGGCACAGAGATAATCCATCGTTTCGATGAGCGTCAGCATCTCACTGATCTGTCTAACGGCAGATTGAATTTGCTGCTCAGTGTACCTATCTTCGTGTAGCAGGATCAGTAAATCTCTATCTACAGGTTTCATGAAAAAAATTTGAAGTTCCCCGAAATATTGTTTGGTCAGGTATTCATGGGATAACCCAAAAGATAAGGCTAATCATTGCCGTTTTGCTCAAAACGTGGGTATTAATGCATTCTTTTTTTGTTCATGGTGGGACATCCGCAATCATTTTTCTTAAAAACCTTGCAACCCTCCATCGCCAAACTGCCACAAAGAAGAATAATTACCACCCATTTTATCTTATTCATACTGATGATTATATGCTTAATCTAAATTGTTTATTCCTAGCTCAGACTTTACCTTTTCTTAACAATGCCCTTTTGTAATTTAAGCTAAATTCGCAAAAAAATCTAAATATTTGTCCACAATCCTCTCTCCCAAAAAAATTCTTGTAGTTCCCCTGGATTGGGGCCTTGGACATGCCACCAGGGATATTCCCCTGATCCATGAAATGCTAAACGCAGGATGTAAAGTTTTTATTGCTGCGGAAGGCAAACATGCGGCGCTTTTACAACAGGAATTCCCGGACATCACCATCTTTCCCCTGCCGGGATACCGCATCCAGTATGCGCAGAAGGGCAAATTCTTCGGACTTAAGATTATCCAGCAGATCCCGAAAATTATCGGCGCTATTAAGCATGAGCAACGCTGGCTGCAACAAATAGTGAAAGAACACCAGATAGACGCCGTTATTTCGGACAACCGCTTCGGGCTCTATCACAAGGATATTCCCACGGTGTTCATCACGCACCAGCTGCTTATCAAAACGCCGTTTGGCGGCTGGATTGAGCGGACTTTACAGCGTATCAACTACAGTTATATCCGCAAATACAGCGCCTGCTGGATTCCGGATTTCGAGGGAGATAACAACCTCTCCGGCGAACTGGCGCACCCTGCTGCACTACCGGCTGTTAAGACCACGTACCTGGGCTGCCTGAGCCGCTTTGAACCACAGGAGAATGTGCAAAAGAAATACGATCTGCTGGTGCTGATTTCAGGCCCGGAGCCGCAACGCTCCAACCTGGAAAAAATGGTGATCACGCAGATAAAAGACCTCCGCATTACGGCATTGATCGTAAGCGGCAAGCCGGGCACACCGCAACAGGAAGAGATTGCGCCCGGTGTAACGCAGGTTAACCACCTGAATGCCACGGAGTTAAACAAAGCCATGCTGGCTTCGGATATGGTGCTGAGCCGCTCCGGTTATACCACCCTGATGGACCTCGCGAAACTGGATAAAAAAGCGATACTGGTGCCTACGCCCGGTCAGTCGGAACAAGTGTATTTGGGCGAATACCTCATGGAAAAAGGGTATTTCTATTCTCTTCCCCAGGAAAAATTTCAGTTGAAAACAGCGCTGGAACAGGCTGCGAAGTTCCCGTTCAAATCGTTCCAGCTGCAGGATATGACCCGCTATAAGGCAGTCGTGCAGGATTTCATCAAATCATTATAAGCGTACATGCTTCATAAACCGGCAGCAAGTCCGCCAATGGCGGACTTGCTCCATTAAATATTCTTCACATCAGCGCCGATGTAAATTTTTCCATCCACGATTGCTACCGGGCGCTTCAGGAAAGAATACTCTTCCAGTATCAGGTCGTGATAATCTTTTTCTGTCAGCTCTTTCTCGTGAAGGCCCATGGGGCGGTACTTCTGGGACCTGCGACTAAACAGCGCCTCATAGCTGCCGGCCAGTTCCTTCATTTCTTTTAACTGGGCATCCGTAATTTTTTCCTTTTTTATATCTTGTAATACGAAGCCCCGGTCTACAGCCCGGGTTTCTTCCAGGATCTTCTTGCAGGTACCGCAGGTAGAAAGATGGTATATCTTTTTCATATCCGTTTTTTTCAGGTAGCAAATGTAAATTTTCCGCTCAGATATTCTGTAAAGAATACTCAGAGGCATCCCTTAATTTTGTACATTCAAATTAATTCTTGTAGGTTTAGCGATGCAAAAGAAATTATTTTTACTGGATGCCATGGCATTGATCTACAGGGCGTATTACGCCCTGATCAGAAATCCGCGCATGACCAGCACCGGGCGCAACACCAATGCGCAGTTCGGATTCACTACTACATTACTGGATCTCATCAATAAAGAAAAGCCAACGCACTTAGCAGTGGCGTTTGATACGCATGCTCCTACTGAACGTCATACTACCTTTACTGATTATAAAGCCAACCGTGAAGACGCTCCGGAAGACCTCCTGGACGCGCTTCCCGATATCCGCCGCATCCTGCAGGGGTTCAATATCCCCTTGCTGGAAGTAGACGGGTATGAAGCCGATGACGTGATCGGCACGCTGGCCTGGCAGGCGGCCGACGCGGGTTACACCGTGTATATGGTGACGCCGGATAAGGACTACGGGCAGCTGGTACGGGATAATGTGTATATCTACAAACCGCCGTACATGGGCAGTAAGGAAGAAATTATGGGCCCTAGGGAGGTGTGTGAAAAGTGGCAGATCAAAGACGTATCGCAGGTGATAGACATCCTGGGCCTCATGGGCGACGCGGTGGACAACATCCCGGGCATTGCCGGCGTTGGGGAAAAAACCGCCATGAAGCTGCTGGCGCAATACGAAACCCTGGAAAACGTGCTGGAAAACGCAGACGCCATTGGCGGTAAAATGGCCGAAAAGATCAAGGCCGGCCGCGAAAACGCCCTGCTCTCCAAACAGCTGGCCACCATCATCACCGATGTGCCGGTGACCTTCCACGAAGAAGATTTTTGCCTCAAGGAATACAACCGCGACGTACTCGTGGAAATATTCACTGAGCTGGAATTTAAAACCCTCGGCAAACGTATCCTCGGGGATTCCTTTGCCAGTTCAGGCGCTGCCGAACCGGCCGCAAGGCCCGGCGTTGTACAGGCGGACCTGTTTGGCGCTGTAGCCGCTGCCGAAGATACCGGCGCTCCCGCCCCGGAAGAAGGAGGCGGCAGCTTCATCAACCCGGAAAAAAATATCCATAACACTCCGCATACCTATCACCTCACGGATACTGCCGAAAAACGCGCTGCGCTCATCGCTCAGTTGCTGCAACAGCAGGAGATCGCCTTTGACACGGAAACCACCGCCAAAGACCCGAATGAGGCGGACCTGGTAGGAATGAGCTTCTCCTTTAAAGCAGGGGAGGCCTACTACATCCCGCTGCCGGCCGATAAAGCAGCCGTGATCAGCATCCTGGAGGAATTCAGACCGGTATTTGAGCAGGAATCCAAGACCTTCATCGGCCAAAACCTGAAGTATGATATGATCATGCTGAAGTGGTATGGGTTTGAACTCAAAGGCCAGATATTCGACACCATGCTGGCGCACTACCTGGTAGAGCCGGAAGGCCGCCGCAGTATGGATTACCTCAGCGCCCAATACCTGGGCTACGAACCTGTGTCCATCGAAACGCTGATCGGCAAAGGCAAGAACCAGCTGAGCATGCGCGACGTGGAAGTGGAAAAAGTAGCCAACTACGCGGCAGAAGATGCAGATGTTACGCTGCAGCTGAAAGAGGTCTTCCTGCCGATGCTGCCGGCTAAATCCGTTGAAAAAGTATTTTACGAAGTGGAGAACCCGCTGACGAAAGTGCTTACAGATATGGAGTTTGAAGGCATCGCCATCGATACCAAAGCGCTGGCCGATTACTCCGCGGAGCTGGAAACAGAAATCCGCAGGGCGGAGGAGAGCGTGTACGAGCAGGCGGGCGTAAGGTTCAAGCTCGCGTCGCCCAAGCAGCTGGGAGAGGTGCTGTTTGAAAAACTGCAGCTGGACCCGAAAGCGAAGAAAACCCGGACCGGGCAGTATGCCACCGGCGAAGACGTGCTGCAGAAGCTTTCTTCCAAACACCAGATCGTGGAGGATATCCTTATTTTCCGTGAGCTGAGCAAGCTCAAATCCACCTACGTAGATGCGTTACCGTTATTGCTGAACAAACGCACCAACCGCATTCACACTTCCTATAACCAGGCAGTGGCGGTGACGGGGCGCTTAAGTTCCAATAACCCTAACCTGCAGAATATACCGATCCGTACGGATCGCGGCCGGGAGATACGCAAGGCCTTCATTCCGCGCAATGAGGAATACGTGCTGCTCTCTGCCGATTACTCGCAGATTGAGCTGCGTATTATTGCCGCCATCAGCAGGGATGAGCAGATGATCGAAGCATTCCGCAGCGGCACGGATATTCACGCGGCCACTGCTGCGAAAGTCTATAACGTGCCGTTGGAGGAAGTAACGTCCGACATGCGCCGCAATGCAAAGAGCGTCAACTTTGGTATTATCTACGGGGTGAGCGCCTTCGGCTTGTCCGAAAACCTGGGCATCAGCCGCAGTGAGGCCAAAACGCTCATCGATAACTATTTTGCCCAGTATCCTTCCATTAAAAAGTACATGGAGGACCAGGTGAAATCCGCGCAGAAAAAAGGTTACGTGGAAACGATCCTCGGCCGCAAGCGCTGGCTGAAGGACATCAATTCCTCCAACGCGGTGGTGAGAGGCTTTGCCGAACGAAACGCCATCAACATGCCCATCCAGGGAACGGCTGCCGATATGATCAAGCTGGCCATGATAGCCGTTCATAAGGCGTTTAAAGCCCATAACCTGAAATCAAAAATGATCCTGCAGGTGCATGACGAATTGGTGTTTGACGCCCATCGCTCGGAGATTGATATTATTAAACCTATTATCCTGGATTGTATGCGAAACGCCCTGCCATTGGCCGTACCGGTGGAAGCCGAGATGGGAATCGGCAATAACTGGCTGGAAGCGCATTAATACTGTAATTCATTTTTTAAGGGGCAGGATGTTACTGTGTATGGCTTATGCTTTACATCCTGCCTCTTATTGCTTATTGAATCCCAAAAACCTATTTTGTATATTCCCAAAGCATTACTCGTTACCAACATGATCCTTACTAAGCACCTGCAATTGATGCCGTGTACGCTACACCATTTTGAGTTGTTCCTTCAGGGTAGTGACGTACTGGCGAGCCAACTGGATATTACTATTTCGGAAAACTGGATAGAATATCCGGAAGTGATTTTGGTTACTTACGACAAATTACGGAACGACCCGACGCTGCTGGGTTGGTTCTTCTACATGGTTATACTGAAAGAAAGCAAACAGCTGATAGGGGCCGGCGGCTTCAAAGGCAAGCCCAGCGCCGATGGCACGGTGGAAATAGCCTACGAGATCAGCCCCGAGCACCGGGAAAAGGGGTACGGTACGGAGATGGCCCAGGCGCTGATCAATTTTGCCTTTGGTCACTCTTACGTTACCAACGTCATCGCCCATACGGAGGAGGAGTATAATGCCTCCGTTAAAATATTACAAAAAGTAGGGATGTCTTTCGTGGGAGCTATCAGGAACAAGGACAATGAAGAATTATGGGAGTGGAAAATCACCCGTGAACAATTCGAAAAAGCACCGCAGGGAGGCGCCAAAGGCTAAACAGCTTCCCCTCCGCTCATCAAACTTTTCGTCGGCAAAGAAGGCCGTTTCCCTTATATTTGGCCCTTTGTTACAAAATACACAGAATCTAACCACATGAAGAATTGGATGTTAGGCGCCGTAATGCTTTGCTCTACGGCTGCATTTGCACAAACCACCACCAACATACAGGGTAGCAAACTTGAGTTTACCACCATTAAGAACATGGATGCCTTTGACGTACAAAACCAGGGCAGAACCGGTACCTGCTGGTCTTTCTCCGGCATGTCCTTCCTGGAGTCCGAAGCGCTGCGCGCCGGCAAGGGCAAGGGAGTGAACCTGAGCGAAATGTACGTAGTACGCAACATGTATCCATTAAAAGCCGCCAACTACGTTCGCATGCATGGTAAAGCCAACTTCGGCGAAGGCGGCGGATTCCCGGATGACATCCTCTGCCTCCGCGAATACGGGCTGGTACCGCAAAGCGCATATGATGGCAACCGTCAGAAAACCTATAACCACGCTGAAATGGTTAGCCTGCTGGAAGGCCTGGTAACCAAAATCGGCGCTTCCAACGGCACCATCAACCCGGATTGGAAAAAAGCCTACGAAGGGATCCTGAATGCTTACATGGGCGAAGCGCCTACCAAATTCGAGTATAACGGCAAACAATACACGCCGCAGTCCTTCGCAAAAGAACTGGGCCTGAATGCCGATGATTATATCTACATCTCTTCCTTCACCCACCACCCGTACAATTCACAGTTTGTGCTGGAAGTACCGGACAACTGGAACTGGGAAAAAGTGTACAACGTAAACCTGGCTGATTTCACCACTATCGCTGAACACGCGCTGACCAACGGTTACACCATCGCCTGGGCGGCGGATGTGAGCGAAAAAGGTTTCAACTTCAAAGACGGCCTGGCCATCGTTCCGGAAAAAGACTGGGCTGATATGACGCCTGAAGAAAGGAAAAACGCATTCCTGCAACCTATCCAGGAAAAAAATATTACTGCTGAAGTACGTCAGGAGGCTTTCGATAACTTCGAAACCCAGGACGACCACGGCATGCATATCGTAGGACTGGTAAAAGACCAGACAGGTAAAAAATACTTCCGTGTGAAAAACTCATGGGGTACTGACAACTTCGGACAGGGTTATTTCTACGCTTCCCTGCCTTACTTCCAGTACAAAACTACCTGCTACATGGTCAACAAAAAGGCTTTGCCTGCCGATATCGCAAAGAAGCTGGGAATTAAATAAGGTCCTATACCGGCTTTGTTTGAGTAAGATATTTCCCATAAAAAAGTCCCGCTCCGGCGGGATTTTTTTATGCCTTTTTAGATTGTTGACCTCGTCAATTAAAAATAGTTGACAAAGTCAATACGGCTTATTTTCAATACGTTGCGTGGTGGAGTAATCGCCCAGGCGGATTTTTACCGGCAGCCCCGTGCGTTGCTGGACTTTCCATTCCTGCTTGCAGAAAAACCCGAAGCACTGGTTGTAATAGAGATTAGGCGGCAGCGGGGCCGGCTTTTTTTCAGCGGTCTTAGGCGCGGGCGGGAGGATGTGCACCGGTTTCAGTTTGAATCCCTGGCCAAAGGCGATATGACCGGCGGCGAGCAGCAGGAGGCTTAAGGCGAGGCTTTTCACTTTGTTGGGTCCTTTCATCTCATAAAATATTTTGTTGCGTGGCAGCGGGCGTATTCATCGAAGGTAAGGAGGGCTGTTGCCGTGTTGCGGGGCGCCGGCGAATCGATGTGCCGGGGCGGGTATTGTTGCGGAGGCCGGGGCGCTGCTGCCATGCGGCCTTGATTCTCTCCCCCCCTAAAAAATCAGGCGATCGCCTCATAACTCCCGATACCTTCACGGATCAGCTCCGGCGCATCGCCGGTACAGTCGACCACGGTGGAAAATCCCATACCGCCAGGGCCGCCGTCCACGACGATATCCACCTGTTTCCCGAACTTCTCGTAGATCACCTCCGGGTCCGTATATTCTTCCACGTAGTAATCGATCGGGAGGGTGGTACTCATGATCGGATTGTCCAGCTCCTTCACGATGGTACGGCAAATATTGTTATCCGGCACCCTGATACCCACCGTATCCTTTTTGGTTTTCAGGAGTTTGGGCACCAGTTTGCTGGCTGGCAGGATGAACGTATAAGGGCCCGGCAAAGCCTTTTTCAGCATACGGAAAATGGGCGTGTCCACACTTTTTGCGTAGTCAGATAAATGACTCAGGTCGTAACAGATAAAGGAGAAATTGGCCTTCTTCGGATCGATCTGCTTGATACGCGCTACCCGCTCGATGGCCTTCTGCTGCGTGATATCGCAGCCCAGACCATACACGGTATCCGTCGGATAGATAATCACCCCGCCATCTTTCAGGCATTCAACAATCGTTTTGATGTTGCGGGGATTCGGGTTATCTGGGTGAACTTGTAAAAGCATATTCAAATTTAACGAAAATGGATGTCAAATTATCTTACTAACTTTCGGCCGATTTTTCTAAACCTACTTGGATGAAGCTTAAAGGAATTGTTCCGAGAATGTGGAGGAGATTGAAGAGAGTGCTTTTAGTTTTAATTATTGCCCAATTTGCCTATATCATTATTACGAAGTGGGTGAATCCCCCTATTACGCTCACGCAAATCTCCAGTTGGTTCAGCCTCTGGGGAACCGATAAAAAGCTTCACAAAAGCTGGGCCGGTTACGACGAGATTTCCCAGCATGCCAAGCTGGCCGTGATTGCCAGCGAGGATCAGCTCTTCACCGACCATGACGGGTTCGATTTCAAGTCCATCGAAAAAGCGATGAAGCACAATGCCAAGAGTAAGAAAATCCGCGGCGCCAGTACCATCAGTCAGCAAGTGGCCAAAAATGTTTTTTTATGGCAGGGGAGAAGTTGGGTCCGCAAGGGGCTGGAAGTGTACTTCACCTTTATGATTGAAAAGATTTGGGGAAAGCAACGGATACTGGAAGTGTACCTCAATGTGGCCGAAACAGGGGAAGGCATCTTCGGCTTTGAGTCCGCCGCACAGGAATACTATCACAAGCCGGCGGCGCAACTCAACCGCGAGGAAGCGGCTATGATCACCGCGGCGCTTCCTAACCCTGTCAAATACACGGTAGTGCCGCCTGCCAGGATTACCGCCTACCGCCAGCGCAAGATACTCGTCCAGATGCGCAATATTGCACCCGATCCGGACATTGCCGAACTGGTGACCGGCGCCGGTAAATCAGTAAAAGAAAAATAATTATCCTTCCAGGAGCTTTTCCACAGCGGCGGCGGCAATGGCCTCCCTTTCCGCATAACTGCCGCTGATATCCGCAAACGGAACGCCGGATTGCACGACGATATCCCGGTAGATATTGTAGAAATAACGGCGCATTTCCGGTTCAGGGTGTTCCCGCTGGGGATCTTCCTCCCAGGGGAGATCGATGTTGGTGAGGAGATACAGGTCGCACTGCTGCTGCGCGATCATCGCCAGGATGCGGTTATCGCAATCCCCGTACTTATGTTCGCTCCAAACTTTTATGACATAGAGATCCGTATCGCATATCAGCACATCCGCGGCCTTTGCCCGCTGCTGCTGTTCCAGCGCCAGCTGCCCTTCGGCGATTTTTAACAGGTCGTCCTTTTCGTAAGGCCTGTTTAGCCGCTCTATGTATTCGCGGGCATATTCGGGAGTCCATACGGTATGGAAACGCGTAGCCAGCATCTCACTTAAAGTACTTTTGCCGGTGGACTCCGGGCCTATTACTACTACTTTCTTCATGCGTGTGCGCTTTCGTTTGCCAAACCTTCTTTTCTCCAGCTGATGTAGCCGAAAATGGCGATGATGAATAAGAAAATCGTCAGGAGCGAGGTGAGGTAGAGGTGTTTATAAAATAACAGCGGAATTGCTACGAGGTTGGAAATATTCAACAATATCCAGTTTTCCACCTTGCGTTTGGCCAGCAGCCACATGCCGGCGCAGGCCGTGGCGGAAACGAAGCTGTCGACAACAGGAGTGGTGGAGTCTGAAAATTTTGCCAGGAGGATGTAGAAAACCGCCCAGCCCACCGCCGCGATGCCGATGGCGACGCCCATGGTGCGGGCGGAGCTGAAGCTGATCTTTACCGGCTCCTGCGACGCTCCTTTGCGGCGGGCCCAGTAAATCCAGCCATATACGCTCATGACGAAGTAATACGCGTTGAGCGTGGCCTCTGCATATAGTTTGAAGTGGGAATGGGAGAGCAGATAGACGTAAATACCAGTGCTGACTAACCCCGTCGGATATACGAGAATATTATTTTTTTTCTGGAAGATGACGGACAATACGGCAAAAAATACGGCGATGATCTCTAAGGTCGTCATCTCGTGAAATCCGTTCAGCAGGCCCTGGTATATTTCGTTCATGGGGTTAAAATTAAAACGAAAATATGGAAGCCGCATGGTTACGGCTTCCATCGTGTAATTATTTTTCTCCCAGGAGGGTACCGGATACGTTCCAGAAGCTCTGGCTGGTACCGGCCGGCGCCCCTTGCGGGATGGCCACTTTGAAGGTATGCCTGCCCGGCTTTACATCCGGCAGGTTGATGAACACCGGCGTGGTAAGGGTTCCCGGGCACCAGTTGGAGCGGCTCAGGTCCGAAGAGGACAGCCCGTTGCCGAAGTTGCCGGAGGCCGGGTTGGAATAACGGTAGGTAGCGCAATCCGTGCGCCATGGGATGAAGTGATACACCCGCTGGTTATCCACAAAAATTTCGTTCTGTTTGGGATTGAACTCATCGCCGCCGCCCCAGCCGCCGTGGCCGGTGGTAAGGTAGCGGAGTTGTAGTTTTTTTATGCCCTGCGGGACATCAACCGTCACGGTCAGAGAATCCTTATCGAATAGGGTGGCATATTCCTGTCCGGCCATTTCCATCACATTGGTGGTGTTAAACACCGGCATTACCCAGTTAGTGCCGGCTCCCTGTTCCTCCTCGTCGTAACCCGGATAATATTTAAATGCGAGGCTTACTTTATGGCCGCCTTTATCGTAGTTGCCGATGTACACGCCCAGCCATACTTCGCCCTGCAGGGCGCTGGAAAGCTCGGTGATATCCTGTTTGTAGATGACGGAGTCCGCCCAGTGGTAACCCTGTATCTGCACCTGGTTGTTAAACTGGCGTACGCCAAACGGGGTAAAGAAGCGGATGATTTCCAGCGGAGGGGTGAAGGAAGGCGTTTTTACCATTCCCTGGTAGGCCTTGCCGTTGCGGGCGTGGTAGACGGGCAGCGCGGCAGCGCCTTTTTTGAGTCCGTCCAGGAAGGTGGTATCCGTACCTGCGGGAATCATGAATACGGAGCCGGTGCGGTCGTAGGCATCCCCGTTGGAATACTGCACCAGTTCTGCAAACAGGTTATAGCCTTTTTTCCATTCAGGGAGTTTTACTTTTTTGAGGATGATGGTGCCGCCGGCGTAGTGATACGTTTTATTGAGCTGGTCGCCTTCCGGGTTGGGCGTATTGTTGCCCCAGCTGATCTGCTCCTGTTCGAAGATTGGCAGGGTGGTGTAGCGGCTGTCGATCACGGCGCGCATGTAAGCCGCGTCGTTGACTACATTACCTTTATTGGCGGGCCATGCCAGCTCTTCCGGGGTTACCTTGCGGTATTCGATCTTGCGGGCGATGGTTTCGCTGTTACCATTGCGGACGATGCGCAGAACGAGGCCGAGGTCCGGCCCGTAGCTGAGGGTAGGCGTACCTTTTATTTTCAGCGCGTTGGTGTACCATACTTCGATGGTATTGGAACGCACAAAGAGTTTGGCTTTTTTACAGGGGATACCCAGGATGGTGGCGGTATCCGGCAGGAGTTCCGGCTGGGGATGTTCGGCAAACGGCTTTTGCAGCGTATATACTTCCCCGTTGGGCAGGGCGAGGACCTGGAGGGTGGTTTTATTGTTATAATCCAGGTATTGCTGCTCTTTTTGCGCTTTTCCGCCCGGCAGGATGTGAACGCGGTCGTGATCAACCGCCATGCGGAGGCCTTCGCCGCCGGAAGGCTTGCCGTTGTTTACAAATCCGTAGGTAATGACGGCAACGGTGCTGTCGGTTTTTTTCTTTTGCGCCGCAGTTGGCAGGGCGGCGGCGATGCAAATCCAGGCGAGTAGTCCTTTCATTTTTTTCATTGCTTTTTTGAAATCGGGTATAAAAAGATTTGAATCGGGTATAAAGAAAAAAGCACAGCCACTAAGACTGTGCTTTCATTTAACACTATCATTCACTCAACTATGGCTTATTCTGCTTCTGCCACTACTTCTTTCACCTCGGGGATCATACGCTTCATCATGCCTTCGATACCGGCTTTGAGCGTGATCATGGAAGAAGGGCAGCCGGAGCAGGAACCCTGCAACATCAGTGTAACCGTACCTTCGCTGTAGTCTTTAAACTGGATAGCGCCGCCATCCATTTCTACGGCTGGTTTCACATAGTTTTCGAGCAGTTCCTTAATGCGTTTAACAACATCGCTGTCGTCCGCGCTCACGGTGTTGGTGGCGGAAGTTTTGGTTACCACCACTTCATCCTCATTAACAACGGGACGGTTATCCTCCAGGTATTCTTTCAGGAAAGCTTTCACTGTAGGGATAATATCGTTCCAATCCGTTTCCGGAGTTTTGGTTAAGGTGATAAAGTTAGCCATGATAAACACCCCTCTGATGAAAGGGAAGCTGAACAGCTCCACTGCAAGCGGGGAAGGTTTAGCGCTGGCTTCGTCCGGAAAATCAATGCTTTTACCAGGATACAGGAGTTTGTTGGCCACAAACTTCATGGTTTCCGGGTTAGGCGTCATTTCGGTGTATATGCTGATAATGGGATTTCCTGTTTTAATCATTTTATCCAATTTTACGCAACAAAGGTAACATTTTTAGGGGAGTTTTCCCCGGGGGAATTCCCGTTTTAGGATCGAATTTTACAATATCATTATAGGCAAAAACAATTCGTAGGATAATATTACATTTAATCAACATTTATTTATTCCACATCCTATATTACTTTTGCGGTACATATGCAAACAGTTAAAACGCTTAAAGCACGCAAACGCATCGCGTTAATCGCGCACGACCACAAGAAGGCAGAGCTGATCGAGTGGGCCACCTACAACAAAACGGTATTGAGTCGCCATGAACTGTACGCCACCGGCACCACCGGCAAGCTGATAGAAGAGGCGCTGGATGTATCAGTTCGCAAACTGCTGAGCGGCCCGCTGGGGGGCGACCAGCAAATAGGCGCACTGGTGGCCGAAGGGGCGCTGGATGTGATCATCTTCTTCTGGGACCCGATGGAAGCGTTGCCGCATGATCCGGATATCAAAGCATTGCTGCGACTGGGCGTGGTTTGGAACATTCCGATCGCGAACAATCGCTCTACTGCTGATTTTCTGCTGACTTCCCCGCTGATGCACCAGGATTATGAGGTGATTTTGCCGGATTATACGCAGTACCTGGGTAGGAAGGTCTAGCCCCGGTAACGGAGTCTAACGTCGATAATTTTCCGTATTTTAATAGAAAGGTTCGGGAATGCGATTGTTATGCTCCATCATCTGTTGCTGCCTGCTACTCAGCGGCTATGCACAATCAGACTCCGCTAATAACTTGAAACCGGGTGTGCCGGTTAAACCCTTTGGCGACACCCTGTTTTTCATTTACAATAAAATTGGACCGCTGGCGCCGGCGGAAAGGGCCGCCCAGATTGAACGGAAGATAAAGATGCTGGCGGACAACCCGCTGTTCAGCCCCGATTCCCTGATTATTTCCCCCAATGAGGACAACCTGGATGTCAGCTACGGCGAGGTAATCCTCTTTTCTGTTACCGCCAGGGATTCGGTCATCCTGCACCAGTCCAGGGATTCCATTGCCAGGTATAACAAAAGCCAGATCGGCCACGCCGTCAGCAACTACCAGGAGGAATTTGGCTGGAAGGCGCTGCTATACCGGTTGCTGTGGCTTGCCCTGGTAATTGCCATCTTCACCGGGCTCGTGATTTTGATAAATTTTGTTTTCCGGAAGATAAAAATGCGGCTGATCAAGCGGAAAGAGCGCCTTTTTAAAGGCTTGCACCTCAGCGGGTACGCCATCATGAACCCTTCCCGGCAGCTGGCATTTGCCTTTACGGTGCTGCGGATGGTACGGATAGCCGTCATCCTCCTGGTGCTGTACTTTACGCTACCTGTCGTATTCAGCATTTTCCCGTGGACGAAGGGGTTGGCGGATACGCTGCTTCACTGGACGCTCGACCCTTTAAAAACCGTACTGGCAAAGACGGTAGCATATCTCCCTAAATTATTAACCATCATCGTAATCTACCTGATCACCCGGGGGCTGGTGCGGCTGGTGGGATTCCTGTCTAAAGAAGTGGCGAACGGCAACCTGGTGATCAAAGGCTTTTATGCGGACTGGGCGCGGCCTACCGCCAGCGGCATCAAGTTTTTGCTGTACGCCTTTATGTTTGTGGTGATATTCCCGTACCTGCCTGGTTCGGATTCCAAGGTATTCCAGGGCGTTTCCGTTTTCCTGGGTATCCTCTTTTCCCTGGGCTCCTCCTCGGCAATTTCCAACATCATTGCCGGATTTGTGATTACGTATATGCGCCCCTTCCGCATCGGGGACCGTATTAAACTGGGCGATATTACCGGGGATGTGATTGAGAAAACCTTATTGGTAACCCGCCTGCGGACGATCAAAAATGAAGAGATCACGGTGCCGAACGCCAGTATCCTGAACGGGCATACGATAAATTACTCCACCTCCTCACAGGAGCTGGGCCTGATCCTCCATACTACCGTTACCATCGGGTATGACGTGCCCTGGAATGTGGTGCACGACCTGCTGCTAAAAGCCGCCATGGCTACGGAGGGCCTGTTGAAAGACAAGGCGCCGTTTGTATTGCAGACGGCTTTAAACGACTTTGCCGTGGCCTATGAGCTGAATGTTTATACAGATCAGCCCAATAAAATGGCGGTGATTTATTCCGACCTGCACCGGCAGATACATATTGCATTTGACGCGGCAGGAGTGGAAATCATGTCCCCCGGTTATGTTGCCCACCGGGATGGCAATCACACCACCATCACGCCGGAGAACCGGCCTAAGGATTACCAGACCCCTCCATTCAATGTTCACCTGTCCTCAAAGGAATAACTGCTAATCAAATAATTAAACACTCTCCGCATCCGTTTTCCTATTTTCGCATTTCACGGATTTAATCGACGAAGATGTTGAAGCAATTAATAGCCGGCGCAATCTTATGGATATGCCTGATGCAACAGGCATGGGCACAATTACCGCCCAAGCGGGAAATGAGGGCAGTGTGGATAGCCACCGTAGAAAATATCGATTGGCCTTCCAGGCGCGGACTCAGCTCAGACCAACAAAAACAGGAATTCATTGCGCTGCTGGACCAGGCGCGCAGGAACGGCATGAATGCCGTGGTGGTACAGGTGCGGCCTGTAGCGGACGCTTTTTATCAATCCCTGTACGAACCCTGGTCCGAATACCTCACCGGTACACAAGGCCGCCCGCCTTATCCATACTATGACCCGCTGGCGTTTATGATTGAAGAAACGCACAAGCGCGGCATGGAATTCCATGCGTGGTTCAACCCGTATCGTGCAGTCTTCAACGTTAGTCGCAGCAGCGTGAGCCCGGATCATATCACCCGCCGCAATCCGCAGTGGTTCCTCACCTACGACGGTAAAAAATATTTTGATCCCGCATTGCCGGAAGTACGGGAATATGTGACCAACATCATCAGGGATGTAGTGAAGCGCTATGATGTGGATGCCATTCATTTTGACGATTACTTTTATCCTTACCGCGTGCCAGGGAAAGACTTCCCGGACAATGCTTCCTACCGCACGTATGGCGGCAATATGAACAAGGATGACTGGCGCCGGCAGAATGTGGACCTCATCATCGAAATGCTGAGCAAGGCCATCAAAGCGGAAAAGCCTTATGTGAAATTTGGTATCAGTCCGTTTGGCGTATGGCGTAACCGGGACCGTGACCCGGAAGGCTCCTACACCCGCGGCGGCATGTCCAACTACGACGACCTGTATGCGGACGTGCTGAAGTGGCTCAAAAAGGGCTGGATCGATTATGTAACGCCGCAATTATACTGGGAGAGAGGCCACCGGCTGGTAGCCTATGAAATACTGCTAAACTGGTGGAGCCAGCATGGCTATGATAAGCACGTCTATATCGGCCACGGTGTTTATAAAATCAACAGCAACAGCATCTGGCGCAACCCGAATGAGATACCCCGGCAGATAGAAGAAGCCAGGACGCTCAACACCGTACAGGGCAGCTTCTTTTACAGCGCCAAGTCGTTTGCCGGCAACCCGCTCGGCATTGAGGACACGCTCCGGAATCATTTGTACAAATATCCCGCGCTGATCCCGACCATGCCGTGGCTGCCGAATATGGCTCCCGAGGCGCCTTATTTTGTCGATGCTTTCGAGCGCAACTTTGGGCTGGAAATACACTGGTCGGATAATGATACTTTAGGCCATACGAAGCAGTATGTGCTGTACCGCTTTGAGGGCAACGAGGTGATTAACCTTACCGACCCTACGAAAATTATAGCCATTGTGCCGCAGGCGCCGGATCCTGAGTTCAGGGATGCGTCGTATGTGAAAGGGAAGAGTTATACGTATGTGGTGACTGCGCTGGATCGGTTGCAGAATGAGAGCCTGGCCAGCGAGCCGCTGCGGGTAAGGCCGGGAGT
>Ga0164243_10005304_pt1 | contig 19739 bp, 23 predicted proteins | sample OricompcompostOP_FD_108781 | JGI IMG/M metagenome (GOLD analysis project Ga0164243, IMG submission 108781) | Organic Plus compost microbial communities from Emeryville, California, USA - Original compost - Organic plus compost (OP) | ecosystem: Engineered > Solid waste > Mixed feedstock >... | reverse complement strand
TGATCCGCAGATCGGCAGGTTCTTAAGCGTTGACCCATTAGCAGGTTCAGGAGGACAGGAAGTGTACAGCCCTTACGCGGCTATGTACAATGCGCCGGAAAGCACGATTGATCCTAATGGAACCGTGGGTGAGCGTATGGAATTGCCAGGCAGTCGCTTACCTATGGTAACGCCACAACCATTCTTAAGCCGCTCCATGCAGAGCTTCGCATTGGGCGATATGCAGGGTTATCTCGCGCCTGACCCGGATTACCACTCGATGGATATGGCGAGGATGTTTGACATGATCGTAGCAGCATCTGTAAGAGGAAATACAGGAAGCACCCGAACTGCTGGTTCCGGCAAATTTGTAAGTAACTTTGGCCGCGGAGGTGGTGGAGATCCTGAAACTTTACCTACTGTAACTGTAACGGGCAAGAAGAAAGGTTTTTTTGGTAAACTTTGGGGAGGTATTAAAAAGGGGGCTGCAGGGGCATGGATGTGGGTAAAGGGAATAAATTTTCACTTTAGCTTAGAAGGAGAACTTTCTTTTGGTTCACAATTTGGTGCCGAAGCGCAGATAAATGGTGCGAAAGTAGGATATGATATAAATCTAGCGAGTGCCCAATATTTGCAAGGACAAATTGAGGTCACGGGGCTTAATGGTGATCAAACTAATATTTCTGGAAGCTATTATGGTAAAGATGGTGTAAAAATGAAGCATGGTATAGAAGCAGGAAATGGAATAATAAGTGCAGGTATTGAGAATCAATATACCTTATACTCGGAAAGCCCTGATGAAATAGTAAAAGTCAATGCAGCAGCAGGGGCAGATGGTATTGGAGTATCAGGGGAACATACCTTTCCCATTGGTCCCCAAAGCGGACCTCCCAACGCACCTATTCCAAATGCATCTGGGCTTCATTTAGAAGCTGGTGCTAAGGTAAAAGTACTAATAGGCATAGAGATAAAAGCTAGAATAGGTTTCACACATGATTAAAAAGTAATGAGAAAAGAGATTGAAAAAAACGCGGAAGAATGTTATTTTAAATTGGAAGATGTTTTAGGCAGTGAAAATGATTATGAGATGATAATACAAAAGCATTCAAATAGTTTTGTACTATTTAAGAAACTTTCATGGGAAAATATGTCATTAGGTTTGGCTAATCATAAAGCAATAGTTACCTTTCATAATGGAAAAGTTCTTATAGATATTAGAATGAAAATTTGGATGCTACTATTTGTGATATTGTATTATGTATTTCTACTTACTGTCAGTACTATTTTATTAATTCAAGAAAATTTTTCCTTTTTATTTTTCGTTGTTGTGTTTATTATCGCAAGTTTTGCAATTCCGAAAAGTAAACGGCGATTTAGAAATATTATTTTAAATTTTATAAAGGACTTATGATGAAGCATATTGTTTTTATATTTTTTCTTTCCATATTGCTGCAGGCTTGCAATAGCACTTCTAAGAATAAACAAGACATGGATTCAAAAGCGGATTTAATTGCCTACTTTGAGACAAATGATATAGTATTTGAAAAGGAGAATAAGATAGTTCAGATTGAAATCAAAAATTCTGCTCTTTTACAACGGGAGCAAGAAAAGAAAGGTACGAGATGGACTAATAGCGAAGCTTTTTCTTCAATAGGGGCTTTAATGTTTTATGATAAATTGTCTAAGGAGGTAGATATTGATTCTGTAGTATTTAAGATTAATATAAAATCTGGAATAGAAAAATATGTGTATAGTATAGATAATTTAAAAAATGTAAAGTCATGTGTTGATATAGGCTTAAAGTTTTGTGGGGCAATCAAGAAACAGGATTATGAAACATCAAAAAACAATCTGGGAAACGAAATTTTGGGTAGCCTAAGTACTGCTCAAATTGGAGATTTATTCAATAGCATTAGACAAAATGGAATTGAAGATTACAAACTAATTGCTTTTAATGTTCATGACGGTATAATTGGACTTTATTTCAATGTTTATTATAATAATGGAGAAGCTCAAACCTATATTTTTAGTTTTCGATTAAATGGGGATAACAAAATTGCTGGTATCCAATCCGTATAAGCATCTTTGGTTATACCGGATAAAGCAATATAGACTTATATCCCTGATCAAATAGTATTCCGCACTAAGAAAAGATACCCCGGCTGAAAGACCGGGGTTTAATGAGTATTTCAATGCCTATTTCATTTATACCTTGGTTCTTTAGGTATAAAAGATAAAGCTCTTTGACAAAAACAGCAGGCACCTGGCGCGGATACCCCGCAGGTGCGGTGCCCTGGCAACAGCACAAAGTTCTCAAACAAAGACGATACTTAAAGGTAGCATTTCAATATGAATGGCGGTTAAATTGAAAAATATGGAATCCATAATTGAAATTTTGTTATTAATAGTTTTTAAAATACCAGGTGCAATAGTTAGATGGTTGTTGTCTGGATGTAAACGCCCACTTAAAAATTACATAGATAATGGTGATGCCTATCTAGACGGAAGTATCGGTTTAGTAACTATTGTGCTTATTGTAATATTGTTAACTAAATTGCTTACATAAAATGATTATGGTTAATAGGACACTGGTACGACAAATCATCTGTTTAACAGTTTTATTTTTATGGATTAGTTCTTGCAACACAAAGAAAAAGGATTCTATACAGGAAGTTAAATCCCCAAGCTTGCAATCATATGTTGATTCATGTGCGAATCTTTATTTGATGGCAATAAATGATCTTAAAGCTGGGCTAACTAAAGAGGAGGTTAAATCAAAATATACAGGCAAAATTATTTTTTTTCATTCCCAATTTAGTAGATCATTTGACTCAATAACACATGAATACATGAGTAAAAAGCTAAATCAAGTAGAATATGACAATATTATGGAGTCAGTAAATCTAGATTCTGTTAGTAACAGAAGTAAGGAATTATCGAGATTGGGAGTAGATATTGAACTAAAATAGAGGATAGTTTTATCCTGATCAATAATATCCGCACTAAAAAAGGATACCCCGGTTGAAAGACCGGGGTTTATATTGAGTAGTATCAAAACCGGTAATGCTTCAGATATGTTGATATCAATTGCAAGACAATACAGGCTTATGTTTCATCTTCGATCATATAAGGAATGATATATAAACAGGATGGTTAAACCTCCTATCCTGTTCTATTAATTCCGATCGTTACGAGCCGCCAATGGGGCCCAAGGGTTTTAATCTTTCAATATGATAAAGCTATTGACCGACTTAGAAAGTCATTTGAGCAAAATCGAAGCTCCCGTTTTGCAATACTTTAGACCGCCAATTGAGTCGGAGAAAATTCTTATAGATTTTGTTCAGGAAAATTATTCAGGAGATTACAGAATTTCTAATGAATTAATATCGATTTATCTCTGGCATAATGGAACTAACATTGATGAAGATGAAATAGAGAAATCATATTTTGCACATTGGCTAACGTTAAATGATCTTGATACTGTTCGAAACATTATTTCGAATGACAATTTCTATAATTTTATTCCCAACAAATTATTTCCTTTTTGCAGTTCATTGAATGGGGAGTTTTTAGCAATTGATTTTATGCATAATACCCAAAAGCTAATTTATTGTTCAACTTGGGACATGGAAATAGAATCTCAAGTGTCCATGTTTGACAGCCCACGGAGATTTTTAGAAACAATAAATCAATTTTACGAAAAGGATATTTATGTAATCTCCGAGGGGTTAATAAAGTTAGATACCAATAGATATCAAGAATATCTTGAAATAGGTGAAAAGTATAACCCAGAATCTGAATATTGGAAAGTAAAAAAGGAATGGCAGCAATGAAAGAGATGTTATCTACTCTGAAATACCGTTTAGTTCTTGCAATTCTTTTGACAAGTTACATATCTACCGCACAACAAATTAATGCGAATTTGCGATCCTTGAATGAGTTAATTGACTCAGGAAAATTAGGATGGAGTTTAATTGAAGAGTGGGCAGCAAATGGACAAAATAAGATTGAAATTTTACCTGTTGATACGAATCTCTCGAAAGATGCGCTATTTAAAACACAGGTTACGACAAAATCTCCGATGGGTGCTATTGTATATTTCACTGGTGGAATATTGATAGAAGATGGGTTAATAAGAATCCTTGGATCAGGATGCCGTGATCTGAGAAAATCCTTGCCTGAATGGAATAACGGTAAAACTTTCGATAGTTACGGTGAACAACCAGGTTATCTTTTAGTTGCAGATGATGCAATTGGTGGCTTTTTCGCTCTCAATTGGAGCGGATTAGGTGACGATCAAGGCAAAATGTATTATTTGAGTCCTGATGACTTGAAATGGGAAGCTCTTGGGATAAGTTATTCTGAATTTTTACAGTTTTGCTTTTCAGGTGATCTTCAACAATTTTATAGTGGAATTATGACCTCCGATTTAAAGGCAAAAACAATGAAAATATCTGCGGATGAAGCGTTGACGTTTTTTCCTGCCCTCTGGTCTGAACAGGTAAAACAAGCAAAGGAGGGGGTTTTGGTAACTGTTAAAGATGTTGCAGAAATATACAAGGATAAAATATCGTCTCAACAAAAATACTTAAAGAAGTAGGTAATTCATGATGCAGTAACATTTTAATATTAATTGTAAAACAATACAGGCTTTTATCCTGATCAATAATATCCGCACTAAGAAAAAGATAGCCCCGGTTGAAAGACCGGGGTTACTTTAAAAAACCGGGCAATGAGTATCAAGATAACAGTAGATATACTTATCTATATTTTCGTTCGTACAAGAGAATTTTAGCTCGTCAAGCATTTTACCACGCTTGACGAGCAATGATTAAACATCTGCAAGAGTTTTTCTATCAATCATTTTAAGCGGAAATCTTCTCTCCCCTAACTCCAAATTTCTTTATTTTATTACCTAGTATTAGTGAAATAGCATTGACAGTGAGTTTGAAGTAAAATTTCTCCTTTGTCAGATTAAATACTAGCTATCACAGTTTATGAATGGGCTACTTACAATGCATCATTAATTATACGATAAAGGAAATCCAGGCATCTCAGTTATTTACTAATATTTAGGTGAAGAATTAGACATTCATTAGCCGTGATCGTATTGTCGAATCTCAAACCAGAAATAGGAATAAACCATCCTTTTGTTTTATATGCGTAATTGTAGAAATTATTTATGATGAAGTTTATGAATATCGTTGGTGTCAAAGGCGCATTTACTGGGATTCGACAAAATTCATATTCTCCGAATGTGACATGTGAGTATGGATGTTCTACCTCTTTAAAAAACTTATCATCCACATTATAATCGAATCTAATCGGAAAGGAAACGATGTTTTTCTCGATCATGTCATGAAATTCAGAATTTCCAAATCTAATATTTTCATATTCATCAGGTACATCATCATACCGTTCTACAAATGGCGATGGGAAAAAAGCTAATCTATGAGAAAGTAATTTCCTTCCAGAACTGTTAAATTCGTACATAAACTGTAACAAAGCCCCGTCAAGCATCTTGATATTAAAGTTGCGAGCCTCGGACAATATACTGTACTTTTCGCTATAGGGTATGTTTTTCAATGCAATGGAAACGTCAGACTGACTTTCCCAAACAATTTTATTAGCTACTCTTTGGGGATGTTTCTCTTGGATAGATAACCCATTTTCAATCAATTTCAGAGTGACTGATTTAATCTCCAGCAGTGTGTCATTTAGGGTCATTCAAGTAGTTTCTTAATTGTTCAAGCAAATCTTTATTTAAATCCTCTTTTTGAAGTTTGCCGCTTTTCAGTTTGTTCAACAAATTTTTACCTTCTCTATTAGACTCTGTGATGACTTTAATATCTTCTTCCGTTAAGTCCCTATGCAAGATATTCAACCGTTCCATTTCCTCTTCAGTTGGATACTTGAAACTTAGTTTGTATTTATTAACCTTTACTTTTTTGAACTCTTCCTCCAATCCTTTCATGTCTTCGCCAGATCCATAGACTCGGACCCATCCTTTGCTTCTGGTTATCGCGGTAAATAAGATATTTCGTTTTTTTGTCAGATTGTAACCTTTATAGCAATAGTCAGCATTTATAATATATACCATTGCAGCCTCATTCCCTTTTGCTCTGTATATACTTGTGAATGCGACAGAGTCTGATATAAAGAATTCGTCTTGAGAAGTATTAACACCTGCTAAATGAGACTCTATATTTCTTTTAAAAAGCTCCTTTCTCAGAGCTGCAACATCATTTTTCGTTCTTAAGGCATTGGGATGTATAACGATGATGTCTCTTGGATCTAAATCTTCTTCTCGGATATTCTTTTCGATATCTTCTGCAACTTGCTTAATTTCTTCTTCATAGGAATCAAAAACACGAAATTGAATTAATTCATCTTGGTTTACTTTTTCGACAAGAAAATCTGGGCTAGACTCTTTATCTCGACCTAAGACTACTCTTTGCCCCAATTCTAAGTCCCCTTTTTCTATCTTATAGCCAACATCTTTCCATAGCTCTTTTTCCCTAAACATAGTGACGAGCTCCCCGTTCTCTCTATATATCCCGAAGCCTAATGCATGCGCTGTTACTAATATAGGTGCTGAGTTTCGATAACACTTTTCTAAAATAATGTCTTGTTGCGGTTTGTTAGGATTATAGCTTTCAAAGTCAATTCCAGGAAAAATTTCCCGTGGATTACGAAGTGAATTGGCTTCATTTAATTTTTGTAATTCGTCGTACGCATATATAACCCTTTTATTGTTAGGATTGCTTTGTGATGCAGGCTTTGTCAACAAATAACATAACATAAGGAACGACTCTGAAAAGTCTTGGGCCTCGTCTATTAGAATGGCGTCATAAACTTCGGTCAAGTTCTGTTTTACGGCTTGAGCTTCTTGTATTGCCTTTTTAGTGATAATGTCGAGCAATTCATTGGATGTATTATATCTGCGTTTTGCCGTGTCATAGTCTAAATACTCAACATTGTTCAATTTACAAAATTCAAAGTATAGTCCGCTATCGCTAGATCCGCCCCAAGCCTGAAGAATTTTTACTTTGTTCCAATCGGGCTCTTCATTTTTCTGTGCTATTGTGAATTTATTTATTAAATCCACAAATTGGCTTTTTAAAGATCGCGTGTAAAAAGTAACACCAATAGTCCAGTCAGGAAATTTAGAATGTAGATAAGCCACTTTCAAGGCTAATATTATCGTTTTGCCAGAACCCGCTAACCCCCTTATACGTTGGATTCCCTCTACCGTTTCAATAACAGCTTTGCTCTGACGTTTATCTAGATTTGAGATCGATTTTTCTACTTCATTTAAAATATCTCCCTTTGATCCTACTTTTTTTACTTTACGTGGTACCTTGTGCTTTAATTTTGTAATCGCTTGAATTGCCTGAATTAGCTTTCTATAATCATCTATTGTAAGATCATCCTGTTCATTTTCTTTTAAGAATGTTTGCAAATCTTCTAGCGTAATTATCCTGCTTTCGTCGAACGTCAAGCTATTCCAAGCCGGCGCAAAAGTCAACACGTTTAAATTAGCCTTAAGTTCTCCTCTTTTTCTAGTCAATTCTCTATGGCCAATTAACCTTTGCAAGGTGATGTTATATAGTTCATCGAGCAATTCTTCTCTGTCAGATACTTCAGGCTCCTCAACTATATCAAAAACTATTATTCCATGATTTGAGCTAAGCAAAATTGCATCCATTGATGATTTATCATTTATAGAGCCTACTATTGGGTAGCCAGTATATAGAATACCCTCCGGGATATTACATTGCTCAAGAAAGCTTATTAAAGCTTCAGTCGAAGCCGGTTTCTCCGATGCTCCACGAATTATATCTATCATTTAAATCTCACTTGATATGAATAATACCAAATTTACAAAAATAACTTATTTGAAGCAGCTCTGCCACCGTTACTGAGCTCAACCACTTGGCCCTCCTCTATTGCGCGTATAATTATCTTAGGCTTTGTGAATTACTCAGTATTTCATAATGAAATACTGACCCGAAATGCAAGAAAAAGCGCATTCACATACTATCATTCCAAATATGTTCAACAATGCTCTTACGTCTGGGCATACTGGTATTATCAGAAGGTTGAATAGGTTTATATGTCTTTATACCTCAAACAGACTAGCTGGGCAATTAGAAGTTATGAAGCGCTGACATTTTTCTGCTCTTTGGTAGGCATTAAAACAATTCGTAAGATCAATAATAAAATGCTGCACTTTGTACCGCATTTTATTATTGATCTTGGCTAAGCTGAAAGCAATGCCTCTCTTTGCGCCCATAATTCTTTGATTTTATTACCGGCTTCCTCTGGAGTGATACGGATATATCGGTAGAAATCCCGTAGGCTTTTATGTCCGCTAATTTTCATTATAAGCTCCACAGGAGTACCTGCCAAAAATTCATTGGTGCAAAAGGAACGGCGACAGGTATGTGAAGTGATCCACTCACTTTTCGGCTTCTTTTCTACAATGTCCCGGTTTCCTTTCTTGTATGAAAACTTCACCATTTCCGTAACGCCAGCAAATCTGCCTACCGTCTTGATATGACGGTTAAATTCAGGGTTGCTGGTTTGGGGTATGGAACCTTTAAATTTATTGACAAGTATATCAAACGCAATCGGGCGTAAGGGTATTACCACCCAGCCATCTGATTTTTGCTGTTTCTTATACAACATGTCACCTTTTATATCTTCTGGTTGGATAGAAGAAAAGTCTGAAAAGCGTAAGCCGGTTAAACAGCCAAATACAAGTAAGTCGCGGTAGTATTCCAGGCTTGAATCAGCAGGGAGTTCCGTACGATAGATCCGTTCGATCTCGCTTGGGGTTAGATATATGGCATCGGCATCCTCGCTTAAAATTTTAAAGTCGGTAAGATCAACGGGCGCTATTATCTTGCGACGTGCGCGATCACGCAGAAAAACCCTTAGATGCTTTATTGTTTTGCCTATAGAGTTTTGTTTAAGCCCTTTAATGGTAACTTTCCTTCTTCGTTGTACATAATCGTTAGTGAGGAAATCTATGAAGGCATCGTAAAAATTATAGTCGAAACAATCAAAAGTGATTTTTTGTCCTCTGAAAATCTCAAAAGCCATCAGTAGTCCCTTGGTATTATTATAGACTTTCATCATGCCAGGGGTAACCTTATTCTTTTTTGACTTCATATAGTCATCAAACTGTACAAAAACATCAGGTTCGGTAACATCAGAAATTGTATTGTCCGTCACAACTTCTGGAGGGATAATAGCGGCAACACTGTTTACGTGGTCCGGAAACTTATCGATGATCCGTAAATCTGTTGTAGGGTTTATCTTTTCTAAGTTAGAAATATCAAATTCAGGGCTGAACGTCTCCTTTACGAAATCAAGCAGATTTTTAACGTCGTTCTTAACCCCGTAATTAATAATATCTTCAGCCTTACGCAGAAGCTCAATAATTTTATCGTTCAATACTTGTGGTATACCATAAGCTTCGGGAAGATCATCATTAATGCGCCGATGTCTCCGACTCCAATACTTAGGAGGTATGGCGATTTCAGTATTTAATAGTGTTCTTTGATTGTCTCCAAAACAGTATTGGAGGAAAATAAGGCTGGTTCCGTCTTTTCGGATTTTGCTCTTTGAGCAAATTGCTTTGATGGGTAATAACATAATTAGTCGATTTTTTAGTCGATTGAAATGTTATTAGCCCTTGTAAAGGTCGAAATCGGAAATGAAACAAAAAGTTGCAAAATGCTGAAAATCAGCATCTAAAAGTCAAGATCGGTAAGAATTGAAAAAGAAGAAATTAGTGCTAAAGAATCCCAGCGGAATCACTAGAGAAAGCACAGCTCCCTGATTATCAGGGGGCTTTTCTTTTTAGCCGATTTTTAGCCGATCGAAGCAACATTTCATTCAAAAAGCTACCGACACTTTAGCAAGGCTAAGGTGTCTTTACGAAGGTAAAATATTACCTCTTACCGGCCATTTTCAAATCATACCCCTTTGTAGCTAGCCATTGCTTTGTGCTATTAAAGGTCATGATGTTGGAATCTTGATTAAACGATAGCCTGAATTTCCTTGGGGTAATCTTTGTTTTATTTTTAAACAGCTTACTAAAGCCCTGTGGGTGGCCAAAGCCCAGTTCGTAGGCTATTTCACTAACGGTGAGGTTTGTTGTGCTTAGTTTTTCCTTTGCTATGGCAATCAGTTTATTATGAATGTGCTGCTGGGTACTTTCTCCAGTTAGCGACTTTAGTATTCCGCTTAGGTACCCTGGCGAGACACATAGAGCATCGGAAATAAACTGTACAGTAGGAACGCCTTCTTTAGCCGCGTTATTGATCATATAATCGCTCAGTATCTTTTCCATACGGGTTAAAATCTCGTGGTTGCTTATCTTTCTTGTTATAAACTGTCTTTGGTAAAACCGTTCAGAATAGTTAAGCAGCGTTTCAATCTGGGAGATGATGATATTTTGGCTGAACTTGTCGAGATTGGTCCGGCACTCAAGTTCAATATTCTGGATGATGCTGTTTAAAACCCTCTCCTCTTTATCAGATAGAAAAAGCGCTTCATTTACTGAGTAATCAAAGAAGTCAAATCGCCGGATAGCAGCGGCTAAAGTCGTATTCCATAAAAAATCGGGATGGATAAGAAGTAACCATCCCGTGTGCTTGGGTATGGAATCCCCATCATGTCGGATACTGAAAACCTGTTTGGGCGCCATGAAAAACAAAACGCCGGAATCAAAGTCGTACTGTTGTTGCCCATACCGTATTTTGGCGTTTGTAGTACGCTTTAGCGATATCGAATAAAAGTCAAAAATATAACTATCGGCCGCTCCATCCGGCCGGGGCTGGACCTGGGCATAATCCACCACACTAATCATGGGATGCAGCGGTTGGGGCAACCCATGGTAGCGATGGTAGGCACTGATAGTTTTTATATGCTTCGGCGTTTTGCTTTCCATATTCTAAAGTTAACTATTTAGCATGAAATGCCTCGGAAAAGTCCCCGGCATATTCTTCCAGTTTTACTTTTCCCGGTGCAGGAATATGCAGGGCGTAATCTTCATGAAGTTTACCGTTATGGATAGCTTCGCCCAGTTCAACTAATTTTGCGGCGTATTCATCCGAAAGTCCACTGATTGCCAGGTTATTCAACACCACTTCTTTAGATAAGGTTATCCATTTCAAATCCGGCCTGCCAATCGCATTGCCGATTACAGCCGCGATTTCATTGCAATCCCTTTCATCGCTGCATACGTAACGAACATGACTTACGTTCCCGGTTGCTAGCAGCTCTTCAGCCGCCGCTGCAGCTATATCTTTAGATGATACCAGGGGTAACCGGTCGGTATCGCCATATACTGCGCCTATAAATCCTGCTGATTGAATCATTGGTATAAAAGAAAGTAGGTTATAATAGAAATAGGTGGGCCGTAAGTAAGTCAGACAGATACCGGGGATAGTGTTTAGTATTTGTTCCACATGATACGCCCCTGCTATAAAGCCTGTGCCGCTGGATAAATGGGCACCATAGCTGCTCAAATACACAACTCTCCTTACTCCCGTTTCCAGAATGGCGTTTTTATAATTTTCTCCTAAGCTTTTATAATACGCGATCTGATCAGTCTGCGCGTAATTAGGTGGCACCATGCAATAGACAGCATCCGCGCCCGCAAAAGATGCTTTTAAAAATCCGGGGTTGTCTAAAGATCCTATAGCCGCTGTTGCACCAAGGCGCTCAATCGTTGCTTTCTTTTCAGCATTGCTGCTGATAATGGTTATAGCGTGTCCATTCTTAATTAATTCCTGGCTTAATGGTTTGCTTATGTTTCCCAAGGAACCTGTAATAACTATTTTCATTGTTTGATGATTTTGTTACTGCAAAGTTCTTCAGGGAGATAATGGCCGTTGTATCCAAATCCGTTTTCTTTGTATCCAAATTAAGAAGAGGGAGCTGGCAGCCCTAAAGCAATCTCATAGATTCCTGGGCATTTCACCTACTCAGATATCCGGCAGGCATTCTCAATTACTGTTTTAATTGTCATATTAAGCCCAAGTTTTCCAGCTCCCGTTTTTCCGGGCTTTACTTTGCCTGTAATCCAAACTATTACTGGTTTGATGGTTGTTCATGTCGGCTTAGCATAACTGTATCCTACCTGGTATGAAGTTGAACAGTATTATCGTTTAATTTCGATACTTACGCCAATTTATCCGAATAACAACGGGGAAACTCGTAGTCTCGGCTTGCGGTGGTACTAGGGTAGGTTTTTTGTTATGCATCAACCTTATAACTGGTATGAAAAGGAGATAAGCTATACCAGCTCCAAATGTATACTTTGAAAATTTATATTTTTCTCTAATATTTTTTGATGTATCTTCGCTTTTTATCATTTTAATTTTTAAGTAATGCAAGAAGGAACAGTAAAATTCTTCAACGAAACCAAAGGATTTGGTTTTATTACACCATCCGATGGCGGTGCTGACCTGTTTGTTCATGTTTCCGGGCTGTTAGTACCTGTTCGGGAAAATGACAAAGTAACCTTTGAAGTAAGAAGCGGCCAGAAGGGCCCCAATGCAGTTAATGTAAGAGTTATCTAATCATAACCATTTTAATTGATCAAAGCATGCCTGTGGCATGCTTTTTTATTGCTATACGCTGCCGGAAAACCGGCCCTTCCGCTTATTTCAGGAATCATTGCAGGGCAAAAAAACAGGGAATTATGCAACCGGGTGGCCGGGCAGGAAATAAAGCAAACGAGCCGAATGATCACATACGGAGCATGATCGCCGGGTTAGTCTTTAATGGTATAGATATAGAATTTCTGATAGCTAATACATGGTTGCTTTAGCCGGTCAGCAAGCTGTTGCGGAGCTGGTATTGCCGGCACAGCTCCCTGTTTTTTTGCCCGAAGGCCTGGCGGTAATACAAAGGCAGCTGTGTACCGTCTTTAAAGAGCTGCTGGTATTTTTCCAGCAGGTGAGGGTAGTGCTGCTCAACCGCTCTTAGCACCAATGTCCTGCTATCGGGTCGTTCCTCACCATATAAGGTAAGCGTTGCCGGGAAAATATAACGGATGCCAGCTGTTTTAAATGTCCGGTACATGTCATCCAGCTGTGCGGCCGTATCCGTGATAAAGGGTAAGAGCGGCATCAGGCTTATACCGCTGTAAAGGCCCTGTTCCAGGGCCAGCTGTAATGTTTTTAAGCGCCGCGAGGGTGGGGTAGCGCCGGGTTCAAAAATACGGGCGATACCATCGTCGAGGGTGGAAAAAGAAAAGGTGACAAATGCCTTGTGCGGCAACCTGCCTTCCAGGTCTGGCGGGAGTATTGCATTCCGGTCAATGGCCGCTATCAGGTCGAAATCCCTTTGTACCAGCTCGGATCTTGTAAGGATATGTACCGGGAAGCGGTAATGCAGGATCAGCTCCAGCAGCCGGCGGGTCAGCTGCTGCTGCTCTTCCAGTTGCAGGTACGGATCTGTGGCGGAAGACAGTACAATGATCCCGTATTGGTTTTTACGGGCGCGGCTGGCGAGCTGTCGTTCCAGCAGCTCCGGCGCATTTATTTTTACGCTCAGCTTTTCCGCCATATTAATACCATATTTGCTGCCCCTGATATAGCAGAACAGGCAGTTAAAAGAGCAGCCGCTGTAGGGGTTGATCGTATAATCATCCAGGAACCAGGGATCACGGCGCTTTGTTTTGTTCAGTATGGATTTAACGGTAGCCTCGTGTATCATTTTATCCTGCTCCGGTTAAGACCTATGTTGATTTTTGCCCGGAACCATTGCTTCACCGTCTCGGCCGACCCGATCTGTTGCGTATATTGCGCCACGATCTGCGGGTGAAACCTGGCAACGGTCTTTGCGCCCCATCCGATCCCTTTTTTGGTGTGAAAGTCGGTTGTATTTGCCAGGGACAGCAGCAATTCAAAAACCGGCGTTACATAAGCGGCATCGAGGCCTTTTTTTACGGCATAATGTGTCGCGACACCTATTGTTCTGACGATCCATTTATCGCTGTCCTCTGCCAGCCGCTTCAGCAGCGGAATGGTCTTTCGCGGATTGGTCAGCAGTGCATGGCCTAAAACCCGTTCTCCTATTATATCACAAACATACCACTGATCCCCTGCTATAATATATTCGCAGGCCTTTTCAACAGACTGGTCAAAATGTTCCGGCAGGCGCAGCTGTAGCAGGATTCCGGCAATTACATTGCCGCCGATCTCTTTCAGCCCGGTTATACGGTCCGTAATACCGGTCTGCTCTTTTTCCGGAATGAAGCCAGACAGCGCTGCTGCCACGAATTCCAGCAAAGGGAACCTGATCTTCTTTTTCAGGACCGATTGGTGCAATGCCGTAATAAAAGCGTCTTTCCCGCTTCTTTCATAAACAGCATGGAGCTGCTGTAAAACCGGCTTTAATATAGCCTTGCTGCTGATAATTTCCATTTTGCCCGATGCTCCGGTAAAGATAAGATTCCGGTTGTTCTCCCGTAGCCGGGGTTAAGGATTTCTTTCGCCCGGTATATCCTCAATATCATGCACCGGCTTCTTTGTTATACTTGTTCTTGTACTCCAGCGGAGACAGGCCGGTGATCTTTTTAAATACTTCCCGGAAAGCTTTTACATCTGAATAACCGACCTCATACATAACCTCGTTAATGGTTTTACGCGTGCTTTCCAGCGTTTTTTTTGCGGATTCCATTTTCACTCTCTGGGCGTATTCTACTGGTGTATTACCGGTAGCCTTGATAAATCTCCTGTCAAAGTTTCTCCGGCCGATGGCAAATTTTGCGGATAGGCTTTCCACAGAGATCTTCTCCTCGATATTCTGCTCGATATATTCCTGGGCCTGCCGCACCATGGTGTCGCCATGCTGCTTTTGCCCGCTGAATATAGCAAAGGCCGACTGGCTGCTTCTATCCAGCTCTATCTGGAACACCTTGGAGCAGAATATGGCGGTTTCCCTGTCGTAATATTTTTCGACCAGGTATATTACCAGGTTCAGGAAAGAGTATGCACCGCCATTGGTATAGATGCCCTTTTCATCCGTAATCAGCTTATCTGAATGCAGGTTCACTTTAGGATACTGGTCCCTGAACCTGTCTGCAAACGACCAGTGCGTAGAGCAGCTTCTGCCATCCATGATACCGGTGGCCGCCAGGATGAACGCGCCTGAGCACATACTGGCTATTTCCGCCCCTGCCTTGTACTGTCGGCTTATCCAGTCGAACATCAGCTGCCGGCCGGCGGTATTTTCACCCGGCAATGCAGACGGGATAATGATCAGGTCGGTTTTCGCGATATCTTTTATATAGGAATCAGGTTTTAGCGCTACCAGGTCGCTGATGTGCTTTTTCCCCGGCGCGGTAGCCGCAACCGTAAGCTGGTATCTCGGGGAGTTGCCTTGCTGCTCCCAGTAATCGCCGGCCCTGGAAAATATTTCTACCGTACCTACTATACAGGCAACGGTGCTCAGGTTGCATTGTCCTTCAGGATATAATAGCGTGATATGTTTCATCCGGATATCTTTCCGGCAAAGGTAACGCTATAAATTGTCTAAATCAACCCTCTATAATGTCTATTTAGCCACCCTTTGGTCTGTTAAATAGACTATAGCTTTGCCTTGTCATTAACAGCGAAATTAATTAAGCATCAAAATGGAGCCTTACGATTTTACCACAACTATCTCGGTGAAACAGTCCAGGCAGGAGGTATTCGCTGCTGTCCGCGATGCGCGTGCCTGGTGGTCGCGGCATATTGAAGGCGGCACAAGTGAGCGTTGTGACAATTTCAGGGTCAATTTCGGGACACACTGGTGGGCTTTTGAGATCGAGGAAATGATCCCTTATGAAAGAATAGTATGGCGTGTTACCGACAGCCATATGCCCTGGAATAACCATAAAACGGAGTGGACCGGTACGAAGATAAGCTTTGAAATATCGGAGCAGGGTGATAATACCTGTATGCAATTTACACATATAGGCCTCCATCCTTCCTCTGATTGTTACAATGCTTGCTCCAAAGGATGGATAGGCTATATCCACCTGAGCCTGGCAGCGCTGATCAGGACCGGGAAAGGTACACCAGACGTGGCTTACTAAAAAAAGAAATATATGGAACTCTATGAGAGATTTTACCAGCTGCATCACCGCCAAAGCCCTTTTATACTGGCCAATGCCTGGAATGTAAGGAGCGCGCAGCTTATTGAGCAGGCAGGATTTGAAGCGATAGGAACCTCAAGCGGAGCTATTGCCAATTCATTGGGTTATGAAGACGGAGAAAAGATTCCCTTCAGCGAACTCCTTTATATAGTGCAGCGGATAAAAGCGTGTACGGGCATTCCTTTATCAGTCGATATGGAACGTGGCTACAGCGATGATCTGGATACATTAACCGGTAATATCCAGAAGCTGGCGGACCTGGGCGTATCGGGTATCAATATAGAAGATGCCCAAGGAGAAGAGATTTTTTTGCGGAAACTGGAGCATATAAAAAACTACCTGGTTAAAACCGGTCAGGCGCTTTTTATTAATGCGCGTACCGATGTTTTTTTACAGAAGCTGCCCGATCCCCTGGTGACAACTATAGAAAGGGCGCGGAGGTACCGGGACGCAGGGGCCGACGGGCTATTTGTTCCGGCTGTGGCGGAAGCTGGCATCATTAAAGAAATCACATCATCTGTATCCCTCCCGGTGAACATGGTCGGAACAGCCAGGCTACCCGTGGAGACGCTGGCGGATCTGGGGGTGAAAAGGATCAGCATGGCGGTATTGCTGTACAGGGCCACATACCGGCAACTGGAAAACATTGCCGGGAGCATAAAGGCGGAAGATTCGCTGTCGCCTTTATTTTAACAGTCAAAACCAAATTTCAATAACCTTTAATCAATAAGAACATGACGGAGCATAACACCCAAAAGCCACAGGAGGTATTCATCAAAATGGTACTGGATGCCTGGAGGTCAAAAGTAAGCCAGTTCGACATGCTGTTATCAGAGCTGTCCGATGAACAACTGGGGAAAGAAGTAGCGCCCGGCAGGAACCGGGGTACCTACCTGCTGGGACACCTTACCTCTTTAGCTGATTCCATATTCCCCTTGCTGGGGTATGAGAAATCAGCGCCCCATCTATGGAAGCCTTTCGTGCAGCTGCCTGACAGGGTGGATGACGATGTGCCCGGGGCGAAAGCGCTGCGGCAGGAATGGATAAAGGTCAGAGGAGCGTTGGAAGAAAGAATAACGACTATCGGAACAGAGGAATGGTTCCGGAAACATACCGCTATATCGGCAGAAGATTTTGAGAAGGAACCACACCGGAATAAGCTCAACGTTATTTTGAGCAGGGTGAGCCACCTCGACTATCATTTAGGACAATTACAATTTTTAAAAAACAGATAACAAAATGAAAACGCAGGACTTCAGTACCACCGTTATGGTGGAGCAAACGCCCGAAACGGCTTACCGCACGATCTTAGATGTCAGAAGCTGGTGGTCGGGACTGTATGATGAATCGTTCGAAGGAAACTCAGCCCAGCTGGGTGATGAGTTCAGCTTCCTGGCAGGTGGCGGCGTCCACTTCACCCGGCAAAAGCTGGTAGAGCTGGTGCCGGGTAAAAAAGTGGTCTGGCTGGTAACGGAGGCCAATCTCAGCTTCGTGGACAAAACAGACGAATGGGAAGGGACTAAAATCTGTTTTGACATTTCCGGGGAGCAGGGCAAAACAAAGATCGTATTTACCCACCAGGGCCTGGTTCCTGAATTTGAGTGCTACGACTCCTGCGCGCCGGCATGGACGCAGTACCTGCAGGAAAGGCTTATTGCCGCAATAAAAAATAATAACTGATGCAATGCGGGCAGGGTTTCTTTTTACACTGGCGATGGCCGTTCTTGCATATACCTCCTGCTGGCCGGAAGACACGGCCGGTATGCTCAATCAAATAACTTTAAAAACAGACAGCAGTATGACAACATCGGATTTTACTACCACGATATTGGTAGATCAACCCCCAGGGGAAGTTTTCAACGCCATTAATAATGTCCGCGGCTGGTGGTCGGAAAGCGTTGAAGGCGTTACCGATAAGCTGAACGGGGAATTTCTTTATTACTACAAGGATGTTCATATCAGCAAAATGAGGATCGTAGAGCTTGTGCCGGATAAAAGGGTGGTCTGGCTGGTGCTGGAAAATCATTTTAACTTCACCAAAGACAAAACGGAATGGAACGGTACAAAGATCATCTTTGAGCTTGCTGAAAAGGATGGCAAAACAGCGCTGCGCTTCACACACCAGGGACTGGTGCCTGCATACGAATGTTATAATGTCTGTCACGATGCATGGACAAGCTACATCCAGGGCAGCTTAAAGGATCTCATTACCACAGGAAAAGGGAAGCCCAATGCAAAGGAAGGCGGGCTCAATGCCGAGCTGATTGAAAAATGGCAGCTGCCGGTAAAATAGATACAGGTATTGGCCGGACTGCGTACAGTCCGGCCAATATTATTTAGAGTCGAATCGGTTATTCCATTCCCCATTCCCAAGATTACATGATCAACTCTCGTAGCGCCATAGTATGTCAAAACAATGGCTTCGGCATTTTCTGTTGAATGGTTCTTACAGCCCAGCAGAGATAAATGGGCAAAAAGAATAAGTGACACCGCTGCATTTAATATTTCATATGCTATTTGTTTGCCCTGCTCATTAATGATTGTTGATGTCCGAATGGAAAGCCGGCCCGAGAACAGGCCGGCGTTAAACCTGTCACCACGGAAAACTTAAACCTATGCCCTTAAATAAAATCATTCGTTTAGATTACGATACTATTGGCCCATTTAACACAGGCTATTTCTTTTGACCTCTCATCGGGTCATTATAATAGAATACTAGATCAATTGGTTCTCGTTAAGCTACCGGATCTGGTAGTACGAAGGCATATAAAACATCGTGTCTTTCCCATCCCAGCGGAACATGGTCAGCGAGTCCTCCGAAAATTTAAAACGAACAGATGGTATGGCGACAGAGTCATTAAGGTATGTGGTAATTATTCGGCTGGTCCGGTCGTAATCGAATGTATATTCTCTGCCGTTATACTTTGAATAAATGGTATCAGTCCCGTCTATTTCATATTCGTACAACTTATATCGCTTACTGCTGATGAAGTCAACGCCAGATATGGCAGGCAGAGCACCATTCCAATAGACCTCACGCCTATATCTGTACCCGGTAAAGTCAACATCCGGCCCGATGTTTTTATCTTTACAGCCACAAATAAATAAGATAAAAATTCCGCCAGCCTGCAGGTACTTTCTCATATAAGATATGGGTTGGATATAAAATCTATTTAACGAAACATGGGAACATTTATTTTGTCCCTGGTTTATTGGAAGCGGCCGACTATTTATAAGCGCGTTACTTCGGCAGAATACCGCTTTCTCTTGCCTTATTAATAGCAGTTACGATATTGCCGGTTTCAAATTTTTGCAATAATGTTGCCCGGTGTGTCTTTACCGTTAGCGGGCTGATAAATAGCTCCTCTGCGATTTCAGCGGATTTTTTCCCTTCTGCCAATAGCTGGAGGATCTGCCGTTCCCTATTGGTCAATTCCGGGATATCCTCGGGCTCTTTAAGCGCTGCCAGATTAAATTGACCTCCTCCCCATTATCGAAGCATTTAAAAGTAGAATTTCGGAGCGTTTTTTGCTGTTAAAACCTTCGCTGGATTTGATGACTTTTCCGATGTAGCTGAGGGCTGTTCTGAAGCTGC
>Ga0164243_10005303_pt1 | contig 19742 bp, 17 predicted proteins | sample OricompcompostOP_FD_108781 | JGI IMG/M metagenome (GOLD analysis project Ga0164243, IMG submission 108781) | Organic Plus compost microbial communities from Emeryville, California, USA - Original compost - Organic plus compost (OP) | ecosystem: Engineered > Solid waste > Mixed feedstock >... | reverse complement strand
TCGAGCTGGCGGGTGGTCAGCGGCACGTGCGAGCCGACGACGACGAGCCCGTGGCCGCCGTGCGGGTGCAGCCGGTCGTCCGGCAGCGGGTCGGCCGCTGGCAGGTCGAGCCGGGCGCGCACGAAGGACGGGCCGCAGCGGTAGACGAACCGCGATCCGTCGGCCTCCGCCGCGAGCACCGCTGCGGCGAGCACGCGCAGGTCGTCGTCACGCACGGCGTCGGCGGCCACGACCTGCCCACCGGTGGCCGAGCGCAGCAGCGCCGCGACCCGCGTGACGCCACCGCGCCGCAAATCGTCGAGCGTCACGACGAGCACCCGGTCGGCGGGCACCGCACCGCCGGACTTCTCCTCGACCCAGCCGGGCAACGCCGAGGACGTGTAGCCGAAGGTGGCGTCCCGAGCGAAGTCGGTCGCCCCGGCCGGGGTGGCGGTGCCGGCGGCGTCGGCCACCCAGTGCACTCCCTCGACCGTCACCCGACCGGCCTCCAGGTACGCCGGGACCAGCAGCACCGCGTCGGCGGGCTGTCCCGCCGCGCGCGCTTCGTCCTGGAGCACGTCGGTCTCCAGCGGGAAGTGCCCGCGCAGGGTCGAGTCGCCCCGGCTGGTGAGCACCAGGTCCCGGCCCGTCTCGGCGGCGACCCGGCGGCACGCCGTGGCGATCTCCCGCACGCGGGCCGCGGCGTCGGCGGCGGCGAGGCTGCGGGTGTTCGTCAGCACGAAGAACCCCGGCGTGCCCTGAGCCAGCGCCCAGCGCAGGTCGTCGTCCTCCCAGCGGGTGAGCACCGGCAGGTCCCGCACGGTCTGGGTGCCGGTCGGGTCGTCGTCGAGCACGACGACGAGGCGTCCCGCGGACACCGCCGCGGCCAGGTCGGGTCGGTGCTCGGGCAGCGCGGCCAGCGCCGGGTCCACCAGGTCCGCCGCGGGGACGGGGGAGAGCAGCTCAGGCACGGTCGGCCCCCGCCCCGCCCGGCGTGACGGCCTGCGGCGTGCCGGCGGGCAGTGCGTCCTCGCCGGCGTCCACGCCCGCGGCGCGCTCGGCCTCCCGCGGGCTGAGGTGCGCCTCCATCGCCAGCCGGGCGGCGTCGGGGTCGCCGCGCAGCACGGCGTCGAGGATCTGCTCGTGGTGGTGCAGCGCGCTGGCGCGGACCTCGGGGACCGACGACGTACGCCGTCGGATGGTCACCAGCAGCGGGCCGAAGCTCTCGAACAGCATCGGGACGAACACGTTCTGGCTGGCCCGCAGCACCACCTGGTGGAACCGGATGTCGGCCTCCACGACGGCGTCCACGTCGTCGGCGTCGGAGGCCGCAGCCATGTCGGCGATGCTGGCGCGCAGGTCCGCCACGTCGGCGTCGGTGCGTCGCTCGGCGGCGAGCTGCACGGCACCGACCTCGATCATCCGCCGGGCCTCGAGCAGCCGGCGTGCGACGGAGGCGTCACCGCCGGCGCCCCCGGCTGACGCACGGACGACGGCGTCCAGCGAGGTCCAGCGCTCCGGGGGGTTGATCTCGGTGCCGAGGCCACGGCGGATCCGCACGACGTTCTGCGCCCGCAGGATGCGCACCGCCTCGCGCACCGTCAGCCGACTGACGTCGAACCGCGCGGCCAGCTCCGGCTCGGTGGGCAGCGGACCGTGGGGCACCAGCCGGCCCTCGATCACGTCCTGGAGGAGCTGGTCGGCCACCGTCTCGGCCAGTGTCATGCGTGACTTCCCCGTCCTCGTCGACGTCCGTCCAGACGCATCCATCTGACGTCTGATGTCTGGCGGGAAAGGTACACGGCACGGGTGGGCGCGGGCAAGGACGCGGGTCCACCTGCTGGACGACCGCGGGGGCGCGCATTCCCGGCGGGCGCAGGGTCACGATCCGGGCGACCCGGCCGAACGCGGGCCCCCGACCGCCCCGGCCGGCCGGCGCCTGTCGCTGGTGCCGGCCTCGCGGGTCGGCCGGGTGAACTCGGACAGGTCGTGCACGAACTCGTCGAGGACCGGGCTGAGCAGCCGGTCCCGGTCCCACGCGATCACCACGTCGTAGGCCAGCAGGTTCCCGTCGGGACCGGTCAGCGCGCGCTTGATGAGGCCGGTGTCGTCGAGGGTCACCGCGTTGCTCAGCACGGCGATGCCCAGCCCGGCCCGGGCGAGCGAGGCCAGCGCATGGCCGATGGTGGACTGGAAGATGATCTCCGGGTGCACGGCCGCCGCTCGGCATGCCGTCCGCAGCATCTGCGCCACCAGGTACTCGTCGCTGGTGACCAGCACCGGCTGGTCGTCCAGTGCACGCACGTCCAGCGGTCCTTCGTTGGCGCCGAGCGGATGGTCCACGGGGACGATGGCCTCGACGACCACACGCCCGATCGGCAGACCGGTCAGTGTGCGGTCGAGTGACCCGGCCAGGATCGCCACGTCGCACTCCTGGTCGGACAAGTACTGGCGGTTGCGGCGAGGACTGTCCTCGATCACGCGGATGCGGGTGCCCGGGTGTCGCAGGATCCAGTTCGGGAGGAAGCCGGTCAGGTAGCTCACGACGCCGGTCGACGTGCATGCCAGCACGATCGTGTCCGACCGGTTGCTCGTCGTCGTCGCGCGTGACTCCTCGGCGATCGTGAGCAGTCGACGTGCGCGAGGCATGAGGGCGGCACCCCTCGGCGTCAGCTCGACGCCGTCGGCGGTCCGCCGCAGCAGCTGGGCGTGCAGCTCCTGCTCCAGGCGCTGCACCCGACGGCTGACCGTCGGCTGCGATACGAACAGCGCCTCGGCGGCGCGTCGGAACCCGTTGCGCTCGACGACCGTGAGAAAGGCTTCGACGTCGTCCAGGTCCATCAGCACTCCCACATGCGGTTATGCGGATCGCGTATAGGCGGTCTCGGGATGGGCATCGTAGCGATGTAGGCAGCGCCGTCGGCTAGACGGCATGCTGCTCCAATCAGCGACGCACTATCCGGGCTCAAGGCGTTGACGGACGCTCGTGACATCGTCAACGGCGAGGAGCCACGCGCATTCTGAAGTGCTTGACGAGCGTGAGCAATGGTGCCGGAAGACGGGTGACCTCCTGTTCCCGGCGCCGGGTGTGAAGGTCCGACCGTCGCGCCACCCGCGCGGCCCGGGCCTGGCTCGCCCCCTTTTTCTCGCCCCCGCGCCACAACGGTTCCTTTGCGGCGTGCCGGGCACCACGATCCTCGTGAAGGGAACGTCGATGGGTACGCAGAAGCTGAGGTCGAGGAGCTCTGCCCTGGTGTCGGTCGCCTTGGCCGGTGCCGCGTCCGTCCTCCTGGCCGCCTGCGGCAGCAGCAGCACGCCGAGCGGCGGTCAGTCGACGGACGACGCGCCGGGTGGGGAGGAGCTCGGGAGCGTGCGCATCGCGTACACGTCCTCGGTCGACCCCGGTGAGGTCGCCATGTATGCCGCCGCACTCGACTACGGCTCCGACTTCGGCCTCCAGGAGAAGAGCTCCGACCTGCAGGTCTTCGACTCGCACGGGACCGCCGCACAGGTCGTCCTCTCCGGGGGAGCTGACGTCGTGGCGGGCTCGTTCCTGAGCGACCTGCAGATCATCGCCGGTGGGGAGCAGCTCAAGGTCTTCTGCCCGGCCACGAGCGGCTTCGACTCGCGCATCGTCGGCGTCGGCGACGTCGACTCGATCGAGCAGGTCGCCGACCCCTCGACCCGACTGGCGATCGAGGGCCCCGGTGGCCCGGTCAACTTCTTCACCGATCTCGTCCTGCGTGCCCGTGGCGTGGATATCAACACGACCGAGATGAAGAATGTCTCGATCATCGAGGACTCGCCGCTGCGGGTGGCGGCGTTGGCCAACGGTGACGTCGACGTGGCACTGATCAATGCTTTCCAGGTGCCGCAGCTCGAGGAGCAGGTGGGCAAGGAGAACGTGCACATCCTGTCGAACGTCATGGAGGACGTCGGCGGCGGGGGAATCTTCCTGGCGTTCGCTGCGCCGGAGAAATACCTGGACGAGAACCTCGACCAGGCGACCGCGTTCTGCGCCTCGGTGCTCAAGGCCAACCGCGAGCTCACCGCCGACTTCGACCGCTACAAGGAGCTGTCCGACAAGTACATCCAGCCCACGGTCGAGGAGGACCTGCTCAAGCAGACCTGGGACTCCGTCGTCGACGCGAACCTGTGGCCGACTGACGACACGGGCCTGACCCAAGAGGGCGTCGAGCAGGTGATCGACATCGCCATGGAGACCGGCCTGCTGCAGCAGAAGCTCTCGTACGACGACATCGTCGACAGCCGGCCCATCGACGGTGCGCTCGAGCTGCTGGGTGGCGGGGCCTGAGCCGTGGCCGTCACGACCACATCGACCACTCGGGAAGAGGACCACATGGACGACGACGCGCGGGCCGCGTCGGACGGCGTCGTGGCGCCCGGGGCGGTGGCGGACCCTTCACCGGCCGCCCCGGGCGGTTCGAGCCAGCCCTACCTCGAGGTGGACAGCGTCTCGATCGAGTTCCGCTCGGCCGCAGCGGGACCCGCGGGCCGGATCTCGGTGCTGGAAGAGCTCTCGTTCTCTCTAGACCGCGGGGAGTTCTGCTGCATCGTCGGGCCCTCCGGCTGCGGAAAGTCGACCAGCCTGCGGATCATCGACGGTCTGGAGCCCGCCAGCGGTGGGCAGGTCCGCGTCGACAGTCAGGTCGTCACTGCGCCCCGCCCGGACATCGCGTTCGTGTTCCAGCAGTTCAACCTGCTGCCGTGGCGCACCTTGCTCGACAACGTGGCGTTCGGGCTGGACAACCTGCGGCTTCCTCGGGCGGAGCGCGAGGAGCGGGCGCGGCGCTGGCTCGACACCGTCGGGCTGACCGACTTCGCTGGCTACTACCCCTCGCAGGTGTCGGGCGGCATGCAGCAGCGCGTCGGCCTGGCGCGAGCGCTCGCCGTCGAGCCCCGGCTGCTGCTCATGGACGAGCCGTTCGGGGCGGTGGACGCCCAGACGCGGATGCTCCTGCAGAACGAGCTTCTGCGGCTGTGGGAGGCGGACCAGAAGACGGTCATCTTCGTCACGCACGACATCGAGGAAGCCCTCTTCCTGGCGAACCGCGTGCTGATCATGGGTCCCCGCCCGAGCCGGGTGCTGCGCGAGATCGAGGTGCCCTTCGGCTACCCCCGGGAGGACCACATCCGGGGAGACGCACGGTTCGCCGCACTGAAGGACGAGATCTGGACGGAGCTGAAGGCGGCGATGACGGCCGTCCCGCCGGCGGCCGAGGCGGAACGGTGAGCACGGCCGGGACCGACGTCTCCGTCGGCGGGCGAACGGCCGGTGGCGTCCTGGGCGCGCTCGCCGGACGCGGCCAGCGCCGAACGGTGCTGACCACGGCGGCGCCGCGCCACGTCTGGCTCTGGCGGGCTGCGGTGTGGGGCGGCCTCCTCGTGCTGTGGCAGGTCGCCGCGTGGCTGAGCGGCCCGTTCTACCTGCCGACGATCCCGTCGGTGCTGGTCGACGGGCTGGGCACCGTGGTGCGCGACGGGTACCTGCTGACGTTCGCCCAGAGCCTGCGCCAGCTCCTCGTCGGCTTCGTGGTGGCGTGCGCGATCGGCATTCCCGCTGGCGTGCTCATGGGCTCCTCGAAGGTGGTCCGGGACCTGCTCAGCCCCTACGTCAACACGCTGTTCGTCACACCCACCGAGGCCTTGCTGCCCATGATCATCATCATGTTCGGCACCGGGCTGGAGTACCGGGTCGTCGTGGTGGTGCTGTTCGCGTTCTTCTTCCCGCTGCTCAACTCCGCCGCAGGGGTGGCCGCGATCGACCGGCACCTGCTGGAGACCGCGCGGGCGTTCTGCACCCCGCGGTGGCGGGTCTTCCGGCACATCTTGCTGCCGGCCGCGGGACCGTACGTCGTCGCGGGGGTGCGACTCGGTCTCGGGATGGCGCTCAAGGGGATGGTCATCGCCGAGATGTGGGTGACCTTCGGCACCGGCGGGCTGCTGAAGAACCTCGGCGCCTACCGCCAGCTCGACGTCTACTTCGCGCTGGGGCTGCTCATCGTCGTCACCGCGGTCGTCGTCAACTCGGCCCTCGCGGCCTACGAGCGGCACCTGCGGCCCTGGCAGCGCGGCACCATCGGGAAGGGGGCGGCATGAACCCCACCAAGGCGGTGACGACCGCGACGGTGATCCGCTGGACGGTGTCGGTCGTCCTCTTCTTCGTCGTCTGGGAGATCGTCGGGCGGCGCGGGGACTACACGGCGATCAAGCCGTTCTCCCAGGTCGCGGGCCAGCTCTGGTCGGCGATGACGGTGGACGGGGGGCTGTGGCGGGCGACGGCAGGCACCCTGGGCATCGCGCTGGCGGGGTACGCGGTCGCGGTGGTCGTCGGCGTCGCGGTCGGCTACCTCACGGGCTCGTCGCCGGTGGCGGCGGCGACGCTCGACCCGCTGGTCAACGCTGCCTACGCCACGCCGGTCTACATGGTCATCCCGGTGCTCGGCATCTACCTCGGCCTGGAGTTCGCGGGAAAGGTCTTCCTCGTCGTCGTCTTCGCGGTGTTCGTGGTCATCATCAACACCAGTGCCGGGGTCCGGCAGGTGCCTCCCGGGCTGCTGGAGATGGCGACCTCGTTCCGGCTGACCCGCGCGCAGAAGCTGCGCCGGATCATCCTGCCGAGCGCCGCACCGTACATCGCCACGGGGATGCGGCTGGCGGCCGGCCTGTCGGTGCAGGGCGCCATCGTCGGCGAGCTGCTGCTGCGCGTCGACAACCTGGGGCTACAGCTGCTCAACGCCGGCTCCAGCTTCCAGATCGCGCGGCTGCTGGCCATGTCGTTCTTCATCGCGATGCTCGCCACCGCAACCATGCTGCTCGCCCGCTGGGCCGAGCGCCGTGTCATCCGGTGGCCCCGATGAGCGCGACGGCGCCGGGTCGCCGGGGCGTCGCCCCGAACGCGACCCGCCCGACCACGACCCGAGGGGGAGGCATGGACTTCGCGCTGGAGCCCGGAGCGGTGACGCGGGCCGACCGCGTCGCACAGGTCCCGCTGTGGATCGACGGGACTCCCGTCGCCGGAGAACGCACCGACCAGACGGTGGAGCCCGCTACCGGCCGCGTCCTGGCGACCGCGCATCTCGCCGACCTCGCTCAGGCCGACACCGCCGTGGCTGCCGCCGTGCGTGCCCAGGGCCGCTGGGGACGGCTGGGCATGCCGGAGCGCGCGGCCGCGGTCGCCGCGTTGGGGCGGCGGATCGAGGAGCGTGCAGCGGACTTCGGGCTGCTCGACGCCCTCGACACCGGCACGCCGATCCGGACCATGCGTGTGGGGGCGGCCAAGGGGGCTCAGTACCTCGTCGCCGCAGCCGGCGCCGCGCTCGAGACGCAGGGGACGACCGTGCCGGCGACCGGCACCGGGTGGCACCTGACCTTCCCCCGACCGCTCGGTGTGGTCGTGGGCATCGCGGCGTTCAACCACCCGACCCTGTTCGCCTGCCAGAAGATCGGTCCCGCGCTGCTGGCGGGGAACGCCGTGATCCTCAAGCCCTCCGAGCAGGCGCCGCTGTCCGCGGTGATGATCGCCGCGCTGGCCGCCGACCTGCTGCCGGCGGGCGTCCTCCAGGTCGTCTCGGGCGGGCCGGACGTGTCCGCGCACCTGGTGGAGCACCCGGACGTGGCCGCGGTGACCTTCACCGGTGGGGTGGCCACGGGGCGCAAGGTGCAGGAGGCCGCAGCCCGCAGCGGCCGGTTCAAGCGGCTGGTGCTGGAGCTGGGCGGCAAGAACCCGATCCTGGTCTTCCCCGACGCGGACCTGGACGCGGCCGCCGCCGCGGTCGTGCGGGGCATGAACTTCACGCGCAACCAGGGCCAGAGCTGTGGGGCCACCACCCGGCTGCTCGTGCACCGTGACGTGCACGACGAGGTCGTGCGGCGCGTCGTCGAGCAGGTCGGACAGATCCGTCTCGGGCTGCCCGAGCTCGACACGACGGAGATGGGGTCGTTGATCTCCGTGGCGCACCGCGCCCGCTCCGTGGCGGCCGTCGAGGACGCGGTGGCGCGTGGCGCGCGGGTGCTGATCGGCGGTCGCGTCCCGACCGACCCGGAGCTGGCCGGTGGGGCCTACCTGGAGCCGACGGTGCTCGGCGGAGTGACGCCCGACATGGCGGCGTACCGCGAGGAGCAGTTCGGGCCGGTGCTGGCAGTGACGTCCTGCGCCGACGAGGCGCAGATGGTCCGGCTGGCCAACGACACCGACCTGGGGCTGACCGCGGCGGTGTGGACCCAGGACGTCACGCGGGCGCTGCGCGTCACCGAGCAGGTGGACGCCGGCTACGTGTGGGTCAACGACGTCGAGACCCGCTACCCGGGGGTCCCGTTCGGGGGCTGGAAGCTCTCCGGGACCGGCGTGGAGCAGGCACTGAGCGAGGAGATCCGCGGCTTCAGCCGCATCAAGAGCGTGAACATCGGGATCGGAGCGTGGTGAGCGCAGTGACGAGCAGCGTGGTGGGCACCGGGGTGGGCGGACGCCTGGCGGGCCGGGTCGCGATCGTGACCGGCGGCGGGGTCGGCATCGGGCGGACGTACGTGTCGGCGCTGGCCGCCGCCGGGGCGGCGGTGGCGGTCGCCGACATCCAGAGCGAGGCGGCGCAGGCCGTCGCCGAGGAGGTCGCCGCGGCGGGCGGCGCGGCGGTGGGCGTGGCCTTCGACCAGTCCGACCCGGCGAGCGTGGAGCAGATGGTCGAGGAGGTCACGGCCACCCTCGGCCCGGCCGACGTGCTGGTGAACAACGCCTCGCTGTTCAGCACGCTGCAGCGGCGTGACGCGCTGGAGATCCCTCCGGGGGAGTGGGCGCGGGTGGTGGACGTGAGCCTCGACGGCGTCTTCCACTGCTGCCGGGCGGTGATGCCGGCGATGGTCGAGCGCGGGTACGGCAAGGTGGTGAACATCTCGTCCTCCTCGATCGTCGCGGCGAAGAACCAGCTCGCGCACTACGTCGCGGCCAAGAGCGGCGTGGTAGGTCTCACCCGGGCGCTGGCTCGCGAGTACGGGCGCGCGGGCATCACGGTCAACGCGATCTCCCCGGGCGCGACCGACTCCGGGGCCACCGCGGCGACGCCGGAGTACCTGGCCTCGAAGGTCGCGGCACGGTCGATCCCCCGGGTGCAGACCCCGCAGGACCTCGTCGGCCCGCTGCTGTTCCTGTGCTCGGCGGACAGCGACTTCGTCACCGGGCAGAACCTCATCGTGGACGGCGGTGCCTTCTTCCAGTAGCTCGTCGCGAGCAGCCCGTCGTGCAGTCGTCCGGGCGCCCGTCGGGCGCCGCCGCCGCGGACACCGCTGTCCGCACGTCCAGAGAGGCCGGGTGCGTGCCCGTGCAACCAGGAAGCACCGTTCCGTCCACGGGAGAGTCGTCGAGCGTCGTCGGCGCGTTCGGCGCCACGGATCCCTTCAGCGCGGCGGAGCTCGACGTGCTGGCGACCTACAGCGTCGCGCGGCCGTCCGCGTGGTCGTTGCGCCGTCCGGCGCTGCTCGTCGTCGACGTGGTGGAGGCCTTCGTCGGCCCCGACGTGCCGGTCCAGGAGGCGCAGCGCACGAGCCCCACGGTGTGCGGTGAGCACGCCTGGCGCGCGCTGGAGCGGATCGTCCCGCTGGTGGACGCCTTCCGGGCCGCCGGGGCGCCGGTGGCGTACACAACGGTCGCCGCGCTGCCGCCGGCCGCCGGGGTCGCACCACGCCGGCCCGACGGACCGCTGCGCCCGGACGTCCTGGTCGAGCCGCTGCGTCCCACGTCGGACGAGCCGGTGCTGCCGAAGATCGCCCCGAGCGGTTTCTTCGGCACCCCGCTACGCAGCTGGGTCGCCGCGCGCGGCGCCGACCAGGTCGTCGTCGTCGGCGGGACCACCTCCGGCTGCGTCCGGGCCACGGCCACCGACGCGTACTCGTACGGGCTCGACGTCGTCGTCCCGGCGGACGCCTGCTTCGACCGGGTGCTCACCTCGCACGTCGTCACCCTGCGTGACCTGGACGCGAAGTACGCGCGGGTGGTCACCACGGACCACGTGCTCGACCGCTTGGGGGAGCGGTGAGCGGGCACGGGGACCCGTCCGGCGGCCCGGGACCGGCGGCGGACCGCCGGGTCGGTGCCGGGCCGCTGGCGGGGGTCACGGTCGTCGAGCTGGCGACGGTGATCACCGGCCCGTACGCCGGGATGCTGCTGGCCGACCTCGGCGCCGACGTCGTGAAGGTGGAGGCGCCTGCGGGTGACGGCTTCCGCGGGTGGGACGGGTCGGGGGCGACGAGCGTGCGGCCGGCCTTCGCGGCGTACAACCGCGGCAAGCGGAGCATCGCGATCGACCTGAAGACCGACGACGGCCGGGCCGTGCTGCACCGGCTCGCGGCGGAGGCGGACGCCGTCGTGGAGAACTTCCGCCCGGGCGTCGCCGACCGGCTCGGCATCGGCTATGAGGACCTGCGCGCCGTGAACCCCGCGGTGGTCTACTGCTCGATCACCGGCCTGGGCTCTGTCGGTCCGGAGCGGGACCGTCCGACGTACGACGCCGTCGCCCAGGCGATGAGCGGGCTCTGGAGCCAGCTCGCCGACCTGACCGACCCCGACCCGGTCGGACCGCCCATGTCCGACCAGCTCACCGGGATGTACGCCGCGCTCGCGGTGCTCGCCGCGGTCACCGGCGCACGTCGTACCGGTGAGGGGCAGCACCTCGAGGTGAGCATGCTCGCGTCCACCCTGGCGTTCCAAGGCCTCGCCGTGGCGACCTACCGGTCCGACGGGGTGGTCCCGCGCCGCCGGACCCGCGCGGAGACCTCGCAGTCGTACGGGTTCGTGGCGTCGGACGGCTTGCCGTTCGCCGTGCACCTGTCCACCCCGCACAAGTTCTGGGTGGGGCTGTGCGCGACGGTCGGGGCGCCCGAGCTGGCGCAGGACCCACGGTTCGGCACCAAGGGGGACCGCATCCGGCACTACGAGGAGCTCAAGCGCACCCTGGCTGCGCGCTTCGCGACCGGCACGCGGGAGCACTGGCTGGCCGAGCTGGCCCGGCACGACGTACCCGCCGCGCCGATCCTCGACCTGGCCGAGGCGGTGACGCACCCGCAGGTGGTGGCCTCCGGGCTGCTCGCGCCGCACGACGACCCCCGCCACGACCTCGCCCCGGTGCGCTCGCCCGTGCGGGTCGGTGGTCGGGCGCTGGCCGCCGCGTTGCCGGCGCCCGCGTTGTCCGAGCACGCCGACGAGCTGCTCACCGAGCTAGGACTCGACGCGGACCGGATCGCCGGGCTGCGTGGCACCGGGGTGGTGGTCTGAGTGCCCGCCGACGCACCGACACCAGAGGGAGACGACATGTTCGACCTGGACGGGATGGACCTCCGGACGCTCATCGAGGCCGTCGACCGGTCAGGGCTGACCGAGCTCTCGATCGTGACCGCGGCCGGGGAGATCCGGATCTCCAAGGGCGGCCCGGAGCCGACGGCGCCGCAGGCCGGCACGGTGGCCCCGGGTGAGGACGTCGCGGCCAGGCTCACGTCCCCCGGTCCGGTGCCCTCCGCCGGGGCCGGGCCGTCCGCCGCCGCCCAGGGAGCGCGGGCAGCGGACGGCGCCGCCCCGGCCGCTGCGTCGTCGGGCGCACCCACGCTGCCTACCGGCTGCGTACACGTGCGGACCCCGCTGCTCGGCGTCTTCTACCGGGCTCCGGAACCGGGCGCGCCGCCCTTCGTGGAGGTGGGCAGCCGGGTGGAGCCGGGGCAGACCGTCGCGATCATCGAGGCGATGAAGGTCTTCACCTCGGTGCCTGCCGGCGTGCGCGGCGTGGTGCGGGAGGTGCTCGTCGCCGACCGCGAGTTCGTCGAGTTCGACCAGCCGTTGCTCGTCGTCGAGCTCGACGAGGACGCGGGAGAGGAGGACGCGGGAGAGCCGGACGGGGGCCCGGCCGAGGACGCCCGGCACCAGGACGACGGCGGGCAGCAGGACGCAGTCACCGGGCAGAGCGCCCGATGATCCGGCGGGTCCTCGTCGCCAACCGTGGCGAGATCGCCGTCCGGGTGATCCGGGCGTGCCGGTCGCTGGGCGTCGAGTCCGTGCTGGCCGTCTCCGTCGCCGACCGGGAGAGCCTGGGCGCCCGCATCGCGGACGAGACGGTGCTGCTCGGTCCCGCACCGGCTACGGAGAGCTACCTGCGCCCCGAGCTGGTGGTCGCTGCGGCGCTGGGGAAGGGCTGCGACGCCGTGCACCCCGGCTACGGCTTCCTGGCGGAGAGCGCCGAGCTGGCCCGGCTGTGCGCCGAGCACGGGCTGGTCTTCGTCGGGCCCGGGGTGGAGGCGCTGCGCCTGTTCGGTGACAAGGTCACCGCCCGTCGGCACGCCGTGGCGTGCGGGGTGCCGGTGCTGCCCGCCTCCGAGCCCACGACCGGGGGCGCCGAGGGGCTCCGGGCCGCCGAGGTCGTCGGCTTCCCGCTGCTCGTCAAGGCCTCCGCTGGCGGGGGCGGCAAGGGGATGCGCCGCGTCGCCACGGCGGACGAGCTGCCGGGGGCCCTGGAGCTCGCTGCTGCCGAGGCCGAGGCCGCCTTCGGCAGCCCGACCGTGTACCTGGAGCGGTACGTGGCCAGCGGCCGCCACGTGGAGGTGCAGGTCGTCGCGGACGCCCACGGCGCCGTCCTGCACCTCGGTGACCGGGACTGCACCGTCCAACGCCGGCACCAGAAGCTCGTCGAGGAGGCACCGGCCCCCGGGCTCCCCGCCGATGTGCAGGAGGGACTGCGCGCGTCGGCCGTGCGGCTGTGCCAGCAGGCCGGCTACCGCGGGGTCGGGACCGTCGAGTTCCTGGTCGACGTCGCTGCGGGGGAGTACTACTTCCTCGAGGTGAACCCGCGCATCCAGGTCGAGCACGGGGTCACCGAGCTCGTCACCGGCGTCGACCTGGTCGCCACCCAGCTGAGGGTCGCCGCCGGTGAGCCGCTGCCGTTCACCCAACGGGACGTCGTGCTGCGCGGCCACGCGCTGGAGTGCCGGATCAACGCCGAGGACCCCGCGGCCGGCTTTCGCCCGTCGCCCGGGCGGCTCACGGCCTGGCGCACACCCGCCACCGGGCCGTCGCTGCGCATCGACACGCACTGCGTCGAGGGCTACCTGGTACCGCCGTACTACGACTCGCTGCTCGCCAAGGTGATGACCGTTGCGCCCACCCGCGAGCAGGCGATCGACCTCATGGACGACGCCTTGGACGAGCTCGTCGTGGCAGGGGTGAGCACGACGCGCGACCTGCAGCGCTGGATCCTGGCCCGCCCGGAGCTGCGTGAGCTGCAGGTCACCACCCCATGGCTGGATGCGCTGCTGGCCTCCGGCGAGGGACCGGTCGCGGCCGGTGCCGTCGCGGGTGCCCGGTCATGAACGGGCTGGTCGCCGTCGACATGCACGTGCACCTCGCCGACGCCCGCGCGCGCTCGTTCAACGTTGCCCGCAAGCAGGCCATGGCCGCCTACCTCGGCACCGAGCGGCCCACGGTCCCGGTCGCGGACCTCGCCGCCGTCTACCGCGAGCGCCGGATGATGGCCGTGATCATGAACACCACGGACACCGCCCGTACGGGCGAGCCGTCGCTGCCCAACGACTACGTCGCCGAGGTGGTCGCTGCCCACCCCGATGTCTTCCTCGGATTCGGCGCCGTCGACCCGCTGCTCGGCGCGGCGGCGGTGGACGAGGCGGTGCGCTGCCAGGAGGAGCTCGGGCTCGTCGGCATCGGCGAGCTCAACGCGGCACGTCAGCACTTCCGCCCGGACGACCCTGCGCTGCGGCCGCTGTGGTCGACGCTGGAGGAGCGCGGCATGCCGGTGTTGTTCCACGGTGGGTACGCGGCCTCCGGCAGTGGCACGCCGGGCGGCTCGGGCGTCAAGCTGCGCTACGCCCGGCCGGTGTACCTGGACGACGTGGCCGCCGAGCACCCCCGACTGCGGATCGTCTGCGCGCACCCGTCGTGGCCCTGGGAGTCCGAGGCGCTGGCCGTCGCCCAGCACAAGGCCAACGTCTACCTGGACCTGTCCGGCTGGGCGCCGAAGTACTTCTCCGCCGAGCTGGTCCGGTACGTGCGCTCGCGCATCCCGGGCAAGGTGCTGTTCGGCACCGACTGGCCGGTGCTGGAGGTGGACCGCTGGATGGCGGAGTTCACGGCGCTCGGCCTGCCCGACGAGGTGGTGCGGCGGGTCGTGCTCGACAACGCGCTGACGTTCCTCGGCCTGGACGCCGACGGCCGTCGCACCGGGGCCTGACCTCGTCCGCGACCCCGCCCCCGCCTCCTGGGCCACCGTGCCCCGGACCCTGCACGAAAGGACCGCGATGACCACCGACGTGGCGCTCGTCGACACCACCCTCCGCGACGGCCAGCAGAGCCTGTGGGCCTACCGGATGCCCACGTCGGCGATGCTGCCGACGCTCGCGGACCTCGACGCGGCCGGCTTCGAGGCCATCGAGTTCGTCACGCCCGGCCCGCAGTTCGCCCGCATGGTGCGCGACCTCAAGGAGGACCCGTGGGCGTGGGTGCGGGCCGGTGTCGAGCACGGGACCCGCACGCCGCTGCGGCTGCACGGGTCCGTGGCCTCGCGGCTGTCACCCATCCCGGTGTCGGTGCAGCACCTCATGCTCGAGACGCTGGCGCAGATGGGCATCCGCACGACGCGCGCGTCGGACCCGTGGAACGACTTCGAGGCGCTCGACTCGACCGTCGCGATGATGGCCCAGCACGGGATCCGGACCGTCGTGAACCTCGTGTACTCGGTGTCCCCGCGGCACACGGTCGAGTACTTCGCCCAGCGGGCGGCACAGGCCGCGGCACGTCGGCCGTACCGGATCTGCCTGAAGGACGTCGGCGGCCTGATGACCGTCGAGGCCGCGCAGGAGGTGATCCCCGCCGTCGTGGCGGCCGTCGGCGACGTGCCGCTGGAGTTCCACGCGCACTGCACCAACGGTCTGGCGCCGTATCTCACGCTCGTGGCCGTCGAGCACGGCATCAGGGTCGTCCACACCGGTGTGCCGCCGCTGGCCGACGGCGACGCGCAGCCCTCGGTGTTCACGGTCGTGCGCAACCTACGGGCACGCGGCTACACGGTCGACGTCGACCTGGAGCCGTTGGAGCGGGTGAGCGCCCACCTGGAGCGGGTGCGCCGCGTCGAGGGGCTGCCGGCGGGACAGCCCCGCGCGTTCGACGCGAGCGTGTACGACCACCAGGTTCCCGGCGGGATGATCTCCAACCTGCGCTTCCAGCTCGCCGGCCTGGGCATGGGCGACCGGCTGCAGCAGACCCTGGAGGAGGCCGCCCGGGTCCGCGCCGACCTCGGCTACCCGATCATGGTCACCCCGCTGGCGCAGTTCGTCGGCAGCCAGGCGGCGATCAACGTCGTCACCGGCGAGCGCTACAAGCACATCACCGACGAGATCATCCAGTACACCCTGGGCGAGTGGGGCCGGGAAGCACCCGAGGTCATGGACCAGGACCTGCGCGCGCGCATCCTCGCCCGCCCGCGTGCCCAGGAGATGGCGCGTACACCGCGCGCGGAGCCGGACCTGGAGAGCGTGCGGACCGGCTACGGTGCGGGCATGACCGACGAGGAGCTGCTGACCCGTGTCTTCGCCGGGGTCGGGTCCGGGGACCTGGAACTGTCCCGCCGACGCCCGGCCCGCACGTACGCCGAGTACGCGGCGCGGCACGGGTCGCTCGCGGCGATGCTGCGTGCGATGGAGACCAGCAGCACGGTGCGCCACGTGCGCTACCGCGGAGGCGGCACCACCGTCGACCTGCACCGGTGAGCGCCGCCGAGCCGCCCCCGAGGACGGGGCGCCGGCTGGCGCTGGCAGGGCTGCTCGCGCTCGCGATGGGCGCCGGTCCGTTGGTCAACCACGGGTTCGCGGCGCTGAGCCCGGTGCTGATCGACGAGCTGGGGCTCAGCGCGACGCGCTACGGGGCCCTGTGGACGGTGGTGTTCGGCGTCGGGGCGCTGTGCACCGTGCCCGGCGGCCGGCTGGTCGACCGCTTCGGACCGCGGCCCGCCATGGTGGGCGTCTTCGCCGCCGCGGCCGCGGGGCTCGCTGTCGCGGCGTTCGCGCCGTCCTACGTGTGGCTCGTCGTCGCCGCGGTGCTGGGCGGGCTGTCGCAGGCGCAGTCGAACCCGGCGACGAACCTCATCATCTCCCGCACGGTCCCAGCAGGCGGCCAGGGTGTGGTGCTGGGGGTCAAGCAGTCGGGGGTGCAGGTGGCGCAGTTCCTCGTGGGGCTCACCCTGCCGACGATGGCGCTGTGGTGGGGGCGCGACACCGGCTTCCTGGTCCTCGCGCTGCTGCCCGTGCTCGGCCTGCTGGCCACCCGCCCGCTCGTCGGACCGGCGCCGGCCCGCCCCGGCGGTGCACGCGGGTCGGCGCGCGAGCGGCTGCCCGTGCACGTGTGGTGGGTGGCGGCGTACGCCGTCGTCGCCGGCGCCGCCCAGCAGGCCACGAACGTCTACCTGCCGCTGTACGCCCACGAGGGCGTCGGCCTCCCGGTCGCGCGGGCCGGTGTGCTGGTCGCCGTCGTCGGCGGGCTGGGGGTCGTGTCGCGGCTGCTGTGGGGTCGTGGCGCCGACAGGCTGCCTGACACCCGCGCGCCGCTGCAGTGGGTGGCCGCCGTGACGGTCGTCGCCGTCACGGCCATGCTGGCGGCCCGCTGGGCCGGGGAGTGGCTGCTGTGGGCCGGGGCGACCCTGTTCAGCGCGGGGTCGCTCGCCGCGAACGTGCTCATCGTGCTGGTGGTCGTCCGCACCGTTCCGGTCGCCGCCGTCGGGCGGGCGTCGGGGTGGACGTCGCTGGCGCTGTTCGGCGGGTTCATGCTCGGCCCGCTGTTGTTCGGCGCGATGGTCGACGGGACCGGCGGATTTGTCGTGCCCTGGGTGGCGACCGGCGCTGCGGCGGTCTTCCTGGTGCTGCTGACAGTGGTCTGGCGGCGGGTGGCGCGGGCCGGTGGTCCGGCACCCGCATAGCGGCACCGATGGGAAAGGGCCTCCGACCGTGGGTCGGAGGCCCTTCGGGCTGGTGGGCGATACTGGGTTCGAACCAGTGACCTCTTCCGTGTCAGGGAAGCGCGCTACCGCTGCGCCAATCGCCCGTGGGTGGTGCACACGAGGTGGAGATGGGATTCGAACCCACGTATACGGCTTTGCAGGCCGCTGCCTCGCCTCTCGGCCACTCCACCCTGAGACCGCAGTCCTCAGCGGCTGCGAGGAGCCGATCAGGAGTGTCTGCCTCCGAGCGGACGACGGGATTCGAACCCGCGACCCTCACCTTGGCAAGGTGATGCTCTACCACTGAGCCACGTCCGCGTTGCCGCACGTTTCCCCGGTCGTCACCGGCGTTCCGTGTGCGTCCCAGACTCTAACCGACCTCGTCGGGGAGAGTCCAACCGGTGCAGGTCACACGCCGAAACACGCGCGGGCGAGACGTGCTCCGGGCTCGGTCGCGGCCCGGAGCACGGGTGCGACGACCCGGAGCCGTCTCGGTAGCGTGACGCCGTGCCCACGTCGCCCCCGTCGTCCCCAGGACCCGGCACGGCCTGGTTCGCTGGTGTCCGGGCACGCGGGGTCGTGGAGTCGGTCGACGTGCGGGCGCAGCCCCAACGGCTGCGGGAGCCCGGTTGGTGGGCGGTCGTCGCCGAGTTCGAGGGCGCGGTGCACGCGTGGCGGTTCGCCGACGTGCAGCGGGGGCCCGGTGCCGGCACGGCTGTCGCGGCGGAGCCGGGGTCGGTGTGGGACGGGCCGGACCCGGTCTCGTGGTCGTCCTCGCTGGACCGGCCGGCCTATGTCGCCGCGGTCCGTCGGGTCCGCGAGCACGTGCGTGACGGCGACGTCTACCAGGCGAACCTCTGCCGTGTGCTGTCGGCGCCGCTGGGTGCGGCGGGCCGGGAGCCGGACGCCCGGGCGTTGGCGGCTCGCCTGGCCGTCGGCAACCCGGCTCCGTACGCCGGTGGCGTGCACGTGCCGGGCGGCGGCAGGCACCGTGCGGAATGGGTGGTGTCGGCTTCCCCGGAGCTGTTCCTGCGGCTCGACGACGGCACGCTGACGTCGGGACCGATCAAGGGGACCGCGATGACCGCGGCCGGCCTGACGGCCAAGGACCGGGCCGAGAACGTCATGATCACGGACCTGGTGCGCAACGACCTGCAGCGGGTGTGCCGGCCGGCCAGCGTCGAGGTGACCGACCTGCTCGCCGTCGAGCAGCACCCCGGCCTGGTGCACCTGGTGTCGACCGTGCAGGGGGTCCTCGCCGCGCCGGTCGCCGCCGCCCCGGACCTGTGGGGACGGCTGCTGGACGCCACGTACCCGCCGGGGTCGGTCTCCGGCGCGCCCAAGCTGTCGGCGCTCGACGTCATCGCCGCGCTGGAGGCCGAGCCGCGTGGCCCGTACTGCGGGACGGTGGGCTGGGTCGAGGTGGGGGAGGACGGCTCGACGCGTGCCGAGCTGGCGGTGGGCATCCGCACGTTCTGGTGGCGTGCCGACGGACCGGCGGGGCCGGACGGTGTGGCCGGCGGGACGCTGCGGTTCGGGACCGGCGCGGGGATCACGTGGGGGAGCGACCCGGACGCCGAGTGGGCGGAGACGGAGCTCAAGGCGTCACGCCTGGTGAGGCTGGCCTCCGCCGACGGTGCTGGACTGTCGGCCTCCGCCGACGGTGCTGGACTGTCGGCCTCCGCCGACGGTGCTGGACTGTCGGCCTCCGCCGACGGTGCGACACTGGCGCCGTGAGCACGGTGATCTGGATGGACGGTCGGCTGCGCGCTCCGCGGGACGCGGTCGTCACCGCCGTCGACCACGGGCTGACGGTCGGGGACGGCGTGTTCGAGACCTGTGCCGTGCAGGACGGTCAGGCCTTCGCGCTGACCCGGCACCTGCGCCGGCTGCGCACCTCCGCACTGGGGCTGGGGCTGCCGGAGCCGGACGAGGGCGCCGTCCGCGACGGCGTGGCGGCGGTGCTGGCCGCTGCGGGGCCGCAGGCCGGCCGGCTGCGCATCACGCTCACCGGCGGTCCGGGTCCGCTCGGGTCGAACCGGCTGACGCCCGACGAGCAGCGCCCGACGCTCGTCGTCATGGCCGGCCCCGCCGTCCGGGCCGAGTCAGCGCGAGCAGTCCGTGTGCCGTGGGTCCGCAACGAGCGCTCGGCGGTCGCCGGGCTGAAGACGACGTCCTACGCCGAGAACGTCGTCGCGCTGGCCGAGGCCTACCGGCGCGGCGCCGACGAGGCCGTGCTGGCGAACACCGTCGGGGAGCTGTGCGAGGGCACGGGGTCCAACGTGCTCGTCGAGCGGGACGGTGAGCTGCTGACCCCGGCGCTGAGCAGCGGCTGCCTGGCGGGCATCACCCGGGAGCTGCTGCTGGAGTGGGCCGCCGAGGCGGGGCTGCCGGTGCGGGAGGCCGAGACCGGTGAGCTGCCGTACACCGTCCTGGACGACGTGCTGGCCGGCGGCGGGCATCTCACGCTGAGCGGGTCGGTGCGCAACGTGCAGCCGGTGGTGGCGCTCGACGGCTCGCCGCTCGAGCCGGGGCCGCTGTCGCTGGAGGCGCAGCGGCTGTTCCAGGAGCGGGTCGCCGAACGGATCGACCCGTGAGGGTGTGGCGGTGGGCGCCGCTCAGGCGGTGAGCAGGGCGGCGATCAGCGCGCTGATCTCACCCTCCATCCGCTCGCTCTCGCTGCCCTTGGGGACCAGCGACTCGGTGCGGGCCAGGAAGCGGACGATCGGCTCCGTCGGCGCCGCGAGCAGTGCGCTGCCCTCCACGCCG
>Ga0164243_10005301_pt1 | contig 19745 bp, 26 predicted proteins | sample OricompcompostOP_FD_108781 | JGI IMG/M metagenome (GOLD analysis project Ga0164243, IMG submission 108781) | Organic Plus compost microbial communities from Emeryville, California, USA - Original compost - Organic plus compost (OP) | ecosystem: Engineered > Solid waste > Mixed feedstock >... | reverse complement strand
TGGACATAGCGCGCGCTAGACTGGCGAAGGAGCCGCTGCCTTCGGCCTCGCGGATCATGGCGATCGCCTCAGGCGGCCAGCTGAAATCAGGGCCGCGTGACGCGCCGTTCGGACCAATGGCCGTAACCCCAGAGGGGCCACCCCGGCGGCGGGCAATGCCCTCTAGCTCGGCTCGCACTGCCGGCGAGTCCCAGTTGATCGGCCGAGCGCCGCCGCGACGGCGTGGCCCGCGGCTTTCTGACCGCTCGCCGAAATAGCTCACGATCTGCTGATCGGCAGCGACATCCTCGGTTTCCCATGGTGGCGTCTGGCGACGCTGCTCGTCGGTCATCGCAAGGCGCGATTCGACGTTACGGGCCTCTACCTCACCGGCCTGGCGCACGTAGGCGTCCGCGTCATTCCCGCGGCTGCTGCCGCGCGCGAAGCCCTCGCGCTGCTGCACGCCGTGCTGGGTCTCGTGCATGATCGGAGGCAGCACCTCTCTGGTCGAGGGCGCACCGGCAGCGATCATCTCAGTTCCGTCGGGCGAGCGCGTGCTGGACACGTAGAGCCCCGTCGGAAGTCCCTTGGCGAGTGCTCGCGCGTAGGCCTTGGCGCCGGTCTCCCAGCCCGCCCGCGCGCGTTTCAGATCCGGATACGTCAGATAGAGCTCGTCATGGCGCAGCATGTCGGGCAGCTGCTTGTCGAGTTTCTCACCACCCTTGCGGGTGCGGCCGACGAAAGCGGCCATCAGGTCGCTGATCTCAACGCGCCATTTGCCATCGGCACCCTTGAAGACGCCGATCAGAGCGGGATCGTGATGTTGGAAGTATTCCGCGGTCTCCCGCCAGATATCTTCGCGAGAAGCTCCCTCGGCGTCCATGCGCTTCGCAAGCTCGATCGCATCGCGAGCAGCCGGGCGGTCGGCCCTGGCCCGGTTGGCTGCGCCGACTTCGCCGGCCATCGCCATGTCAGGCAGGCGCCGGCTCTCGATCTCGCGAGCAATCTCGGCGACGATGCGGGCTTGCCGGAAATGCGTCAGCGCGGCGTCGGGGTTGCGATCGGCGCCAGCCGGCCACATCCCAGCGGCCTTGGCCGCCTCGATATCGCGACTATCTTCGACCAGGTCATCGAACGCGCCGCCCTCGCCGCCGAGAGCGAACAGTGGTTGCCGCCCACTCATCTGGCGGAATGCTTCGCGGGCGCGCTCCCGCAGTTCTTTGACCTCGGCAACGGTGAAGTGTCGGCCGAGGCGCTCGGCTATGAGGCGCGCATACCGCTCGTCGCTGACGGGTTTGCTCTTGCTGCCAACGAGCATTTGCAGCTCGGCGGCCGCCTCTCGGTATGCAGTCTCGTTGAACGCGGGCTGAGAGAGCAGCGCCTGCACGTCCGGTGCATGGCTGTCAGCGGTAAGACCATACTCGCGCCTGCGGGCCCGAACCGAGTCCGCCGTGAACCGGTTGCCCGGGAAGCGGCGGCCGAGTTCTGCCGCCATCGCCGCGTGGCTCAGCTGTTGTCCCTCATCGCTGACCAGGAACTGTGTGGGGCCGTCAGCCCAGTCGGCCGCGGCGCTCTTCACGAAGCGCTTGGTCTCGTCCCGCTCGAGCCCGTGGGTGCGCCGCAGGTTGCGGATGTAGTTGCGCTCCACGCCAAGACGGTTAGCAGCTTCCGCGTGCGTGAGCGCCTGACCTTCCGGCGAGCGCAGGAAGCCGAGCATATCGTCTCGGCCTTCGCGCGCCTCGAAGCGGCTGACGGGGCGGGGCGGCTCGCCCAACTCGGTGCGCGCTTCCGAGACCGTCCCTGCAGAGACGCGCAGCCCTGCCGCGGTGATTTGCTCCGCTGCGCGCTCGTGGCTCAACTCGGCGATCGCCGGATCGCGCAGGAATGCGTGAAGTCGCTCGCGCGGGATCGGACCGTTATATGAGCGGTTGCCCGTCTTCAGCCCGTTGGCCTCGCGGATTCGCGCGACGCGCCGACCCGTCAACTGGATGCCGTGCTGAGCAAACTGCTTGTTGAGTGCAGCAGCCGCCTGCTCGTGGCTGAGCGCGGCGATCTCAGGCGATTGCAGTGCTTCGGCAACCCTCTGAATGCCGACGGCCGTGCGCAGCGCGTCTTCCCGGCGCCACCGGTTCACCGCGTCGCGCGTCACGTGGCGGTTGAAGTGCTTGGCGAGATAGCTTGCCGCTTCACTGCCGCTCATGTCCGACAGCGGCCACGCGCGTAGAGCGGCCTGGATCTCACGGGGAAGGTGGTTGCCCTTCCGGATCGACGGCACGCCGAGCTCTTCCCGTCGTCGGTTGATGGTGCCAGATGATGCGTTGATGCCGAACTTGGTCGACAACAGCCGCGCGACTTCTGGCGTAGTGAGGTTGCGCCAGGCGCCCCGCAATGCGTCCTCGGCCGCCGGGGGTAGAGAGACTTTTGCGACCTTTCCCGTCGACGTTCGACCAGTCTCGCGGGCGATCACCTCTTCGACACGCCACCATCCGTTGCCGCGGGACACTTGCTCCGGCGTCACATCGAAGCCGAACGTGTTCTGCAGTCCTGCCGCAATCTCTTCCGCTGATGCACCACCGGCCCGCAGCTCGTCCTCGTAGGCACGGACATCGCGCATCAAGCGCTCTGCACTGACCTCTAGTGCAGGCTTCGGCAATGATCTCTGTTGTTTGCGCGGGGCTTCCCCGCTACCGCCATAGGCCAGGCGGTCGCCCTTGCTCGACAGGCCAAAGTCGGGGAGGGGCGATGCGAGAGCGTTGCCGCCTTGCGGCTGCTGCAGTCCATCTGCGAGAAGCGCATTGCGGGGGAGCGTCTCCGGTCCCATCCCTTCGTCGACGGGCTCTGGCTGATGGAAATCTGCATTATCGGCAGCCGGATGCTGACCGCGCTGAGCGTCCTTGATGAGGTCGTCGAAGGCACCGTTACCGGCCTCAGGACGCGCAGAACTAGCCAACGCATTCCGGCCGGTGTCACCGACCCAATCACGCGCCACACCGCCACCGGGCATTTGCGGGGCGAGAGGCGAGCCGCTCGTTGCTGAACCAACTTCACCCCCGCTCGGGGGCGGAGGCGGCTGCACGTGAGGCGCGCGTCGTCCGCCAAAGAGGCGGGCGAGTTCGACCGCCGTAGCGGTGATGCCGCCGACACCAGCGCCCATGCCGGTATTCGGGAGAACGTCCTCGCTCAGAGACTGGTCGGGCTTGTAGACCTCGCGCGCGATGAGGTTCTGAAGGAACTGCTGGCCGCCTTCCTGCGCGCCCTCGACGAATGCGTTGCCGCCGATACGCAGGATCGCGTTGGCTAGCGGCTTGCTGAATGGCGCGGTGAGGCGATTGCTCCGCAGCAGCAGCTCGATCGGGGCAACATCCGTGACGCCAGGGCCAACGCCAAGGATCGCTGCCTTCAACTGATCATGTGGTGCTGCCTTGTCCTGAATGGCGCGCTCCAGCGCTTCGCCACCGCCGGCAGCGCCGAACACCAGCGCCCCGGCACCGATACCGCCAGCCGCAACCGGCAGGCCTGCTACCACGGAGCCGACCCCTTGGCCGAGGTTCGCCGTCGTCGAGTCCTCCCAACCCTGCGTGGGGGGAGCGGCGCGCTGGCCCGCCTGAGAAACGAAGTTGCCCGCTTGGTAGAGGTCGCGATTCTGCACGCCGCCAGGCAGATCGAATTGGGTGAGCCTTCCGGTCAGCCGCTGCTTGGTCGCAGCGCGCTCGGCCGGGGGCATAGCGGCATAGCCGTAATGATCCTCGCTCGAATCCACCGGCTCGCCGCGATCGATGCGGCTCTGCACCTCAAGCTGGCGACCGACATAGCGCTGCATGTCGCGGGCAGCGACTGTCTGTGCCGCCGCACCGAACTTCAGCGCCGTGCCTGCGAGATCCGCGGCGCCCCGCACGATGGCTTTGCCAAACTCCTTCGGATACCGCAGCGCGTTGCCGATAACGCCTTCGTCGACTGCTGGCAGCGTGGGCGGACTGAGAGAGTTGCGCCGCGTCGAAGCGGGGTCGTTAGCATCGCGGAGACCGGCCCCGAAGTCCAAGCGCTGCCGCTCAGTACCGGCAAGGTCACTATCGGGCTGGAGGTCGTCGAACAGTCCAGTGCGCTGTGTTTCAGCAGCAAGCGCGTTCGCCTTCCCGGTCCCCTTCGGCGCGAGCGCGTTGCGCGCCGACATTGCCGGGCGTCCGCTGGAATCGACCTCGTCGATCAGATCGTCGAAAGCGCCCATCAGAACCCCGTCTCATTCACGCCGAGTTCGCGGAGTCGCTGACGGACCTTTTCCGGGCTCACTCCTCGACCAATGGCCTCCCGCGCTTCCTGAAGGATTTGCTGATGGCTGCCGTTGCGCTGCGCCCGCATTTGCCCGGAGAAGTCGAACCGATTGGCCGGCTGGGTGAGCGCGTTCTGCTGCTCGTTGGCGGTAACTCCGCGGCTGCCCGTCGTCGAGTTGGGTCCGACGCCATAGCGTTCGCGCCACGGGTCGATTTCCTCTGGCGCATAGCCGCCGCGCGCGCCTTCGATGGCAAGCCGCTCCCGCCGGGTTCTATCGGCCGGGCGCGTGCGCGCGAGATCCAGGGCTTCCATGTAAGTGAGTTCTGGATTTTCGGACATGTAGCGCTCGGCAATGCGCTCATCGGCAGACGATGTTGCTGCGCTGCTCCTGCCTCCGCCGCGATAGTATTCGGAGCGGGCCCGCGTGTAGTCGATATCCGCTCTGGTCTTCTCCGCATCGAGCGGGTCTTGCACGCCACGAGCCTTGGCGATCACCATTGGCCCCCAGGTGTCGACGTCGTTTGGGTCGAACCCAGCGGTGCGCAGATCGTTGTCGAATTCCTTGTCTGCCACTCGCCACGCTTGAAGCGCCCGGCCACGCTGGTCTGGCGGCATGGACATAAGCGATTGCGCGGCGGCGCCAAGCGCCTTTGACTTCCGGTCCTGGGTGTTCTGCTGAAACTTCTGGCGCTGCCACTCGTGCTCTTCAGAAGAGCGCGCCTCTGCTCCTTGCCTCATCGCGAGGAGAGCATTGTTGTACTTAGCCTCCTTGTATCCATCGATCGCCTTGTTGAGCGGCTCGAAGTTGAGGGCGTTGCCGACGTTGTAAGCTGGCAGAGCGATGAAGGCCATTGGACGTTCTCCAAATTGGAATGGAACGCGCTACTCATCTGCCGGAATGTTCTGTTATCGAAACCTCAGTGCTGGTGTTCGACGTGCGCCACGGCGTCCTGCCGAAGATGCGCCGCGTGGCAGTGTCGCTTGCTGCCGGCCTTACGTTTGGTCTTGCCCTTCGTGGCCGGTTGATGAATGCGCGTCTCTCGCTGTGCGCGGTTCGCTGCAGCCTCTGCGCTGATGCAGTCGAGGCATCGGTCGGTCAGACCGTCGACCGTGAATTGCGAGTAGAGGAAACGGCCGACCGGTCGATCCTTCCGGCAGCACGTGCACATCTTGTGCTCAGCCTCGGTTGTGGTCATGCTGCGATCTCCTGCGCAGATGTTTCGGGGAGGCCGCCGAGCTCGGGCGAGTGCCACCAGCAGCAGCCAAGATAGGTCTCGGCGACGCGCGCTTGGGCGAGCCGTGAGCGGTTCGTCTTGGTGCCGCACTCGATCAAAGCGGAGTGCGCGCCGATGCTCAGCACCTTGGGGCTGTTGAGCTTGGTGAGCGCGATGCCGCTGATCAGCCCGGCGCGGTCCTGGCGGTTTGAGCAGCGGGCGGGATCTACTGCGAACAGCTCGCGATCAGACCAGCCGTGCCGCACCGCGTCGCTGAAGAGCGGCAGGTCGAGGAATGCCCGGGTGACGCGATCCAGGCGCCTCCGATCGGGGTTGATCGTCGCCGGCATGGCGTTGATCGCGTCGAGGATGCAAGAGCGGCGGGTTTGCAGGAAGGTGCTCATCAGAACGGTGCCTCCTGGCCCGCAGCAGGATGCGTCGCGCCGTTAAAGCCGCGAGCAGCGCCTCTGCCGGGCGCGGAAATGCGGCGGTTCTGCTTGTCGAACTCAGGCTGGAGGCGCGCAAGGCAGTCCGCCTCAGTGAAGAGGCAGCCAGACTGATGGGGACCCGCTGCGCCGTAACGCTTGTTCCAGACAGCCTCGTCCGAGGCGAGAATTTCAGCGGTGTAGCGAAGCTGCTCTTCGCGAGAGAGGCTACGCTTAGTCGCCGGAGCTGTCGGTGCCGGGCTGCTAACGCGCCTCAGGAGGTCTCCAGCGCTGCAAAGTTCCGTCCAAGCCTGGACGTAGCCTGGAGCGCCGCGATGCTTGGCAAGAGATGCTGCTGCGCGAATGCAAATGGAGTCGATTTCGACACCCGGAAATTTTGCTTTCAGTTTCGCAGTCACCTCCCGGGAGAGCGTGATTTCGCCGTCGACGAAGGTGACGCCCTGACTGCCATCGAGCTCGCCGGTGCACTGACGCAGTGCGCGCGCGCTCTTGGCGACTTTGCCGCCCTTGATGCGCTCGGCCTTGCGCAGGAGCTGCTGATGCTGCTCATCAACGTCACTGTCCCCACGCCCTACCCCGCGAGGGGTAGGGGAGGAATCTTCTCTATCTAACTTCTGACTCTCAATCCGCGCGCGCGTAGAGCCGGGTTCGTTCAACGAAATCACCGACGCTTCTCTGATATCATTGATGGTTTCGCCGCCGCTCGGTCCATCCTGCGACGTTGCAGCGACCTCGCAGGTACCACGCACGATCTGCGCAGCGTCCGCGCAGCGACGATTTACGGCCCGCGTACGCGCTGTCTTCGTGTTCACTTCACGCTGGTGCTGGCGGGCTGCGATGTCGGCCATGCACTTATGGTTGATGATGCCCGCGGGCGAGCGCACCAGCTTGCCATCGGCGATAAGTTCATCGAGCCCGCGCCGCACCTTCTTGCGGTCCGAGTGGAAGGCGCAGACCATCCACCGCATATCATCGGGGATGGGACCGTCCAGCTTACGCATCCAGATGATGGCCTCGCCGTAGACAAAGCGGGCGATCTCTGAAAGGTGACGCGTGTCGTCGATGTAGGGGTCTGGGTAGAATTTGAACCAGTTGTCGGGGTTCTTACCCATGGGTGAGCTCCCCGCACTTCGATCTGCCGCCATGTCGTTCTGGCCAAGTGGCGGCGCCGACTGCAATAGCGGCGGCGACCTCGCCAAGGCGAAGCCACTGGTCCTCGGGGAGCGCCGACGGGCTCCGGGGGCAAGCGTCGGTGTTGGGGGAGGCTATGCTGTGAGTAGGTTGCATACTGCGGCTCCGAGAAGGTTGCCGCGGCTGCCGGTAAGCGCTACAAATCCGTTGTCGCCGCGATTGGGTTTCGGGGTGACGCACACAGATTCAGCCGGCGAGAGTTGATGGCTCTCAGCCGGCTCTTTCTTTTCTGGTAGGGCGCTAATCACGCTGCGCTCTCCTCGGCTCGACGTGGGGCAGCGCGCTTGTCACGCTGCCAAGCGGCCACCTCGGCGAGGCTCCACGCCTTCCGCTGCCGAGAGATCGGAATTGGAGCCGGAAAGCGGCTCGCTACGATCTCGCGATGCAGCGTCGACTGTGACATCGACGTGAGGCTTAGGACTTCATCGAGTGTCAGAAAGCGGTCCAGCTGCGGCGCGGCTGCATACCGTCTAGCGGTGGCAGAAGGACTTGGCGAAAGGATCTCGATCTGCTGCATGGTGGTCACCTCGCTCTGTGACCATCAGCGTTAGGAATCCTGACTGCCGCTGACTAGCGTTGCTTTTTCAAAACGTCCGCAATCGTTTTGAAGTTATTGATCTGGCTCGCTTATCTCAGGCCTACGAGTGGTCTCGTCTTCGTAGTTTTCTGTGGGTTGTTGCGGGATCGACAAGGCCGTGATGCAGGTCTCTACGCACTGCTGCACCGCTATGGCATACCAGCGTCGAAGATCGGACAGACCCTGCATGGGGACACTGCCGTTCAGCCATGCGCGATATGTTCCCAGCCCATCGTCCTCGTCAGACTTTTTCGAGTTGGCCAGCTTTGAGCAATGCTTGTAGACGGCGGTATCGACACCTCCCACGGAGTCACTGTGAGTGGGGAAGATAAGACCGAGATGGAGTGAGCAAACCCCTGATGGCGCTCGGCGTAGCAGACGCTTGTTAACCGCTGCGATTACATCTCTCACTGACAGCAAAAGCGCCCTTCCCGGTGCCCCTTCCTTCTGACGGAGGCTTTCGCGAAGCTCCGCGCAGGCTGCTACAGTGGCCTTTGCATCGAGCAGCGCAAATGGCGTCGATGTCCCCCCGCCCTTCGCTTTGAACTCCGGCGGCGTGATTCCTCGATCGACATCGCAAAGCGCACGCACTAGGCCATAGGCTGGCTTCACGTCCCTGGCGGGAATGTGCAACCGCTGGAGATGGATTGTATTCGCGAAGACCCAGCCTTTGAATGCCTCACGCCGCGTCGCTGGATCTGTCGACTGGTACAAGCTCCCCCAATGCGCCAACTGTTTGAATAGGATGATGTGATAACCGACCATGGTGTCGGTGTTCATCCTGACATGGCGATGGCCTCTTCGACTATGGGTGACCTCCACGATACCGACCGGCAATGGTGGCCGCTCCTGTAGTAGAATTGGCGAAGGAGTTCGCAGCGTGAGTTGTTTGCTTCCCTGTTTCTTGGCTTCACGGCGTCTGGCTTTGCGCGGCTCGGAGCTCTTGGTCATCAGCGCACCTCCTTGAGGTCACCGAACGAGGTGAGCTCGGGCAAGAATGCGACGTGGACCGTCTCGCCGCCGGCGCCCATGCGCTGCTTGGCAAGGATGATCTCGGCGCGGCCAGTCACGGCCTCAAGCTTCGACTCCCATTCGGCTCGCTTTTCGCTCCCGATATCCGGCTCCGCCTGGCGGAGATAATACTCCTCGCGGAACAGCAGCCATACTTGATCAGCGTCGGACTCGATGGCGCCGGATTCGCGCAGGTCGCCCATCTGCGGGCGCTTGTCTTCGCGGTTCTCAACCTGTCGGTTGAGCTGCGAGAGCACCAAGAGCGGAATGCCAAGCTCTTTCGCCAGTGCCTTCATCGCCGACGACACCTCGCCGACTTCCGCCGTGCGATTATTGCCGCCGCGGTAGAGCGATCCATGGATCAACTGCAAGTAGTCGATCACCAAGAGCCTGATGCCGTGCTTGCGCTTCATGCGCCGCGCTCGGCTCACCACCTGCTGAATCGAAAGGCCGCTGGAATCGTCGACGTAGAGCGGGGCCCGCGCGAAATCGCGCTCTGCCGCCTCGAGCTTTCGGAATTGATCGTCGTCGACGTTACCCGTCATCTGGTTGAATGCTGACACACCAGAGAGCATCGCTTTGGTGCGGTAGGCCAACTGAGCCTTGCTCATTTCCAGAGACAGGAACCCAACTGGGATAGGATCCACCGCGGTCACGCAGCGGAAGGCCACCTCTGTGGCGAGCGCTGTTTTGCCCATGCCAGGGCGCCCGGCGGCGATGATGACTTCCCCATCATTCAGCCCACCAGTCTTACGGTCCAGCGAGGCAATCCCAGTCGATAGCCCGGAGATGCCGCCGCCGCGCTTGTAGGCTTCAGCCGTGGCCTGGAGTGTTTCACGCATGGCATCCGCAAGGGTGCCAATCTCGCGCTCATTCGCGCTCTGCCGCGTCACTTGGTCAACGCGGGCCTGATGTTCCTCAAGCTTCCGCTTGGCCGGCATGTCTGGACTAATGTCGTAGCCGCCGTTCACGAGATCCTCGCCGAGAATGATCATAGATCGATGATCGGCGAGGTCGACGATCGTGCGCGCATAGTCCGGAGCGTTGACGATTGTCGTTGCGCGCCCGGCCAGAGTGCCGAGATACTGCGGTACGGTAGTGCCATCCTCCAATGGTTCCGCATTTTCAAAGTAGGGAGCCAAGGTCACTGGCGTCACCACCTTGCCAGACTGGATAAGCTTGGCTGCTGCTTCGTAGATTTCCGCGTGAAGGGGCCATCGGAAATGGCCTGGCGCGATCATGTCGGCCACGCGTTCCATGGTCCTGTTGTTGATCAGGATGGCGCCAATCAATGCTTGCTCGACCTGCTCATTGCACGGCTCTCGACGCATCTCGTGCGCAGTCGGCTGGCCAACAAGTGGCGCGATGCGTTCGGCGATTGCGGAACTGGTCTTCAATTCTCTTTCCCCCATCAATTGGGGGCGCCCCGTTGCGCGTGGCCGTGGCGCTGGCTATCAAAGCCGCACCGGACAGACCACGAGGGTGGGACGCCTGGTTGAAGCACCTTCGGTCGGAGCAGCCCCGCTAAAAGCTATTTCAGACCGTTGATGCTGATTGCGAACGACGAGCCCGCCAAAGGCTCGTCGTTTTTGTTTTGCAGTCCTTCCAGGGGGGGCGGAAGGCTACAAAAATTAGCACCCTGTTTCTTGTGATCGTCCGTCAACAGGTTTCGGCGTCGCGTTGTTGATAGAGACTGCCGATAATGTGGCTTCCCATCAGATGGGCGCAGCAGCATGGTATGTTAGCCGCACTGATCGGCCCGCAGCACGGGCGGTTAGAATCGTTCGCAAACGGAGGTTCGATGTCAGGAAAGGCCACGTCCGCCAGAAGCTAGAGGCGCTTCCTGGCGTCACCCGCACTTGGATCGAGTGGGAGGCAGCTGAGCACGGATTAGCGAAGACGTTGGTGGTTGAGGTGGCATTTGACACCGACCCAAACTCTTCTGACTGCGAAACCGGTACTCTCGATGACATCACACAGACCGCGAAAGATGCGCAGACGACGATGATTATCAGCCGGCTCAAGATCGTCCCGCATGACCGCTGATCAACGCGATGCGGGTGCTGCGAGACCCATTTTTGCAGCAAGGTTGAGGAAACGGCATTGGTCTGACGACGCGCAATTCTTCGCCAGATTGCTGGGAGGGCTGAGTCTAGCCACAGGTGCCGCTTCCCTCGGCTGCCTTTCGGCTAGCGCTTCGGTTTGGATCTTCCCGTACCCGCGAACCCTTTTCCTCCATCTGGCATTCGCATTTGGCGCGACAACATTTGTGGGCTGGGTGTCCTCGGTGGCTTGGCAACGCACGCTCGCCCCCTATGGGAGCGCAGCGGGACTAGTCGGGGCCATGCTGATTGGACTAGCTGGGATCATTGCAATGATCCCGCTCTCCGGTGCTGCAGACCAAAAAATCGATGCCCTGCTCTCATGTGCCGGTATCGCGCAAGCGCAAGTGTGCACGATTTCTCACGACGAGGCGGACCCGGTGAAGCTGGAGTTACTCCGCGAGGCTGTAGAGAAAGCGAGCCGGTGGCAGTGGTGGTAAGCCATTTCCGCTCCCACTGGGCAGAGGCGCGAGATCCATGACCGTTCCAGTCCGTTCAGGCGTAGAAGAGACGATCCTCGAACGGCGTTACACGCTCAAACAGGCTGTCGCGAAGTTCTATCCCGACGGCCCCATAACGGTTTCCTCACTGCGTACAGAGATCCGAAAGGGGCGACTCGAAATTGAGCGCATAGCTGGCAGGATCTGTGTGACCCAGGCGGACATTGCCAAGATGCTTGAACGCTGTCGCGAGGAGGGGCCCGCCGTGGAGGCGCGAGCGGCCAATGACACGCGAGCGGCCGACTTAAGGATCGCTCTTGCTGCGGCGCGGGCCACTTGTGAAAGGCTGAAAGCAAGCGGTCGAAAGTGAACACTACCCTCGTCCGCCCCATTGGCGACACACCAAGCCGCCAGCGTGTGGCGTACGTAGTCGGGGGCGGGTCTATGGAAGCTGTAACACTCTGCGCAATCACCTTAGCGGCGCACGCTGTTCACACCCGCGTCGAGGTCGAGTACCCGGGCGAGGCGGAGTGCAAGAGGGCCATTCAGAACGTCGACGTGCTCAGCATGTACCATCAGGATAGGGCAAAGTTTGTGGTCAACTTCTGCCTCAAGCACACTGCGCCTGGCGTAGCCGGCCGATGCGAAACCGCTCTCCGTGAGAAGTACAAGAGGCCCTGAGTGGATCTCGTCACCCTCATCGCCATTGTGGCCGCGCCGGCGGGCGAACCCGTCATCTGGCAGAAGCAGACTCCCGCCGAGCGTTGCGAGGTGGTCAGCGCCAGAATTAGGACTGAGCGACCGGGCACCGTCGCTTGGTGCCGCTCCGAGCTTAGACCGAGGCGGATCTCGGATGAACTCCAGAGCAACGCCGCGATCGAATATGTCCCGGATGGAATGGACGGCCTCGGAATGCCCGACCAACGTAGCATTCCCGGAATAGGAAGATGATCGTCCTCGCCGCCGTGTCCCGCTATTAGGGGGTGACAAAATTCAATAGGCAGGCTCACCGCCCGACCTGGGATGGCACCCCAGTGACGGGTACAATCTCGATCTCCACGAGCACCTCGTCTTGCGTCATGGTCACTCCTGCCGCGTACTCCACTGCGGCTAGTCGTGGCTTTTCATAGCCGATGGCTGCGGCTGCGGCCCTGATCCGCTGGCGGAGCGGTAGCGCCGGATTCCGATAAATGGCCACGAGCGTTTCATAGGCCGCGCTTTTGGCTATGGCGCGCACGGTCATTTGAAGCTTATGCGGCTGAAGGCCCGCTGATAGCGATCCGTCAGTTCTCTGTACTTCGCCCAATGCATCGTTCGCGGCTTGCGGGGGAACGGCTTGCTCAAATCGGCCGAGCCTCCGAGCCGCGTCCTCATCCGTTGCGCTCGCTGCACAGCCCGCCACCGTCGGCTCTCTGCCTGAGACGCGTAAATCCCATTGCGGATGCAGAGGCGACACCGGAATCCGGCTTTGCCATAGACGATGCGGCATGCGCGGCGACACCCCGGGCAGCAAAACCAACGGCGCCGGCTGTAAGCGAGTTGCTCGATCGGGTGCGCAGCGCTCTGATGCGTGACGGCATAACCGACCACAGCTTCCACTTTCGACGAGGTGCCATCGGGATTGAGCCCGATGTGCTGCAACCGATAGCCAAAGTTCTCGATCGGCGACCAGGCGGTGATATCGCACGGCTGAGACGCCGCGCCGAACACCCACGTTGACCTGCGCCAAAGGCCGGGAGGGGGCTTGTCGCGCTCTATTTTCGCGAGGTCCACCGGGCAGAGGTTCTCATAGCGCGCTCGCCCTGCCCTGCTTCCAGACCCTATGCCACCCATGGTTCCAGTCCCGTAATGCCTAAATCATTTGGGAACGTCCGATTATTTCGCTCGGCGTCGACGCTCTCTCCGCTCCCAGGCTTCCACCTCTCTGCGATGCTCATCCTCGCCCTTTAGTTCCTCGAGGCGGGCTGCCACGGGCGGGAAGGTGGCGAGGTCGTTTCCTGCCTTCTCCATGTCGTAGCCGTCGATGGTGAGGTAGCGGCGGATCACGGCGAGGCCCCAATTGCCGCCGGCTCGCTGAATGTCAGCGCTGGTAATGCCGCAGTGGTCGAGGAAGCGGACGAGCTCGTCGACGTCGCCTTTTTCTGGGATCAGGTCGAGGAAGGAGGCTAGGATTAGACCCTTGTCCTCCTCGATGCGCTCGGCATGCGAGAGCGGCTCACTGTCTCCGCCCTCCAGGCTTTCGCCGTTTCGCTGTCTCCGACCCATGATCAGTGCTCCGTAGCCCCATCTCGCGTGACGGGACCCTCGCTGATACGTGCAGCGGCAGCCGCGATCCCCCCGCGGCGTACTGTGTTTGATTTCGTATGATCATTCCGCAGTCCTACGGGGAGCAGCGCTTCGGCGACCGCTAGGGCTGCCACGAGGCGCTCACGGTCCGGACGGCTCTCGTCACGCATGGTATCGAGAAGGCTCAGGAACAATCGGCGGTCGGTGCCGTAAGACCCGGGCCTGCGTCCTGCGCCCTCGCGTTTGCCGCCTCGTGGCATACTAGTACCCCTCCAAACTTAGTCTGCCGCGGCTGTCGGCTTCATCCGTCGGCGTTCGTTGATTTCTTGGGCGGCTTTGAATTCAAATCAAACGCTACGCCGCTTCGCCCGGCGGGGGCTGTACTCGCTCCGCCACGTTCCACAGTTGGATCCGTCAGTTAACCGCCGTGGCTTCGGCTTGGGACGGGAGGCGCACACCTGGCGCCGGGTCGCAGACAGATTTAACGGCCGCCGTGCGGTCACAAGTCCGGTCACTCGTTACCCCCAGCAGATGGCGGATCGTTTTGCGCAATCTGCATAGGGTGTCCGTTCATTCCCTCGCGCCATTTCACGCCACCCTTGATGAACTCGATCCCGGCGCGCTCGAGCACGGTCTCGATCGCTTCGAGATTGTCGGAGCGTGGCGCCCGGCGCTCGGCTTCGAAGTCTCTCACGGTCGACTCCGCCAGACTGGCTTCAGCCGCGAGGCGAACCTGAGACCACTGCAGGAACGCGCGCGCGGCGCGGCATTGATACGGCTTCAGCATAACGCCACTCACTACGATAATTTCCGTCATGCATCGCGCAAAGCTGTGGACTTTTCAACGATTACCGTTGATCTTTCCCCAGCTACTCCCTAGGCCTAACAGCACAAGCCGTATTCTCCCGGCTTCGCTCAGTCGGTCCCGCGCAGTAGGCTCCCGTCGCTCCCCCCCTTGCCGACGTCAACGCCTCAGGCTTCGCCAAGCCCCCTCAATGCGCGGGGCCGACTTTCTCTCTTTTCGATCGGAGCAGTCAGGCGCTAGGCTATGCCTTCTCGGTTGCGTCAATGGGGGATTGCCACATGTCCGCAAAACTCGAGCCGCTGGCGTTCCTTCTGTTCGTGAGCCTCGGCGGCGTCGGCGGGTATATGGCGCTGCGCGCCCTGGGCATCGGCGACAGCGCCGCAGGGATCCTTGCCGGCGCAGTGGTTGGTCTGATCGCAATCGCGTGGGTCCTAGCTCGCTGGCGCAGCGCGGCCCGAGTTTAGGTTTCACCTGCGTGGCTATAAACTTTGGTGACGTCGCCAGCTTCTGCTCGGTCTAGGCAAGTGGGCGGCTCGGGGAATTAGAGCATGAGCGATCATGAGATCTACTTCGCAGACTTCGATCGGGACGGCGAAAGCGGTCGCTCGCAAGAACCTTGCGCTCAATCTGTATAACAGCAGGAAATCAGCCCTCGCTAACGAGTGGCTTGCGACGCGCGAGCGCGACGCAAGCGGCGTGGTGGAGGCAGAACTTCGAGCGATCGCCCGTAGTGACAACGAAGCAAACTGGGCAGCGGCGAACGCTGCTAGACGCGCTAATACGATTTCGATGATAGCGCTCGGCGTTGCTGGGCTGGCATTGATCGTGGCAGGGCTTGGAGTGTGGAAGTGATGGTCTCGCCGCAGGCCGATTTCGTGGCTCCTGCAGGTGTTGACGCGCGGCGTGCCGGAAGTTCAGAAGTGGTTCGGAAAGAAGGAAGGCGCCTGCAGCAGCGTTTCTGCACTCAACAAAGGGGTGCATCTGAGGCGGGAGATGCCGTCGATATGCTCGCCCGTCGCTCTCGCATCATCCTCTTTGACGGACTGCTTGGTGTTATAGACATCGGCGCGGTTTATGCAGTCCTGGAGAGGCATCGGATTAGACGCGACGTACGACTCCTTGATGTTCTTTAGGGGGTTATCCCTGTCGCAAGAACCAACACAAAGTGTGAGCAGTATTAGTACAGCCTCCATGTTTCACCATCCTGACGTCATCGTGACATTGAGGCGACCGGCCGCCGAGCGTTCAGCTCGCGTTCAACCTGCTAAAGGGATTGTCGCCCTATCGAGTCTGCATATTAGTCTTGCGTATCGCTTCTTCAAAAGCAAACGGACGGCGCGAGTATCGCCGTCCGTCAGTTGCGGCGCCCGAATATTGCGCGCCATGCGTTGATGACGGCGCAGCGCAACCACGACGATGGGCCGAGTACGCGCAGGTTCCATAGAAAGCTTCTCAGCGAACGCTCTGCCACCCTTGGTGGCGCCTCGTCCATTCCGCGCAGTGCTGCCGCCAGCCGGTCGGCGCAGGCCTTTGCACCTGTGCGGTCGCTCTCTTTCGCCAGGTCGGCGAGATAGCCAAAAGCCTCGGCCGCGGCGTCTTCGAGCTCTCGCACCGCTTCATTCGCCATATGTCTGCCCTCTCGTCGGCATCGTGAGCGCGTCCGCCAACCCAGCCGATACCTTTCCCGCGAGGTCCTCGCGCGCGTCGTCGTAGCGCATGGTCGTCTGTGGGTTGGCATGCCGCGCATGCATCTGAGCCGCGCGGACATCTCCGTTGGTGTTGTCGAGCGCAGCCGTGATGCTCGCGTGACGCAGACCGTGAGGCCTCGCCTTAATGCCGGCGAGATCGCCCAGGTCCCGTATCACATAATAGACCCCGTGCCCGGTGATGCGCTGCCCGCGGTGGTAGTGGGACACGTTGACGAATAGGGCTGGCTCATGGAGGCCGACGACCGCTTGGCGCTCATCTAGCCACGCATCGATCGCGGAGAGGGTCGGGACGGGGAGGGTCCGTGCTTCCTTCTGCGAGCGCCCCTTGCCGAGCACCCACAGAACCCTCCCAGTTTTATCGACGTCGTCGACGTCAAGGCTAGCTACCTCGCTGCGGCGAAGACCGAGATCGAACATGCAGCGGATGATCGCCACGTCTCGCGCCGACTTTTCGCCGGCCTTCGTGAGCGCGCTGCCGAGCAGCGCTCGCGTCCCCGCGAGGCCAGGGCCGCGAGTGTCGCGATACGTTTGCGCCTTGAGACCTTGGACCTCCGGAACCCACGATGTTGCGCCGATGGTGCGCGCAAATCTTAGCGCCGACCGCACCGCGGACAGCCGTCGATTGATCGTCGACGGAGCGAGTTTGGCGTCTTGCATCGTTGCGCGCCAGGAAAGCAGGCGGCTATTGCCTTCGCCAGCGGGCAATCCAACTAGGATGGTGAGAGCATCGCCCCCAGTGCAGACGCCGCACCAATTGGCGAAGGACTGCAGATCCTTGCGGTAGGCACTCAAGGTGTTGGTAGAGCGGCCCGCCAGGAACTCCCTATGAAGCCGCTCACCCGTGCTTTCAACCGCAACTGATGGCAGGACGGGTCTCAGGATTGGCGTGACGTCAGCGGCAAGATCGGTCACGTCGTCGAATGTGGTCATGATAACCGCTCATGTGGTTGTCCTGGTTTTGCAGGCAACCTGTCATGGCCGGCTGCGCCTAGGCACATCCCCAGCCAATAGGTGCGCGGAAAGTTGGCGCCCGGCTCTAACCTTTGTCGGGTCGCCCACGTCGACCCGCAGGCTCAGCGTTGGGGAGGTTCTCCCAGTACTCTCGGAGTGCCTCGGACATGATCAGCGTCCGCCGGCCTGCCTTTTTCGCGACGAGGCGCCCACAGGCGATCTGGTCGTAGAGGAAGCTGCGCGAGCCAAAGCCTCGCGCTATGAGATCGTCGATTGTGAAGGCGCGTGGGCCAACAGGTTTTTCCTCCATGCGACTGCTCCGTTCCGTCCGGCACCTACCGTGCAAATGTGATGGCGTCCGTCTTGGACGCCATGCGGATAAGCAGTGTCGGAAGTTTTGACCGGAGTGAACGCCCTCAAAACTAGTATCGATTTTTTGCGCTATCTCTGTCCACAGCGGCCGACCTTCTGGCGGCGCGAAGCTGTTGTTCCAGCATAGCCACGGGGAGGGGGTCGGGGATGAAGCCCGATGGGAATAGGGGGCGCAGGGCCTTTATCAAGTCGATGAGTGTCCCGGTCCCGCTCTTACGGGTGAGGGTCAATTCTCCCCCGAGCCTCTTCACCGTCGCTATAATTTCGCGTGCGACTTCGGCAAACCTAGGATGCTCGGCCGTCTTACGCGTCCGCCCGCGGCCACGCGCATAAGTCGAGATCAGTCGTTGGGCACTCTCCTTCGCTTCGTATATCACCCTATAGTCGTCGGCATTCCATGAAGTCACGGTCTCCATGGCCCTGATGAAAGCGCGCCCTGTTTTGACTATTTGAGCGGCTTTGGCAGGTGCAATCCGAGAAGGTTTCAGCGTGCGGGAAAGAATTTCCCACTCGAGTGCAGCGCGCAGGAATTGCCCAAATTCTTTCTGGCGCTCTAGTGGGATTTTTACGGTGCAAGCCAGCTTTGCGACCTGATGCTCGTTGAAGGTGCGTTCGGCTAACTCATGAGCCTGCGCCCGCTTCGCGGCACTAGCTCGGCGTTTCGCATCTGCGACGGCGTCGTGCTTGCGGCGCGTCTCTGAGGTCGCGATGTCAACAATCCGTTGGCGTACTATCGCTCGTTTGGTCTCGACCTCGTCTTCGATAGCTCTGAGCTGAGCTTCTAGCTTACTGAGGACGGCGAGCGAGAGGTCTAAATCTGCCGTCATCTTAGGCCTCGACAAGCTTTTTGCGGCTAGGCTGGCGGTGGGATTGTTGCTCGCGTCGGGCAGTGTGCGCCTTCACGGGAGATAACGACGATCCGCATTGACGATCGCAATAAGTCGCCCAAGCAGCCATGAGCACGCGCCTCTTCTTCAGCAAGTCGGCGCGGGCGTACGCGTCGCGAACTTTGTCGCCGGATATATGAGATAGCGCCATCTCCGACAGGAAGTCGGGGAAGCTGGTCGCGTCGTTCGCCCAATCTTTGAAGGTCGAGCGGAAGCCGTGCACGGTGAGGCTAGCTCCCGCATCGTCGACCAGAGCGAGGCCGCGCAGGAGTTCGAGCATCGCCATATCGCTCAACGGCTGGTTCTTCTTGAGACCTGGGAACACGTACCGGCTGATGCGCTGGTCGCTCATTTCCTTGACGATCGCCAGCGCGCGGGGGCTCAAGGGGACCTGATGCTCGCGGTAGCCTTTCATGCGCTCGGCCGGGATTGTCCAGAGCTTGGCCTCCAGGTCGAACTCGTCGAAGGCTGCGTTGAGGGATTCGTTTGTCCGCGCCGCCGTCAGGATGGTGAACTCAAGGGCGAGCACGGAGATTCCGGCCCTGGCGCGCAGGTCGGACATGAAAGCCGGCAGTCGCTTGTAATGGAGTGCCGGATGGTGAACGACGCGCCGCACTTTCGATCGTGGCGGCAGCACCTGGTCGAGGTGGCCGCGCCATTGGGCAGGGTTCTCTCCCTGTCTGTAGCCTCGCGCCTTTGCCCAGCTGAGGACGCGCTCGATCCGGCCGCGAACGCGACTCGCCGTCTCGGACTTGGTGTGCCAGAGCGGCTCGATGATTTTCAGAACGAGGGTGGTATCGACGTCGGCAACAGGCAGATGCCCTATTACTGGGTAAGCATAGGTCTTCAGAGTGTTGCGCCACTGCTGTCGGTGCTTCGGATTGCGCCACGACGCCTCGTGTGAATCGATGAGCTTCTCGGCGCAGGCCTTGAAAGTGATGGTCCGTGCAGCCTCAATGCGCTCTCGCGCTACGTTGGCATTTCGCTCGGCGATCGGGTCTTTGCCCTGCGCATGATGCCGCCGTGCTTCAGCGGCCTTTTCGCGGGCGTCGGCGAGGCTGACACCAGGCCAGCCGCCTAGCCCCATATCCCGTGCTCGCCCGTCGCGCTTGAAGCGGAAGATCCACGACTTGGATCCGACGGCGCTGACCTGCAGGTAGAGCCCGCCGCCGTCGGCGTACATGCCCTTATTCTTTTTCGCACGCACGGCTCGGTCACTCAGTCGGTTGATGCTGTTCGCCATGCCCATCCCCCAACCCATTCTGTGGGTGTGGGTAGAGGGATACATTGGCGGATGGTGGCGGACAACGACGCACGATTTTTACTTGTGAATTAGGCGGTAAAGCGACGTCAGGCGACATGGGTGGATGTCAGCACGGCGGACTCCGGCTCCGCCATTCAATTCAGCTCACGCGCCCGCGGGGCGCTCCGCATGGGCGGCGCTTAGCGCCGGGCCGCTTGCGGCCTGAGCCCTGACGGGCTGTAGTGGATCAATCAGCTCACGCG
>Ga0164243_10005300_pt1 | contig 19746 bp, 12 predicted proteins | sample OricompcompostOP_FD_108781 | JGI IMG/M metagenome (GOLD analysis project Ga0164243, IMG submission 108781) | Organic Plus compost microbial communities from Emeryville, California, USA - Original compost - Organic plus compost (OP) | ecosystem: Engineered > Solid waste > Mixed feedstock >... | reverse complement strand
CATTGCCGCGCTTCCTGGAATGACACCCGGAAAGCTGAACGCGTTTCTCGACCAGCGCGAGGCCATGGCATCGGATGCACAACTCGCCGCCACGCTCGGTATTTCCGAACGCAAAGCCGCGGCGGAAACGAACGCTGTACGAGTCACCACCGAAGTCACATTCGACAAAGGTGTTCGTCTTGAAAATGAAAGCGTTATTCGCATCCACGAACAGGAAGACGCATTCCACGTTCTGTCGTGGCAGGACAAGGCGGAAACCGGCGCTGACCGCAGCAAAACTTTGGGGATACAATGAGTCAGTTGACCGAAGTCCGCGAGACATTCGCGCAATGGATCGATCTCATTGCAAATACGATCAATGCGCAGTTTGTCAGGTTGGGCCCTCAGCGACACGTCCGTCTTATCGAGGATGAAAACGGCTTTTTCCTTCACGCAGAAAAGGACGCGAAGGGTCAGCCGATCGCTGACCATCGTATCGAAATAGTAGACGGGGCTATTACTAGCACGCTTCCCGATAAATGGACTGAACTCTTGCGGGGAAGCCGTGCCGAGATCGAGCTGCGCTCTTCGCGGCTGCTGTTTCGTCCGCTTGAGTTGCCAAAGCGGGCCGCTGAATTTCTCGACGCCATTATCCGATCACAGATCGACCGATTGACACCGTGGACGGTCGCGGAATCGATTTTCGGCTGGACGACGCCAGAATCCCTTGCCGGCGAGAGAATCAAGCTGACGATCGCCGCAACCTCCAAGGCACTTGTCACACCCTATCTCAATGCTCTGAGCGATTTTGGCGTGCGAACAGCCATCGTTTCGACAACGATGCCGAATGGCGCCCACCCGATCGCCCGCATCGCACTCTATGAGCAGCGGACCGACGCCGCATTGAATGCTCGCCGTATCAAGAGCGCGCTCGCCATTGTTTTGCTTATTACATGCGTAGGTGCAGTGGCGGCGACAGGCCTATCAACGGTTCTCGGCGAACAGCTCACGGCCGAGCAACAGGAGATAACGCAAAAAATTCTAAAGCGGCGCGCGCAATTCCGCGCGGGCCGGGACGCGGACATGCCCGCCCGCATGCTTGAGGGCCGCAAGCGCGAGGTACCGGCGAGCGTCATCGTCCTGGAGGAGGTGTCACGCGTCCTGCCCGATCATACCTACGTCACGGAGCTGCGGATCGAGGGCGACAAGCTGCAGCTTGTCGGCGTGACCCAGGACGCACCGTCGCTCATCAAGTTGATCGAACAGTCTCCCCACTTCACACGCGCAACGTTTTTTGCACCCACTACACGTGCCACCAACGATCCCGGCGAACGATTTCACATCGAAGCCAGGATCAAACCTTATTTTCCGGCCGGAACATGATGAAAGATATAAATTTGCGGACGCTGCTGCTCCGGTCGCCTCTCGCGGCCGTCGCGATTTATGTGGCCGTAGTCGTTTTGTTTTCCATAGCCGCATGGACGTCGATCGCGGCTCTACTGGAACAAAAATCCGCCATAACAGCGGCTGCCGACATACTCGCACAGCTCGAAGGGCGCACACCCCGCAAGGCGGGTTCCTCCGATCGAGATTCGCACCCGCAGTCTCCATTCCTGGAGGGCGCAACGCAAACCATCGCCGGCGCCGCCCTGCTTCAACGCCTCAGCGCGGCGGTGAGTGGAGTCGGCGGGAATACGCTGTCCTCGCAGGTCGAATTGCAGGAACGACAAGCCAAGGCGGGATTTATCACCGTGACGGCGAGCTGCGAGGTCGACCAGCCGGGATTGCAGAAACTTTTGTACGATCTTGAGGCAGGCATGCCGTTTTTGTTTATCGACCAGCTTGTTGTGCAATCTCCGGTGTCCGCAGCAAATTCACCTGCGGGGAAGCTGCGGCTTCTGATCCGGGTCTCCGGCCGATGGCGTGGGAGCGTATGATTGCGATGCTCACGATACCTAGCCGATGATTGATTCGGACTGATGTTTGCGATTCACCCGGCCGCACTCCTGGCGCTTCTCGTCGTTACCTGCGCAGCAATCACCGTAATCGACATTCGGACACGGACCATCCCCGACGGATTGAATTTCAGCGTCGCACTTCTCGGCGTCACCGACGCAGCACTTCGCGGAACAGACGAGACCGCATTTGCGCTTTTGAGCGGCCTATTCGGTGCCGCTGTTGCGTGGCTCGTGAGGCACGGCTATCGACGTTGGCGCGGATTCGACGGTCTCGGTCTGGGGGATGTCAAATTTTTTGGCGCCGCCGGAATATGGGTTGGGTGGCCGAACTTACCCTATGTCATTCTCATTGCGGCCGGAACTGCGCTCGCTGTCCTCGGGGTACAGCATTTGGCAGGGCGCAGCGTCAGCGGACAAACGAGTCTCCCCTTCGGCCCCTTCATCGCAATCGGCCTGCTCGCAGCGCTGATGGTGACGCCGCCATTCAGCCTCGCGGCGCAAGCACGCTTTTAGTTCCGAATGTTAGCACGCGCCGGAGCGAGATGAGTTGAAATGTCGCCGCAAAAGATACGACTGCAATAAAGGCCAACGTCATATTCATGGCCATCAATATGCCCGCCTGCCCCCACATAACGTAGCAGCCGTAGCTTAGTGGCAAAAACACCGCGCCGGCCATGCGATGAATTCTGGCCACGCGCTTGACCCCACCAAATCCGATCGCAACCGCAGTAGCATAGGCATACAAGCCGGCGAAAAAAATAAGAAGCGATGCCATGGTTCGGAAAAGCGGCTCATAGGAAATAGCCGTTTTCAGCCATAGCGTGATTAGCTGCTCTCCGAAGGCGTCGAAACCAGCGGCAGCCATCGCGCAGCCTGCAAGCAAACCGAGACCAGTCACCACCGCCGCATGGGCAGCACCACGATCGTTCCCAACCGACATGCGCGCGGCGATCAGATTAGAGAGCGGCGTCGTAACGGTAAAGACCACGCCGCCAAAAGAGGCCATGATCCGCATAAAGACGCCGAAATCGACAATGGCATCGGCTCCGACTAGCAATCCAAAAATGCCGGTCGTAAATTGAAACGTGATGCTGATGACAAGTCCAATTGCTGCAAAATCGGCACTGCCGCGAAGCAGCGAACGGACCAGCAGGCGGGGGCATTTCGTTGTCGTCGGCCTGAAGAGATACCGGTGTCGCAACCAGACATCGATGGCGTGCATGGCACTGCCCAAGACGTACCCTGAATTCAACAATAGCGTTGCGAAGAAAATCGACGGCGCGTGTCGGAACGCCGTCATTAAAAACCCCAAAGCGATCGCGTAACCCAGGATTTGAAAGCAATAAAGACGCGCGAGCCGATGCTGGCCCGCGTCAACGCCCTCGAATACAGAAAGAGCAAACCACAGGTTTGTAATAAAGAAAATGGCGATCGCACTTGCGAAAAAGTCCGAGCGAAATTCCGCCGCGCCAGGCCCCAAATCGATGTGCGACGCAAGCGCGAGTAGTATTCCTGCGCATACCCCGAAAAAGAGCACGTGAAATATCGCCGCTCTCAATGCGGAATAGGAAACAACCTGAGCAATAAATCGCGGTGATTTTTTAAAAAATCTGGCAACCGCGATACCGACTGTTCGGCCTATCCCTACATTTCCGATACCGGCGAGAGAGCCGATTCCGAAAGCGATCAGCATTACGCCGAACTTGGTTGGACCGAGCGATTGCAGCGCCAACGGCAGCCCAACCAAATTGACTGCGATGGCCAATGCGCGCAGGAACCACCCCGATGCGGTAGACAAGAGAATCGATTTCATCGCCGCCGGGTTTCGATGACGCTCAAGATATTTGTCTTATGCTTTTCTTATATTGCTTTTTCTGCTTGGCTTCATCCGAAGTCTACAGCGCCCATAGAAACCGCAGTGCAGAGCAAAATAAAGCTCAGGTCTTACGGCGCCAAGCCTCGCTGCAAACACGCTAAAAGCGCAACTAGCCCCTCGGCTCTTGCCGGGGGCTAGAGTACGTAAAGGTCAGCCAAGCCTAAGCGAAAAAATTGTGCGCCTACGCCGATTGAACTGGACGAGAGCGCCGCACGCGGCCACGGCGCAGTGTAACCCAGATACCACCCAGGCCCCCAAGCATCAGGCTCCAAGCTGCGGGAACCGGAACAACATCGGGCGCCTCGTTGGTTGTGACCGTCATGGCAGCCGCCCAGAACGGCAGGCCGGCATCCTGATCGCCCAGCGTCGTGAACACAATCTTGACGAGAGGATCAGTCAAAAACTCCGGTGGCAGATCAATTTTCAACGCATCCAGACGAAGCTCGCCGTCCTTGTACAGGGCAGTCCCCAAGAGGTTGCTCTCGTCAATCTCGTTGTTGAAGTCACCTTCATAGTGATCGCGGACGTTGGTGCCTTCGATCAGGTTATATTGGAAACCCAGACCGCTCTCACGGACAAACAAAAGGCTGCCGACCGTTGATCCGGCCTGCCCGAACATTGAATTAACCAACGCATAGACTGTAGTCGCCCCGTAAATCGGGCTAAACTGAAACGTCAGGCTGGCCGGTTGATCGGTATCGCCCACATTGCCGATGACTCCTGGATGTCCAATCACCCCTGGACCACTGTTTTGGACACCCAGATTTCCATTCTCCGGTGTATGCGACGTCGCGGCGACGCAATTCACGCAGGTCGGAAGAGTAAAGTTTACACCGTTAATCGTAACAGTGCTGCCGCCTTGTGTCGGATAATAACTGCCCTGATAAAGGGTATTCAAATCGATTGTAGCGCTATTGCCAAAATCAATTGGAATATTCGCCGCGTTCGCCGCTCCCGCACCCACCATAAACGCAACGAACAACGCATTTATTGAAACGAACGATCTCGTTTTCATGTTCCCACACCCGTCTCGCGTAGCACACTGCCACGGTCAAGCTAAATTCTGACTACGCTGCAGGTAAAGATAGCACCGCTATATGACACTGCTGTGTTGCACAGCGATCAAGAAAGACAACGTTTCGACCGTATTCTCTAAAGTTCGCATGACAATCAGATGACAAGTCATTTTTCCTCGGACATGACGAGCGGCAAATAATTAATGTGTCACAATCACGAATTATAGGCCTTTGTCTTGGGAAAACGTGGCCGAAATGACAGTTCTTGGTTTCTTGCAGGTCAGTTGGAAAACGGCGAATGCGTACATTTAGTCTGATGGACCAATTAGCCTGTCCGCGTCACCATACGCAACTCACGCGCCAGGGTAACGCGCTTCACTGTGACACTGGATGCGAATATCCGATTTTCAACGAAGTGCCGTTTCTTCTTTTGCCGGACGTCGAACAAACCAGCGACGTCATGACCAATGAGTCGCTCGAACTTGCAAGAAAATTGAAGGTCGGGATGGACACCCCCCTCCCCCGAAAGACGATAGATGCCGACGAAATTGATATGCGCGTGCAGGAATACGTCGCGCACACCAATAGCCACCTTTATAAATCACTCATTGGGAAACTGGATTGCTACCCCATTCCAGATTTTCCAATGCAGCCCCCCTCTAAATCTCCGATCGTCTTAGACATCGGCTGTGGCTGGGGGCGCTGGTGCTTCGCCGCAGCGCGTCGCGGTTTTATCCCTATCGGTATCGATCCTTCGCTGCCGCACGTCCTGGCTGCGCAGCGAGTTGCCAGGCAACTCGGAGTAACCGCTTATTTTATCGCTGCGGACAGCCGCTACCTGCCCTTCAAGCAGCGGACGTTCGACGCAGCGTTCTCATTCAGTGTCCTCCAGCATTTTTCACGCGAAAACGTGGACCGAACCCTGCAGTCGCTGGCACCGCTGATGAAGCAAGATGGCATTAGCATGCTCCACATCCTGAACCGGCTCGGACTTCGTAGCCTGCAGGTGCAATTACAGCGTGGCTTTCGTGAAGGCTCCGATCAGTTCGATACGCGTTACTGGTCGATACCGGATGCTCTCGAGACGTTCGGCGCCAGGCTCGGTCCGTCCCGCGTCGAAATTGACGGCTTTTTCGTCCAGGCGCGCTATGAAGATCGCCATCTCCTTACCGTGGGAAATCGTTTCATTTTGGAGATTTCCCGCGCACTTACGAAATTGTCTCGCGTAATTCCGTTCATGGATCGATTCGCGGACAACATCTGGATTATCTCCAAAACGAAGTCGGCCTAGCTCGTCTGCCAATTTTGTTTGGCACCTATTTTGACATTTTTGTCCAGCGATCTTCTGGCAGATTGTTCTGCACACTTGGAACTGGAGGACGCGACGAGCCACCGCCGCGATAGTAAAAGTCTTGCCATTTCACGTCTGGCCCTCGTGTTTTGAAGGCGCTTGCAAAATCGATGGTCGCAGCATCTCCTATCTTAAGACTGAAGTGCGGCCGGTCATTCTCCGACAATGGAGCTGCGAGGGTGTGGATACCCGGCCCGAACGTTTGCGAATAGTCACGTCCGCCGGACGTGATCGTCATCGTTCCGCCATCCTTGAGAAATCCGAGCAGGTAGATTTTGTCTTCCAAGGGCAATTCATTTTTGCTGACGGTCTTCGCAGGCTGCAGCTTCGGATCATATCCTACCGTACTCAAATGCATGCGGTGCATGTAATAGAGTACATCCCGGACGATCTTCGGCTGCTCACCCGTCTTGTACCAGGCGATGTAGTAGGCAGCGACGTCATAATAGGCATACTGACTACCGGTGTTTGGGCGCAGGTTCGACCCTTCATAGTGGTCGTTCCAGGTGATGATATGCACCATCTCCGCGCCGTCCTTCATCGCGCGTTCCCAGCTTCCGATCTCGGTTTGAAAGCCTCCTGACTCGATTGTAATTCCGCCATCTGACCGGTCATAGCTTTGGCCGACCCCCGTGACAAAGCCCTTCCCCCGGTCCTCCGCCCATTGACGATCTTTGGCTTCGGACTCGATGATCGAAAAAGGCAGAATGTCAAACCGCGAATAGACATCGAAGGTTTTTTCGTATTTATCGCGGTATCGAGGATCGAGAAAGAATGCGATCAGTCGAACGTCCATTTGGTGTGTGTGGAGGCGTTCGCGAAACGCCTCGAACCACTTCACGGGCAGACTTTCGGGCGAAAATACCCCAACGACATATTTGCCATCGATTTTCAGATAAGATTTGCGGTCTCTAAATTGAGCGAAGTTGTCGGCGAAACGCTCGGGCTTGAAGTCGGCGCTCGAAGGATTGCGCTTTATTTCTTCGGCGACAATGTATCCGTCGATATTCGGTGCAAGGTAGAATCCTGGTTCATTCTCCTTGCTGTATTTGTCGGCCGCATCAAACATCGCACCGAGCTCGTAACGCCAACGCCAGTTCTCCGGACCGTACCAGCAGTTCATCATAAAGGCGTCAATGCCAATTTCGGCCGCGAGTTGAATATCGAGATAGGCGCCCTTCGCAGCGAAGTCGGCCGGAAGAGGCATTGGTGCGGGAATGGGGCGGTTTCGGATATAACCGCCAGCCTTAAAATGTTTTCCCTGCTCGCCTGCCGGATCGAGCGCATCTATGTAACCGTCATATGTGTTCTTGTGGGAATAGTAGCGCAGCGGCAACCCCATCCAGTGCGCAACCACTTTTCGCGGACTGCTTGCCAAGGCGGCGCGCGAGGGCCGGTCAAATGGCAAAAGGCTCGTGTCGAGCACACCACTTTCGCCGGCATTTACTGCCGTAAAACTCGCCACTCCAACGACAACGGCTAAAAGAAACGGCCATACTCGCCGCAGAAGTGAAGCAACTGTCATTTTTTTAATTTTAGGGCCGCCCTATGTCACATTGATGACATATGCACGCAGGCGATCGCTTTTTTAACGGCGCGAGTAACATCAAAATTCTATCCCCATCATCAAAAACCTTCTAAGAGAAGCCGTTACTGTCAGAGGCGCGCTGCCGCGTTTGAGCGCAAGCGCACTTTGACATTGAGCCGTAAAATGTTTAGCGGCACCAGTGAGGCTTGCAGCAAGGTTATCACAATGACCAGCAACGTTTATGCACCGAGACCCAAAAGCCTACGGCGCCATATCAAGCAGTTTCCATTGCTGGTCGCGGTCAAGCGCTTCATTTGGAAGTTTTTTGACGGTACCAACGGCAGGACCAGCCTGAACTTGCTTCACACATTCCGTCTGTTCGTTCCCAACAGCGCCGGCACGTATGAAGACAGGGCGCAACTGACAATCCAGTCGATCAATCAGACGGTGCCGTTCCTGAGCGCACTTGCCCAGACTGCGACCGGCAAACAGCTGGACGTCGTCAACATCAGTACCTTTCCTCGTTCCCAAGAGGAACTCGCGGCGGCCCGTGACTTGAAAGAAAGGCTCGATTTCTACGGGAGCGACAAGGCTAGTATTCACGACTATCACTATCTTTACGGCTCTATCTTGAAGGACCGCGCTAAAATTCGCGGTGTACTCGAGATCGGCATGGGCACGAACAACACCGATTCCGTATCCAATATGGGTATGGCAGGGAAGCCCGGCGCATCCTTGCGGGCATTCCGGGATTTTTTGGAAAATGCAGATATCTATGGCGCCGACGTCGACCGGCGTATCCTGTTTAGTGAAGACCGGATAAAGACATTCTATGTCGATCAGGTCACCATTCCGAGCTTCGAAGGGCTGGAAAAATCGGTGCCTGCAAACCTTGACCTGATAATCGATGACGGTCTTCACTCGCCGGATGCCAACGTTGCAACACTCACGTTCGCCTTGAAGAAAGTCAAAGCTGGCGGCTGGATCGTTATCGAGGATATTGCTCCTGACGCAATCCCCCTATGGAAACTCGTTGGCGCATTGCTGCCGGAACATTTTCAATGTCATTTGTTTGACGCCGAGGGTGGCGTCGTTTTCGCGGTTCACCGAAAACAATAAGTCTCGGGCTGAACGATGTCGCTGCCTACAGATGCGATCGGGCAATATCCGGCTCAAACGGTCAAAAACATAGGCGTAGGCGACGTTTTTGATTTCTTCGCATTGCTGGGCGCCTGTTTGCTGTTGGCTTGGGAGACGTGGGATCTCGCGGCCGAGCGCCCTGAAATGGAGAGCGTCGCCATTCTACTCGGGCTCAACGGCGCTGCAGCGATCGCAGGGCTGTGGGTCAGTTTGCGCCGCAGATTTCCAACACTGCTGGCTAGTTTCTATTTTTCATACATTTTCTTTTCAATCGCGCCTCTGCAGCAAATTCGCGTCAAGTTCGACCCGATTTTCAATAATGACTCCGTTCTCTTTGCAACTGTCTTTCTTTGCCTGATGTTGACGGCAATAGCACTCGGCGCGCTTTATTTCCGGGCCCGACCGGCGTCCGCTATCAGTGGCCCCCGCGGATTTTTCAGCCGCTCAAGTTACGACTGCGATTTTCACCCCCTGTCCCTATTCATAGCAGTGGCCGTCGTCTCTTGCGCCTTGCTCGCGCTTTACGGATCCTCGCTGCTGATCTCGCGCGAAACCAGTTCCGCCGCAATCGCCGATCAGTTTGACAGGATTGGTTTTGTGTTTGTGTCTGCCTGCCTTAATGCATTTGTCTTTATCGGAGCCGTCATCGGAGTCCTTGCCGCGAAATTCAATAATAACCGGCCGTGGCTCCTCGCCTTTCTGCTCTTGCTGGCCATCGCTGAACTCATCAGCAACCCGATTGCGACGGCGCGTTTCCGTGCATCCGAACTGATCGTATTCGCGCTATTGGCATTTTTTGGATGGAACAATGCTAGACTTCTTCTGGCATTTTTGCTGACAGGGGTGGCCGTTTCCCCGATCTTCAATATGTTCCGAACCGCCATTTGGGGTGAGGTCGACAGACGCTCCTTCGATACTTTTTTTGCTCACATAGACTTCGATGCTTTTGCCATGACGAGCTACGCAATCCATCACGTGGGGCAGGCTGCGTATGGTTACGGCAGCAATTTGCTTGCTACCCTCTTATTCTTTGTTCCACGGGCAATTTGGACCGACAAAGGTCTGCCCGTCGGGATTCTGGTCTTTCCGCAAGTGCGCTACTACCGCGCCGTTGGCACTGATGTGCTCGCGTCACCGCCAATTGCCGAGGGCTTTTATGACTATGGCTATATCGGCGCGTTTTTGTTGACCGCCGCACTTTTTGTCGCTTTTGTCTTCCTTGAGCGGCGCGCGCAAGCGGCGGAGCCCTCATCGCCGCTTCGACTGATGGCGTGCCTGTTGCCTATGCTGGCAATCCTTGCATTGCGAGGAACCCTCACCGTTGCCTATTCAGAGTTTTGGGGAAATTTTGTTGCGCTCACGATCGCCGTTGCGCTTGCCCGTTTGAAGATACGAGTAGGCCCGCCGCTCGTGACACTGCAGCGCGCGCGAGCAGATGCCGAAAAATAGGTAGCTGCGCCACCGTCGATAGCTACAGCAATCTTGCGTTCGACAGCAATACTCACGCTGTTGAGCGTCCATTCACGGGGCTTTCACGGCGGTTCCGCGGTTCGTTGCTTAATAAACAAAATGCAGAATCATGCGGCCCGGCGCACAAAAACCGTAGGGACAAGGAGTAGAATTTGCTCTCAGAACGGAAACGACAACAAGCGGGCGAATATTATAAACTATCTTATCGTCGCGCGCATCGGCACTTGCCATTCGGCGCGTGCCGCATGTCCCGAGCGATCACCCGTGTTGAACCCGCATCATTGCCGCTCGGACGTCCAGCAGCCAGGCAACCGCAAAGCCCAGAAAGACCCCCGCGAAAATCGCGAAAGCATATACAAACGACGCACGCGGCCACGCGATTCGCAGCGGCTTTGCCGCAGCCGAAATTACGCGCCCTTCCACCATCGGAAACGACACCTGTTGAGCGGCCTCCATATGACGGCGGAGGAAATCGTCATGAAGAGTACGCAGCGTCTGCGCGTTGCTTTCCAGCTCGCGCAACGTCACTTGCGCCTGGTTCTTTTCCACCGATTCTGAAACTGCCCGAGTAAGCTGGCCCTTGATGCTGTCTTCGCGCTGTTTCGCGATTTCATAATCGCTTTTATAAGTCTCTGCTATGCGGCGCAGTTCGTTAAGAATCGCGGCCCGTATTTCCCGCATTTGGCCGCGCACATTCATCGTCGCGACGTGAACCGGACCATACCGGGACGTCCAATCGGCATCCTTGCTGGCCAACTCGAGGTATTGGGATCTCAGCTTTGAGATGACATCGCTCTTCAGCGAATCCGTGACGGTAGCATCCACTGCACCGTCGCTCGACGGCGCTGCGTCGAGAATAGATTCGATGCGGTCGAGACGCGCTTTCGCTTCCGAGGTCTGCGCGCCGGCCGTCACCAATTGCGTATTGAGCTCCGTGAGTTGCTGTTCGTTTATAAGGCGCCCGTCCGCATTGATAATGTTATGCGTTGCCTTGAACTGGACCACCTCCCTGTCGGCGGCGATCGCGCGCTGGCGCAACTCGCGGATGCTATCCTGCAGCCAATTGTTTGCGCGCTTGGTGACCTGCACGCGCGCGTTCACCTGATCATCAAGATAAGCTTCGGTCAGAGCGTTCGCGATGTTCGCCGCAAGTTCCGCGTCCCGCGACGAGAAGCTCACCTCAATGACAAACGATAAGCCAACCCTTTTCGTGTTAAGGTGGCTCAAAAAGGCTCGGACGGCCCTTTCATCAAGTTCCGATTCCGAAAGCTCGGATTTAAAGAACAGCCGTCTCACAAACTGATTGAAATCACCGAGCAGCCCGCCGGTCGATGCAACAAACTCCGGATTTTCCGTAAGATGAAATTTTTGGATAACCGGCAGAATAACGCCCTTTGACTTGAAAACTTCAACCTGACTTTCAACAAAGGCGGAGTCCAGCGCAATGTCCGAGACCATCGGCCGCTGCTTCGCAAACGTAACATCCCTCATATCCAGGATGATGCGGGCGGTCGCCGTGTAGCTGACAGTGGTAAACGACATGTAGACGGTGGCGACCACCAAGCATGCCAGTATTGTTACGCCGATCACACGGAAATTGCGTCGTCCGAAAGCGAGAAATGCAGCCGCGACGTCGGTCAGCGTAATCGTGACGTTTTCGTTCGGCTGCACAGGCTTGGTGTCGTTCATCGCAATACCAGTCGATCTTTGTTACATGACGCCGACCGCCAGCTTCGCCTTGTCCGAAGCGACAGTGGCGGATGGGGTGCGGGTGACCACATGGTTTCCAAGAACCAACATATCCATCCGCGTCCGCAGGAAGCAGTCCAACGCCTCCTCCGGGCGGCATACGACCGGCTCATTCTCGTTGAAAGAGGTATTCAGCACCATCGGAACACCAGTCAGTTCCAAAAATTCTTCAATGAGCGCATAGTATCGCGGGTTGGTCTCGCGGTGGACTGTCTGCAGACGTCCTGTGCCGTCGACGTGGGTTACCGCTGGAATGGCAGATCGCCGTTCGGCCTGGATTTTGTAAATCTGCATCATGAACGGCACATCGCTTTCGTTTTCGAACCAGCTGGCGACATGCTCACGCAAGACGGATGGTGCGAATGGTCGAAACGACTCCCGTCGCTTGATCTTTTCGTTCAGAATCTGCTTCATGTCGGCACGCCGTGGATCACCAAGGATCGACCGGTTGCCGAGCGCGCGCGGTCCCCATTCCATGCGGCCCTGAAACCAGCCGACGACACAACCGTCGGCAATTGCTTTTGCGACAGTACGAAGCAGCGTTTTCTCGTCGTTGAGCCGCGTGACGCAGCAGGACGCCTCCGCCAGTTTGCCGGCTTGCTCTGACAGCAGCTTCGCAATGGATGCATCGCTGTAGCCGGGACCCCAGTAAGCGTGATCCATCGGAGCGCCGCGGCGTTTGTTCACGCCACGCCAAACTGCATATGCGGCGCCGATAGCTCCACCCGCATCACCGGCGGCAGCCGGAAGATACACACGTCGGAACGGCGTCCGGCCGACAATTTTTCCATTGGCCGCGGAGTTATAGGCACATCCGCCGGCGAGCGCCAATGCGTCTATGCCATATTTCGCATGGAGCGAATTCAACAAATGGAAAAATGCTTTCTCGAAAACAACCTGCGTCGCATAGGCGATGTCGTAGTGTGTTTGTGTCAGTGGAGCGTTTGGCGCGCGGCGCGGCCCGAGATACTCCTCGAGCCGATCGGAAAAGAGAGCGGCGAAGACTGGAGACCCATCCGACCACTCGTAAGCTATCTCTTCCCGATGATGCCTGAAATAGTCGAGATTGAGCGAAAACGTTCCGTCGGAGTGCAAATCGACAATTACATCGACCTTGTCGACCAGCGCGGGGGTGCCATAGGGCGCGAGCCCCATCACCTTGTACTCATCCCCGTAGTTCGGAAACCCGATGTACTGCGTCATGGCCTGATAAAAAATGCCGAGCGAATGGGGGAATAAAACTCTTCCGTCGATATGAATCTCGGTGCTCCGCCCTAAGCCCCAGGCCGCACTGGCAAAATCGCCAAAGCCGTCCACTGAAGCTACAACTGCCTGCTCAAATGGCGACGCGTAGAAAGCCGATGCAAGGTGGGCCAAATGATGTTCGACGTGCTCTACTGTGCCGCGAAAGGATTCTGTCGGAAAGGCGCGTTTAAGTTCCTCTTCGACGCTCGCCCATTGGGCACGATGGCGCACACGATTGATAATCGACCCTAAGCTGGGTCGTGCAGTCGCGACATAGACAAGTTTACGCGCGAAGTTTGCGCGGTTATTGCGATTGATGGCAACGTGTGTAACATCGCCAAGACCTATTCCGGCTTCGTTCAGACAATAGGCGATCGCCTGCGTCGGAAATCCCGCCCAGTGCTTGATGCGGCGAAAGCGCTCCTCTTCGGCGGCCGCAACGAGCTTTCCGTCCTGCACAAGGCAGGCCGCGGCGTCCGAATGATAGGCATTGAGTCCAAGGATGTTCATGTTTGCCAGACGCCAAATGCAGAGGCCCCGCGGGCACCGAGTTGCTTATATGTCGGGTTTATGAGGGATATTTGACGATTGAATTTACCGTAGCGCGCGATAACGACCTTTTTTCATCGGATTCGAGGGGTCGCGGCCACTGCAAAAGCGGCATTTGCCGTTGCCCGAAGACGAGAATTGAGCGCACTGAGATCCGGGCCGCGGCGGCCGAATAGCCGTAGCCGGCCCTTGCCGCTGGATGTCGCCGCAACCTCACCAAATGTAGGCACTGGAACGGCTCCGGTCACGGGATATCCCCGCGCACGCAAAATGGAGCGGACACGCAAGCAATAGTCGACGGAGCGGTACGAAAAGCGGGTTTCGCCGTGACCCGCCCGATACTTCATCGTTGTGGTGCAGATGTCGCCGCCGGCGAGTTGCCAGGCGCGGGCAAGATATGTCACGCCGTAATGAACGTTGACCTCGGGCTTGGCGAGTTCATCGAGCGAACCCGTGAAGCCGAGCATACGCGCCGTTCCCGGCATCACCTGCATCAGCCCCACCTCGCCCGCCGCGCCGCTGGCGTTGACGTTATATCCGCTTTCCACTTCGGCGACTGCATCGGCTATGTCGGCGGGAAGCCCTGTAGAAACGGCCTTCTCCCGGACCAGCGCACGATAGCCGCGCGGTGTTTCGGGTGCCGGCCCAACAGGGCCTTGCACTAGCGCAACGGCCTGTCTCTTGCCAGAGAGCGGCGGCGGATCTTGCCATTCCGCGGCGCCCGCATGTCGCAACATCGCCGCCAAAACCAGCAATATCGCAACGCAACGGTGACAGCCGATTACATCATGCTGACTCACGCAATCCCCACTTAAAACAGGTTACTGCTTTTTTCGGGCGCCTCGTTACGGGCGCCTTGTCCGCCGCCGCTCGTCTTCCGAAGAGCCGCCACCTCCGTTCGGAATTTTCTGTTCCTGTCCGTTTTGGTCCGGCGCGCCCTGACTTGGAGCGCCCTGGCTCGGAGCGCTCTGGTCCGACGGACTTTGTGCTGGTGTCGGGGGTACGGATCCGGTTGGCGGCTCCGCTGCGCCGCCATCGCCTCCGCCGTAGCCGGTGACTTCAACGATCACGATAGAAGGCTGCGAGGAACCGGCTGTGCCGGTCGAAGTCGTGTCGACATTTGTATTTGTGGGAGTGACGGTCGTCTGCGGAGCGCTCAGCGTGACCGAGCCCGATGGCGCCGCGGACGGTACGCCTGTCGACGATCCGCCGACCTTGATGTTATCGGCATTCAGAACCGTCAGCGCACCAATAATGAGGTTGCCGGAGACGCGAATGCCAGCGTCACCTGCATCAACCTTACCATTCGGCGCCAACAGCGTCACGTTTCCAGGCTGGACGTCTGGTGTAACCTGAAGCGTTGCAAATCCCGAACCGGACACAAAACCCGTCAGATCGATCGTCTGATAGTCGTCATTGTCGAAATTCACGCGCAACTTGTTCGCCGAATAGATCGTGCGGGATCCCCGCCCGGCATCCAGGTCCCCATTCGAACTCCAGGCGAAGATATCTCCACCGAATTCGGTCATCACGCGGCTCGAATTCACAAGGAAATTACCATCGGTCATCGACCGAATTTCGCCGTTCGCGAGGCTGAGCACGCCGATATTATTGAGACCGAGATTCCTGTTGGGTTCCTGCGCGAGTGAACCGGCCCGAACGTCACCGCCCGGCCCCATAAACCAGATGTCGCCCCCCTGCTGAGTCTGAACGGTAGCGTGGAGAAGGTCGAGGTTACCCGTTCTGATCCGCTCCAGCGCCCCATTGGTCCCGCCGCTGAGGTTGTTTGCCGAATAGCCGTACGCCGCCGGAAACATCGTCTCGATGATTTTATATCCTGGTAGGGCCTTTTCTGAGGTTGCGGTCCCGAGTTCGGTGAAAAACACGCCATCCAAGAACACTCTTTGCAGCTGTGGCGACAGATTTTTCCATTCAGCCACAGCCTTTTCGACAGAGTCGACTGCGAGACCACGCGCGTTCAGGAACAACAGCAACGCCAGCCGGTAGTCCCGCTCGGCATTCATGGACGGGTTAAAGTTGCCCAGAACACCCTGCAAAATACCATCATAGTTGATGCCGGGGCCGACCCCGAATTTCACGATAATCGATGCGCCAATGTCATTTGGCAGCAGGAAGTTGCGTCGGCCGCTAGTAAGCGTCTGCCCGGAATTGAGGCCGACCAACGTATTGTCAATCAGACCGATCGGGTAAGCGGAAATTCTACCATTTGCCGTGTTAACGATTGCATTTCCAACCGGAAATTCACGCGGCTCGGGCTTTTGAAATTCGCCGTCACTATTCGTTGGCGCGTCAACGACCATACCGATCGAGGAAAATGTTGCCGCGTTACCTACCGAGGATATTCCTTGCTGGAACATGGCAGTCGCTTCAGTGTCCGCTGCTGTCGGAAGGAACGGGCCCATGTCGCGCCCCGCCTGGACATTGAGGAAGCCCGGTCCGGCAATCTGTATTCCGCCCCCCAGCGCAAAGCCCGTATAATAAAGATCATTTCCGGCGACGACTTCAGTAACGTCGGTCGCGCGAATATTCTGCACGATCAGATTGAGATCGACGATGTCGTGCCCAGCCCGGACCTCGACCGGCCGCGGGATCGAGACAGTCGCTGCGCCCTTGATATCGCCCTTGTAAGCGTAGATGTAGCTGTAGATATCCTCCGGGGCATCGTCGACGTGTGCGAGCGCTGGCGTGCTCACCGATGCGTTCCGGCCATTCGTGGGCTGATACGGGTTGAACCGCTCATTGATGAGGGCTGCGCCGGCTGAAATAGTGCCCAGCCATCTTTTCTCAGCGAATAGTTGGGCGTCCAGCAGTGGACCCGGAACCAGGCCACCGCGCAGGTCGATCGTATCGTAAGCGAATAAATTGAGCGTTGCGCGCGCGGAATCTGTCAGGACCATGCCGTTGGCCGGGGTCGTGATATCGCCGCTCAATGCGCTGATCTCAAAGATCGCGGGATAGGTCTGCGTGACGGCCTGATTGATGCCCGGACACGAACCGCGACAGTTGCTGAGCAGTGTTGGTTGGGAGTCGATCGTCACGTTACCCGCGACGGACGTCAGCCGTATTGCACTGTCGGACCCATAAGTTGTCATGACCGGTCCCTGGCGAGCACCGACCAGAGCCTGCGGCATAACCTGAATTTCGGCGGGGTTGATCACATTCGTGATCGTAACGGAACCGTTCGCGGTAAGATTGATCTGACCGGTATCAACCGCAAGCACAGTTGAAACTGGAACGGTAGAGACGCCTTGCTGCCCGGCAACAGTTTTGGGAATTGTTGCCGTCCAATCGCTGCGAATTGAGCCTCCGATCGAAACGTTTGCAACTCCCGACCCCTCGTAAATGGCGCCACTCAGGAAATCACCACCGGTCCTCACCGACAGATTTCCGCTGCCGTAGAGATGCGTCACGGGCATATCCGACGCGGAAAGGCCCCCGCTTACCCGTCCGGTTGTAGGAAGCGATATCGACAGCTGCCGGACATCGTTGCCCGCAGTTATTGTGATGTTCCCGCCGGCACTGAGCACACCTTGGTCGAAGCGACCGAATTGTATCCACCACGCTGTCTGCTGGTTGAATTGCTGACCGGAGCCGCTCGTAATCGGGACAAATGCCCCCGTGCCTGGAACTCCCCCGGTGCGGACAAGCAGCCACGGTGAAAAGAACTGGTAGTGAGGCGCATCGTTGTTGCTGGTGGTCCGCGTCGTCACATTTTGATAGCCGACGATATCGCGCCCCGCATGAATAACGACATCGCCTCCTTGTTCGGGAAACGCAGCAGCCGTCGGCGGCCCCATCAGATCGCCAAGTTCGGCCGCAACACCCTGGGAGCGGACAGAATCGGCGAACTTGAGGATATTCGGCTCGATAAATCCTGCCGGGTTCGCGATAACGAGGTTGGTAAGCGCTGTTCCCGTAATATTCGCACTCGGCAGACGTTCAGTATTGCGGCCTGCGGTATAAATAACCCCCGGCGCAAATTTGTCCTGCAGAATGACATCACGCGAAGCATTGATCGTGATGTCGCCAGTTCCTGTGCGCACCATTGTCGGCAAATTTATACCTGTAATCTTTTCCGCAGAGCTTCCGCTGCCCGCCACGGTGACCTGCGAACTCCAGGGACCCGCACCGAACAGGCTGGTCGTGTATTGGGCTGGGAGCGAAGCGAGCGCATAGAATTTGTGACCGCCGATGATCACGTCGCCTCTGTCGCCGGCGGGCCTCGTCGCATTTGGATTAGCGCTGGAAAAATCGGCACCTGCTGTAAATCGATAACTCCAAGAATCGACGGCAACTCCCTCTTTCACGGCCGTTGTGCCATCGGGCTCTGTGACCAGCAGGTTGAGCTTGCTTTCAAACAGGTCATAAGCCTGAAGCGAGGTAATGAACGATGCCTCATCCGGGCTGATAGAGTTATCACCTCGTGGATTGTTCGGATTTTGCGCCAGCATGGGCGCTTGCGGTGCCGGCAACCACGGTGTCGCGCTGTTAACGATGCCGTTCAGATAGCCCGCATCCAGTAGATTTTGATAGTGGAAAAAGCCGTCGCTGATCGATGCATTGATCCGAATATCGTTCAGCGCACGAAGGGTCAGCGCACCGGGCTCGATTCCGAAACGATATTTGAATGCAATCGCATCCTGACCCAAACTGAATGTCCCGCTCAGCATTGGCTGCTGGGTCGACCCATTAATCATCGTACCCGCTGCGAAATTCCAACTGCTCGCGACCGTGATATCGCCATTGTTGATGTTCACATCCGGATTGCGCAGTTCGATGCCCGGGCGCACGCGAATTTTCATGCTGTCGGGCAAATAGCCCTGCATCTGCAGTTCAAGCCCGCTCTGATAGGACCGCAAGGCATTCTGAACGAAATCGACCAAAGTGACCTGGTAAAAATCCCTGCGATCGGTACTGGTACCTGCCCCACAACCGCACGGATCGATGATGCCGTCGAAATGCTTTGAACCGGTACTTGAATCGGTCGTGCTCCAGACGCCGTATCCCTCGACAATAAGGTCCTTGACGCCCTTTAGCTGCAGCCCTGGTTCGGTGAACCCTATATTGACGTTCACCCCGCCGTTCACGATGGGGGCACGCACGATCAGCGTACCGTCGTCGGTTTTGGATGGACCGCCTGCCAACTGCCGCGTGCCCGAAAGCACGATGAGAGCATCTGCGCCGAATTTCACCGACCCGACATCGGCAAGCACCTGATAGCCGTAAGTGGGGTCAACCTGCCCGGTGGCGGTGCCGGTAATGCCAAGCGTTATCTTGCCGCCCGCCTGATCCGCTCCTGTCGCATAGGCCCCAAGGGCACCATCGATATCGATGTTATGCGCATACATCTCGATAGTCCCGGCCGTTACGCCGGACGCGTCGACAAACGAGCCACCGGTCACACTAATACGGCCAGCCGGATCGTCTGCGGTCAAAACAATGCGGTTTGCGGTAAGGGCCTGTCCGGACGGAAGAACGATGCTCCCTATCCGCGTGTGGATGTCGATTTCACCATTGAAGCCGCCAGACGCCAGAAGGTTGCCAAGAATATCCAGCGACCCGGCGACGTAGTTGTTGATGCCGTAGTCGAAACGCAGAATCCCGCGCGTATCGAGATGGAATATGCCGCCGAGCCCCGCGGCGCCTTCGCCGCTGATGGCCCACCGCTGTCGGATATTCTGCCACGCGGGATCTGTCGCATTCGGCTCGTCGAAGGCAACGTAGCCCTCCGGTGCGACAAAATTTACCTCGCCGCCGGCACCGCGCCCAAGTTCGCCGGTAGCCTTATCGATGGGCTGAGACACGTCAATGATGGACGTTGCTCCGAAGCGGACGTTGCCGTGGTCGGAAATCAGCGCGACCTT
>Ga0164243_10005299_pt1 | contig 19747 bp, 16 predicted proteins | sample OricompcompostOP_FD_108781 | JGI IMG/M metagenome (GOLD analysis project Ga0164243, IMG submission 108781) | Organic Plus compost microbial communities from Emeryville, California, USA - Original compost - Organic plus compost (OP) | ecosystem: Engineered > Solid waste > Mixed feedstock >... | reverse complement strand
GCATAGCTCATCTCGAGCACGATGCCGAGCTTCCAGCGCGCCAGCACGAGGTAGTAGTCGAAGTCCTCCGTGGAGCGGCCGCTGATCTTCTCGTAGTGGGCGAGCAGGTCGTCGCGCGGCGGCATCCCGTCGAGGTCCATGTAGCGAATGTTGACCATGTCGTCGCCCTCAGGCGACCAGGCGATCAACGCCCAGGCAAGATCGAGCAGCGGGTCGCCGATGGTGGTCATCTCCCAGTCGATCACCGCTGCCAGCCGTGTCGGGTTGTCGTACGTGTACATGACGTTGGCGAACTGGTAGTCGCCGTGCATGATGCCCGGCGCCCACTGGCGCGGACGGTTGTTGCGCAGCCACTCGGTGGCGTCGTCCAGACCGGGCATGTCACGGAACTTGTACTTGCTCAGGAACGACAGCCACCGGTCGACCTGACGATCGTGGAACCCGTCAGGACGCCCGAAGTCGCCGAGTCCCTGGGCCTTGTAGTCGACCCGCGCCAGCTTGGCAGCACCCTCGACGATGCCGTAGGCGATCGGGTCGCGCTGGTCGGGATGGGTGTCGTACGGTGCCGGCCATCCATCGGCGCCCGAGGGCGACCAGCCATCGATGACGTCCATCAGATAGAAGGGCGTGTCGAGCACGTCTGCGGTGCCGCACCCCGCGATGAGCCCGGCGTGCGGGACGTCGGTGCCCTTGAGCGCCTCCAGCAAGGTGATCTCCCGACGGAGCCCGTCATGCCGCTTCTCGTCGGCCGACGACGGCGGCTTGCGCAACGCCGACTGCTCACCACCACGGCTGACGAGGAACAGCTCGTTCTGCGAGCCGCCCGTCAGCCGTGAGAGCTCGGGGAGATCGCCTTCACCGGCAAGGCCCTGCGCGTCCATCCAGCGTGCGAGCTTCTCGACGTCCAACGAGTGTGCGGTACTTCCTGAGGGCTCTGTCATACGAAGCAGAATAGAATTCTTTGGATCTAGAATCAATAGCCTCTGACGTCGGAACAAATATTCTTCGTCTGAGGCATACTGTCTGCATGACCACGAGCGGGCCGCACGACTCGGTGGTGTCAGCCGTCGCCAGGGCCCTTGCCAAACAGCACGACGACGCGACCCGCGAGGTCGAGGCGATCCTCGACGCCGCACTGCGAGTCGCCGAGCGTGTCGCGCCCTCGGCGCCGCGGGTGGCGGACATCGTCGCCGAGGCGAAGACGTCGAACCAGGCCTTCTACCGCTACTTCAGCGGCAAGGACGAGCTCATGGACGCCGTGATGGAGCGCGGCGTCCACCGGGTCGCCACCTACCTGACCCACCAGATGAGCAAGGAGAGCGAGCCCCTCGAGCAGATCGCCGCCTGGATCCGTGGTGTGCTCACCCAGGTCACCGACCGCACCGCTGCGCGACAGGGAGCGGCCGTCTCGCTCCAGCTGAGCCGCTCCGAGATCGACCACGAGCCTCCGGCAGGGCTCGGCCACCTCGGCGACATCCTGCTCGTGCCGGTGCGCGAGGCCGGGAGCCGGTCACCCGAGCTCGACACCCAGGTGATCCAGGAGGCCATCCTCGGCACGATGCGCCGGCACGTCAGCCGCTCGACCGCCCCGGACAAGGTCGAGCGCGACCACATCGTGGAGTTCTGCCTGCGCGGGCTCTCGCGCTGAGTCCTGTCCGTACAGTCTTCTCGTATGAACGATTGGGCGCTGGCCGCCGCAGCCCTGGTCGCATCGGCGCTGGTCCTGGGCGGCATCGCGCTGCGCATCGCCGCGCTGGGCATCATCCCGGGCAACCGCAAGCCCTCGACGGGCATGGCCTGGCTCCTGGTGATCCTGCTCAGCCCCCTCCTGGGTGTGATCCTGTTCGCCTTCTTCGGCAGCTCTCGGCTGGGACAGGGACGCCGCCAGCGCCAGGCCCGCGCCCACGAGGCCATCGCCGCCCGCAGCTCGGATCTGAGCGCGTCCAACGATCAGACGGCGCTGCCCGCCTACTTGGCCTCCGTGGCGCACCTCAACCAGAAGCTCGGGTCGCTGCCGCTGATGGCCGGCAACGACGTCGAGCTCATCGAGGGCTACCACCAGTCGGTCTCGATGATGACCGAGGAGGTCCGTCGGGCACAGCACTACGTCAGCGTCGAGTTCTACATCACCGCCCTCGACCCCGTGACCGAGCCGCTGATCGCCGCCCTCGAGGACGCGACCGATCGGGGGGTCACCGTGCGACTCCTGTTCGACCACCTGGGGTCACGTGGCATCCCGGGCTACAAGCAGCTTCTCGAGCGTCTCTCCGGGTCGGCGATCCGGCACCGCGCGATGCTTCCGGTCCGGCCCCTGCATGGGCAGTTCCGGCGCCCTGACCTGCGCAACCACCGCAAGCTCCTCGTCGTGGACGGCCGAGTGGCGTTCACCGGCTCGCAGAACCTGACCGAGCCGTCCTACAACAAGCCGAAGAACCGGAAGCTCGGCCGGGAGTGGGTCGAGCTCATGGTGCGTGTCCACGGGCCGGTCGTCGGCGCGCTCGAGGCCGTGTTCGCCGCCGACTGGTACACCGAGACCAACGAGATCCTCGAGGTCGTCGTCCGCCAGGTTCCGGCACACGCCTCCGTGCCCGAGGTGCTGTCCGACGTCACCTGCCAGCTCGTGCCGAGCGGCCCGGGACTCGTCGCGGAGAACAACCTGCGACTGTTCACGACCCTGATCTACTCCGCCGCCGAGCGCATCTCGCTGACGAGTCCGTACTTCGTGCCCGACGAGTCGCTCCTCTACGCCGTCACCACGGCGGCGCACCGAGGCGTGGAGGTGGAGCTGTTCGTCAGCGAGGTCTCCGATCAGTTCATGGTCGGTCACGCCCAGAGCTCCTACTACCGCGCACTGCTCGAGGCAGGGGTGCGCATCTACCTCTATCCCGCCCCTTACGTGCTGCACTCCAAACACTTCACGATCGACGACACCGCGGCCGTCATCGGATCGAGCAACATGGACATGCGCTCGTTCGCCCTGAACTACGAGATCTCCCTGATGATGCTCGGTCCCGAGGTCGTCGAGCGGCTGCGGGGCGTCGAGGACCACTACCGCGCCCTGTCGCGCGAGCTGACCCTCGACGAGTGGCTCGAACGACCCGTCCGCCTGCGCTACGTCGACAACGTGATGAGACTGACCTCAGCGCTGCAGTGAGCGGCAGCCGTCAGGAGAACCCGTTGATCGTGTCGACCGCTCCCATCAAGTCACCCCGGTCGTAGTTGTCGACAGCCACGTAGTTGGGCACCATCCCCCGCTCCTGCTGACACTTCTGCAGACGGGGCACCAGCACGTCCGGCGCGTTGACCACGTCGGCGTCACTGACCCGGGAGGCGAAGTTGCTGAGCCAGTGGTTGACCAGGAACAACGGTGCGTCAGCCTCTCCCCGCAGGCGATCACAGCTGAACTGGTCGGCCTTCGTGAACGTGAAGGGCGTGTCCTGCACCCACGTGTTGCCGTCGAGCAGCCACGGGTACTCCGTGCCCCCCGAGGTGTGCTCCATCAAGAACACCGCCCGCTTGCCCGAGGAGATCATCGTCCCGAGCGTGGGCCAGGCCTCACCCTTCTGCTGGGTGTGCACGTACGGCATCAGGCCCGCACGCTTCACGAGGGCGGCGGTGTCGGCCGGGCTCACCTCGTCCTGGATGAAGAAGGTCACGACCTCGCGCGGGTGCGCGTCCATCCAAGTGCGAACCTGCTTCATCAATGGCTCCCACTCGGTCGCGCCCAGCTCGCAGAGTGCGTGGCACAGGTACGGCTTCGCCTCACCGCTCGGCTTGAGGTTGAGGGCGTCGCGGATGCGCAGGGCGCTGTCGACGACGCTCGATCCGTAGGTCTCCTCCGCGAGGTCGAGGGCCTTCTGCCTGCTCTCAGCGGTGTTGGCGATGATGCCCGGGCGCTGCGACGGCTGGCCATACCAGCTGTCGATCAAGAAGACCCGCACACCCCTGTCGAGCTGGCTCATGATGCCGTCCGGCTGCTCGGCGAGGAACCAGCCGGCCTGGTCGGCGGCTGACATCGAGTTGTGGGTCGCAGGGAAGGCAACCTCGTTGTACGGCCGATCGCAGAGCTCCACATGGCCGTTGCAGGGGCCGGCGGTCGCCGAGACGGTCACCGTGTCGTCCAGGTCGTCGTCGGCAGGCAACGCACCCAGCACGAACACGGCCACCAAGGCGATGACCGAGACCACCGCGATGCCCCGCACCCCGATGTCACGCGACCGCGTGACCGACAACGGCTTCGACCCGCGCGAATCGCGGCGCAGCAGATCGGCCACGAGCGCGACCAGGTCGCGCAGCCCGGTCAGCAGAACCAAGAACCCGACGACGGCGACCACGACGGCCACCACCGTCAAGGGGCGAGCCAGCGTCAGGACACCGACCCCGGCGAGCAGGAGCCCTCGGCTCGCCTGACCCTTCGCGGTCTCCGGACGGTGGACGAGCCATGCGCGTGCCCGGTCGAGCATCGTCGCGGGGTCGAGGTGGAACCCGGGGCTCGACACCACGCTGATCAGGAAGCCGGCAGCGGCCGCCACGGCGACGGTCAGCCAGAAGGAGCCGTCGAGCTCTCCCCAGACCCCGCCGACCAGCGCGCCGCCCAACGTCTGCCGATCGACCATGCTCGGCGCGAAGCCACCGACGACGAGCAGGAGGGCGAGCACGGCCGCGCTGATGAGCACACCGCGGCCGAGCGTCCGGCCCACCCGGCGCAGGTCACGCTCGCGGACGAGGGCGGCGGCAGCCAACAGGATCAAGCCGAGGATCGGCAGCAGCCACGACAGCACCGCCACCAGGTGCGTCAGGCTGATGACCTTGGCGGTCGTCTCCTGGCCTCCGAAGGCAGCCAGCTGGACGTCGAGGTTCGGCGGGATCGTCGCCTGGGCCTCCGGCGAGAGCGTCGTGATGGCCGCCACGAGCAGGGCGCCGACATCGGCGAGCTTGAGGACCACCTGGTCGTCGTCGCCTGAAGCGAGGGCCCGATGCAGGGGCGCCACGGCAGCACGGACGACAGGGCCCAGCGCCGAGCTGGACACGAGGGTCGCGGACGCCGACTCGAGCAGCGGTCGCAACCCGACGAGGTCCGGCTGACTCTCGAGCAGCTGGTCCGTGACGACGATTCCGAGCTGCCGCGAGACGTCGGGGTCTGCGCGCACGGCATCGACATGCTGCGCGAACCGGCCCGCGTCGAGAACCTGACGGTTCGCCACTCCAGACACCAGCCCGACCAGGAGCACGACCACGCCGAGCGTGAACAACGTCCGCGAGAGCACCTTCATCCCACACCTCGAATCACCGTGGCAGGACGTCGCCCGGCCGCCGAGCACCACAAACCTCTGGATCGTAGCGGGAGTGGACTGTCTCCAGGAGGACTTCGAGCCGACCCGTTTGCTGTCGCGAACGATCGTCCCTAGCGTGAGCGCGTGACCACCACGGACGGCCCCCATCCCCCGAGGCTGGACCCGATCCGCCTCACGAACGTCGTCGACGGCGACCCCGACACCCTCGAGGCCCGCAACGGCTATGAAGGGCAGCGCTACGTCGCGTCCGACCTGAGCGCCCGCGACCTGCGCAGCACCTCGTTCCGCGAGTGCGAGCTCGTGGGCATCACGGCGCACGACACCGACCTTCGTTCCGCCGCGTTCGTCGAGACCACGATCGAGCGGCTCGACGCTCCCGTGCTCAACGCTCCTCGATCACGCTTCCGCGACGTGAGCATCGCCCATTCACGGCTCGGCTCGGCCGAGCTGTACGAGGCGCACTGGCGCTCGGTGCACATCAGCGGCTCCAAGCTGGGCTTCGTGAACCTGCACGGCGCCGACCTGTGCGACGTGCTCTTCACCGACTGCGCGATCGGCGAGCTCGACCTGCGTGGTGCGACGGCCGAACGGGTGTCGTTCGTCAACACCCGTGTCGACAGCCTCGACCTGGGCGGGGCGACGCTCACCGACGTCGACCTGCGGTCACTCGAGATCAGGCAGCTCGCGAGCCTTGAGGGGCTCAAGGGGGCCACCATCAGCCCCTACCAGCTCGCCGACCTCGCCCCGCTCTTCGCCGGACACTTCGGCATCCTGGTCGACGACCTGCCGTAGTCAGACGGTGAAGGGGTCGTCGGGCAGACGCAGGAGCGGAAGCCCCGGGCGTCCGGCGGCGATCTCGTTCACAGCGTGCAGGCGCAGCAGCGCGACCGCGATGCCGGAAGCGCCCACCTGGTGCCCGACCTCGGCCTTGAGCGTTCCTGTGGGGAGCCGCTCGACCTCGCTGTACCAACGGCGGCCCTGCTCGTCGAACGTCGACCGGGCGATCAGCTCGTCGGCCTGCGCGTTCGCGGCCTCAAGCCACAGCGGGTCGCGGGTCTCGAGCCACAGGCCCAGGAAGGCCTCGACGATCGCCGCCGACCCACAGCACTGGTGGAAGACGAACTGGTTGCTCGGCGTCTGACGACCCGGCACACCGCTGCGCAGGATGCCCCGACCGTAGCGCAGGGCCCACTCGAGGGACTCCTGGTCGCCAGCGGCGTGGTGCACCTGGATCAGGGAGCGGATGACACCGGCGCTGCCGGTGCAGTAGCCGAAGAAGTAAACCCCGTCCTGGCGGGCGACCAAGGCAGAGTCGCCCACAAGAGTGGCCGTCTGGGTGGTGCGCAACGCCGCACGCTGCGAGGCCTCGGCGAAACGTCGTTCACCCGTCGCCTCGGCGAGCTTGCCGAGCACGTACGCGATGCCGATGCCACCGAGCTCGAAGCCCTGCAGCTCGAGGCCGCTCGGACCACCGAAGGTCGACATGTCGGTGCCCGGCCAGTAGGGGCCGTCGGCATCGGACGCCTCGCCGGCCAGGGTGAGGTCGCCGGCACGCACCGCCGCCTCGAGGTAGCGGTCGTCACCGAGCACCGCCGCGGCGTCGACGAGGGACATCACGACACCACCGTCACCGAGGATGGCGCTGGTCTTCGTCCATCCGCCGGCACGCGGACCGCTGGTATGCACCCGCGACAAGATGGTGTCGAAGATGTCCGGCGCCACCGAGGAGAACTCCTCGAAGCGCTTGCCGACCTCGAGGAACGCCGAGCCGACACCCGCGAGCCCGCCGTAGTAGCCGAGCCCGACGCCCTCGAGCGGGTAGAACGAGTCGTCGACGTGGTCGCGCCAGGCACCGGCCACGTAGCCCGCGGCACGACGGGCACGCTGCAGGTGCGCCGCGTCGCCCGTGACGTCGGCGGCCACGAGGGCATGCCAGGCGATGCCGGCGGCACCGGTGTTGAGGCTGATCGGGCCATAGAACGCCTCGAACTCCGGGCGGTCGGGCCAGGCCTGCCACCGCGACGAATCGGTGCCCTCGATCGGCTGCTCGCCCTTGTCGATCCACTGCTGGGCCTGCGAGGCCGCGGTCAGCAGATCGGGCAGCTCGGTCCCCGGAAAGGGCTGCCCGAGGAAGTCGGTGCGGATCGAGTGGACCTTGATCGGCGGGTAGTCAGTCATTGTCAGTCTCCAGTTCTCTGCCGAGCGGTGACAGCTCCGGCAGCGGAAGCGCCGAGAGCAAGGCTTGGGTGTACTCATGCTGCGGTGACAAGAAGACCTGGTCGCTGCTGCCCTGCTCGACCACCTGCCCGTCCTTCATGACGACCACCTCGTCGCTCACGTGGTGGACGACGCTCAGGTCGTGCGAGATGAACACCATCGCGACACCCAGGTCACGCTGCACGTCGGCGAAGACGTCGAGGACCTGGGCCTGGATGGACACGTCGAGCGCGGAGACGGGCTCGTCGCACAACAACACCCGCGGGTTGCGGGCCAGTGCCCGCGCGATGGCGACACGCTGGCGCTCGCCTCCTGAAAGGTTGAGGGGCCTACGTGCCAGCAGGTCCGGGCTCAACCCGACGTGGGAGGCGAGCTCGACCGCACGGTCGACCCGCTCGCCACGCGGGACACCCGAGAGCGCGAGCGCCTCACGCAGGATGGCACCCACCTTGTGGCGTGGGTCGAACGAGCTCAGAGGGTCCTGGTAGATCGCCTGGATGACATGGCGGTCCTTCCGGCGATCCTTCTCCGGCAGCTGCGACCAGGCACCGCCGTCGATCAACACCTCGCCGGCGTCGGGCTGCTGCAGTCCGAGGATGATCCGGCCCAGGGTCGTCTTGCCCGACCCCGACTCGCCCACGATCCCGATCGTCTTGCCCGGCGCGAGCTCGAACGACACGTCGTCGACCGCCTGGAGCCTGCTGCCGTCCGGCTGCGAGAACGACTGCGACACCCGGCGGACGGAGACGACAGGGCCGTCGACGGCACCGTCGCGACGCGAGGGCGCGAGCTCGGCGGGGAACGTCAACGGCGCGAGCGGGCTCAGCCGTGCACCCCTGGCATGCAGCGAGGGCGTCGCCGCGAGCAGCGTGCGGGTGTACTCGTGCTGGGGGTCGCGAAGCACCTCGGCCGTGGGGCCGGTCTCGACGATCTCGCCCGAGCGCATGATCGCCACCCGGTTGGCGATGCGCGACACGACGGCCAGGTCGTGGCTGATGAGCAGCAGGCCCATGCCGCTCGTCTTGAGCTCGTCGAGCAGGTCGAGAAGCTGGGCCTGCACCCGCAGGTCGAGGGCGGTCGTGGGCTCGTCGGCGATGAGCAGCTGGGGGCTGGCGATCGTCGCCGCCGCCACGAGGGCTCGTTGCCGAAGGCCCCCGGAGAGCTCGTGCGGGTACTGCCTCGCCCGCACCGCGGGCTGCGGCACGGCCACGCGTTCGAGCTCCTGCTCGACCCGCGATCGCAGCTCGGCCCGATCGATCTTGGATCCCTCGCGACGGTTGTGCACCTCGAGCACCTCGCCGACCTCGCGTCCGACCCGCCGCAGGCCATCGAGTGACACGAGAGCGTCCTGGGCCACGAGCCCGACCCGACGGCCACGCACCTGCTGCCAGAACTTCTCGTCGCCGTTCGTGGCGTCCTCGCCGACGACCGAAATCTCCGTGGCGCTGACGGTGCCAGCCTCGGGGACCTGGCCGAGCAGCGAGCGCGAGGTGATCGACTTGCCCGAGCCAGACTCGCCGACGAGGGCGAGGCACTCCCCCGCCATCACCTCGAAGCTGACGCCGCGCACGGCCTCGTGGCCTCCGAAACGGATACGCAGGTCGCGGACCCGGGCCACCACGTCGCTCATACGGTTCGTCCTTCGAAACGGCGCTGCAGCTTGCGCCCGATGATGGTGGTGGAGATGACCGTCGCGGTGATCGCGAGGCCGGGGAACACCGCGACCCACCAGGCCGTGCCGAGCAGGTCTCGGCCGGCGCTGAGCTCGAGGCCCCACTCCGGTGACGGCGCCACCGGTCCGAGGCCGAGGAAGCTCAGGCCCGACCCGGCGATGATGGCCGTGCCGACGCCGATCGTGGCCAACACGAGCAGAGGTCCGATCACGTTGGGAAGCACGTGGCGCACGACGATCGTCGGACGCCGCTGCCCGAGGGCCGTGGCCGCCTCGACGAAGAGGGAGCTGCGGATCTGAATGGTCGAGATGCGCACGATGCGCGCGTACGTCGGCACGGCCGCGATCGTGACGGCGATGACCACGTTGGTCGTGCCCGGACCGAGGAGCGCCACCACCACGAGTGCCACGAGCAGCTCGGGGAAGGCCAGCATGATCTCCAGGAAACGCATGATGACGTGGTCGACGAAGCGGGGAGCGAGACCGGCGAGGAGTCCGACGAGCGCTCCGATCGTCACCGCCACGACCGTCGCCACGAAGCCGAACGACAACGAGATGCGCGCTCCGTAGACGACACGGGAGAAGACGTCGCGGCCGAGCTTGTCGGTGCCGAAGAAGTGGTCGGCGCCCGGCGAGGCCATCGCGTCCGGGAGGTTGGTCGCGTTCGGGTCGTGCGTCGCGAGGAGGCCGGGGAACAGCGCGGCCAGGATGATCACGCCCAGCACCACCCCGGCGACGATCGTCGACGCGGAGAAGCGGCGAGCCCGGCGGTGCGGCTCCGACGGGGGGCCTCCGGCGACGAGGTCGGGGCGAAGGGAGCTCATCGGGCACTCCTCAGGCGCGGGTCGAGCAGCGGATAGACGAGATCGACCACCAGGTTCACGACGACGAACACGACAGCGGCCAGCACCACCAGTGCCATCACGACCGGCAGGTCACGGTTGGTGATCGCATCGAGCGTGACCCTGCCGAGGCCGGAGCGACCGAAGAGCTGCTCGACGATGACGGCACCGCCGAGCATGCCGCCGACGATGTAGCCGCTCAGGGTGACGACCGGGAGCGCCGCATGGCGCAGGGTGTGGCGGCTGAGCAACTGACCGAAGCTCAGGCCGCGGGCCTGGGCCGTGCTCACGAAGGGCTGCTCGTTCGCGACCTCGAGCCCGTGCCGGAGCACCTGGCTGAGGATTCCGGCGATGGGCAGCGCCAGCGTGACAGCCGGCAGCACGAGCGCCCCGAACCCGCTGCCACCGGCGACCGGGAACCACCGCAGCTGGAAGCTGAACACCGTCAGCAGCAGGATGCCGGTCCAGAAGCTCGGGAACGACACGGCCACGAGCTCGAGGAGCGAGGCGGCCGAGCGCGTCCGCGCCCTCCGGGAGGCATACGCGATGAGCAGGGCCAGCCCCACCGAGATCACGATCGCCAGTCCGGCGAGCTGCAGGGTCGACGGCAGCTGCTCGCCCAGTACCTCGATGACCGGCTTCTGCAGCCGGTACGACTGCCCGAAGTCGAGCTTCGCCAGATTGCCCAGGTAGGAGACGTACTGCTCGGCGACGGGCCGGTCGAGGCCCATGTCGACGCGGATCGACTCCTTCAGCTCCGGCGATGCCGTCGACTGGGTGCCGAGCATGATGTCGACGGGGTCACCCGGGGTGAGATGCAGCACGAGGAACGACAGCGTCGCCGCGCCCCAGATGACGATGACGATACCGGCGACCCGGGTCAGGACCCTTGAATAAGGAGTCCTGACCCGGTTCGCGACGGCTTCGGACGTCACTTCCGAGTCGTCCACACGTCGTAGAGCACCGGCCAGCCGTAGATGGTCTCGCGGAGCCCGCCGATCTTCGTCGAGGAGGCCACGATCGCCTTCGGCACGTAGACCGGCACGATGGCCGCGGTGTCGATGACCCACTTCTGGACCTCCTGGTAGAGCTTCTCGCGCTCAGCAGGATCCGTGGACTGCGACGCACGGAGCGTCAGGTCGTCGATGTGCGAGTCGTTGACCCACGAGGCGTTCTGGATCGGCGCCATCGTCGAGAACAGGTGCAGACGCAGGATGTCGGCGTCCGCCCGGATGAAGCTCCAGTCGATGATGTCGTAGTCGCCGCTCTGCAGCTTCGTGATGTACGCGCCGGAGTCGAGCGGCTCGACGACGATCTCGAAGCCGATCTTCTTCATGTCGGCCTGGAAGGACGACACCAGGGTGTCGCGGTCCTCACGGGCTCCCGAGACGCCGATCCAACGGGCGCTGAGGCGCTTGCCGTCCTTGGTGCGGTAGCCGTCGCCGTCACGCTTCGTCCATCCGGCCTCGTCGAGCAGCTGGTTGGCGAGGTCGGTGTCGACGTCCCAGGTTCCCTCGAGCGACTTGTCGTAGGAGTCGGGGGTCTTGGGGCCGAGGACGCTCCAGGCACGGTCGAACACGCCGCCGTACACCGAGGTGACGACCGAGCTGATGTCGATGCCGCGCTGGAAGGCCTGGCGGACCTTCTGGTCGGCGAAGACGCCACGCGAGTGGTTGAGGAAGGCCGACCACGGGAGGCCGGGGGCCTCCGTCGAGGAGATCTTCACCTCGTCGTTCGCCTCGAGCCCCTCGACGTCACCTGCCGAGATGTTGGTCGCCACGTCGGCCTCGCCGCTCGTGATGACTCCCGTGCGGACCGTGTCCTCGGGCAGGATCCGGAACACGACGTCGTCGACGTGCGCCGGACCGGTGTGGGTCGCGTTCTCCGGCGCCCAGTCGTAGTCAGGGTTCTTGGAGAGCTTGATGTTCTGGCCGGCGGTCTGGCTCTCGAACACGAACGGGCCGGTTCCGACGGTGATGCCCTTGCCGCCGACGACCAGCTTGTCGGCGCTCGACGTCAACACGGCGGGCGAGTAGAAGCCGAGGTAGGTCGTGCTGAGGCCCTGCAGGAGCGGCGCGTACGGACGGCTCAGGTTGACCCGCACCGTGTACTCATCGACGACCTCGGTGCTCTTGTAGGCATCCGCGCCGAGCAGCGAGGACGCGTACTGCGACTTCGTGGCGGGGTTCGAGACGTGGTCGAAGTTCGCCTTGACGGCCTCGGCGTTGAACGGCTGACCGTCCTGGAACTTGACGTCGTCACGCAGCTTGAAGGTGTACTGGAGTCCGTCCTCGCTGACGTCCCACGACTTCGCGAGCCACGGCTTGAACGAGCCGTCGGGGTCCTGCTCGACGAGCGAGTCGAACACGTTGCGCAGCACGAGGCCCGAGATGTCGGCCGCGGTGACGTGGATGTCCAGCTGCGAGGCGGGATCCTGGTGGATGGCGACCGTGAGGGTGCCGCCCTCGACCGGCTTGTCGCCGGCGCCGTCACCACCTCCCCCGCCGCCACAACCAGCGAGCGTCACGGCGAGCGCCGTGACGAGGGCAAACCAGGCAGTAGCCCGCCGTGTTGATCTCATGTCAATCTCCTGCAGTCACGAATGTGTCGCGAGCCACGCTAGTCCGACATCGGCGTCCCTCAGCCATATCTCACGATGTGGTCACCCATTCCATATCGTGAGATATTGAGTTGGAGACAGGCCGTGACGCCTGAAAGCGACCATGATGAGTCCTGGTCATGAGTGCCAGCGTGTGACCCACACAAAGCCCCGGCTCGCTGGCCGGCAACCCTCCTCCGCGGTGGGGTGCCCCGGGTGACGACCAGGCCGGCGCACATCTGTCGCCGGCAAGCGCGAAGCCTTGCGACCACGGTCGCGGGCATCAAGGAGATGCTGATGACCACCAGTTCGACTGCCCTGCTTCCCCCCGCCCTCGTCGGCTCGGACACCTACGTCCCGCTGATCGACGGCCGGCAGGTCCGCTACGTCAACCTCGACGGCGCCGCCAGCGCTCCCGCGCTCCAGGCGGTGGCCGACCGAGTCGCCGAGGTGCTCCCGTACTACGCGAGCGTCCACCGCGGCGCCGGCTACCTGTCGCAGATCTCCACCTCCCTGTACGAGGCCTCGCGGGGCGAGATCCTGCGGTTCGTCGGCGCCCGACCTGACGACGTCGCGATCATCACCCGCAACACGACCGACTCCGCCAACCTGCTCGCGTCTCTGACACCAGGCCGCGTGCTGGCGCTCGACCTCGAGCACCACGCGAACCTCTTGCCTTGGCAGCGCCAGGAGCACGGGGCAACCGTCCTCAGCGGCGCGCCCACCGCCGCGCTCACCCTCGCCCAGCTCGAGGCCGAGCTCGCGCGGGGCTCGTACGCCCTGCTCGCCATCTCCGGCGCGTCCAACGTCACCGGCGAGGCGCTCCCGATTCCCGAGGTCGTCGAGATCGCCCACCGCCACGACACTCGTGTCTTCGTCGACGGTGCCCAGCTGCTGCCGCACCGACGCCTGTCGCTCGAGCAGACCGGCGTCGACTACATCGCCCTCTCGGGACACAAGCTCTACGCGCCCTTCGGAGCGGGCGCCCTGATCGGCCGACGCGACTGGCTCGATGCCGGTCAGCCGCACCTCGCCGGCGGCGGCGCGGTCGACCAGGTCACGCTCGACGGCGTGGCATGGGCCACGTCGCCGGCGCGCCACGAGGCCGGGTCACCCAACGTCATCGGCGCCGCCGCGCTGGCCGCCGCCTGCGAGGTGCTGGGGGCCATTCCCGCCGACGCACTCCAGCGCCACGAGAGCGATCTGCGCAGCCACCTCGTGGCAGGCCTGCAGACGATCCCCGGTGTCGACATCGTCACGATGTGGCCCGACTCCGTCGACCCGACCGGGGTCGTGACGTTCTCCGTCGGGCAGGCCGATCCGGGGTTCGTCGCGGCGTACCTCTCGGCCGAGCACGGCATCGGGGTGCGTGACGGACGGTTCTGCGCCCATCCCCTGCTCTCCCGGCTCGGCCTCGACGACGGCGCGCTGCGCGCGAGCATCGGGGTGGGCACGAGCGTCGAGGACATCGACCGACTGATCGGCGCGCTCGACTCCTTCGTCGCCGATGGGCCGCAGGGTCGGTACGAGATCGTCGACGGCGCCTGGATCTGCAGCGACGACACCCGACCGATCCCCCCGATCGCGGGTCTCTCGAGCCTCATCGCCACTGCGGCGGCCGCCTGCGGTCCGGCCAAGGGCAGGTAGGGCGAATCAGGCCACGAAACAGAGCACGAGCGTCGCCACGCAGAGCAGCAGCATGCCTGCCGCATTGACGAAGAGGGTCTGGCCCAGGTCGCGGGCACGGACGTGCATCGCGATCGCGATGACGAAGTAGAGCACCAGGCACACGGTGGTCGCGAGCCCGAGCACCGGCATCCAGATTCCGGCGACGAGGCCTGCCGCCGCCGCGAACTTGATCGGTGACATCAACGGCCAATACCGCCGGGGCCAGTTCACGTCGATGAAGCACTGGGCGATGAAGGCCACCGGCTTGAGGCACAGGAGCCCGTCGCCGAGACAGATGACGGCGAGCACCACGACAGGCCAGATCGGCTCCGGCAGCGTTGTCATGCCAGCACCGTACCATACGGTATGGTAGGTATATGACCTCCAAGGACCGTTGGCTCGACGAAGGCATGACCGTCCTGCGCGAGCAGGGCATCGCGGGGGTGCGGGTCGACCGCATCGCGGCTCGGCTCGGGCTCACGAAAGGGTCGTTCCACCATCACTTCGACGGGGTGGGTGACTACCGTCGGGCACTCCTGGAGCGCTACGAGTCCGACACCGCCGCCATCGTTCAGAGCGCCCTGTCGGCTCTGGCCGGACTCTCGCCCGAGCAGGCGCTGATGGCCCTTCCCGCCCACGTGCCCGTCGACCCTCGCACCGATGCCGCCGTGCGCGGTTGGGCATTCGAGGACGACGAGGCGCGCGCCACGCTCGAACGCATCGACGCAGCCCGCCTGCAGGTGCTCGTCGCCCTGTGGCAGGCGATCGTCGCCGACCCCGCCCTGGCACGGGCGGCTGCCATGATCCCCCACTTGATCACCATGGGGGCGTCGGTCGCTCTGCCCACCCCTCGCGACGACGAGATGGCCGCCGTGTTCGGGCTGCTCGCGGCCCTCGTGCCGGCCGTGCGCGAGCAGAGCCCTCCAGTCGCTGGATAGGATCCGGACGAGGCACCACCACTGGGACAGGAGCCATCATGGGCGTCGCCCGCGATCGCGACCCTGACGGCCGGGCCCGTCAGGCCAGGCCACGAGACGCACTCGGGCGCCCGCTCCCCTACGGCACCGAGGGTGTCGAACCGGTGTCCGAGGAGCCTCTGCCTCCCGAGGAGACGCTGCGAATCGGCCGGCAGCTCGTACGGGACGGCCGCCCGTTCGCCGCGCACGAGGTTTTCGAGGTCCGTTGGAAGACCTGTCCCGAGCCCGAGCGCGAGCTCTGGCAAGGGCTCGCACAGCTGTGTGTCGGCCTCACTCACCTCGGCCGGGGCAACCAGACGGGCGCGTCCCGGCTCGTGGAACGTGGCGCCCAGCTGCTGATGGCCTACGACGCGCGAGGATCGGTCACGTACGGGCTCGACCTTCCGTCCGTCGTCGAGCGCGTACGCCGACAGGTCGGCCCAGACCCGACCTAACGTCCGCCCCGGGGTGACGCATCTTCATGCGTTTGCGTCGTGTCCGCGGCGCGAACGCATGAAGTTCAGTCGCCCCGGTGACGAATCTTCCTGCGCTCGCGTTGTGCGCGCGACGCAAACGCAGGAAGTTCGGTCACCCGGGCCGCTTAGCTCCCGTGCGGATCCGAGGCGTTCAGCGTCGCGACGACCTGCCCGTAGTCGCCCCGGGCCTCGCCGTAGCGCAGGAACTTCACCCGCTCGACCTGGATCTCCGTCGCGTCCGGCTGGCTCTCCAGCAGCGAGACCACCTCGCTCACGAACTCATCCAGCGGCATCGCGAAGGAGCTCTCCTCCTGTCCGGGCAGCAGCGAGGTGCGCACGGCCGGCGGCACGAGCTCGACGATCTTCACGCTGGTGTCGGCCAGCTGCAGCCGGATGCTCTCGCTGAGCATGTGGATCGCCGCCTTGCTCGCGTTGTAGCTCGGTGTGGCCTTGAGCGGCGCGAACGCGAGCCCCGACGAGACGGTGATGATGGTCGCGTCCGGTCGTCCCTGCAGGTGCTCGACGAACGCGCCGATGAGGCGGATCGGGCCGAGCAGGTTCGTCGTGACGATCGACTCCGCGGAGGCCAGGAATCCCGCGGGCGAGTGCCAGTCCTCGACCGCCATGATGCCGGCCATCGCTACGAGCACGTTGAGGTCGGAATGCCGGGCGAGGACCTCCTCGCAGGCCGTGGCGATGCTCGCCGCGTCCGCGGTGTCGATTCGCACGGTGTCGAGGCCGGGGTGCTCGCCCGCGAGCTGCTCGAGCAGCTCGGCGCGGCGGCCGCCGATGATGACGGTGTTCCCCTTGCCCAGCAGCTCGAGGGCGAGGGCCAGACCGATGCCGCTGGTCGCGCCGGGGATGAAGACGGTGTTGCCGGTGATGTCCATGCCCCGAGTCTCGCTCTCCTGCGGTGTCGGCGGGAGAGGAGCGGTTGTCGGGGGATCGGCGATCCCTGGCTCGCGGCACCGGCACGGCGGATGATGGGTGCATGGACCGCATCGCGCTCGCCGACTTCCTCCGCCGTCGACGAGAGACGCTCCAGCCCTCCGACGTCGGGCTGCCGGCCGGCGCACGACGCCGCGCACCCGGCCTCCGGCGCGAGGAGGTCGCCCAGCTCGCGGCGATGTCGACCGATTACTACACCCGTCTCGAGCAACGACGTGGGCCGCAGCCCAGCGAGCAGATGCTCACCTCGCTCGCCCGGGCGCTGCGCCTCAGCGACGACGAGCGTGACTACCTGCACCGCATGGCCGGGCACGGTGCGCCCGATCACGTCACGGGCTCTGCCCACGTCTCCCCCGCCCTGCTCCGGGTGCTCGACCGCCTCGAGGACACCCCAGCCCTCGTGCTGTCCAACCTGGGCGAGACGCTGGTGCAGAACCAGCTCTCCGCTGCTCTTCTCGGCGACCGTTCCGGCTTCACAGGCAACGATCGGAGCGAGTTCTACCGTTGGTTCGCCCACCCCGAGACCGAGCGTCTGCGCTACCCCGAGCACGACCGCGAGCGACAGAGCCGCGCCCAAGTGGCATCGCTGCGCGTCGCCCACGGCATGATGGGCTCGCGGTCCCGCGCGGGCGAGCTCGTACGTGCGCTGCAGAAGGTCAGCCCCGAGTTCGCCGCGCTGTGGGAGCGGCATGAGGTGGCCAGACGCTTCGAGGACCACAAGACGCTCATCCACCCCGAGCTGGGCCCGATCGAGCTGGACTGCCAGGTGCTGTTCACCGAGGACCAGTCGCAGTGCCTGCTCGTGCTGACGGCGCCTCCACGCTCGGAAGGAGCCGAGAAGCTCGCACTGCTCAGGGTGCTCGGCACCCAGGCCTTCGCCTGATCGTCACGATCCGGATTCAGCCGACCCAGAAACCCCGGCCACCGAAGCCACCGCCGCCATAGCCACCGCCGGTGTCATCGCCAGAGGACGACCCGTCCCGGGAGCCAAGATAGGAGCCCACCACCGCGGCACCGAGGTCGTCGAGCTCCGGAGCGACGACACGCCCGTCGGCGCGCTTGGCCATCGAGGCGACGAACCGGGCAAGGCCAGGGTCCTCTCCCAGCCGGAAGAAGGTCGTCTGAGCGCCCAGGCGCCGGGAGTTGTCGAGCTCGCGGACGGCGTACGCGATGGTCACCGGATGCGGCGGGTACGAGAAGAAGACCTCGCCGTTGGCCTCCAGGTGGGACGTCGGCTCGCCGTCGGTGACGATGAGCAGCACCGGCTGCGCGTTGGGGTGCTTGCGGAAGTGACGGTTCGCCAGGAGCAGCGCGTGGTGCAGGTTCGTGCCCTTGTCCCACATCGCATCCAGCGCGGTCAGCTGCTCGATGTCCATGACCTCGGCGTGGCGTCCGAAGCCGATCAGCTGCAGGTGGTCGTTACGGAACCGCGAGCGGATCAGGGTGTGCAGCGCGAGCGCCGTGCGCTTCATGGGCACCCAGCGGTTGTCCATCGCCATCGAGAAGGAGGTATCGACCAGCAGCGCGACCGCGGCCTGGGTGCGGGTCTCGGTCTCGGAGACCTCGATGTCGTCGATCTCGATGAGTCGCCCCCCACCACCGCCACCGAGGCGGCGCTGCACTCCGTTGAGCACCGTGCGGGGGATGTTCCAGGGCTCCGTGTCGCCGAACGCCCAGCCCCGGGTGGCGCCGGACTGCTCGCCCGCAGAGCCGGCCTGGCGCAGGTCACGCTGGCCCTGACGCCCCGACATGCGGGTCGCGACGTCGCGCAGCAGCGCCTTGCCGAGCTGGCGCATCGCCTTGGGCGTGAGCGTGAGCTGGCCCGATGAGTCGCGTCGCATCGTCCCGCTCTCGCGCAGAGCCTTCTCGAGCTCGCGAAGGGTCCGCGCGTCGACGGCGGCCTCGTTGCCGAGCTGACGGGCGAGGGCGTCCAGGTCGACGTCGTCCATCCGTGCGCCGCCGTAGCTCTGCGAGAGCTGCTCGGCGAGTCCGTCGAGGTCGGCGAGGTCTTGCAGCACGCCGGTGCCGTCGCCGAGGCCGAGCCCCTGCTCGCCGTCGAACCGCTCGGAGCCACCCCAGTCCTCACCGGGGCGCAGCGCCTGCAGATTGGCGTCGAGCTGTGCGAGCGACTCCATCAGCTGGGGCGAGCCGAACGCCTCGGCCGAGAGCCGCATCAGCTCCGCACGCTGCTCGGGATCCATGGAGTTGAGCATCCGTTGTGCCGCGGCCGAACGCTTGGCCAACGTGTCGAGGAGCTCGTCCATGTTCTTCGGCTGCTCGGGGAAGTACTCGCCGTGCTTCTCCATGAAGTCGTCGAAGTCCTGCTGGGTGTCCTCGCCCCGCTTGTGCTTCTCGAGCAGGCTGTTGAGGTCGCCGAGCATCTCGTTGATCGCTGCGCGGTCCTCGTCGGTGGCGCCTTCGAGCGCCTGCTTCATGCCGGCGAAGCGCTGGTCGAGCATCTCGCGCCCGAGCAGGTCCTTGATCTTGTCGTAGTCCTCACGGGCCTGGGTCGACTGCCACTGGTAGTCGCTCAGCTCGCTCACGGCCGCCGAGGTCGACGGCGGCAGGTTCTCCAGGCGCATCTCGGCGAACGTCCGGTCGGCGTCGTCCATCTCGACGTCACGGGCCAGCTGCTTGCGCTCCTCGAGGAGAGCGCGGTCGAGCAGCTCCTTGACCTCCTGGAGGGTGCCGTCGAGGTTGTGGCGCTGCAGCAGCTCGCGACGCCGCTCGGCCACCCGCCGGGCGAGGTCGTCGAGACCTGTCTTGTTGCGGCCGCCGCGGCGGAGGAACTCCTGCATCGCCCGCTCGGGTGAGTACCCCGCCATGACGCTCTCGCCGATCGCGTCGAGCGCCTCGGCGATGTCGACCGGTGGGGCGAGCGGGTCGCCGCCGTCGTAGCGGCGGAACCGGCTGCTGATCCTAGCCATAGACGGTCTCGCTGCCATCGGTGTCCTTGCCGACCTTGCGGGCGAGGAAGAGCCCCTCGAGCGCGAGCTCCATCGCCGCTGCCCGCTGGCCGTCGTTCTTCGCCTCGAGCCGGGCGAAGACGTCATCGTAGATCTCCGACTCGCCGAG
>Ga0164243_10005298_pt1 | contig 19748 bp, 13 predicted proteins | sample OricompcompostOP_FD_108781 | JGI IMG/M metagenome (GOLD analysis project Ga0164243, IMG submission 108781) | Organic Plus compost microbial communities from Emeryville, California, USA - Original compost - Organic plus compost (OP) | ecosystem: Engineered > Solid waste > Mixed feedstock >... | reverse complement strand
GTTTTCGACGAGGACTCGACGGACTCGACGAAGACCTCTGGGTCCTCAGGGAAGCGGAGATGGGGCACGGGCAGACGACACTTCGACGACTCCGACGCCCGACGCGGCTCGGAGGAGCCGCCCGCACTCCCTCCAGGCTCGCAGTTCTCGGCGCGGTTGCCGGCGTCGTCGCCCTCAACTGTGTGGTGGTCGGCTCGCTCGTGCTCGCACTCCGGGCCGCGCAGACCGAGGGCGACCGGCCCGTCGACGAGGCGGAGGTCGTCGAGTTCGCGCGGACGACGCTGGTCGACCTGCTCAGCTACACGCCCGACGACACCCGTCGCGTCGAGTCCGCGCTGGCCCGGTTGTGTCCGGACTCGCCCGAGGCCGGGTCCGCCCGGGGTCTGGTCGAGCAGCTCCGGCGGTCGGCCGCCACCTCGGAGGTCCGGGATTCCTCGGTCGGCCGGGTCGTCGCACGGACACCGGACGGTGATCTGGTGGTGTCGATCCGGGTGGTCGTGGTGAAAGGGGCGTTCGGCGTCCGCGCCGAGCGCACCGACCACGACCGGGTGACCGTGCGCCCCGAACCGCAGATGTGCGTCCAGCGGTTCGAGGTCGCACGGTGAAGGTCACCAGATGACCGCGAGGCCCGCCGCGATCAGGGGCAGTGCGCACGCCACCCAGAACAACCCGCGCGGCACGGGTTCGCCGGTGCGACGCTGACGCGCATTGCCCATGCCCAGGACGCCGCCCAGCACGAGCAGGATCACGAGCTTGATGATGATCTTCGGGTAGTTGAGCTCGATGCCCTCCGGCCAGGGCGCCGCGAGCGCCAGGCCGGTGACGAACGAGACCACCACGCCCCACTCCATCACGCGGGTGAATCGGAACTCGCGGCTGACCGCCTGCGATACCAGCGCACCGAAGGTGACGGCGAAGCCGATGAGGTGCACGAAGATTACGACGCTGCGTAGTATTTCCATGCCTGCACTGTACCCATCGCAGGCCGACGGACGGCTCCTCGTCGAACGCCTCCACCGGTGGCCCACCACCGATCGCCCACCATCGATCGACGCCGCGGGGCACGATGGACGCATGGAGCACGACGAACCCGCCACCACGACCGTCGACGGGGAGAAGAACCCGGCCTCCGCCACGCGCCGCGACGCGCCGCTCGCGCGGACCGCCCTGGGCACCTATCGCGGTGTCGCCGGCGAACGCGCCGACATCTGGCGCGGCATCCGCTACGCCGAGGCGCCGGTGGGCGATCTGCGTTGGCGGCGGGCAGTCCCGCTCACGCCCAACGGATCTCCCGACGCGACCGTCGACGCGCGGACGTTCGGGGCGGTCAACCCGCAGGAACCCAACCCCGCGGTCCGGCTCGGGCCGGACGTGGTGATGGACGAGGACTGCCTGTTCCTCAACGTGTGGACGCCGCCGGGCGCGTCGTCGCGGGCCGGCTCGGGCGACGGTCTGCCGGTGATGGTGTGGTTGCACGGCGGGGCCTATGTCCTGGGGTCGGGCAGCCAGCCGTTCTACGAGGGCTCCAACCTCGCGTCCGCCGGCGACGTGGTGGTCGTGACGCTGAACTACCGTCTCGGACTACACGGTTTCGCCGACCTGTCGTCCATCGACCCGCGCTTCGAGTCCAATGTCGGACTCAGTGACGTGCTCGCCGCACTCGGATGGGTGCGCGACCACATCGCGGGCTTCGGCGGAGACCCCCGGCGCGTCACCGTCTTCGGGGAATCGGCCGGCGCCGGACTGGTGACCGCCCTGCTGGCGATGCCCGCCGCGGAGGGCCTGTTCGGGCGCGCGATCGCCCAGAGTTCACCGGTCACCTCGATGTACGGCACCGAACGCGCCGCTCGTGTCGCGGGTCTGCTGCTCGAATCGCTCGGCGTCGATCCAGGCGACCCCGCCCGTGCGGTCGAGGCCATCGAGAAGCTCGACGGCGCACGGTGTTCCGCGCTCACCTCCGACCTGTTCGCCCGGGTCCCCACGGACTGGCCCGGCACCATCGCCTTCGCGCCGGTCGTCGACGGCGACCTGCTGCCCGAGTACCCCCTCGACGTCTACCGGGCGGGGCGTGCGCTGCCCGTTCCGCTGATCATCGGGACCAACCGGGACGAGGCCAACCTGTTCAAGTACATGAAGTCCCCGCTCATGCCGATCACCACCGAGGAGATCGAGCGGATGTTCGCCTCGATGGCCGCGGAGTATCCCGACGTCGTGTTACCCGAACGCGCACAGGTCCTCTCGGCCTACTCGGGGCTCAAACCGAAGGTCACCGGGCTCGGTGTCGCCCGCGACGTCGCATTCCGGATGCCGACGCTGTGGCTGGCCGACGCCCACGCGCATCGTGCGCCTACCTACGTCTACCGATACGACTGGTGTCCGAGGATGTTCCGCCTCCTGGGTCTGGGGGCCGCCCACGCGACCGAGGTGCCCTATGTCTGGGGAAATCTCGGTGCGACGCCGCGCGACATCACCTTCCTCCTCGGCGGGCGCAAGCACGGAGAAGCCGTGTCGCAGCGGATGATCCGCCGGTGGACGGACTTCGCTCACGGCAGGGAGCCCGACGCCGACGACGACTGGCCGACCTACGACAGCGGCCACCGGCCGGTGCTGCGCATCGATGCCCAGGACCGGGTCGTGGCGAATCTCGACGGTGATCTCTGGGAGGCCTGGGGCGAGGAACCGCTCAGCTTCCGGTGACGTCGGCGTCGCAGTCGCCGTGCAGATCGGCATGCGGCAGATAGGCCTCCCGCTGGGCATCGGTCATCGGGGACGTGCTCGCGCACACCCATTCGCGCGCATCCTGCAGGTCCAGGCTGTGCCTGTACACGTTTCCGGTGGTGTCGCCGCCGGCGACGAGTTCGTCGTCGGACGGGATTCGCTCGGGCAGTTGCCAGGTGGTGGTCGAGTCCGTTGCGTCGAGCAACGTGTCCACCTGCTTCCGGTCGGTGAGGGAGCCGTCGTCGCCGAGCGCGAAGCTGATCAGCTCGTGGGTGGCGGTCCCCACGGCCACCCGGCTCGGCGACATCGCCAGGGTGGTGGCGAAGACGTCGTCGTGGCGGGTGATCTGTTCGGGTTCGGCAACCGCGCCCGATGCGGGCAGCCGCCACGTCGACAACGCCCGTGCGGCGAGGACGAGGACCTCGCCGTCGTCGGCGAAGGCCACCTGCGCGACCGGGGCGTCGTCGGTGATGACCGCGTACGGCTCGGTGTCGCCGGCGGCGAGGTCGTACAGGTAGACGCGCTTGTCGTCGGAGGACACCGCGAGTCGCGTGGCGTCGGGGCTGAAGGCGGCGCTGCGGACGAGGTCGGTCGGCGCGAACGCCAGGGGGAACGCGTAGCGGGTGCCGATCGGGAGCCGGGATGCGGCGCGCGGGGCGGCCGGGTCGGCGATGTCCCACAGTTCGACGAGCCCGCCGTTGTTGTTGGCCGTCGCGGCGAGTGTTCCGGGCTCGTTCACCGAGACCCGGGGGTGGTCGTTGACCCGATGCTGGATCGGGATCCGCGACCGCAACGTCATCTCCGAGCCGTCGAGCGTCCACACGTTGAGGGTGGTGTCGGAGCCGACCGTCGTGAGGATGCGCCGCGCCGGGTCGGTGGCGATGCCGCTGATGGTGCCGCCGCGGTCGGGAACCGTGCGGTCGGGCAGCGACCAGACGTCGATGGCGCCGTCGGAGCGGCCGGACACCACGCGGTCGCCGGCCGGCGCGAAGACGGCGGAGAAGGTGCGCACCGAGCCCTGTTCGGAGGTCTGCAGGGCCCACTGCATCGTAGGCGTGGCGCGGTTGGCGGTGTTCCACACCCGGACCATGCCGTCGGCGCGTGCCGAGGCGATCTGCGATCCGGTGGCATCGAAGCCGATGGACCAGGAACCGGCGGTCGCGTTGGGCAGAGACGTGCTCAGCGGGCGCGGCGCGCGGGGGTCGGAGACATCCCACAGCTGTGCGTTGGGGCTGTCTCCGGTGACGGCCAGCGACCGGCCGTCCGGGCCGAAAGACACCGCGTGGGTGATGCTGGGGAATCCCGTCAGCGGTTCGCCCACGGGCACGGGCTGTTCGCCGGTCGTCCACAGTCGTACCGTGCGGTCGTCGCCCCCGCTCGCGAGCAGGCGGCCGTCGGGGCTGAACGAGAGGGTGCGCGCGGCGGCGCCGTGACCGCGGAGCTCGGCGGTCTGTCGCAGGGTTCCGTCCGGCCCGACCGCGAAGACCGTGATGGAGCCGTCGTCCGAGGACGCGGCAAGCGTCCGCCCGTCGGCGGAGAACCTCGCCATGTAGACGGTCCCGCGACCAGGGGTGACCGTCGTCCGCAGCTGTGGACGCGTCCGCTCGGAGACGTCCCAGACACGCACCGATCCGTCCCCGCTGCTCGCGGCCAGCAGCGGGAGCGTGGGGTGGAAACCGGCGGAGGTGACGTAGTTGCCGAACCCGGTCAGCGTCGCCAGGGGACGGTAGCCGGGGACGTCGCCGGTGCGCTCCCAGAGCCGGACGGTCCGATCGCCGCTCGCCGAGGCCAGCAGGTCGCCGGCCCGGTCGAACGCGAGGTCGTAGACCGGTCCGGTGTGGCCGGTGACCTGCGTCGCGAGGGGGCTCGTCGCAGCCCCGCGCACGGCCGCGGCCACCGTCGCGTCCTCGGGATAGAGCTGATGGGCGACCAGCAGGAGGCGCGCGGCCAGCGACGGGTTCGACCGTTTCATGGTGTCGATGGTCGACAGGAGGGCCTGGCGCTCGGCGGAGTTGCGCTGCTCGCGCAGGTCATGGGCCTGTCGGAAGCCGATGGCGGCCGTGATCGTCGCCGCGATGGCCAGGACGACGATCACGGAGACGGCGCCGAGTTGCAGCAGCCGCCGGCGTCGTTCCATCGCGACCGCGGAGTCGAGGAACACGTCGTTCTCCGCGCTCAACAGGTGCACGTACTGGCCGCGCAGCGCCCGCCGGTGCCGCTTCGCGTCGTCCAGGCGCGGGTCGGTGTAGAGGAACGAACGGCTGCGTCCGTTGTCCAGCCAGGCCTGCGTGTCCGCGTCGAGCTGCTGCCACCACACGTGGGTGTCGGAGTCGTCGGCGATCCACTCGGCCAGGCGCGGCCACGCCGTGAGCACGACATCGTGGATCAACATCACCGAGTCCGCGGACACGGTCAGGAGCCGGGCCTGGGCGAAGGCGTCGATGACGGTCGAGGCCTCGGGCGGGAAGCGGTTGGCGATGGTGGCGGTCGACATCGGCACGCGCAGGGCGATGCCGGCCGGGCCCACGTGGACGAGCGAGACCAGGAGTGCGCGGGCGAGGTCGTGATGCTCGGGGGCGACGGCCTCCCAGGCCGATTCCGCGGTGTCGGCGACGGCGCGGGCTATCCCTCCGGTGGCGCGGTAGCCGGACAGTGTCATCCGGTTCCCGGATCGTCGCGCCCACGTCGCCTGTAGGACGTGAGCGAGCAGCGGGAGCCGCCCGGCACGATCGCCATCGGTCGACGCCTCGTAGAGGTCCGTGATCATCACGTCGGCCAGACCGCTCTCGATGCGTCCGCCGGCCGGCTTCACCGGGGCGGTGATGACCTCCCGGAGCTGGGTGCGGGTCATCTCGGAGACGATCACGCAGCGGTGTTGCCAGGCGTGGGCGAGGAACGGGTACTCGACGCACCTGCTGAAGAAGTCGGCGCGCACCCCGACCACGACGACGGTGTCGGCGGCGAGATCCTCGACCGCGCGCAGCGTTGTCTGCCGCATGTCATCGCCGTGGGAGAAGACGTTCTCGAACTGGTCGATCACGATCACCGCGGCGGGATCGGAACCGCAGTCGCAGGTGGACGCGCGTGGCCCGGCGTCGGCGCCGGATGCGGTGCATCGGCAGACCGAGGCGTCGATTCGGAGCCCGTCGGCGGTGATCTCGCCGTACCGGGGCGGGGTGAGCCGGCGGTCGCGGGCGAGACCGGCGCGCAGCAGCGACGACTTGCCGGAGCCGGAGACCCCGGTGACCACGATGAGCCGGGACTCGGGGACGGGTGCGTCCCGGGTGGCGAGGATCGTGTCGACCAGGGTGGAGACGAGGTCGTCGCGGCCGAAGAAGAGCTCGCTGTCGTCGGCGGTGAGGGTGGCCAGGCCCGCATACGGGCGGGTGGGACGCACCGCCACCGGCGTCTCCGGCGTCTCCCGGGAGAGATGTTGCTCCCACAGCTCGCGCCACTGCGGGACCGTGAGGACGTCGGGGACGCCGGCTGCGACCGCGCGGGAGGTCAGCCAGACGAGCAAGGGCTCGACGGTCGCGAAGTCGCGCGGCAGGTGGCGACCGTTGCGCCAGTCGCTGATGCGCTGTGCGGACACCTTCGCGCGGGCGGACGCGGCCCGGAGGGTGGGGCGACCGGCTTGGACGAACAGGCGCGCGAGCGCTTCACCGAAATCCACTCCACCCGACTCCACGCCTCGAGGAGGGTTCGCCGCCGGGCGCCCGTCGAGGCGACCCGGCCGATCGTGTCCCCCCGCACCTTCTCGATCGACCGCATCATCATGCTCGCGCCCGCCCGCGGGTGGCCAGCACCTGCGGCAAAAGGTGGCGATGGACACTCCGGACCCGGAAAGACGATCAGGTCATCCGACCGGAAGTCGCCCGGGTACGGCACGGCCGGATTCCGGACCGGAGAGTTCATTTCCCCGTTTACCTGGGAATTTCGCGCACGTATCCGGATCCTGTTGGATTCCGGACAGACGATGCGGTGTCCTGTGGATGCGTTTCCTGACGGGGGTCGGGAGCGTGCGGATGCGTCGGTCGCCGGACACGCGGAGGTGTTCTCAGGCACTGCCCGTCGGGGGCTGTGTGTCGTCGGCGTCCACGCATCCGGCGGGTGCCGGGAATCGGGTCGATGGGGGTCGGCCGGTTTCCGGCATCCGCCTTCCCGTGTCTTCGCGATCTGCTCACTACGATCGGTTCATGGTGGCCCCACGTCCCCGGATCACCGACGCGCAGCGTCGTTCCAGACTCGCCCGACGCACGCGTCTCGCGCCGGACTCGCGAGCGGCGGGTGTCGTCGAGGTCGCGCGGTCGATGGTCGGATTGCACTCCACCACGCCGTCGACCGTCTATCTGTCCGCCTGGGCGCGCGTCGACGGATTCACCCGGGACGATCTCGACGCCGCCCTCTACGTCGACCGGACGCTCGTCAAGCACCTCGCGATGCGCCGGACCCTGTTCGCGTTCCCGCGCGACGTCCTGGCCGAGGCCATCGGCGCCCTCGGCCCGCGGGTCTCGGCGTCGGAGCGGCGGAACATGCTGCGGGATCTGCGTCGCAGCCCCGACGTCGACGACCCCGAGGCGTGGATCGACACCGCCCGCGAGGCGGTGCTGGCCGAACTCGCCGGTGGGGAGTCCCTCACCTCGACCGAACTGCGTGAGAGGCTGCCGGCGCTGAGCGGTTCCATCACCTTCGGCGAGGGCAGGTCGTGGGGCGGGACGAGCCACTTCGGGCCCCGCGTGCTCAACATGCTCGACGCCTCGGGCGAGATCGTGCGCGGGCCCAACCGTATGGACTGGCATCTGTCGAGGCCCGCGTGGACGTCGATGAAGGTCTGGCTCGGTGAGACCCTCGAGGTCCCGGACGTGCACGCCGGGCACCGGGCGCTGATCGAACGCTGGCTGCGGACCTTCGGTCCCGGTACCGAGACCGACCTGGTCTGGTGGCTCGGCTCCACCAAGACCGCCGTTCGCGCCGCACTGGCCGATCTGGGGACCGTCGAGGTCGAGCTGCAGAGCGGCGGCGTCGGGCACGTGCTGCCCGACGACCTTCCCGGCGACTCCGACGACGACGCTCCGGTCGAACCGCACGCGGTCCTGCTACCCGAACTCGACCCGACGATCATGGGCTACAAGGAACGCGCCTTCTACCTCGGCGACCACGCACCCCGCGTCTTCGACACCGTGGGCAACGCCGGGCAGACCGCGTGGTGGGACGGGCGGATCGTGGGCGGTTGGTACCGGCGAGATGACGGCTCGATCGCCGTCCATCCCCTCGAGACGCTCTCGCGGGCTGCGCGCCGAGCCCTCGACGCCCGCGCCGACGAGCTTGCGGAGTGGCTCGGCGGTGTCGGATTCAAGACCCAGTACTCCGCGCCGTACATGAAGGAGGTCGGCGAACGCCGATGAGTCGGCGGTGCCTTCGCGGTCTGTCCCTGCAGAGAAGTGGACCACCCGACGAGAGGACCCCGTGATGAGCACTCCACTCCCACCCGTCGTCGACCACGACACCTGGGCTGCGGCACTCGCCGAACTGCGCGTCCGGGAGAAGGCCGCCACCCGAGAACTCGACGCGATCGCCGCGCAGCGACGCCGGCTGCCGATGGTCGAGATGCCCGACCACGTCCTCACCGGACCCGACGGTCCGGTTCGGCTCGTCGACGTCTTCGACGGCAGGTCGCAGCTCATCGTCTACAACCACATGTGGTTCCCGGGCGAGAAGTGGCAGTGCTCGGGCTGCACCGGCTTCACCGCGCAGTTCGACCGGCTCGAATTCCTCGACGATTATGACGCCCGGTTCGTGATCATCACGCACGGACCGATCGACGAGGCACTCGCCTACAAGAAGCGGGTCGGCAACCGGATGGACTGGTACTCCTCGGCCGGCACCAGCTTCTCCGCCGACGTCGGTGCCGGTCCCGGCGAGGGGTTCGCGGTCAACGTCTTCCTTCGCGACGGCGACACCGTGTACCGGACCTGGCACACCTCGGGTCGCGGCGTCGAACAGCTCGCCCACACGTTCGCGCTGATCGACGTGCTGCCGTGGGGACGGCAGGAGGAGTGGCAGGACTCGCCCGCGGGCTGGCCCCAGGGGCCGACCTACGGGCGCTGGCGTGACTCCGACGCGATTGCCGCGGCGTACGGGGATCCGGACGTGTAGCCTCACCCGCGATAACATCAGGTCAGAGTTCACAGGGATCTCCCAGGCACTTTCCAGGAAGGCCGCGGGGTCGTCTGGAAGAGTGGGTGGGCGTGAGTGGACCCGACCGTGACGACGCCCCGCGCGGGGCGAAGGTCCTCGTCGTCGACGACGAGGAGAACATCCGCGAACTGCTGTCGGTGTCGCTGAAATTCCAGGGATACCAGGTGGACACCGCGGCCGACGGCCCGAGCGCCATCGACAAGTGCCGCACCCGCAAGCCCGACGTCCTGATCCTCGACGTGATGATGCCCGGCATGGACGGCTTCGGCCTGCTACGACGACTGCGCGCCGACGGAGTCGAGGCCCCGGCGCTCTTTCTCTCGGCGCGCGACTCGGTCGCCGACAAGGTCAACGGCCTCACGATCGGCGGCGACGACTACGTCACGAAACCGTTCAGCCTCGAGGAGGTCGTCGCTCGGTTGCAGGTGCTCCTGCGCCGCAGCGGCTTCGGCGAGGAGACGAAGACGTCGTCGAAGATCACCTTCGCCGACATCGAACTCGACGACGAGACCCACGAGGTCTTCAAGGCCGGCAGACCGGTCCAGCTGTCGCCGACCGAGTTCACCCTGCTGCGCTACTTCATGGTCAACGCGGGCACCGTGCTGTCCAAGCCCCGCATCCTCGACCACGTCTGGAACTACGACTTCGGCGGCGACGTGAACGTCGTCGAGTCCTACGTCTCGTACCTGCGGCGCAAGCTCGACTACGGCGAGAAGCCCCTCATCCACACCCTCCGGGGCGTCGGGTACGTGATGCGTGAGCCGCGCGAGTAGATGACGACGCCACCCGCCCGGGAACCAGACGCCGGGAAACCAGACGCCCGGACGCCACCCGGGGCCGCGCCCGGCCGGGAGCCGGTGCGCCGGCGCGGGATTCCGCTCCGGATCTCCCTGGTCGCGCTGACGGTCGCGCTCGTCGTGGTCGGGCTGCTGGCCTCCGGGGTCGCGGTCACCTCGTCGATGCGTCAGGACCTCATCTCCCGCGCCGACGAGGGACTGGTGAACGCCTCCCGCACCTGGGCCGATCCACGGGGCCGGATGACCGAGCCGCGGCCCGATCCGCCCGGACCACGCCGTCCGCCGTCGCCCTACTACGTGGAGTCGATCGTGGAGATCGGCGGCGGGGCCGCGTCGGTCAACGTCTACAACCAGTTCGACCACGCCCCGGACGTGTCGGGGCTGACCGGCGACGACGTCGGCCCGGTCACCGTCGGATCGGTGGGCGGGGACGGTCCGCAGTGGCGGGCGATCAAGCGATCCAATCGCTTCGGCTCGTCGATCGTCGCCACCCCGATGTCGGACATCGACGCGACCATCAGCCGCCTGATCTGGCTGCAGTTCGCGATCGGCGCCGTGGTCGTCGTCCTCCTCGCCGTCCTCAGTTATCTGCTGGTCCGCACGAGTCTGCGGCCGTTGCGCCGGGTCGAGGAGACCGCGCATGCCATCGCCGCCGGCGACCTCGACCGCCGCGTGCCGCTGGCCGCGCCGGGCACCGAGGTCGGAAGCCTGTCGGAGTCCCTGAACACCATGCTGGGGCAGATCCAACAGGCCTTCGCGACCATCGCGGCCTCCGAGCGGCAGGCCCGCGCGTCCGAGGAGGAGATGCGCCGCTTCATCGCCGACGCCAGCCACGAGCTGCGCACCCCGCTGACCTCGATCAAGGGTTTCGCCGAGCTCTACTCGCAGGGCGGCGTCCCCGACGTCCCGGATGCGATGCGGCGTATCAACGACGAGGCGAACCGTATGAACGTCCTCGTCGAGGACCTGCTGATGCTCGCCCGGCTCGGTGCGCAGCGTCCCCTCGACACCGCACCCGTGGATCTGCTGGGGCTCGCGACCGACGCGGTGTCCTCCGCGCGCATCGCCGCTCCCGACCGCGACATCCGGCTGGAGGTGAGCGCGAGCGACCACCCACCGGTGGTGGCCGGTGACGCGCCGCGACTCCTGCAGGTCTTGCGCAACCTCATCTCGAACGCGATCAACCACACCCCGCCGCAGGCGTCCGTGACCGTCGGCGTGGCGGTCGACGGCGCTGCGGAGGGTCCGGAGGCGGTTCTCACCGTTGCCGACACCGGGAACGGCCTGACCGCGGAGGAGGCCGCGCACGTCTTCGAGCGGTTCTACCGCGGCGACGAGTCGCGGCACCGGGGCTCGGGCGGGGGCAGCGGCCTGGGGTTGTCGATCGTCGCCGCGCTGGTCGAGGCCCACGGCGGGCGGGTCGGCGTCGACACCGCGCCCGGCGAGGGGGCGACGTTCTGGGTGCGGTTGCCCCTGCTCGGCGAGTGACCCTCAGGAGGGGATGAGCCGTCGCAGCCGGGCGAAATCGGCGACGTCGGCGCGGAATTGGTCGAGCGTCACCAGGGTGTACATGCCGTCGATCTGACGGTTCACCCACAGCTGGTGGATGCGGCGGAGGTCGGATTGCCGCGACTTCCAACCGATCCCGTCGATCACCGCGAGCACCAGCTGGGTCGGCAGGCGGACCTCGGCCATCTCCTCGATCTCGCGCACCGCGTCGGTGAGCTTCGACCCGGTGGAGTCGAACCCCTTTGCCGCGACGACGATGTCGGCGGAAGCGGGATCACCGACGATGAGATCGGCGGGAGCGGTGCGGCCGTTGCGCCCGGCGAACCGGGACCGCGTCGTGTACTCGAGACCGAGATCGCGTGCGATGTCCTCGATCTCGTCCTCGATCCGTCGCCCCGACGCCCCGGCGCGGGTGGCCGTCGCCCGGGTCCCGGCACGCGCGACGAGTATGTCGGCGAAGGTGTAGGTGCGTTCCATCTGGGTCCGCAGCATGCGGACGAGGTCGAACTCGGAGTCGAGCCAGGTGATCAGGTCGACCGGCTGGGTGCGGGCGAGGCCGTGCCAGCCGCTGGTGTCGAAGCGGTCGCGGAGCGCGTTCTTCAGTTTCTCCTGCGACAGCCCCACCGCGAGCCCGAGGACCGGGACGTCGTTGGGGTTGTCGCGGACCCAGGCGGCCAGGCCTGGGACGTCGGTGTCGAGCAGTTCGCCCAGGCGCGCGGTGGCCTCGACTATCCGTTCGGCCTCCGGTGTCGAGGCGGTGGGGTCGACGTGAGAGGTCAAGCGCCCCAACGACTTCACGTAGTCGTCGAAGTCTGGTGCGTCACTCATGCGTGTGGTGTCAGTCCCGGCCGATGAACAGGTACTCGCTGACGTCGCGGCGGGTGGCCGCGGCGTGCGTACCGAAACTGTACTTGTGGTCGATGGCGATGACCTCCACCGACGGCTTGACCTTGCCCAGCAGGTCGACGATCCGCTCCTTGCCGGGCAGGGCGTTCGACGAGTAGGACAGCACGATCGCCCCGGCGTCCTCGAAGTGCTCGAAGGTGCGCAGCAGCGCGTCCTCGATGGTCCGCTTGTAGGCGAACGGCGTGAAGCGCTTCGGCAGCTTCTTGGTCTTGGTGTTCTCCATGATGGTCATGCCGCGCCAGTACGCCGACAGGCCCTCGAGGAAGTGATAGCGCTTGATGTAGTCGTTGTCGTCGGCCGGAGGGGCGTACGGCGGGTCGAGATACACCAGGTCCGGCGGCGCCGACCAGGGCAGTTCGAGGTCGAAGACGTCGCCCTGCACGCTGCGGTTGCTGCAGCCGTTGCTGAACACCGTGGCGTTGTAGTCGGCGGCGGCGCGTAACCGGAAGTGGTCGCGCAGCGACATGGTGAGGTCGCGCCGGCCGTCGGCATAGCGCGTCGAATCGGTGAAGGTGAACACCCCGCGCGGCTGCTTGCGCGCGGCCGACAGGACCAGTGCCGCGATGGCGAGGTCGCGCCGGTAGCCGCGGAGGGTGTCGATGTGGGACCACGCCGAGTCCAGGAAGGCCCGGTCCTCGGTGGTGAAGTAGAGGCCGTCGAAGGTCCGGGAGATGTAGTCGCGGTCGTCGGCCGCCGGCCCGCAGATCTGCTCGATCAGCTCGGGCTCGAGGCGGACGCTGGAATTCGACACCGAGGCGCGGGTGATGATGTGCGGGAAATGCAGGAAGTCGTTGCTGAGGACCTCGAATCCCTGTGCCTTCAGCAGATACGACACCACCCCCGATCCGGAGAAGGCGTCGACGGCCGTCGTGCCGCCGATCTCGGCGAATACGCGCTCGAGGTGGGGCAGCAGCCGGTACTTGGACCCCATGTACCGCAGACGGGGAAAGCGCTGTGCGCGGGCGAGGACGTCACCGGATCCGATCGCGCGTCCCCCTCGGGATGATTCCTGCCCACTCACACCGAAAAGAATGTCATGGACCCCCGACAACCCGGCGCTCAACACGGGAGCGCGCGGGGCGGACACTAGACTCGGCGCCATGGCATCGGTCTTCAGCATGATCATCAACGGCGATCTCCCGGGACGGTTCGTCTGGAAGGACGAGCAGGCCGTCGCGTTCCTCACCATCGAGCCGGTCACCCCCGGCCACGTGCTGGTGGTGCCGCGCGAGGAGGTCGATCACTGGGAGCAGCTCGATCCGGCGCTCTTCGCGCACCTCAGCGGCGTGGCGCAGAAGGTCGGCAAGGCCGTCAAGAAGGCGTTCGACGCGCCGCGCATCGGTCTGCTGATCGCCGGCCTCGAGGTGCCGCACGTGCACATCCACGTCTTCCAGGGCCTGTCGCTGGAGACCTTCGACCTCGCCAACGCGAACAAGAACGCCAAGCCCGAGGACCTCGACGCGGCCGCCGAGAAGATCCGCGGCGCACTGCGCGAGCTCGGCTTCGGCGAGCACGTCGCGGACTGACCCACTGCAAACCCACCCCTTTTCGACATATCCACCCGCACCTCGAGTGGTGGGTCTGTCCAAAGAGGGTGGGTTTACGCGTGTTTCAGACCGTCCGGTGGATCAGCAACGGCAGCACCGCGGTCGCGCCCGCCTCGCGCAATGACGCCGCGGCGAGGGTGATCGGCCAGCCCGACGAATTGGCGTCGACCACCAGTAGGACGTTCTGCCCGGTGACGTCGGGCGGGTCGCCGAGGTGGTCGCGCCAGTAGGCGGCCTCGACCGCGCCGGTAACATCGGTGGGCGGGTCGCCGAGCTGCACGGGGTATGTTCCGCCGCCGCGTTTGCCGACCGTGCGGAGATGATCGGCCAGGGTCTCCGCGAGGGTTGTCCCGGTCAGCCGCAGGGACACGATGACGTCGGCGCGGATGCCGGTCTCCCGGACCCAGGCGGACAGCGTCGCGACCGCCGCATCGCCCAGTTCGGCGAGTGCGCGTTCATCGCCGCCGCGCGCCGCGGCGAGCACCTCGACCCATTCCGGGGCGTCGGCGTGGGCGAGGACCCGTCCGGGCTCGGCCTTGAGGTCTGCGGGAATTCTTCCGCGACGCCCGAAGTCGCCACCCGGCCACATCTTCCGGGGTTCAAGGACCTGGGCTTTGCGGCGCAGCGTCGCGGTGATGGTGCGGACCACCTCGTCGTCGACGGAGTCGGGCAGGCCCTCGCTGAGCCGGCCGCGGCACACCGAGCAGCGGCCGCAGTCGGCGGCATCCGGGTCGTCGAGGGATTCGGTGAGCAGCCGCATCAGGCAGGTGCGTCCGGCGATGTAGTCGCGCATGATGTCGGCTTCGCGGCGCCGGACGGCGAGGATGCCTTCGTAGTGGGCGGCGTTGTAGGTCCAGGGACGGCCGGTGGCGATCCAACCGTCGGGGGTGCGGTCGGTGCCGCCGTCGACGGCGAGTTGCTTGAGCATCAGCTCGATCCGGGTGCGCCGGAACCGGGTCGCGGCCTCGAGCTGGACGACGGACTGGGGTTCGCCGGCCTCCTCGAGTGCGGCGAGCAGATCGCGCATCTTGTTCGGGTCGGGGATGGTCGCCGTCGCGAAGTGCTCCCAGATGCGGTCGTCGGTCTGTGACGCCAGCAGCATCACCACCGCGTTGTCGAGTGCGCGGCCGGCACGGCCGACCTGCTGGTAGTAGGACACCGGCGACGGCGGCGAGCCGACGTGCACGACGAATCCGAGATCGGGTTTGTCGTATCCCATGCCGAGCGCGGATGTCGCGACGAGGGCCTTGACCTTGTTGTGCAGCAACGCATCTTCGAGTTCGTGGCGACGGTCGGCGTCGAGTTGGCCGGTGTAGGCGGCGACGGCCGGCTCGTCGCCGTGGACGGCGCGGATGGCCCCGACGAGGCGGTCGGCGTCGGCGACGGTGAGCACGTACACGATGCCCGAACCCGGAAGGTGGGGGAGCGCTTGTGCCACCCAGCCGTACCGCTGCACCGGGGACAGTCCGTCGAGAACGTTGAGGTGCAACGACTTGCGGGCCAGTGGCCCGCGCAGGACGACTGTCGGCGCGTCGGAACCGGAGTCGAGCTGCGCTGCGACGTCCTCGGTGACACGCGCATTCGCGGTCGCGGTGGTCGCCAGGACCGGCGTCGTCGGGTTGACCGCGCGCAGCATGTCCGCGACGCGCCGGTAGTCCGGCCGGAAGTCGTGGCCCCAGTCGGAGACCGCGTGCGCCTCGTCGATCACCAATAGCCCGAGATTGCCGGCCAGTGCGTCGAGGACCCGGCGGCCGAACCCCGGGTTGGCCAGCCGCTCCGGCGACACCAGCAGCACGTCGAGGTCTCCCGACGCCAACTGTGCCTCGATGGCCGACCACTCCTCGACATTCGACGAGTTCAGCGTCGCCGCCGACAGCCCACCGCGTCCGGCGGCGGCGACCTGATCGCGCATCAGCGACAGCAGCGGGGACACGATCAGCGTCGGACCGCCCCCGCCCGCTCGGATGATCGAGGTCGCCGACCAGTACACCGCCGATTTGCCCCACCCCGTTGCCTGTACCACCAGCACCCGCGCGCCGGCGGCGCCGGGTTCGCCGCCGACCAGCGCGGTGACCGCACGGAGCTGGTCCTCGCGTAGCTGCGCCCCCTCACCCGCCAGGCTGGTGATCACGCGGTTCGCGGCGGTCAGCTGGTCGGGTGTGAGGGTGGCGGCCATGAGCCCAATGTAGTGGTGGCTGCCGACACCGCAGGTGAGGCCGTGCACAGACCACGGATCGGTTCACAGGAACCTCCCAGCGGGATTCCAGACGTGCGGGAGGCTCGGGTCCGATCGTGGTCGTCATGATCCTGCAAGCACCCCCAGCCCGAACGGCGCAGGTGTACACACTCGCCGACAGTTCGGATCCCGAGCCGGTCCTCGACATCGTCGTACCCGTCTACAACGAGCAGGCCGACGTCGCGTCGTCGGTCCGCCGGCTGGCCGACCATCTCCGGCGTCACGTGCCGTACGCGGCGCGCATCACCGTCGCCGACAACGCCAGCACCGACGACACCCTCGCGATCTCCGTCGGACTGGTCGACGAGGTGGACGGTCTGCGCGTGGTGCACCTGAAGGAGAAGGGGCGGGGCCGCGCGCTCAACGCGGTCTGGCAGCACAGCGACGCCGAGATCGTCGCCTACTGCGACGTCGATCTCTCCACGGACCTCAACGCGCTGATGCCGCTCATCGCCCCGCTGGTGTCGAAGCACTCCGACATTGCGATCGGCACCCGGCTGAGCCGGTCGTCGCGGGTGGTGCGCGGGCCGAAGCGGGAGTTCATCTCGCGGTCCTACAACCTCATACTGCGAACGGCCATGGGCGCCAGGTTCTCCGACGCCCAGTGCGGGTTCAAGGCGATGCGCACCGACATCGCCCGCCGGGTGCTGCCGTTCGTCGCCGACACGGGGTGGTTCTTCGACACCGAACTGCTCGTCCTCGCCGAGCAGATCGGGCTGCGGATCGCGGAGGTCCCGGTGGACTGGGTCGATGACCCGGACAGCACAGTGGACATCGTGCCCACCGCCATTGCCGATCTGAAGGGATGTGCTCGAGTCGGTCTCGCACTCGCGATGGGTCGGCTGCCGATCGCCGAACTGCGAGCGTCCATCGGACGCGACCGCGCTGCGGGTCCCCGGATCGACGGTGTGCCCATGGGATTGGTCGGACAGCTCGCCCGGTTCTGTGTGGTGGGCGTGGCGTCGACGATCGCCTTCGCGGTGCTCTTCCTGGCGCTGCACTCCTTCCTCGGGGCGCAGGCGTCGAATCTCGTGGCGCTCGCGATCACCGCGGTCCTCAACACCGCGGTCAACCGTCGCTTCAGTTTCGGTATCTGCGGCCGTGACAATGCCCTGCGCCATCAGCTCTTCGGCCTGGCGGTCTTCGTCTTCGGCTGGCTGATGACCGCGGGATCGCTTCTGCTGCTGCACTCGGTGGCCCCGGAAGCCACCAAACAGATCGAACTCATCGTCCTGGTGATCGCGAACCTGGTGGCCACGCTCATCCGATTCGTCGGTCTCCGTTGGGTGTTTCGTAGGACGTCCGCACACAACATGGAGATCGCCGCATGACAACGACATCCACCGTCGCCCCCCCGCACACACCGCCCGCGGCGCCCGAGGTGGTCGAGTCCGACAGCGGTGCGTCGAAAAACACACTCTGGGAACACCTCTCGGTGTTCGTGCTGCTGATCGGCACGGCTGTCCTCTACCTATGGAACCTGTCGATCAACGGTTGGGCCAACTCCTTCTACTCGGCGGCCATCCAGGCCGGATCGGAGTCGTGGAAGGCCTGGTTCTTCGGGTCGAGTGACATGGCGAACTCGATCACCGTCGACAAACCGCCTGCCTCCCTGTGGATTCCGGGTCTGAGCGCCCGGATCTTCGGCGTGAACTCGTGGTCGATCCTCGTCCCCGAGGCGCTGATGGGGGTGGCGTCGGTGGCACTGCTGTACCTGATCACGCGCAAGTACTTCGGTCACTGGGCGGGCGTTCTGGCGGGTGTGGTGCTGGCACTGACCCCGGTCGCGGCGATGATGTTCCGCTTCGACAACCCAGAGGCGCTCCTCATCCTGCTGATGATCGGCGCGGTCTGGTCGCTGATGAAGGCCGTCGAGGACGGCCGGTGGCGCTGGCTGATCCTCACCGGCGTGTTCGTCGGCTTCGGCTTCCTGACCAAGCAGCTGCAGGTGATGCTGATCGTGCCCGCACTGTCGGTCACGTACCTGGCGTTCGGCCCCCGGGGCTGGGGACGCCGGCTCGGGCAGCTCTTCGCGGCGCTCGGCGCGATGATCGTGAGCGCCGGCTGGTGGATCCTGACCGTCGAACTGTGGCCTGCATCGTCGCGGCCGTACATCGGTGGCTCGCAGAACAATTCGATCCTCGAACTCACGCTCGGCTACAACGGTTTCGGACGCCTCAACGGCAACGAGACCGGCGCGGTGGTCCCCGGCCGGGGTATGCGCGAGGGCATGACCGAGATGCCGGGCCCCGGTGGTCCCGGCGGGCCCGGCGGCGGTGGTGCGTGGGGTCAGACCGGGTGGCTGCGGATGTTCGAGCCCGCGCAGGGCGGCCAGATCGCCTGGTTGATCCCGACCGGCCTGGTGCTCGCCGTCGTCGCCCTGGTACTGATCGGCAAGGCCCGGCGGACCGAGCCGCGTCGTGCGTACCTGGTGGTGTGGGGTCTGTGGCTGCTGGTCACCATGGGTGTCTTCAGCTTCATGGCCGGGATCTTCCACGAGTACTACACCGCGGCACTCGCCCCAGCGGTCGCCGCACTCGTCGCCGGTGGAGCAGCGGTCTGCTGGTCGCGTCGCGACCGACTGTGGGTGCGCATCGCACTCGGCGCAACGGTGTGGATCGCCGCGATCTGGGGCTTCGTCCTGCTGAACCGGACCCCGGACTTCTTGCCGTGGCTGCGGTTCGTGGTCCTCGTCGTCGGCCTCCTCGCCGGTGCGGCGTTGGTGTTCGCCACCGTGCACGGCGTCGCGGCCGTTGCCGTCGCCGGTGCGATCGTCGCCGGACTCGCGGGTCCGCTGGCCTACACGATCGACACGATCACCACCGAGAAGAGCGGTTCCATCATCACCGCCGGACCGCGCGTCGAGGGCGGCTTCGGGCCGGGTGGCCGTGGTGGACCGGGTGGCCCCGGCCGCGGCGGACCTGACGGTCGCGGGATACCCGGTGGCTTCCCCGGCGGCCCGGCGGGACAGGGGATGCCGGGTGGCTTCCCCGGCGCGCCCGGGCAGACGATGCCCGACGGCCGGGACATGCCCGGAAGCCAGGAGATTCCCGGCGGTCGCGGTGGCGACGGCGGTGCCGGTGGGCTGTTACGCGGTTCGACGCCGACGGTCGCGGTCGTCGAGAAGCTGAACGACGGCGCGGACGAGTACACCTGGGTCGCCGCGGCGATCGGGTCGAACTCGGCGTCGGGCTACCAGCTCGAGACCGGCCACTCGGTGATGCCGATCGGCGGGTTCAACGGCAGCGATCCGTCCCCGACCCTCGCCGAGTTCCAGAAGCTGGTCGCCGAGAAGAGGATCCATTGGTTCCTCGGTGGCGGACCCGGGATGGGTGGAGACGGCATGGGTACCGACTCCGAACGCCCGGCGTCGCAGATCAGCGAGTGGGTCCGGGAGAACTTCACCGTGGTGACGGTCGACGGGGTCACGATGTACGACCTGACCCGGCCGAACACCTGAACCCGGCTGCTCGTCGCGAGCACTGCGAGGGCCACATTCACCGGGGAATCCGAGCTTCCCCGGTGAATGTGCCCACAGCGATTTAGAGTTCACCTTGTGAAACCGGGGGATGACACCACGCACGCCACGACAACCGGAGCGGCGACCGCACGCACACGACCACGACTGGCTCGCATGACCGGGCGCGACCCGCACGAGCAGGGACGGGTGGCGACTGGCCTCGAGCTGTTCTACGACCTCGTCTTCGTCGTCGGGTTCTCCGTCGCGACGGGACTCGCCGGACATCAGCTGGCCGAGGCACACTTCACCGCCGCTCTCGTCGGCTTTTTAATCTGCACCTTCGCGACGATCTGGGCGTGGATCAACTTCGCCTGGTT
>Ga0164243_10005297_pt1 | contig 19751 bp, 15 predicted proteins | sample OricompcompostOP_FD_108781 | JGI IMG/M metagenome (GOLD analysis project Ga0164243, IMG submission 108781) | Organic Plus compost microbial communities from Emeryville, California, USA - Original compost - Organic plus compost (OP) | ecosystem: Engineered > Solid waste > Mixed feedstock >... | reverse complement strand
CCTTGAGTCGTTCTGGAGCGGTGACGCCGCCGAGGCGTTCAGCAAGCACGTCGGCGAGGTCGGCAAGGAGCTCAAACGGCTGACCGACACGGCGGCTCCCGAGAGCGGCCAGGGCATCGTCGAGACGCTACGCAGCGCTGCCCGTGACCTCCAGGCCGCGCAGGCGGCGATGCCCATTCCGGCGACGATGATCGGCGAGGTCATGGCCGCCCGGGATTCCCGCGTCTACATCGGACCGGGCGTGCTCGAAATCGAGCTCCGGGCGGGTTTCTTCGACTCGGCCCCCATGAAGGCTGTCGGGTGGTTGACGGACCAGTTCCGCTCCTTTTTGAGCGATGTCGAGGACGACGCGCGCGAGGCGTACGACAAGGTCGACGGTCAGCACACGTCCACCGCTGACCGCGCGCCGGACGCGGGCGTCGGCCACACGCCCGACACACCGACCGTCACGCCGCCTGACCTGGGCGACGGTGGGCCCGGCAAGGGCGGCGTCGGCAAGATGCCGGATATCGGCGGTGGCGGCGGCGACAAACTGCCGAACGGCCTCGGCAATACCGGAGGCGGTCCCGATCTCACTACGATGCCAGGCGTTCTCGACGGTTCGCCGATCAAGCCGCCGGACGGGTCCGGTCTTGACGACTTCAAGCCAGGTTCCGGCCTCGCTGGAGCGGGCGGCGGCCTGACGACGGGCACCCCCGGCCTCGGTGGCGGGCTGGGCAGCGGCGGGCTCGGTTCCGGCGGCCTCGGCGGCGGCGGTGGTGGTCTGGGCGGTGGCGCCGGTGGCCTCGGCGGCGTGGGCATGGGCCGCATCCCGGGCGGTGGCTCCCTGGGCAAACCGATCACTCCGGGCATCGCCCCGGTTGCCGGCGGGCTCGCCGGCCGTGGCGGTGCTGGTGCCCTCCGGGGCGGCATGGCCGGCGCTGGCAGGCCAGGTGGCGGCATGGCTGGAATCGGCGGGATCGGTGGTGCGGGCGCTGCCGGCGGCGGTCGAGGTGCCACCGGTCGCGGCGCCGGCGGTCTGGGTGGCGTCGCCGGAACAGGAGCCGCCGCCGGTCGCCCCGGCGGCGCGCGAGGGGGCATGGCCGCACGAGGTGCAGGCTTCATGGGAGGCCCGGGGCCCGGCGATGGTGGCGAAGAGGATGAGTACGACAGCTGGCTGTACGAAGACGAGGACGTCTGGCGGGAAGGCTCCGACGTCCCACCGCCTGGCGTCCTGGGCAATTGACGGGCGCACCGCTCCGGTGACCTGCAAGACAGCCACGCGAAGGGGAGCCGCTATCGTTGGCGCGGCTTCCCGGACGGCCTCCGACCTCACGACCCGTAACGAAACCTACAACCCAAGCGGTTCCGTCCGCGGATGCACCGCGGCGGCTCCTCGCGGCCGGCTGGGCTTGCTCCGGCAGCTGACCAGTCGCCCCGAACGCCGACCCATGAAGTGGCTCACGAACCAGCTTCTCCGATGTGCCGCCGTTGTCCTCGCCGCCTCCGTCTCAACGGTCGGGCTCGTCCAGCAACCGGCCTGGTCCGCGGTCGCGCCCTCGTGCGGGCCGAGCCGCAGCGACCAGCTCACCGAGACGCCGTGGCCGTTGCGGTTGATGAGGCCGGACCTAGCCTGGCCGATCAGCCAGGGTGCGGGCGTGCGGGTTGCCGTGATTGACTCGGGCGTCTCGGCAACGCATCCCGCGCTGGTCGACAAGGTGCTGGCAGGACGCGACTTCATCGACCCCTCGGCGAAGGGTCAGTGCGACGAAGCCGCGCACGGCACGCTTGTCGCAGGCGTGATCGCGGGACGGCAGCCGGAAGGGTCTGCCTTCACGGGGATGGCGCCGAAGGCGTCGATCCTGCCGGTGCGGGTGCTTCGGGACACACAACGCGACTTCGATCCGAACACATCCAGCAACATCGCGGCAGCGATCCGGTGGTCGGTCGACAACGGCGCCGACGTGATCAACCTGTCGTTGACGACGGAGCCGACTCCGGCACTCGAGAGCGCGGTCCAGTACGCGCTCGACCGCAACGTCGTCGTCGTCGCCGCGGCCGGCAACGACGGTGGCAGCGACGGTAGTGGGAAGCCAGCCTATCCCGCCGCCTATGACGGCGTGATCGCCGTCGCCGGAGTCGACGAACAAGGACACCACGTGAACACGTCCACATCGGGCAGCTACGTCGACGTGGCGGCACCCGGTGCCGACGTGGACGGTCCGATGCCCCGGGGCGGTGGCTACGCGCGGTTCGAAGCCGGCGGCACCAGCTTCGCGGCGGCATATGTGTCGGGCCTTGCCGCGCTTATCCGCGCCACCAATTGGGAGTTGACGCCTGAGCAAATTGCCGGACGCATCAAGATGACGGCCGACCACCCTCCGGAGGGACGGAACGACGAGGTCGGCTTTGGGGTCATCAATCCTTATCGGGCATTGGCTGTCGTGTCAGGCGGTGTCAAGCCTCCGCCGCCCGCGGCCGCGCTGGATCCTCCGACGGCCGCGAAGGACCCGATGGCCGAGGTGCGGAACCTGGCGGCATGGACCGCCGCCAGCCTCGCCGGTACGGCCGCCGTTATCGCGCTCGCGGCGGCGATAGTACGACGCGCGCGCAGGCGGGACGACACACTGGAGCAGGCCGGGGTGACGTCGAGCCCGTCACGCGCCGCCCAGGGGGTGAAGCCAGCGCGCTCGGCTGCGTCCGGCCCTGGGACGCACAGCACCCAAGGCGCGCCAAGGCGGACGCAGCGTCCAGCAACGGCGCGTCAGGGAGACGTTGGGCGACGAGGCGGTCCTGAGCAGGGCCGTTCGGCCACCAGGGCCGGCCTCACCGGGACTCTTGCCAGCCGCGAAGTTCCCGCCCGTCATGGGGACGCGATCCGCGGGCCGCAGCGGCCGAGCGGCTCGTCCGGTCCGGGTCATATGCCGGGAGCGGGTGCCGGAGCCACCTACACCGGGCAGGTTCCGTACCCACCACGAGGTCGCCGCTGACGAAATCGACGCCGGGCGTCGGACAGCCCGGCGAGCTGCCAGCGGGGCTGGTGACAGGAGATGCGCGGTGAACGCCGCCTCATCGAGCTTCCGGAGCGGCAAAGATCTGCCTACGTTCCCTTCATGGTGGCTAGACCACCCCACACAAGAGGGCCTCCCCGGGTGCTCACCGTCGCCCACCCCGCTGGCCCCTCACCAGCCTCCGCGACCGTTCGGTGCGCCGCTGCGCGGCATCCGAGGCTTGGCAGGAAGGCGCTCGCCGCCCGCGAATCGGCCACCGCCATCTGATTCGGGCAACGGCCGGACGGGTGATCTGATGCGGGGGTTTGGCGCCGCAGACGAATCTGGCCTGGATGTGGATCGCGGCGCGCTGACGCGGCGAATACGCCGCCAGCCACCTGTCGTCACCTGACAAAGGGCCGAAGAGCGCCACCTCGGCCGAGCTGCGGCAGCCTGGTGGCCGCGGCGGTCCGGCGGCCCGTTGGCCTGGGCACGGGCGGCGGGTGGGTCATGGTCCGTATGGCCGGTGGTGCCCGCTGAGATCAGGAAACACCACAACGCCGCACGCCGGAGCCGCTCGCTGCGACCGAACCGCGCTCCACCACGCAGGATGAGAGCAGCAGCGGGCTCAGGCCCAGCGCCGTGCGGGCTCGTGGTTGAGTCTGTTCGCAGGCTGGGCGGAAGATGCGCTGCTACCCGTCTCCGCGTCGGTGCCGGTGACGGGTAGCGCGCAAAAGTGGATGCGGTCTGGATTTAATCGGACCGCATCCACTTGGTGGCGTGCGAAGCTGTCAGCGCCAGACAGCGGCGTTGTTGGCCTCGGTGCTCATGTAGTTGGCGTTGGCCACGCCGACGGCGGCGCCGATCTCGTTGAGGATCGCGTTGATGTCTGCTACCGCAGCGTCCCACTGCGCCTGGTAGGCGGCGTACGCCTCGCGGTCCGAACCGCTCCACTGCATCTGCTGTAGCTGGGAGCGGAGCGTGTCGAGGCGGCCGTCGATCGTCTTCGAGATGGTCTGCATCTGCGTCTGGGCGTTTTCCAGGGCCGCGTAGTTGACTTGGATGTGCGACATGGTTACTCGTCCTTCGGTCAGATGGCTCAGGGGTTAAGGGCCGAGTTGAACTTGTTGATCATGGCGTTCTGCTCTTCGTCGTTCACCTGGTGCGTGGTGCCGCCCTTGTCGAGCAGGTCGGCGATGTTGTCCAACGCGCCAAGGAGCTTCGCCACGTCGCCGTTCCAACGGACCATCAGGCTCTGGAAGCCGGCGGACGCCTGGCCCTGCCACGCCACCGCGAGATCGTCGATCACGCCCCCCAAGCGCTTGAGGTCGCCGTCGACGTCAGCCCTCGTCGACCGCACATCCCCCGCTGCCTTGTGGAGGGTCGCGGCATCAACCAGGAATGGTCCACCGCTCATAACACTCACCCCTCAGTAGATTCGTGCGACACGTCTGGACTCACCGTAACGGAACGAGGCTCATCGCCGCAGCCCCGGGATCGTCACGGCTCGATCCAGGCCGTTTGGACCAACTGTTGTCCATCCTGTCTGCGCACCAACGTGCCCCGGCCGGCGGGCTGAGGGCTCGGCTTGAGGCTGCCCACCAACGCGCCCTCCTCCGGCTTGCCCGACATCAGGAAGACCGGAGTATCCAGTTCGCGCAACCGCTGGATGACCTGCTCGTAGAGCGCACGGGCGGCACCGCCCATGCGGCGGGTGAGGACGAGGTGCAACCCGATGTCGCTCGCCTGCGGCAACAGCTCGAGCAGCGGTGCCAGCGGGTTGTTGCCCGCGGTCGCGACCAGGTCATAGTCGTCGACCACCACGAACAGCTCTGGACCGCGCCACCAGCTGCGGTTGCGCAACTGGTCGGGCGTGATGTCGGGACCGGGAAGCCGCTGCTTCATCGAGTCACGCAGCGAACCCGTCATTTCGCCCAACGCCGTAGCGGACGGAGCGTAGCCGAGCAGGTGGTCACCGGAGATGGCGTCAAGTAGCCCGCGCCGGTAGTCGACGATGACGATCCGCGCTTCCTGCGGCGTGTATCTCTCCACAATAGAGCGCGTAATGAGCCGCAGGAGGTTGGTTTTGCCCGACTCGACATCGCCGAACACCAGCAGATGAGGGTCAACGGAGAAGTCGAGGCGGACCGGTGCCAGATGCGACTCGTTCAGGCCGATCGGGATCCCGAACGAACTCGTCCCCGCCAGTTTTGCGAGCTCGTCGGCGGGCAAGCGGCGAGGCAGCAGCCGGACCCGCGGCGCCGGTGGGTGGACCCACGACTGGGACACCGCGGCCACCATGCCCGCGGTGCCGTCGACCAGCGTTTCGGGCTCGCCGGCCCCGTCGATGCGTGGCAGCGCGCTCAGGTAGTGGAGCTTCTCACGCGTCAAGCCCCGGCCCGGGATTCCCGCCGGCACGTTGATCGCGGCCCGCCGGTCGATCTCCGACTCCGACGGGTCGCCGAGACGCAGCTCCAGCCGGGTGCCGAGCAGGTCACGCACGTTCATCCGGAGTTCGGCCCACCGGTTGACGGTGATCATCACGTGGATTCCGTAGCCCAGACCACGGGCGGCCAGGCGGGTGATCCGCTGCTCCAGCTCCTCGAAGTCTTCGCGGAGTGTGCCCCAACCGTCGACCACCAGGAAGAGGTCGCCGAACGGATCTTCGGGGAATCGCCCGCTCGCACGCATCCGGCGGTACGCCGCGATCGACTCGATGCCCCGCTCGGCGAACCGCTGCTCACGCTCGTCCAGCAGAGCGGTCGCCTCTCCGACCGAACGCCGCACGGCCTCGATGTCGCGCCGACCGGCAACGCCGGAGACGTGCGGGAGCCCGTCGAGGGAACGCAGGGTCCCGCCACCGAAGTCGAGACACATGAACGCGACCTCGCGCGGCGTGTGGGTGAGCGCGAGGGACGAGATGAGAGTACGCAGGAGCGTGCTCTTGCCGGACCGTGGACCACCCGCGATGACGGTGTTGCCCGCCGCGCCCGACAGGTCGACGACGAGTGGATCCCGCCGCTGGTCGAAGGGCCGGTCGACGACACCGACGGGCACGACCAGTCGCCCTGCCCCGGGCCAGCCCGGCGCCTGCAGCCCTCGATCCGGATCATGCCGGAGCTGGGGCAACAACGTGTCGAGGGTCGCCGGCTTTTCCAGCGGCGGCAGCCACACCTGATGCGCTGGAGGACCCTGGCCGCGCAAGCGCCCGATGATCACGTCCAGCATCGTGACCTGGCGCGCCGACTCCGTACCCTCGCCCTCGGAGATCGGCTCGGGCGGCGCTTCGGGCATCTCGGGCATCGGCACGGGCGCCATCGTGTACGCCACCACCTGACCCTGCACCCGGGCCTTGGCCGCCGGCGTGGCGGCGCTGGCCTGCCGATAGGGACCGGACACGTACGCACCGCGGAACCGCAGCATCGTCTGTGTGTCGATTTTCAAATAGCCGTGGCCGGGTGCGTTGGGAAGCTCGTATGCGTCGGGGACACCCAGCACGATGCGGCTCTCGACGGCAGAGAAGGTGCGCAGACCGATCCGGTACGACAGGTGTGTGTCGAGACCCCGCAACCGTCCCTCCTCCAGGCGCTGGCTGGCCAACAGGAGGTGGATGCCGAGCGACCGGCCCAACCGGCCGATCTGGAGGAACAGGTCGATGAAGTCAGGCTTGGCGGCCAGCAACTCGCTGAACTCGTCACAGATGATGAGCAGGCTGGGTAGCGGCTGGAGGTCCTCACCCGCCGCGCGCGCCCGTTCGTACTCGTGACGGGAGACGTAGTTTCCCGCGGCCCGCAGCAGCTCCTGCCGCCGTTGCAGTTCGCCCGCGATGGCGTCCTGCATACGGTCGACGAGCGGCAGCTCGTCAGCGAGGTTGGTGATCACCGCGCTGGTGTGGGGCAACGCGTCGAGGGAAGCGAAGGTCGCACCGCCCTTGAAGTCGACGAGGACGAAGTTGAGCTCTTCCGACGAGTGCGTGATCGCCAGCGCTGCCACGATGGTGCGGAGCAGCTCGCTCTTGCCCGAGCCGGTCGCACCGATGATCAGGCCGTGCGGGCCCATGCCTTCGAGCGCTGACTCCTTCAGGTCGAGTTCGACGACACCGCCGTCCGGCCCCAACCCGAGCGGTATGCGGAGCGTCTCGCGGACCGGCCGTGGCCGCCAGGTGCGCCGAGGGTCCACGGCGGCGGCGTCGCCTACGCCGACCAGCTCCGGCAGCTCGGGACTGCGAGCCAGCGGCTCCTCCGCGGTCGTCTGGTGGGACAGGCGGTACGGCGAGAGTTGACGCGCGATCGCCTCCGCGGCCGCGGGCGCGAGCATGTCGGCCCGGCCGAGCGGCGTGCTGCGCTTGCCCTGGTTGACCTCGATCCGGTCGCCGGTGACTGTCAACGCCAGGAGCCAGCGGCCGGCCTCGCGCGGCACCGCGCCCGACAGGTCGAAGACCGTGGTGCCGAGCAGCCCGGGCCCGGTGAGCTGGCAGGTGGCCGGTGTCTCGCCGCCGTCGAGGATCACCACGATGTGCGGCTCGGAGGTCAGGGCCTTGGCCGTCGGGTTGAACCGCGAGCGGCTGCTCAGCTCCTCGTCGAGCCGAGCTTCCAGCTCGCCCATCGACTCGAACATCAGCCGGACCGAGCCGGCGCCGTCAACCTGCCGGTCGACCTGGACATGGGGTAGCCACTTGAGCCAGTCCCAGTCGTGCTGACGTTCGGCGGCGCACACCAGGGCGATGCGGACGTCCTCGGGTGAGTGGAAGGTGGCGAGCTGAGCGATGGCCGCTCGTGTGACGCCGAGGACACGCTCCCGCTCGCCCCGCAACGACACCCGGCCGAACGCCCGCAGGGACAAGGCAATTGGCAGGTCAGGCACCGCGCGGAACGTGTTCATGAAGCGACGCAAGGCGATCGCCGACATCGGCTCCAGGTCTTCGACCGGCTTGGTCTCGGGCGGCAGCACGTCGACCGCGAGCTGCTGCGGACCGACGGCGACGCGGATCTGGCCGAAGTCGTCGTCGGTCGACCGCCGCTCCCACATGCGACGGGAGGCGGCCAGCGACCAGAGGGCGTCCGGCGCCGGATGGACCCACATCGCCGCCGCGCGCTGCTGGTCGGATGCGCGGCGGACACGCTTGCGGATTTGCGCCAGATAGCGCATGTAGTCGCGTCGTTCGGCGTCGAGCTCGGCCTTCTTGTTGCCCCCGCCGCCGCCCATCGTGCCGACCGCCATGCCGAGCATGGAGACGCCGAACAGGCCGCCAGCGATCCAGGTGACGGCGCCTCCTCCACGGCCCGCGTAAAGGAACGCCATGGCGCCGACGCCGCAGACCATCGGCAGGATCATCAACAACTGCCCGATGCCTCGCGGCAGCTGCTCCGGCAGCTCCGGCGGCGACTCGACCAACAGTTCGCCGCGCGGCATGGCGGGACCCTGCCGGCGCGGCGGGCGACGGAACAGGACAGTGCTCACGCCATTCCTCCCCAGGGCGGCCGCTCGTGGCCCGGGCGGTCACCGGACCGTGGCCATCGTATGTACTCTGCCCGAAGGGTGGCGCCCGCGATACGCCCGGGCGAGGTCTGTGGACAAAGGAGGAGACGGTGGCGGGCACGACGACGGCCGGATCGAGCCGCGTGACGATCGTGGCACCGAAGACCCGCGTTGACCTCGCGCTTCCCTCCGACGTGCCGCTCGCCGACGTGCTGCCTACGTTGCTGCGCTTCGCGGGCGACCGGCTGGCCGACGAGCCGGACGGCCGGTACGGCTGGTCGATCGCCCGCCTGGCCGGCCCGCCCCTCGACATCGCGCAGTCCCCCGCCCAGCTCGAGATCCGCGACGGCGAGCTGCTCTACCTCCGCCCGCGTGGCGAGGAGGCGCCGGAACCGGTCTTCGACGACGTCGTCGACGCGATCGCCACCGCGACCCGGATGCGCCCTGGCCGTTGGTCGTCCGAGACAACCAAGGCCGTCGGCCTGAGCATCGGCACCGCCGCGCTACTCGGCGGTGCCGCCGCTCTCGCGCTTACCGGTCCCCCGCGCGGTGCCGCCCCGTTCATCGCGCTCGGTGTCGCCCTGGCGCTGCTCGCCCTCGCTGCGGTGGCGGCGCGTGGCTTCAACGACCATCGCAACGGCCTTCTGCTGTCGCTGGTCGCCGTCGTGTACGGCACCGTTGGCGGGCTGACGCTCTTCGCTCCTGACCGTGGCGTCGGGGCCCTCGCCGCTCCGGACCTGATGGTGGCCGGCGCCGCGGCGATCCTCGTCGCGGCTGCCGCAGGCGGTCTCGCCGTCGCGGCGTACGGCCATGTCTATCTCGCGGTGAGTGCCGGCGGAGTGGCGGTCGGTGTCGGCGGCGCGATCTGCATGGTTTTCGGCACGTCGCCTGCGGGCGGGGCCGCGATCGTTCTCGCCCTGGCGTTGGCGGCGGTGCCGGCGATGCCGATGATGTCCTACCGTCTGGCGGGCCTGCCCGTGCCGACCGTGCCCGCAGGCCCAGAAGACCTGCGGTCAGATTCGGAGACAGTCGACGGCGCCAGGGTGCTTCGCCTCGCGGAACGAGCCGACGACCTGTTGGCCGGGATGCTCGGGGCCGTGGGCCTGATCGCCGCGGGTGCGACGATCGCTCTCGTGACCACCGGCGGTCTGCCAGGCTATCTCCTCTGTGCCGTCCTGGGTCTGTTGCTCTTCATGCGGGCCCGGTGGTTCATCTCCACGGCCCAACGCGCCCCGCTTCTCGGCGCCGGCGCGGTCGCCATAGCCGCACTGGCCATCGGCGGTTTCGCCGCCACCGGTACGGTGGAGCGCCTCACGATTGTCCTCGGTGGCCTGCTGGTCCTGGCCGCGGTCAGCATCGGTATGGCGTTGAGCGCCGGGCGACGACAGTCGCCGATGCTCGGACGCACCGTCGACATCCTCGAGATCGTGTTGATCCTGGGCGTCCTGCCGCTGGTCGTGTGGGTAAGTGGCCTCTACGCCTGGATTCGCGCCATCCGCGAATCCTGAACGGAGCCCCTCAGAGCCGACCCGGCGGACCGAACATCTGTAGCTCGATTTCCGTCGGCGACAGGTGTGCGAGCCGGAGCTGCGCATCGCTGAGCAGGGCGACCGTGTCGTCCGGAAGGCTCTCGATCTGCGCGGCCAGATCGTGGTCAACCCCCAACCGGGACGCTACGTACACCGCCTGCTGAGCCCACATGCGCTGCACAAGCGCTGCGTCCGCCGCCGGTAACGCATCCGCTGCCGCGTCGGTGAGCTGGCTTGCCACGGTCAGTGTCGTCTGCCAGACGTCGCCTGGCTGGAGGTCGAAGACGCGCTGGTTCTCCATGTCGTGCACGTGCAGCACAGGCTCGTCGAGCCTCGCGCGAACCGGCGGCTTGCCCCCCGTGATGACGCGAACGCGATCGGGGTCGCCGACAGCCACCTCGCCGAGCCCATGCCAACGCCGTTCGTCCACAGTACGGACCAAGACGTGCGCTCCGAGCGCCATCGCGCGGAAAACGGTGAGCCGCGCAAGCCAAAGACCGCCGATCAAGGTGATCCGGGTGGGTTGCGGTCTGAACATGCGCAGGAGGACGGCGTCGCCCTGCTGGCCACGGCCGAGAAGCAGGCCGGTGTGCTCGGCGTGGAGGCCGATGCCCACCGCTTCGGCCACGGACAGCGGCTGTGTGGCAAGGGTCACCACGGGCCACCACCCGTCGGCGCCGCGGCATACGCTGCTGGACCCTGCCAACCGTCGAGCGGACGCAGGCTTAGACCGATGTGGCCGGCACGACCGACCAGCGCGCGGGCCGCGTCCGCCAGCCGTGGCGGCGGCGCGGCCAACCGCACCACGGTGCGCGCCAGCACTGGGCCACTCGCCGCCGCCTCCTTGTGGCGGGCTGGGGATCGCATCTCGACGGAGAGCACAACTTGCGCGGCCGGCGATCTCAGCAGCGACGACAGCGGTGCCGTACGCGGCGGCAGGCCGCGCACCTCGAACGCGAGATGATGGAGGCCGGCGGCCGCGAAGGTGGTCCAGTCCTCGACGAGGAGGCTGCTCTCACCGTCGAGGGGGTCGAGGCCCGCGCAGAGCCGCACCGCGGCGGCGAGCTGCTGCGGCCCAAGGATCTCGGTGGCAATGCCCGCGCTGTTCAGCGCCTTGCTCACCCGTCCCACGCTGGCGGCGACCGCCCGGTGCACGCCCTCGACGCCACCGCCGCGCCGATGCGCGGCAACCGCGGCGTCCGCCACGTCGAGCCGCACCGCCACCCAGTCACGCTGGTCGACGGGTGCGGGGCCGGGTGGTAGCAGGGCCGTTGCGAGCTGGTGATAGGACGTGACGCATGGCACCTGGTTGGGCAGCAGGTGGTGTGGTGCTGGTGCGGCCCAACTCACCACCTGGAGCCCACTCAGTGGCAGTGACCCGTCGCCGAGGAGCTCGACCAGACGCGGGACCGGGACGGCGGCGCCACGATCACCGGAAACGCCACGCGGAGGGGCGATCGCGACTGCCGCGTACCACCCGCCTTCGTCGCAACCGATCCCGACATTGGTGCCGCGGTCGTCGTACCCGTTGATGGAATGCCGTGGCAGCGCGGACCCGGTGCTGCGCCGCCTGCGCCAACGCCATCGCGCCCTGACCCGCTCGGTCCACCAACGACCGTCGCGGCGCGCGTAGAGCACGGCCACGGCGGCGACGGCGACCAGCGCGACCACCCCGACGACGACGGGGAACCCGCTGAAGGCCGCGAGCGCCAAGCCGACGATCGCCGCTTCGGCGACCACGAGCCGCCAGACAGCCGTCCGCATGCGCGTCCTCCTCCCCAGGGCACGGCTGGGACAGCGTACGACGAGCCCGTGTCGTAGGGTGACCCCGTCGCGAAAAGCCGCCGTACGCTGCCGGGGAGGGTCGTTCATGCGCAGCCGGCAGGAGCAGGTGCAGGCGCACCGCTTCATCACCCGACGCATCGTGTCCGGCCTGCTCACCGGTGAGCCCGAGACGACCGAGCTACCCATGCGCCGGTTCGGCCTGGCGCTTTTCGGCAGCGTAATGGTCGCCGCGATCGCCTTCGCGGTCGTCGGCGTGATCGGGTTGGTCAACCCTGGCGGCGGCAAGCCGGAGAGCGGCGAACTCATCATCATGCGGGAAACCGGCGCACGCTACGTGTTGGCCGACAACACGCTGCATCCCGTGCTCAACTGGAGTTCGGCGCTGCTCTTCGCGGGCACCGAGGCGCCAGCGGTTCGGCAGATGTCGCGTGACTCACTCTCGGTGTATCCGATTGGCGCGCCGATCGGCATTCCAGGCGCACCCGATCCACCGCCCGACCGAGGCTCGTTGCTGCCCTTGCCGTGGAGCGTCTGCAGCAGCGCACCGTCCACAGCGGCTGCAAGGCCGACCACTGCGGTCGTCGTCGGCCGCACACCCACTGGCGGCAACAGGCTCGGCGCCGACGGTGGTCTGCTCGTCGCCACACCATCCGATTCGAGCGGCCCTTCCACGCTGTACGTCATCTTCGGCGACCGCCGCTACCGCATCCCGGGCCCACGGACCCAGACGGCGTTGGGGCTCGCCTCGACCACGCCGATCGTCGTCGGCAAAGCCCTGCTCAACAGCATCTCCGCCGGGCCGACCCTGGCGGCGCCCTTTGTGGCCGATGCTGGCAAGCCCAGCGATAAACGGGTCGCGGGGGAGGTCGGCGTGATCGGCAAAGTGTATCGGAGCGGGACGCAACGGTACGTCCTGACCCGATACGGGCTGGCCACCATTGGTGAGGTCTCGGCGAAACTGCTGCTGGCCGATGACCCCCACGAGATCGAGATCTCGGCTGTAGAGGCGGCGGACGCGACGGTCAAGCAACGCGTCGAGACGCCTGGCTTCCCCGCCTCCCTGCCGCCGATCCCCACGCGACCGGACGGGGTCTCCATGGTCTGCGCCATCCACGACGGCAAGCAGAAAGGCGACGTCACCGCCACGGTTCTCCACTACGGGAGCGGCGCCGAGCAACTGCCCACCGAGGCCGGTCCCGGTGGTGGGCAGGAGAGCGACGGGGTACGGACCGCCGATCGCGTCGTCGTCGCCAGCGGCAAGGGCGCCTTGGTGAAGGCCCTGCCCGCACCGGACGTCCAGGCGGACACGACGGTCTACCTGGTCACCGACCAGGGCTACAAGCACCCCATCCGCAGCACCGGCCAGGTCAACGCGCTAGCCGCGCTGGGTTACGCAGGTGTCGCGCCGGTGCCGGTGCCGTCGACCTTGCTCGCGCTGGTGCCTAACGGGCCGGTCCTGGACCCGGATGCCGCCCAGCGTTTCTACCGGCCGATGCCCCGGTCATCGGGATGACGGGTCGAAAACTGTCGCTGTCTACCGCTAGGCTCGACAGGGAGTCGTGGAGAGAGCCGGTGCCCCGGAAACGGGTCACCCAGACAAGACTGGACATCTGTCGATGGGGAACGAACAGACCAAGGTCGATATCCTCTCGCTGGAAGACTTCCGGCGCGCGCTCGACGTTCGTCTCACTGAGGCGGAGTCGCTGCTTAGGACCGTGACCACGGCTACGGCCGCGCGACCGCCGCTGGGCGCTTTCTACGACGCTCAACGTGTCACCGGCGTTCACGACACCCGCCAGGACGAGCAGGCGCGGCGGGTCCGTCGGCTGATCGAGGCGATCCGGGCCGCGCAATCGGCGACCGACACGATCATCCGCAACTACCGCACCACCGAGGCGCGCAACAAGGCCAACTCGGCTGACATCGCCGACGTCCTCGGCGGGGTCTCGATCGCACTGGGGGGTGCCAAGAATGGGTGACGGGGGCCGTTACGCCCAGATGAGCCACCGCGAGCTGTACGACCAGCTCTTCGCGGGCAAGCCCAACGCCGTCGAGAACACGATCGCGGCGTGGAAGTCCGCGGAACGCCAGGCCGACACGCTCGCCGGCGCGATCGACCGCGACCTCGACCGGGTCGTCGCCGGCTGGGAGGGTGCCGCGGGCGACGAGTTCCGCGACCGGGTCGGAAAGATCTCGGCGTATTCGCGGGAGCTGTCCAGCGACTTCCTCGCGACCCACACCGGACTGAGCCAGATGAACGCGGCGCTGGCCGAGGCGCAGAAGCAGGCGGAGACGCCCGAGGAGCACGACGACCACGACAAGCTCGTGAGCGGCGCGCTCGATGGCGCCGGGAAAGGCGCGATTCTCGGCCCGGCCGGTGCGCTGGGTGGCGCGGTCATCGGCGGCATCTTCGGCCACAACAAGGACGAAGAGGAGAAGGAGCGCGCGCGGCAGCGGATGGCCCAGCTGGTGGCGGGTGTTGCCGCGCAGTACGAGCTGGCCGACCGGGGTGACTGGCGGCCGTTCACGCCGCCGCCGACCGGGCTGCCGCAGGGCGACCCCAACCTGACCTCCAACCCGTCGGCCGGCCCGAAGTCCAACCAACCGGGGCTGATTCGCGGCACGGGTCCCGGCGGGGGCGAGCGGAAGGGCGGCATCGACGAGCCGACGCACGCCGCGCCCCAGCCGGACCTGACCGGAGGTCCGGAGGCTACGCCGGGTGACGGCACCGTGCCCGACGGCACGCAGCTCGGTTCGCAACTGACGGGCAGCGGCGACGGCGCGCTCGCGGCCGGCGCTACCGCGGTCGGTGCCGCTGGTGCGCTGAGCCAGCTGCACGGGCTTCCGTCCGGCGGTGGCGGGCCGACGGGCACCGGTCTGACGGCCGGCAGCGTCCCGGCCGGGGGTGTCCTGGGTCAGGGCGGCGCGGCGGCGAAGGGCGCCGGGGCGGCGCCGAAGGCGGCGACCACGGCGGCTACGGCCCGCGGCGCCTCGGCCAGCAACCGTGCGGACGGCGCGAAGGCCGTGGCGGGCAGTGGCAAACCGCCGGTGAAGACCGTCACATCGGTCGTCACCCAGGCGGCGACGCCTGGGGCAAGGGGAGCGCAGCGCGCGGAGGACGAGGCCGACGAACACTCGACCTGGCTGACCGAGGACGAGCTGGTGTGGCGCGACTCGTCGGAGGTGCCGCCGCCGGTGCTCGGCGGAGCCTGACCGACGGGCTCGCTGCCGGCCCGTCGGTGGGGCTGGGCCGGGCGGGGCCAGCCGGGCCAGGGGCCAAGGCGGGCTCAGGGCCGGTGCCGGCCCTCCGCCGCTCTGCCGTCCGCCAGGGCCAGGCCGGGTCGGTTCCGAGCCGGGCCAGGGCCAGGCTGGGCAAAGACCGGGGCCAGGCCAGGGCCAGGGGCAGGCCGGGCAAGGCCAGGGCCAGGGCCGGGGCCAGGCCGGGGCCGGGGCCAGGCCGGGGCCGGGGCCAGGCCGGGGCCGGGGCCAGGCCGGGGCCGGGGCCAGGGCTGGGCAAAGCCTGGGGCGGGGCGCGAGCGGCCAGAATGGGTGGCGTGCGACTTCCTGTCATGCCGCCGGTGCAGCCGATGTTGGCCCGGACGCTGGCCGCGATCCCGGACGGTTGCTTCTACGAGCCGAAGTGGGACGGGTTCCGGTCGATCGTGTTCCGCGACGGGGACGAGGTCGAGATCGGCAGTCGCAACGAGCGGCCGATGACCCGGTACTTCCCGGAGATCGTCGCCGCTGTCAAGGCCAGTCTTCCCGAGCGGTGCGTCGTCGACGGGGAGATCGTCATTGCCAGCACCGACACGCAGGGGCTTGACTTCGGTGCGCTGCAGTTGCGGTTGCATCCGGCAGCGAGTCGGGTCAACCTGCTCGCCGAGTGGACGCCGGCCAGCTTCATCGCGTTCGATCTGCTGGCATGGGGGGACGACGATTTCACCCAGCGGCCGTTCCGGGAGCGGCGGCGCGCGCTGGAACGGGCTCTCGCCGGCGCCAGCCCACCGGTGCACCTCACGCCCGTCACCACGGACCGTGACGTCGCGCGGCGGTGGTTCGATCTCTTCGAGGGTGCGGGGCTCGACGGCCTGATCGCCAAGAGCGGGGACGAGCCCTACCAGCCGAACAAGCGCGTGATGGCGAAGATCAAGCACGAGCGCACCGCCGACTGCGTGGTCGCCGGGTACCGGCTGCACAAGTCGGAGCCTGAGGCGATCGGGTCGTTGCTGCTCGGGCTCTACGACGACCCGGCCAAGCCGATGGTTCCCGACGCGCTGCGTGCGTATTCCGGCGGCTCCAATCTCAGCTCCGTCGGCGTGATCGGCGCGTTCCCTATGGCGCGGCGCAAAGAGCTGTTCCGGGAATTGCAGCCGCTCGTCACCGACTTCGCTCATCACCCGTGGAACTGGGCGGCGGCCTTCGAGTCCGTGCCCGCGAGCAACCGCCGCGACGCCAGTCGGTGGAACCCCGAAAAGGACCTCTCGTTCGTCCCGCTGCGGCCCGAGCGCGTGGTCGAGGTCCGCTACGACCATCTCGAAGGTCATCGCTTCCGTCACACCGCGCAGTTCGTCCGTTGGCGGCCGGACCGAGATCCGGAGTCCTGCGGCTACGACCAACTCGACCAACCGGTACGGTTCGACATCGCCGACGTCCTCCTCGGGCGTATCTCACCCGACCGGTAAGGGCTGCTGGGTGGGGTTAACCCAACCCTGAGACGACCTGCCGCTTTCTGTCCGTTGTATCCCTGAGAATCGTCAGGGACGCAGTAGAGGGACCGACCGGGGCCCTTCCCGATATCGGCGAACGGCCGCGGGACGGAAGCCTGGAGGCATGACGACGAACACCGCCGCCCGGGCTTTCGCATCGATTTCTATCGTCGGACTGCTCACCGCGCTCGTGGCGACGGTGATCGGACACATCGGACTCGGACCGGGGTACGACCCGCTCAAGCTCACCGTGAGCGACTACGCGCTCTCCAACCGCGGGATAACGATCGAAATAGCCATGGTGGCGCTCGCATTCGGATCGCTCGCCCTTCTCGGCGCGCTCCGATCCGCCGGCGCGAAGGTGCGCGGCCTTCCGACCGTACTCATTTCGATCTGGTCAATTGGTCTGCTCATCGCGGCAATCATCCCGACCGACCCGGTCGGGGTTCCGACGATGTCGACGGCCGCCTATGTCCATCGGTACGCGTCAGTGACGGCATTCGTCGCCCTGCCGATCGCCGCGGCCGTCCTCGCCGCCCGGTTTTCCGGCATGGGTGCCGCCTGGCGCCGCGCGGCCACGACCATCCGGCGACTCTGCGTAACGTGCGCGGTGGGCATCGCGCTCCTGTGGTACGTCGCCTTCCCCGGCGGACGCGTCATGATGGGCCTCGTCGAACGCGGCCTCATCGGCGTCGAGATCATCATCTTGGCCGTCCTCTCGATCACCGCCCTCCGTCCGGCGTCGTCGCCGCTCCCTGGCCCGGTTAGCGCGCGACCGCTCACGGGTAGTCGACACGCATGACGGACGACCGCACGAAGTCCCGCGCCGAACACCCCCTCCCCGAGGAGCGGGCCGTCGGCAGCGACGACTACCAGGAGCAGGCAGAGGCGATCCTCCAGGAATCGGACATCCGGGAGGAGGAGCCCGAGGCCCGCAGCGAGGAGATCCTCGAACACCGCACCTCCGGCGAAGCCGCCGACTGACAGCCCGTCACGGAGCGGGGCCCGAGCAGGGCAAGGCCCCGCTCCGTGACGTCTGACGCGCAGCGAAGACCGTCGCTGCGCGTCGATCCGCGCCGGACAGATCTGGCCCTCGCCACGTCGCAGACCACGAAAACTGCGGCTCAGGGCCGCGAGTTCACCCGATCGAGAGGCGCCGGGTCGACCCGCCAAGGGGTCCGTGGCAACCGCCGGTCCGGGCAGTCGCTGTCCACCACCGACCCCCGACTCGGTCATGGCCGAGTCGCCGCCTGCCGCCGCGCCGACTCCGCTGAGATCGCCGCCGCCGGTGGCGACCGTGGGCCCGAGTCAGGGCCTGCGGGCTTTGGGGCGTCTGGTGCCGACGGCGACGTCCTGCTACCGCTTGCCAACGCCGCTCCGGGTGGGGCCGTCGTGCCAGCCCGGGGCGAGGTCGGCGGCCCTTTGTGGTAATGACGACGACGACCACGGCCTGCCGCCGGCCTCGGCTCCATTACCCGCCGCTCCCAGTTGGGGGCGGTGGGTTCGGCCGGGCCCGGTTGGACCCACGGCCCCTCGGGGGATGGCTACGGCCATGTTGGCGGTTGCGTCGATCAGCGTGAGGGCCGGGTAGCGGCGCAGGCCCGGCTGGGCCGGCGGTAAGGCGAGGTCACCGGCAACGGCCAGGCTGGCGGTTGTTGCGTCGATCAGCGTGAGGGCCGGGTAGCCGCGCATGGCCCGGCTGGGCCCGCGGTAAGGCGAGGTCACCGGCAACAGCCAAGCTGGCGGTTGTTGCGTCGATCAACGTGAGGGCCGGGTAGCCGCGCATGGCCCGGCTAGGCCCGCGGTAAGGCGAGGTCACCGGCAACGGCCCGGCGCCGTCCCAGCCAGACCACAAGTCGCTTGACCTCCACCTAGGTGGAGGTCATACCGTCTCCCAGAACGGCACCTAACTGCCGCATTACGGACGCAGGCCCCACCTGTTCGCCGTGGGAGGAAATCCGCTAAAAGGTTTGTGAGTGAGTGACTCACTCAGTTAGCCTCTTCCCCGTGACCCCGACCGCCAGTTCCACCGGAGGCCGTGCTCGGCCCTTGCCGCCCGAGGAGCGCCGTGCCGCGCTGCTCGAAGCGACCTTGCCGCTTGTCGTGCGGCATGGGGCCAAGGTCACCACCAAGCAGATCGCCGAGGCGGCCGGCGTTGCCGAGGGGACCATCTTCCGGGTCTTTCCCGACAAGGAGACCCTGGTACGCGAGGCGATCGAGACGCTGCTCGACCCCGTGCCGACCATCGCGGCGCTCAACGGGATCGACATGGATCTGCCGCTCCGCGAGCGCATCACCCAGGCCGTCGACATCATGCGCAGGCGGCTCGACACCGTGTTCCAGGTGATGACCGCCCTCCGCATGGACCCGCGGTCCCAGCACCCGCCGCGGCCCCACGAGCGGCCGAGCATGCAGCCGCTGCTCGACGCCATGGAGCGGATCGTCGCACCGGACGAGGACCAATTTCGCATGCCAGCGAAGGATGTGGCGCGTATGTTGCGGCTGCTGACCTTCGCCGGCACCCACCGGATCATCACCGACAACGACCCACTCACCACCGAGCAGGTGGTCTCCGTCCTCCTCGACGGCGTGCTGCGCCGGCCGACGGGCCCGGGCGGCGACGAGACCACCGCCTGACGCAACCTCCGGGGGAACGTTGCTGATCAAACTTACGCGGCGCCACCTGCGCCCATACGCCAGAGCCCTTCTCGCCGTCGTCGCCTTCCAGCTCGTCGGCACGATGGCCTCGCTCTATCTACCCAGCCTCAACGCCGACATCATCGACAAGGGCATCGCCCTGGGCGACACCGGGTACATCATCCGTACCGGTGGATGGATGCTCGCCGTGACGATCGTCCAGATGCTCTGCACCATCTGCGCCGTCTACTTCGGAGCCCGCACCGCGATGGGCTTCGGCCGCGATCTGCGCGACGCCATCTTCCACCGGGTCGCCGGGTTCTCCGCCCGCGAGGTCAACCACTTCGGCGCGCCGTCGCTGATCACCCGGACCACCAACGACGTCCAGCAGGTGCAGATGCTCGTGCTGATGACGTGCACGATGCTGGTCGCCGCGCCGATCATGGCGGTCGGCGGCGTCATCATGGCGTTGCGCGAGGACGTCGGCCTCTCCTGGCTGATGCTGGTCTGCGTGCCGGTCCTCGCCGTCGCCGTCGGCCTCATCGTCCGCCGGATGATCCCGACGTTCCGCTCCATGCAGACCCGCATCGACACCGTCAACCGGGTGCTCCGCGAGCAGATCACCGGCGTACGCGTGGTCCGCGCGT
>Ga0164243_10005295_pt1 | contig 19758 bp, 20 predicted proteins | sample OricompcompostOP_FD_108781 | JGI IMG/M metagenome (GOLD analysis project Ga0164243, IMG submission 108781) | Organic Plus compost microbial communities from Emeryville, California, USA - Original compost - Organic plus compost (OP) | ecosystem: Engineered > Solid waste > Mixed feedstock >... | reverse complement strand
TTCGTTCACGCACCCGGAGGCCGGGCCAGCATCATGGTCATAGGGGGATGCGGCCCGGCGCCTGAAGGGGCGGGCCGTCTTGGTGGGGCGAAGGGATTCCCGATCGCGGGCCGCTTATAGCCCCTTCGCCGGCGCGGATCGACAGGATTTCCGCACCCGTCCGGCGTGTTTTCCGCATGGCTCGGCTTTTTCGGCCCCCTTTGATGCCGTAAACCAGCCTGCTGGGCCATTGGCGGGAGCCGGACGGGAGGGGCGCTTCATGCGTGTGGGCGTGGCAGGACTGGGCAAAATGGGCGCGGCGATCGCGGCGCGGCTCATCGATTGTGGCTATGCCGTAGCGGTCTGGAACAGGTCGCCGGCCAAGACCGAGCCGTTGCGGGAGGCCGGGGCCGCGGTCGCTGAAAGTCCGGCGGCGCTGGTGGCGCAGAGCGACGTCATCCTCACCATCCTGACAGATGAAGCGGCGCTCGACGCTGTCTTTCACGGTCCAAACGGCCTGTTGTCAGGCGAGGTCGCCGGCAAGCTGTTTGTCGAGATGAGCACGGTGCAGCCGCAGGCTGAAATCGCGTTGGCCGAACAGGTGCGCGGCAAGGGCGCAGCCTTCATCGAATGCCCGATCAGCGGCACCACAGGGCCGGCGCGCGAAGGGCAACTGCTCGGCCTTGTCGGTGGCGGTGAGGCCGATGTCGCGCGGGCAATGCCGCTGCTCGAACAGCTGTGCCGGAGGATCGAGCATTGCGGCGATGTCGGCACAGGCGCCAGCATGAAGCTCGCGATCAATCTGCCGCTGATGATCTACTGGCAGGCGCTCGGCGAAGCGCTCGCCATCAGCCGTCATCTCGCCATCGATCCCGTCCGCATGATCGACATCATCGCCGACACATCGGGCGCATCGACAGCACTGAAGCGGCGCGGGCCGAATATCGCCGCCTGGCTCGCTGGCGGCGATTTCGGTGCGGTGACGTTCAATCTCGACGATGCCCGCAAGGATATCGCCGCGATGATCGCTGAAGCGAAAGCACGCGGTGTCGAACTGCCGCTGATCGAAAAGACGCTCGATTGCTATGATGAGGCCAGCGCCGCCGGCTATGGCGAAGGCGATGGCTCGGGGCAGGCGGTGTATTGGTCGCGGCGCAAGCCGACATAGGCGTTGCGCATTACTTGCGCTTCGCCTTCGGCGCTTTCCACAGCCGCGTCAGAGTCTCCGCCGCCTTTTTCAGATCCGCCTCGAACAACTGCAGAAACAGCTTGGCCGGCGTCGACAGCGTACGCCGCGAGGGCGTGATGACGATGAAATCCGCATGCAACGGCGGATCGATCGGATTGATGCACAAAGTCTCGCTGCCAATATCGTTCATGCAGATCAGGCCCGGCAGGATTGTCACGAAATCGGTGCGCGACACGAGATCGAAGGTCGCCATCATCGCATCCATCTCGATCATGCGGGCGATGCGCACGCCATGCGTCTGACAATAAGTATCGAGATTGCGCCGCCGGATATTCTCCGGTCCCGGCACGATCAGCTTCAGCGGCGGACATTGGGCGAGTTGCAGCGGCCGCAAGGGCTTGAAGCCGCTGGCAGGGCCTGACATCAGCACTTCGCGGTCGCGCAAAATCAGCCGCGACTTCAGGCCGGTGCGACCTTCGAAGGCCGGTACGATGGCAAAATCGAGCTCGTCCGCCAGCACCTTGTCGGTCAACGTGCCGCTATAGGCCTCGGTGATATGCAAGCCCACGTCGGGATAGGCTGGCACGAAATGCTGCAGCGTCGGGGCAAGCGCTGCGCGGGTGAAGGTCGGCATCAGGCCGATGCGTAGCGGCCCGGTCACCGCGCCATTGAGCGCCCGCAAATCCTCCGCGGCGCGTTCCAGCATGCCGATCGCCTCGACACATTGCCGGTAATAGCGCAAGCCCGCCGGCGTTGGCACCGCACCATTGGCTGTGTTGCGATCGAACAAGGCGACGCCGAGACTTTTTTCAACCGCAGAGACATGCTGCGAGATGCCCGATTGCGTGGCATGCTCGCGCGCGGCCGCCCTGGTGAAGGAGCCTTCCTCGCAAACAGCGATGACAGCGCGGATCTGCCGCAATGTGGCTTTGGCCGGCATTAGAAAACCTGATGGATAAGCTTAAGGCATATTATTTCCGTTGAAGGCCGCCTGCAGCTAAATTCGTCGCAAAGCGAATGGGAGAAACGATGAAACTGGGCTTTTTCACCATGCCGATCCACCCGTTGGGCAAGGATTGGCGCCAGTCGCTGCGCGAGGATCGCGAGGCTTTCATTCTGGCCGACGAGCTGGGCTTCACCGAAGCCTATGTCGGAGAGCACGCAACCGATCAGGCCGAGAATATCACCTCCTGCACGATGTTCGTCGCCTCGCTGATCCATGCCACCAAACAGATCAAGCTCGGCACCGGCACGGTAAACATGCCGAATAACCATCCCGCGCGCGTAGCGGCAGAAATCGCCATGCTCGATCACATGCTGGATGGCCGTTTCATCTTCGGCATCAGTCCGGGCGGTTTGCTGTCGGATGCCGAGGTGTTCGGCAATCTCGATAAGAACCGCAACGCCATGTTTCTGGAATGCATCAATCAGGTGCTGGCGATCTGGGGCGGCGAGCCGCCCTACAATCTTCGCGGCGAATACTGGAATGTCGTCAGCGAACGCCACTTCCTGCCGGATATCGGCCAAGGCTTTTTGCCCAAGCCGTTGCAGCGTCCGCATCCGCCGATTGTCGTCACGGCTGTTGCGCCGTTCTCGAAAGGCGTGACGGAAGCCGCCGCGCGCGGCTGGGACCCGATCTCCGCCAACTTCCTGATGCCGGCCTGGGTGAAAAGCCATTGGCCGAAATATGCCGAAGGCTGCGAGCGCGGCGGACGTGCGGTCGATCCGGCCAACTGGCGCGTCGCCAAAAGCATCTGCGTCGCCAAGGATGATAAGACCGCGCGTGACTATGCCACCGCGCCGAACTCGCCCTACCGCTTCTATTACAAGCAGCTTTTCACCAAGCTGAAGGCCAACGGCCGCATCGAATTGTTCAAGAGCCATCGCGATCAGCCCGATGACGAGATCACGCTCGATAGCGTGTGCGAGAAGCTGATCATTCATGGCTCGCCGGATAAGGTCGCCGACGAGATCCTTGCCTTCCGCGAGGAAGTCGGTGATTTCGGCACGCTTCTTTATGCCGGCAAGGACTGGACCGACGTCGAGCTTGGCCGTCAGTCGATGATCCTTGCGGCCGAAAAGGTGCTGCCGAAGGTCAATGCGGCGATCGGTTCGGGCGCGCGCGCGGCGGAGTGACCGCGCGTCGCGGCGCAGCGGTGGTGCTAATCGTCGATGATTGCCACCGCGCGCGTCCATCCGGCCGAGCCGCCCTTCACCTTCACGGGAAAGCACGACACCGTGAAGCCGGTCGCCGGCAGCGTGTCGAGATTGTGCAGCTTCTCGAGATGGCAATAACCGATGTCGCGGCCGGCCTTGTGGCCTTCCCAGATGATCGAGGCGTCATGCGTTTTCGCATAGGTCTGCGCGGTGTATGAGAACGGCGCATCCCAGCTCCAGCCATCGGTGCCGGTGACGCGCACGCCGCGCTCGGTGAGATAGAGCGTCGCCTCGCGGCCCATGCCGCAACCGGAATCGACATAATCGGGCTGGCCGTATTTCGCACCCGCCGCCGTATTCACCAATACGATCTCCAGCGGCTTGAGCGTATGGCCGATGCGCTGCAACTCGGCCTCGACATCGGCTGCGGTGACGACATATCCGGATGGAAAATGCCGGAAGTCCAGCTTCACGCCGGGCTGGAAACACCAGTCGAGCGGCACCTGATCGATGGTCAATGACGGTTTGGGTGCGCCGAGCGCATGATCCATCGTCGGGTGATAATGGTACGGCGCATCGAGATGCGTGCCGTTATGCGTGGTGATCTGCACCTTTTCCAGCGCCCAGCCGGCGCTGTCCGGCAGGTCGCTCGCCTGCAGCCCGGGAAAGAAGCCGCGAATGCGGTCGATGGTCTCGTCGTGCCGCAGATATTCGATCTTCGGCAGCGCCACCGGCGGATCGCTGGCGACATCGCTTTCCAGCGGGATCGAAATATCGATGAAGCGGCGTGTCATGAGACCTCCCGGGAGAACGTCATTGAGCTTGGTCTTTGAAGGCGATAAGCAGCGTCCCGAGCGTTTTTGTAAAGGCTCATTTTCTGGCCATCCTTCGAGACGCCCTCGCATCGCGAGGGCTCCTCAGCATGAGGGAAGTGTCGGTTAAAATGTGCCCACAAAAGAACACCTCACCCTGAGGAGCGGACCAACGGGACGCGTCTCGAAGGGTGAGCTTGGAGGAAAAAATGTTTTCAAAACTCGTCATCGGCGTGGCTTTAGCCGCCGCCATTTCAAGCCCCGTTCTCGCGCAGGACAAATATCCAACCCGCACGATCGAACTGATCATTCCCTTCGCGGCGGGTGGCGGTGTCGATCTGATCGGCCGTGCGGTCGGCGCATCGCTCGCCGAGCAACTCGGCAAGAGCGTGGTGGTGCAGAACCGCGATGGCGCCGGCGGTACGCTCGGCTTCGGTGCGCTCGCGTCCGCTGCGCCGGATGGCTATACGCTCGGCTTTGGCCCGTCGACGCCGATTGCCAATGCGCCCTATCTCGTCAAGGGCGTGCGCTACAATGTCGAATCGTTCGATTACATCTGTCAGGTGTTCGAGAATGTGTTCGCCATCGCGGTCGGACCGAAGTCGCCCTACAAGACGGCGCAAGAGTTATTCGCCGCCGCCGGCGACAAGGGTTTGAATTTCGGCCATGCCGGGCTTGGCTCGATTCCGCATCTGTCGGTCGAGAATCTTGCCGAAGCTTTGAAGGTGAAAGTGCAGCATCTGCCGTTCCGTGGCGATGGCGCGATGCTGCCGGTGTTGTTGAATGGCGATCTTGATTTTGGCGCGCCGGCGATTTCGTCGATCCGCGGTAACGATCAGATCCGTCCGTTGGTCGTGTTCTCGGCCAAGCGTCATCCGGCCTATCCGGATGTGCCGACGGCCGCTGAGCTTGGTGTGAAGACCGCTGTGCCGCCCGGCCAGAATGGTCTTTATGCGCCGAAAGGTTTGCCGGCCGAGGTGAAGGCGGCGCTGGAAAAAGGCTGCGCTACGGCGGTGAAGTCGGAAGGTGTGCTGACGGTGACGGAGAAGACCGGCCAGAGCATTGCCTATCTCTCCGGTCAGGAATTCCATGATCAGACCGCCGCCGATTACAAATTCAAGGGCGAACTGATCAAGCGGCTGGGCCTCGGCGCGCAATAACTTGGTGCTCATGCAGCAACGCCAAGCACTGTCATGCCCCGCGCAGGCGAGGCATCCACTTGTCTTGGAAGTGCATCGCCCGCGAATGCGGGCGATGACAAAAAAGAACGGTCGATAACAATATAATGACAAGACCGCCGATCGATCCGGACAGGCTGCTCGCGCTGACCTTTCCCGATGCCGAGCAGAGCTATTCCGAACGCGATGTCATGCTCTATGCGCTCGGCATCGGGCTGGGCCACGATCCAACCGATCGCCATGCACTTCAATTCGTCTACGAGCAGCAGCTGAAAGTATTGCCGACCTTTCCGGTCGTGCTCGGCTTCGATCCGTATCTTCTGCGCGATCATGGCGCCGGCATCGATTACACGATGCTGGTGCATGGCGAGGAACAGCTCACATTGCACCGGCTGCCGCCGGCAGCCGGAACGATCATCGCGCGGCACCGCATCTGCGATGTGATCGACAAGGGCGAAGGCAAGGGCGCACTTTTTCTAATGGAGCGCGTGATCCTAGACAAGCCGAGCGGCGTGCCGATCGCCACCGTCAAGCAATCGATCTTCTGCCGGGGCGATGGCGGCTTCGGCGTCGTGCGGCCGTCGCCGCCTGTTCATGCGCTTCCAGATCGCGCACCCGATTTGGTCTGTGATCTTCCGACGCGACCCGACATGGCTTTGCTGTATCGATTGTCCGGCGACAGCAATCCGCTGCATGCCGATCCTGATGTCGCGAAAGCCGCCGGCTTCGATCGGCCGATCCTGCATGGGCTTGCGACCTTCGGCGTCGCCGGTCATGCGCTCCTGCGCACGCTCTGCGATTATGATCCGGCGCGGCTTGTTGGCATCGCCGGGCGTTTCACGGCGCCGGTTTATCCGGGCGAAACCATCCGGACCGAGATCTGGCGCGATGAAGATCGCATCAGCTATCGCGCGACCGTGGCTGAGCGCGGCGCGATCGCGATCAACAATGGGTGGGCGCAGCTGCGCTAGTCTAAAATCGCTTCATGGTCGCCGCCTGACGCCGCAACCGGCGCGGTCTTGCGGATCAGGAAGACCAGCGGAATGGCGGCGATGGTCAGCACCATCAGCAGCTTGAAGTCATTGCCATAGGCGATGATCGCCGCCTGTTTGGTGATGATTGCATCGAGCATCGCCCGCCCCTGATCGGTCGCCATGTTGAGGATGGAGGCGACATCCGGCATCTTCAACGCATCGTTGAACGGCGTGATATATTCGGTCAGATGCGCGTGCATCTTTACCGTGGTGTTGGTCAGCTCGGCGATCACCATCGAAATGCCGACCGACGAGCCGATATTGCGCACGAGCGTCAGGATCGCCGCGCCATCGGTGCGCAGATGGCCGGGCAGTGTCGCAAAGGCTACGGTCGACAGCGGCACGAAGACAAGGCCGAGGCCCACGCCCTGAATGACGCTGATGATCGCGATCGTCCGCGACGAGGTGTAATCGGTGAAGCCGGTCATCTTGTATAACGTCACCGAGGTGATGATGAGGCCGGTCAGGATCAGGTAGCGCGCCTGAATGAAGCGCAGCAGACGTCCCACCACCATCATCGCCGCCAGCGTGCCAAGGCCGCGCGAGGCCAGCAACATGCCAGCCGACATAATCGGATAGTTCAGGACGTTCTGCAGGAACGGCGTCACCAGCGCCATGGTGCCGAACAGCGTCACGCCGATCACGACCATGAACAGGCAGCCGCTGACGAAGTTGCGATCCTTGAACAATTCGAAGCGCACGAACGGATTGGCGGTGGTCAGCGAATGCGCGAAGAAGAAATAGAATCCGATCACCGAGACGATGGCCTCGGCCCAGATCTCGGTCGAATCGAACCAGCCGACCTGTTCGCCGCGATCCAGCATCAATTGCAGCGCGCCGATGCCGACAGCGAGCGCCAGAAAGCCGGTCCAGTCAAAGCGCATGCCTTGCTGCGGCTTCGTCTCGTCCATGAACAGCATCAGGCCGATGGCGGTGATGATGCCGACCGGCAGATTGACCAGGAACACCCAATGCCAGGAATAATTGTCAGTCAGCCAGGCGCCGAGCGTCGGGCCCATGATCGGGCCGAGCATCACGCCCATGCCCCAGATCGCCATTGCCGAGCCGCGTTCTTTCGGCGAATAGGAATTCAGCAGCACCGATTGCGACAGCGGCACGAGAGCCGCGCCGCCCATGCCTTGCAGCAGACGAAACAGCACCATCTGCTCGATGCTTTGCGCGATGCCGCACAGCATCGAGGCAACCGTGAAGCAGATCACGCAGATGATGAACAGCTTCTTGGTGCCGAATCGGTTGGCCAGCCAGCCGATCGGCGCGGTCATGATCGCGGCGGCGACGATGTAGGACGTCAGCACCCAGTTGATCTGGTCCATCGATGCACCGAGGCTGCCTTGCATATAGGGCAGCGCCACGTTGGCGATCGTGGTGTCGAGCGCCTGCATGATGGTGGCGGACATGGCGCACACCGTCACCAGCGTCCTGCGGGCGCCGGAGGGAAGCGGTGATTGTGCGACGGTGGTGGCCATGGCCGAGTATGGGTGCGGTTAGTGGACTTCGCGGGCGGCGGTGGTGAAGCCAAGGAGGCCCGCCAGCGACCGCTCACGATTGGTGTCGATCGACACATTCACGCTCATGCCGGCGCGCAGCAGATGCGTATCCTCATGGCGATCGAAGGCGATGCGCACCGGCACGCGCTGCACGATCTTCACCCAATTGCCGGACGCGTTCTGCGCCGGCAGGATCGAGAATTGCGCGCCGGTGCCTGGGCTGACCGATTGCACGACACCATGGAAGGTGTGATCGGGGAAGGAATCGACCTCCAGTGTCACCTGCTGGCCGACGCGCAGATTGGTGATGTCGGTTTCCTTCGGATTGGCCTCGACCCAAGGCGCGGTGTCGTCCATCACACTAAAGACGGGCGTGCCGGCGGTGACGAAGCGGCCGAGCTGGATGGCGTCGACCTGTGTGGCGATGCCGGCCATCGGCGCGCGCAGCTTGGTGTGATTGAGATCGCGCTCGGCCTGATCGAGTGCCGCCTTGGCCTGAATATAGGCCGGGAATTTCTCGATCGGCAGGTTCGGATCGCCCAGCAGCTGGTTAAAGGTGTCGCTTCTTTGCTGCTCGGCATATTGCGCCTGCAATTGCGCCGAGACGACGCCGGCAATTGACGTATCGAGATCGGCCTGCGTGCCGGCCATCTTGGCGACCAGCGCTTGCTTGCGCTCGACATCGCGTTGCTTGATCGCAACGCTCTGGCGCGCGTAATCGACAAGCTTGGTGAGCGAGACGAGGTTGGTCTTCAGATTGTTGAAGTCGGTGCGCACGGACGCGAGCTTGCTCTGCGCCTGTTGCAGCGCAAGCTGGAACGGCACCGGATCGATCTCGAAGAGAGGATCGCCGGCATCGACATGCTGGCCTTCCTTGACGAAAATCTTTTCGATCTTGCCGGAAATGTCAGGCGTGATCAGCACCTTCTGCGCGCCGACATAGGCGTTGTCGGTGGTGATGTAGCGCCCGCCATAGAGATAGAAGGTCACGCCGATCACCGCCGCGATCAGCGGCACGACGACCAGCAGGATCATGCGCAGCCGCGCTTTCATGAATTGCAGCAGCGAGCGCTTCTTCGGCGCGGCCGGCGTCTCCACCGCGTCCGGCATTTTCAGCACATTGTCACGCATAGGATGTCTCTTTGTCGGAATTTTCTTTGTCTTCTGCTCTGTCGTCGGCATTGCATTGCAGAAGCCGGCGCAGGTTGTTCTTCATGTCTTCGAGATAGTGGCGGGTGGCTTCGGTCTTTTCGGGCGGCAGTCCTTCAAGGATCGCGTGCATCAGATCGTTGCCGAGCTGGTCGAGCTGATCGAGCAGGGGCTGCGCCGCCTGGGTCAGGAACAGCCGCTTCACGCGCCGGTCGGCGGGGTCGGCCCGCCGTTCAAGGAGGCCGCTGTCACAGAGCCGGTCGACCAGGCGGGTGACGCTGATCGGCTGCAGGTCCAGCATCTCGGCGAGTTCCGACTGGTTCAGACCCTCGTTGGCCTCGACCCGTTTCAACACCGCCCATTGCGCGCGGGTCATGCCGCAGCGGCGCGCTTCCTGGTCCGCATAGGTCCGGAGCATGCGGCCTACATCATTGATAAGAAAAGCTAATTCCCGATAGGGATGGGGGCGGCGTGGCATCGCGGACCTTTCGTAAGCCAGGATAAAATAAGCAGGCTTATGATCTCCGCAAGCCCGACAAATTTTATTTTTTTGCAGGTGCGAAGGGGATGAGTCGCGGCCACGGCAAAGTTGTCGTCCCCGCGAAGGCGGGGACCCATAACCACCGTCGGGCATGGATTGAAATGACTGCCGGAAATTCTGCCGAGAGAGTACGGCGTATGGGCCTCAGCCTTCGCGGGGACGAGCAAGAGCGGCGCCGGCTTTCCGCCAGAAAAGCGCTTCGCACTTGTCGGCCTCATGCTCTAGGTTGCGCGCGCCGCCCCTACCGGGCGCGGTCCAGCCCTCCCCAACATCTCCGCACATCCGGGACGACCATCATGAACAAGGACATGTATGACAAAGGCCTCGCCATCCGCCGCGCGGTGCTGGGCGATGCCTATGTCGATACGCAGCTCAACAATGCCGATGATTTCAACCGGCCGCTGCAGGAACTGGTGACGGAATATTGCTGGGGCGCGGTGTGGGGACGCGAAGGCCTGCCGCTGAAGCAGCGGTCGATGCTCAATCTGGCGATGATCTCCATCCTCAATCGCCCGCATGAATTGAAGGCGCATATCAAGGGCGCGCTGACCAATGGCGTGACCAAGGAAGAGATCACCGAGGTGTTCCTGCAGGTGGCGATCTATGGCGGCGTGCCATGCGCGGTGGATTCATTCCGCATCGCGCGCGAGGTCTTCGCGGCCGAAGGCAAATAATGTCCGATATTCTGATTGCCGATATCGGCGGCACGACCAGCCGCGCGGCTTTTGCTGCGCCCGGTCAGCGGCCGATCAACATCGTCACCATCGACAATGACAGCGTGCAGGGGCCGGAAAGCCTGTTGCGCAAGCTGCTCGACGGCGCGTCAGCGCGTCCGCGCAATGCGGTGCTGGCATTGGCCGCGCCGATCAGCGGCCATGAAATTACGCTAACCAACCGCGACTGGTGCTGGCGGCTGCCGGATCTGGCGGCGGAGTTCGGTTTGTCGTCGATCCATGCCGTCAATGACTTCGAGGCCTTGGCCTGGGCGCTGCCGCTGTTGACGGATGCCGATCTGCAGCCGATCGGTGAAGGCAAGACATTCGCGCATGGCGTCAAGGTGGTGGTCGGTCCCGGCACCGGGCTTGGTGTTGCGGCGCTGGTGCCGGTCGGCGACAGCACTCAGGTGATCGCCAGCGAAGGCGGCCATTGTTCGATCGGCCCGGCCTTTGCCGATGAAGAGCCGGTGTTCCGCCGTCTCGCCGAGGAGCGCGCACCGCTATCGGCGGAATGCATTCTGTCCGGTCCCGGCCTCGCGCGCCTGCATGTGGCGATGCATCCGGGCACGATGCGCCTGAAGCCGGAAATGATCGTGACGCAGGCGCGTGCCGGCAATCGTGAGGCGCGCGCGACGATTGCGATGTTCGTGCGCCTGCTCGGCCGCTTTGCCGGCGACATGGCGCTAACCTTCAAGGCGGCCGGCGGTGTTTATATCGCGGGCGGCGTCGCCACCGGTCTTGGCGCGTTGTTCGATGCGCGGTTGTTTCGCGCCGCGTTCGAGCGTCATCCGCCATATGAGCCGTTATTGAAAACGATTCCGTCGGCGCTGATTACCTGCGTCGAGCCGGGACTGATCGGCTGCGTCGCGGTGGCGGAGAAGCTGCTGCAGCGCTAGATCAAGATGACTTTGGATGGAAGCCATCCAAAGTCATAAACGTGATCGATTCAATACATTAGAGCATGATGTCGTCCGAAAACCGCTTCGCACTTTTCGGCATCATGCTCTAGCGCGTCAGGCCAGCCCCATCTCCGCCAGCGTCTCCAGATGATGCTGCGCCGATTGCGCTGAGAAGCAGCACAGCATCACGCGCGACAGGCCCGTGCGCCGCGACGATAATTCCGACACCACGGCGCCGCAGGCGATGCGCGCCGCGCGCTCCGGCGGAAAGGCATAGACGCCGGTCGAGATGGCGGGAAAGGCGATGCTGGTCAGCCGGTGCTGCGCCGCGATCTGCATCGACATGCGATAGCAGTTTTCCAGCAGCGCATCCTCATCGTGGTTCCCGCCGCCCCAGACCGGGCCAACGGCATGGATGACATGACGCGCCGGAAGATCATAACCGCGTGTGATCTTGGCATGGCCGGTTTCGCAGCCGCCGAGTGTCTCGCATTCCGCCTTTAGTTCACGTCCGGCGGCTCTGTGGATCGCGCCATCGACACCGCCGCCGCCGAGCAATGTGCGATTGGCGGCGTTGACGATGGCATCGACGCCGAGCGTCGTGATGTCGCCGATCAGGAGATCGATGTAAGCGTCGCCGGCCGCGACGGTGAGGAGGGGTGATGAGGCCATGGACGACAATGTAATCAGTGTCGCTCGCTCTTGATACCTCCCCTGAAAGGGGGAGGTCGATTGCTGGAGCGCTGCGACGGCAATCGGGTGGGGGTCATGCAGCAGAGTGAACCCCACCCGGCTCGCGCGCAGCAAGTCTGCGCTGCTCGCCACCCTCCCCTTTTCAAGGGGAGGGATAAGCTAAGCCCCCGTTTCCTTCACCAGATCGAAGGTCGAGCGTTCGCCAATATCGTCGAAATGCTGATCGAGAAAGCGCCGCGCCGCCCGGCGGCCGGCTCTATGCAACAGCGCGAAGAAATCATAATCGTTCTTCAGGCTGGTGCCGCGTCCGAGTTTCTTGCCGAAGCCGTCCAGCACAATGCGATGCACGTTGAACGGCGGCTGCGATTTGTCTTGCCGTTTGCCTTGCCCCTTGCCGCTTGCGGAAGGCAGATGGCGGCCGACATAATCCAGCGCGCGCAATTCGGCCGCCAGCGATGATGAGAACGCGATCTCGTTCACGCGGCTGAGAATGTCGCGTGTTGTGGTCGGCGTATCGCTGCGATGGAGCGGCGCAATCTGCACCAGCAGCACGTCGTCGTTCGGATTGGCAGCGATCAGCGGCAGCATCGGCGGATTGCCGGTGAAGCCGCCATCCCAATAGGGCTCGCCGTCGATCTCGACGGCGCGAAACATATGCGGCAAAGCGGCGGATGCCATGATGACATCGGCGCTCATGTCCTCGCGGCGGAATACGCGCAAGCGGCCGCTATGCACGTTGGTCGCCGACACGAACAATTCGAGGTCCGCATAGTTGCGGATCGCGTCGAAATCGACAAAGCGTTCGATCAGGTCCTTGAGCGGATTGATGTTCAGCGGATTGAGGTCATACGGGCTGAGCATGCGCGACATGGTGTCGACGAATAGCTGCATGGGCGACGTGCCGCCCGGCAAAAGCGAGAAGATGCGTTCGACCACCATCCGCTGGGCCGGCGGTAGATTGCCGCCAATGCTGGCCCCGCGCCAGAATTCGGCCATCCGCGCGCGGGCCTGATCGGGGCCGCCGCGCGCGAGCCCATCAGCCAGCATGATGGCATTGACCGCGCCGGCTGAGGCGCCGGAAATACCGGCAAAGCCGACCCGGCCATCCTCGAGAAGATAATCGAGCACGCCCCAGGTAAAGGCGCCATGCGCGCCGCCGCCCTGCAAGGCCAGATTCAGGCGTTTGGGGCCTGGTTTGCGCCCAGAACCGGAGAGCAGGCGGGTGACGCCGTTCGATAAATCTTTCAACATTACCCTTCCTTGAAGGATTGGCCCCGGCCAGCCTCAATACAGCTAGGATCATTTTGTTGCAGTGCAATAAAATTATTGCGGCAGGCCCGCTTAAAGATCGGGCGAAATAACGGGCGGTCGGGCGGATTCATCCGCTTGCGGCGGAGAAACCAGCCATTACAACTGAGGCATGACGGAAACGGTCTTCAAATCGCACGATCACGACCACCGGCGGTGTAGCGCCGAGGCGCTGCGTCATGCCGAGGCGCTGTGCGATCAGCGGTCACAGCGGCTGACGCCGACGCGGCGGCAGGTGCTGGAAGTGCTGTTATCCAGCCACAAGCCGCTCGGTGCCTATGAAATCATCCATCTGGCGGCCAAGGACGGATCGCGTCATGCACCGATTACCGTGTATCGCGCGCTCGATTTCCTGATCGAGAACGGATTTGCTCATCGCATCGAAAGCCGTAATGCGTTCATCGGCTGCGTGCATCGTCACAGCCCGGAGGATCTCGTGGTCTTCCTGATCTGCGATCGCTGCGGCGAAGTGGGTGAAGCGCCGTCCGAACAGGTGGCGGCCTCCTTGAAAGACGCGACGCGCGCCGCCGGCTTCACGCCAAAGGCGCCGGTCATCGAAATCGCAGGCATCTGCGCCAATTGCCGGTAATGGCATCGCGCGCTTGCGTTGCGCGTGACTTTCTCGGCGCCATATCGAACCGCGACTGGACTTAAGCCGTCTGCATCTCTATATAGAGAGCATCGTCGGCAGCGATATCGAGGCGCCGGCGCTGTGAGCGACATACGCTCCCGCCTCTATCGGAGGCTACAGTCATATCTCAATTGATCTGACTGAGTGGTCCGCTCAAGCGGCCCCATCATCTTCCAAAGTGACTGCTTTCGCCGCGGTAACGCGGCGCACATGACGACGCGATGCGCCGCATCGCGAGCAGGTGTTTCAGCGCACGCGATCTGTTCGCTGCGCCGGAAACGCCGATTTCAAAGGAGATTTCATGATCAATCAAACCGCCAAGAGCCGCGCTGAGGCCACGTTCAAAGTCAGGCTGCAGCAAAAGGCCGAGGCTCCGCGTGCGCTGGCCGAGTATGATGCAGCGCGTGTCGCGCTTCTTCAGAACACCGTGCGTTTGCGCAATCTTCGGCTTGCCAGAGATGCAAGTCTCGCCGTTCAGAAAAACGACGTGAAACCGCGTCGCACGCGCAATATTCGACGAACGCCGTAACGCGCGTTCATTCGTCGTTCGAGGCTGGAGCTGCGTAGGGCGGGACGTCAACAAGCGTGCCGATCAGACGCAGCAACGCCTGATGTTCAGGACCATCCTGGCGGCGAAGAAATTCGCCCAGTTCGATGTGAGACAGTCGGCCGCCCGAAGGGCCATTCGGCTGATGGATCACGAAGGCGCGGCCATCTTTCGGCTCGCGGCCGAGATACCAGGAATCGCCTTGAGGGCTGCGATAAAGCTCTCGTCGCTCCGACATCACCGCACCCCTTGTTCTATGTTTGACAGCCTCGATGATCGCGCGAGCCTGTCGGCCATATAAGCATGATCTGTGCATTTGCGACGACCATACCGTGTTTCTCCACACGCCTGATCATCTCGGCCGCTGGTCCGGTTGAGGACGGCGGCGCGTGCGTCGGCAGGCAGCACGATAGCGGAATGCCGGCCATGCCGATGCCGACTATGCGGATGACGTAACCTCGGCTACCACCGGATCGACATCCATTCCCTGCCGGGACCCCGCATGACTTCGACCACGCAGACGCATAACGCTGCGACACGGCCGCTTGATCTGGGCGCCAGCGCCATCGTCGTGTTTCTGTGCCTGTGCTGGGGCTTCAACCAGGTCATGGTGAAATTCGCCATGCCTGACATCCCGCCGATGATCCAGGCCTCGATCCGCTCGATCGGCGCGGCGATCATCATCTGGTCCTATGCCCGCCTGCGCGGCATTTCGCTGAATATGCGGGACGAAACGCTCAAGCCCGGCATTCTCGCCGGCATCCTGTTCGGGCTGGAATTCGTGTTCCTGTATCGCGGGCTGATGTACACGACCGTCAGCCGGGCGACCTTGTTCGTCTATACCGCGCCCTTCGTCGTGGTTCTGGGCTCCTATATCCTCGTTCCAGGCGACCGGTTCCGGTGGCAGCAATGGCTGGGCCTCGCCATGTCCTTTGCCGGACTGGCCTTGGCCTTCGGAGTTCCAACCCCCGCTGCCGACCCGAACCAGATGCTGGGCGATCTCCTGGCGCTTCTGGGCGGCATCGCCTGGGGCTTTACGACGCTGGTCGTCAAAAGCACCAGTCTGTCCCGCACGGGACCGGAAAAAACCCTGCAATATCAATTGGTCATGTCGATCCCGGTGCTGGTTGCCGCGGTTCTCATCTTCGGCGAGCGGATCGACCATATGCCGTCGGCGCTGGCGCTGATGTCGATGACCTACCAGACGGTCTGGGTGGTTGCGCTGACCTTTTTGATCTGGTTCACCATGGTCCTGCGCTATTCCGCCACCCGTCTTTCAGCCTTCACATTTCTGACGCCATTATTCGGCGTGTTGGCCGGGTCTCTGGTGATGGGGGACCCGATCACGCCGGCTTTTGCCGGTGCGGGCCTGCTGGTGATCGGTGGCCTCATTCTGGTAAACAGGCCGAAATAAGCCTGATACGAAATAGCCTTGGTTTAGAATTATCCTTGGTAACGAATTAGCCGCGGCGGTAATCGTAATTATATCGGCCTGTGCGATAAGAAGCCGCCGCGTGCCATAAGGAACCGCTGCCGCCGCCATTTGCGCCGGCCAGCTGGAAGAACGGTGTTCGATGAATAAGGAAGTGCGAATGAATACGGGGTCGCCTGACGCGCGCCACCAATCCGTGGCGGTCGATGTCGGCGGCGTGACTGTCGGCGGCGGTGCGCCGATCGTCGTGCAATCCATGACCAATACCGATACGGCCGACATCGATTCGACGGTGCGGCAGGTGGCGGCGCTGGCCCGGCAGGGCTCGGAAATGGTGCGCATCACCGTCGACCGCGACGAGGCTGCAGCCGCCGTTCCGCATATTCGCGACCGGCTCGCCCGCATCGGCGTGACCGTGCCGCTGATCGGCGACTTCCACTATATCGGCCACAAGCTGCTCGCTGATCATCCGGCCTGCGCCGAAGCGCTCGGCAAGTACCGCATCAATCCGGGCAATGTCGGCTTCAAGGACAAGAAGGACAAGCAGTTCGGCGCCATCATCGAAACCGCTATGCGCTACGGCAAGCCGGTGCGCATTGGCGCCAATTGGGGCTCGCTCGATCAGGAATTGCTGACCCATCTGATGGACGAGAATGCCAGGTCGGCGGCGCCGATCGAGGCGCGCGCGGTGATGCGCGAAGCGATGGTGCAATCGGCGCTGATGTCGGCCGACCGCGCCGTCGAAATGGGCCTGCCGCAGAATCGCATCATCCTGTCGGCGAAAGTCTCTGCGGTGCAGGATCTGATCGCCGTTTACATCGATCTCGCCAGACGCTCGAATTACGCGATCCATCTCGGCCTCACCGAAGCCGGCATGGGCTCGAAGGGCATCGTTGCCTCGTCGGCCGCGCTCGGCATTCTGCTCCAGCAGGGCATCGGCGACACCATCCGCGTTTCGCTGACGCCGGAGCCGGGCGGCGATCGCACGCTGGAAGTGAAAGTGGCGCAGGAAATCCTGCAGACCATGGGCTTCCGCACATTCGTGCCGCTTGTCGCGGCGTGCCCCGGTTGCGGTCGCACCACCTCGACCACGTTCCAGGAACTGGCGCGCGACATTCAGAACTTCATTCACACCTCGATGCCGGAATGGAAGACCCGCTATCCGGGCGTCGAAGCGCTCAACGTCGCGGTGATGGGTTGCATCGTCAACGGTCCGGGCGAAAGCAAGCATGCCGATATCGGCATCTCGCTGCCGGGCACCGGCGAGGCGCCAGCCGCACCTGTTTTCATCGACGGCAAGAAAGCGGTGACGCTGCGCGGCCCGACCGTGGCCGAAGACTTCAAGGCCATGGTGATCGATTATATCGAGCAGCGCTATGGCGCCGGCGGCGCCGGCCGCACGGCGGCGGAGTAAGTTTTCTGTCGTCGTCCCCGCGAAGGCGGGGACCCATAATCACTGCACGGCGTATGGGTCCCCGCTTTCGCGGGGACGACCGTCACTTTTGCCGCATTGCCGCCTGATCGCGCGCGCACCATATCTCTCGCCATGTCGATCAACGATCCCCATGATCCGAATGACAACCGCCCGCGGGTCGAACGTCCGCGCGTGGAACCCGAGATCATTCCGCCCGGCGGTTCGTCGCGCGGCCGGGCAGGCGGGCGTGGCGCGTTCGGCAGCGGCGGATTCGAGAGCCTGTTCATCGGCATCGAGGAAGGCCCGGACGGCATTCGCCGTGTGACGCTGAAGCGGCCCGGCCCCTTCACCATCATCGCGCTGGTGGCAGCGGCCGGTATCGCGGTTGCGTTGTTCTTTGTCCTGCTGGCCGGCCTGATGATCCTATGGGTGCCGCTGGCGATCATCGGCATTCTGATCGCGATGTTTTCCGGACAAGGCCGCAGCCTGTGGCAGCGCATGCGCGGCTGGCTTGGTGGCGTTTCGCGCTAATCCTTTTATCGGCGTCAGGTATGTCGTAATGCTTCTATCGGATCGAGGCGCGATGCGCGCAAGGCCGGATACCAGCCGAAGAACACGCCGACCATTCCCGAGAACAGCACCGCCAGCACGATCGACATCGGCTCGATCAATAGCGGCCAGCCTGCGGCGTTGGAGATGATATAGGCCGCGCCGACGCCGATCATCACGCCGATCGCGCCGCCGATGGCGGCAAGCCCGGTCGCCTCGAACAGAAACTGCCGCAGAATATCCCATTGCCGCGCACCGACCGCGAGCCGCAAACCGATCTCGCGCGTGCGCTCCGTCACCGACACCAGCATGATATTCATGATGCCGATGCCGCCGACCGCAAGCGATACGCCGGCGACGGCAGCGAGCAGCAGCGCCAGCGTGCGGGCGCTAGCTTCGCGTGTCGCGGCAATGTCGGCAAGATTGCGGACGCTGAAATCGTCGTCCTGTCCCGGCTGCAGACGATGCCGCTGGCGCAGCAGCGACTTCACATCATTCTCGACGATCGACATGTCCTCGCCGTCGCGCACCTTCACATAGATCGAACCGACCGCGCGGGCATTGGCGAGATTGCGGCCGAGCACGCGCTGGCGACCGGTATTGAGCGGCACGAACACCACATCATCCTGATCCTGTCCCCAGGTTGTCTGGCCCTTGCGGCTCATCACGCCGATGATGCGGAACGGCACATTGCCGACGCGCATTTCCTGTCCGACCGGATCGAGCCCGCCGAACAGATTGCGCGCCACCGACTGGCCGATCAAAGCCACCTGCGCGCCGCGTGCGATCTCGTCCGGCTCATACATGCGGCCGTGTTCGACATCCCAATCGCGCGCCTCGAACCAGCCATTGTCGATGCCGAACACGCTGGTCGCCCAGTTCATGCCGCCGGCGACAAGCTGCGCGGTGCCGCGCATATTCGGCGCTGTCACCTGCACGCCGCTGACTTCGTTCATCACCGCGGTGGCGTCGTCGTCGGTCAGCGTCGAGGCTGCGCCCGAACCCATCCGCACGCCGCCGGCGGTGATGTTGCCCGGCGTGATGACGAGGAGATTGGAGCCGAGGCTGCGGATCTGCGCGATCACCTGTTCGCGCGCGCCGCCGCCGACCGCCACCATTGCGATCACTGCCGCAACGCCGATGATGATGCCAAGCATGGTCAGCGCGCTGCGCAGCTTGTGCAGCCGCAAAGCATCCAGCGCCGACATCACCGCGTCCTTGTTGGTCATTCGGCGGCATCCTTCTGCGGCGATGCAGCGGCCAGCATCGCATCGCGCTCGGCCGCCGCATCCACCGGCTGATGGCGAATATCCGACAGCACATGGCCGTCGAGAAAGCGGATCAGCCGGTTGGCATAAGCGGCAATGTCGGGCTCATGGGTGACGATGACGACCGTCATGCCTTCGCGATTGAGCTGCTGAAACAGCGCCATCAATTCCACCGAGGTGCGGCTGTCGAGCGCGCCGGTCGGCTCGTCGGCGAGCAGCATCTTCGGCGTGTTGACGAGCGCACGGGCGATGGCGACGCGCTGTTGCTGGCCGCCGGACAATTGCGTCGGCCGGTGATGAATGCGTTCGCCAAGGCCGACGCGGTTGAGCGCGGCGATGGCTTTCTCCTTGCGCGCTGTGCGATCAGTCTCGGCATAGACCATCGGCAATTCGACATTGGACAAGGCATCGAGCCGGTCGAGCAGATGAAATTGCTGGAAGACAAAACCGATCTTGCGATTGCGCACGGCGGCCAGCGCATCGCGGCTGAGCGTCGAAACGACTTCGCCATCGAGCCGGTAGCTGCCCGATGTTGGCTTGTCGAGACAGCCGATGACATTCATGAAGGTCGACTTGCCGGAGCCCGATGGCCCCATCACCGCGACGAAGTCACCCTCATCGACGGAAATCGACACGCCGCCAAGCGCCGTCACCGTCTCGCCGCCGAGATGATACAGGCGCTTGAGATTGTCGGTTTCGATCAGCGGCATGGGGTGCTCTTTCTTATCCCTCCCCCTGAAAGGGGGAGGGTGGC
>Ga0164243_10005294_pt1 | contig 19758 bp, 15 predicted proteins | sample OricompcompostOP_FD_108781 | JGI IMG/M metagenome (GOLD analysis project Ga0164243, IMG submission 108781) | Organic Plus compost microbial communities from Emeryville, California, USA - Original compost - Organic plus compost (OP) | ecosystem: Engineered > Solid waste > Mixed feedstock >... | reverse complement strand
GCCCTCAGCCGCCAGTTGAAACACCTGTGCGGCAGTGATACGCTCTGCACGTCCGTCAGTGATGCGACGGATAGCCGCTTCTGTCTCTGGATAGTTTACTGATCTCCCGATCAATCTGTTTACAATAGCCTGTGCCGAGGCAACAGCTTCCAGATGTCCAAAGCCTCCGCAGGAGCATCTGGGGCCGCCTTCCTGTACGACGAGCATATGACCAATCTCTCCAGCGGTACAGGAAACGCCATGATACACCTTCCCATCCACAACCAGAGCGCCCCCGATTCCACGCCCTAACCCGACATAAAGGACAACCCGTTCGCCGCGTCCAACTCCATAGATACATTCTGCCAACGCCGCGGCATTTGCATTATTATCGATAATACAGGGCACTTCCACCTGTTCTGTGAAATAATCCTGTAGCGGGAAATGATCCCACCCGTGCGCACGATGGAGGGTACGAACAAGCCCACGGCGTGCATCTACCAGGCCTCCGACCGCAATACCGACACGAAGGAGACGACCATCCAGCGCGGATCCAGTTACCTCGGAGAGCATCACTTTGAGATGTTCCAGCGCTGTATTTCGATCGGGCAAATACTCCAGGGGTCGGCGTATCTGATGGAGGATCTCACCATCTAAATTAGCCAGTGCCACCGATTGCCGCGCTCCTCCTCCGCTGATCTCAACACCTACCACATACCCCTGAGTTGCGAGCAGCTTATCAGTAACCCTTTGAGCGCTTGCTGGCCCTGTGTTTGGTATCCCAGTTGAAACACCTGAAGCGCGCAGTCTAGACACGGCATTACTCCCTTTTTCAAGCAGCTATTGAGCTGTACGAACGACCTTACTAGAGCAGTATCAGGGTATCCTCTCTGGGACAACATCGTGTTCAGTATATCACACTGTCCTTCTATAGCAAAGTTGCTAGGATGCCTGTCCCAGTTACAGAAGTTGCATACTGCCATACCTATTGTTACAATACCTTTTAAGACAAAAGCTTGTCGCAACTCTGGTATTTTACCTGTCGTTTACGGCAGGGTGGCAATAGCATTGCGGGAGCATTTACATTATGGCATCGTCATCTCCAGCTCAGGAGCAAGGCCAGATATTTATTGGTCCTGGGCTCAGCCGTTTTAAACTGGTCGTGACCACGCTTGGCATTATCGGCGCCGTGGGCGTGGTGCTCTGGATCGCGTATTATCAGATCCCTTCCTTTGGTGTCGGCAGCACGATTCTGGCGCTGCTCTTCATTCTGGGCTTTGTCTACTACCTGCGCTTGATCGCCCCCGTTCCTTTTACTATCTCGTTAACCGAGGAAGGCGTCATCAAGCGGAACAAGCGCGGTGAAGAGATCAAGGTGCGCTGGGAAGACCTGACACGCGTCAAAGAAGAGTTCTTCCCGAATGGGAAGCGCATCAGTGTGATCGCCTATCGCAAGGTCACCGAGCCGGGTCAGAAGCCTAAAGCCTGGGCCGTCTATCGGGATGATGTAACCGATCTAGACGGGCTGGCGGCTGCACTCAAGAGTGCCATTCCCGAGACCTGCGAATGGGTCAGCGAAACCGTTCACGAATAAAAGAGCAACCCTCTTTTGTCCTTCATCACGTATACGCATGAGCTTCGGTCGCTTTAAAGGTTGCATACACGATTTTTCCTTCGTGTAGCTCCATGCGAGCGGCCGAAGCTTCTGTTATCTCGGCCAGCAACGGCGGCGCTCCCTGCTCAATTGACATACTCACCCGCAAATGGCCGCCCGTGCGCAAAAGCTGCATAATCTCACCCCGGAAGATATTGCGTGCTGAGGTATCAGGCATACTCTGATACAACGAAACGCTTCTGGGATCAACGACAAGAAACGCCTCCGCCCCTACCTCCAATGCGTCCTCTTCCTTGACGGTTGCGATCACCTCCACCTGTGTTCCACCATTGCTCAGACCAATAGCGCAGGTCCGCCTGTCTTCCCTCCGCAGCACCCGGCCACGCAGAAAGTTGACACCCACCAATTCCGCTACATACGACGAACGCGGATACTCAAGTAGCTCCCGCTGATCTCCCTGTTGAATCAGCCGGCCTCGATCCAGCACCAGAATAGTGTGACCGAAAAGCAGCGCGTCCAGATAGTGGTGCGTGACCAGCACGGCGGTAATGCCGCTCTCCTGCAAGAGCCGTCGCAGCTCCTGCCTCACTTCGCGTCGCGTCTGAACATCAAGCGCCGCCATCGGTTCATCTAAGAGCAGCAGGGATGGCTGCAACACCAGGGCCCGAGCAATGGCAACACGCTGCTGTTGCCCGCCAGAAAGTTGTGTAGGCTTGCGTTGCTCAAAGCTGGTGAGGTTGAGCCGTTCCAGCGTCTCGCCCACACGCCGCCGTACCTCAGTTCCCGGGAGTCGCTGCGCTCGCAGACCAAAGGCAACGTTTTCAAATACGGTCAGATGTGGAAAGAGCACATAATCCTGAAAGACATAGCCGAATGGCCGGAGTTGTGGCGGCACAGCGATCCGCTGTTCGCTATCAAAATAGACCGCGTCATCAAAGGAAATATGCCCACGCTCCGGCTTCAACAAGCCAGCCAGGGCGCGCAACACCGTACTCTTTCCGGCCCCGCTCTCTCCGAGGAGCACCGTTGTTTTTCCACTTGCCGCCATAAAGTCCAGCGAGAGATGAAACGAGTGAACATGAGTATCAATCGCGACGCGAAGCATTGCAGCAACTCCCCTTTTTCTCATTTTTCAAATATATGCAAATACCCACAACACATACAAAAGCCAGAAGTGTTCTTCAGTCGCCTCCATTCTATCAGCTTCAAAGGGGAGACAAAAGGCGGGATCTACCTTACTTACTTTTTACACGTAGCGAAACTTGCGTTAGAATAGAAAATATGGTATACTTGGTATTCAAATACAAGTATCTGGTGTCTGAAATTTCAATCCAAATGGCAGGAAAGCATATGGCGACAAAGCCAATCGACCAAACATCCATATCGCATGCATGCTGTCCACGCTACGAACACGCCATTCAGGTACTGGGGAAGCGCTGGACAGGCTTGCTTCTGAACGTCCTGATGAAAGGCCCCAAGCGTTTTGGCGAGTTAACAGCGCTGGTTGACGGCCTCTCGGATCGTGTCCTGAGCGATCGACTTCGCGAACTGGAAGCCGAGGGTATCGTCAAGCGTGTGGTGTACCCACAGATCCCTGTGCGCATTGAATATCAACTGACGGAGAAAGGGCAGGCGCTCAAGCCAGTTGTTGAGGCTATTGAACAATGGGCTCAGGACTGGGTCACAATCGATCCAGAGCGGTGCCAGGAACAGCAGGAAGCGTAAGTGCAAACAAGCAAGCGATTCTATCCTTCTTACGCTTGAGGAGTTGCCATATTCTCTTTCGCTCCGAGCTTTGCTGTCTCGCAGAAAAGGCTTTTCGCTCATCTGTTCCTCGGAGCACCACACTATTCCAACAATAGGCCCCATTCAGAGCGTGCAGATAGGCCAGTGTGTATCTCATAGAAATACACCATAAACATACTTTGTCCATATTGTCACACAAAGTACAAATGCGCCTGATATGCCCGCTGTCCGCTGTCCAAAAAACTTCAGGAAGACCACAAGCGTGGGCCCTCCCCGCACCACTTGCGAGGTAGGGTATCATTTTTCCATGCACCAAAAACGCGGTGAAATATCTTCCTTACAATCTTGTCAAGATCGCTACTTCCCGCTACACTGTGTTATAACGATCGGTGAAGCAATGCGCATCTTCTTAAGAAGATAGATTGAGAGCAAACAGAGGTTTTCTATGGAAAATTTATGGGCCCCGTGGCGCATGGCCTTTATCAAGCCAAAAACTGAGCCTGAACCGGGCTGTATTTTTTGCACACAACCAGCAGCTCACCAGGACGAAAAGTATCATATTATCTATCGCGGCAAACTCTGTTTTATGATGCTCAACCTGTATCCCTACAACAACGGGCATCTGATGATCGCGCCCTACCAGCATATTGGAGCGCTGGAAGAGCTTTCGCCTGAAACATTGAACGAAATGATGGCGCAGGCACAGCTCGCGATTAAGGCGCTTCGATATGCGATGAATCCTGATGGCTTTAATATGGGCTTCAATCAGGGCAAGGTCGCCGGTGCCGGTTTCGCCGAACACATTCATTTCCATATCGTCCCGCGCTGGAACGGTGACACCAATTTTATGCCAGTGGTTGCCGATATCAAAGTAATGCCTGAGCATCTCGACAACGTGTACCGCGAATTGAAAGATGCCCTTGCCCACGTGCAAGAAGAGAAATAGAAGTACCGGGAATGGTCCCGCTTCATCCACAAAAAGTATGCAGGATAAGCAACATAACACGCCGCCTGATTTTGATGAAAACCTGATAGAGATCAGCGATCTAACACAAGCAGAACAGGAAAAAGGCCAGGCTTCACCCCAGAAGCACTGGCTTAGTTCGCGTTTGACGCCAAAACAGCGCCGGCACCGCCTCTTTATTACCTCAGGCATTGTGCTCATTGCTTTGCTCCTGCTTCTGAGTAGTATTCCGGCCGTGCGGGAGTTCTTCAGCCAGCCCGGCCTTACCACCGATTCGGCAAGTCAATCGAATCTCTACACGCTTCCGGCCCTTCCAGGGTGGGGACAATTTCATCTCGATGGTCACACGCTTATCTCGCCAACCGAACGGAGTCTCACGCTGACCCCGGGAAAACATACCCTTGAGTGGCAGGGTGAGCCCTTTACGCCTCTGGCATGTACGATCACCGTGCCTACAACGGAGAGAAGCCAGGATCCCAATGCCTGCCAGGTAAAGCAGACCATCGGCAATCAGCAAAAGGCCGTCAATCTGATTACCTTTCCGCAACATCTCTCGTTGCAGCAACTCCCGCCAGCCGAGCGGGCATCATTGCAGAAGGCCACACAACAATTTCTGGATACCCGGCGTTCCAGCGATACGGTTCAGCCGGGCGAGCTTTACGCATATAACAGCCACGATAAAGTGAAAAAGGCAACCCGTCCGCTCCAGGCTACACAGCGCTTTATCCTGGATACCGACGCAAGCAAAGAGGGTCAGTGCCTGCAACCCTCGCTTGGACCAAACTGTAAGCTCGACGAGCAGGATTGTCGCCTCTTCTGTACGTTACCGTTCCCCATTCAGGACGCCTCGGGACAGAACGCAGCATCCTATACTCAGGAGGGCTGGAATGTGGGCGCAACTATTCGAGTTCAGTGGCAATACACGCTTCCCGGGAGCCAGCAACTGTATAAAACCGCCGCAGATAACACTGACGGCGAGCAATACCTGATCATCTTGCTGATCACACGAGAACAGGGAAAGTGGAAGGTGGCCTTCCATCCACAGCGTTTCAGCGGGTTTGGTGATCCGAACTGCACGCCCGCGATGGGACGCATCTTCAGCGAGGCACAATACAAAACGATCGAGAAGACCAATCAAAGCGCTTCCTGGACGTTCTTCTCAGGAGAGATTGCAGCAAGGGGCTGTCTGGCTGCCGCCCAGCTTTCGAGCAGCACGCTTCAACCTGTCCTTCCATCAAATACCGCTGATGCCTATATCCTGTATCGGTTCGGCGTGCTTCTGGCCGCGGATGACGCCGCTCATCGACTCTGGCCACACCTTCCACTCGCGAATGCACAACAAAAAGAGATTGTCTCTGATATTGCGGCAAATCCTGCATTTACTACCTGAGCCTTTCTTTCACCATTTGCAAGGCCTCAGATAAGCCCCCTCATCTTGTTCCCTTCCCTCTAGCCTTCTCATTTCTTCACCAGGATATACCGAAAAAGTACTATACACACCTCTATTTATGCGGATTGACACATGTTGACATGCTACAATAAAACGCAACGAAGCTCTTCCAGAATACCTGACAGTATTTTTGCGCACCGGAGAGCTGACAACAGTCAAAGAGGGCAAGCACATGTGTGCACAGAAAGCAGACAGTGTTTTTCAGAGGGCACATATAAAAGTACCTACTTATTTTTTCGAGCCAGCTCTGAACAGGCATCATTTTGAATGAGGTCGAGCCCTCCCCTTCATCCCGAAAAAACAAGGAGGATTCTCTTTCGTGAGTAAGAAGCTCTGGTTCTTCAGCCTATGTCTCGGGCTCGGATTCTTGCTTGCCGCTTGTGCTGAACAGCCACCGACGACAGGCAATCTCCCCCCCACACCAACGCTCACCGTCACCTCAAAACCAACCGAGGTGATACAGCCAAAGCACACGCCAACAGCAACCGTTGTTCCTGCAACTCCAACACCGAAGCCAACCCGGGCCCCGGAACAGCCGACCGTCGTTCCCACGACACCCATACCGGAACCAACCCGGGCCCCGGAACAGCCGACCGTCGTTCCCACAACGCCACCTGTTGAGCCAACAACGCCACCTGCCCAGCCGACAGAACCACCCGTCCAACCCACGAAACAGCCCGGCACAACCGATCAGCTTGTCCAGCAACTGCTGGCCCAGATCAATCAGGATCGCGCCGCGAATGGCCTGCCCGCTTATACATGGGACGACGGGCTTGCGCTCTCTGCCACCCGGCATACACAGACCATGATCCAGAACGGCGAGCTCTCGCATCAGCTCCCCAGTGAACCCGGCCTGGGTCAGCGTATTACAGCGGCGGGCGTCGATTGGAGAGCCGTTGGTGAGAACATCGCCTACACCACTCAGACGAACTGGCAGGGTGTCTACGGAGTACACAAATCCATGCTGAACGAGCAGCCACCCAATGACGGGCACCGGAAAAACTACCTGAGCACAACCTTCCATCGCATCGGTATTTCTATCATTATCGATCAAACAGGGAAGCTCTGGCTGACAGAAGACTTTGCGAACTAACATAAGCAAAAGCGCGCTCTTCTTGCATCCTGTACCATAGAGACAGAGAGCAAGATGCGCTCGTAGCCAGCTTCAGGCTCAACAGACACACAGAGCAGGGAGGAAAAAGATTCTCTCCCTGCTTTTTTTGTACGAAAACCTCATTTGACAACAACGAACACCGGGGACTATTATGAGACTACTAACTGAGACATTCAGCTTATAGCGAACCTCCTTTCTTGTCAGCGAGGGAGCTTCCTGATTGCTAAGGAGATAATATGGCAGAGAGCAGAGCCAATGGCACTATATTCCATACACATCGCTTGAGTAACGGGCTACAGATTGTGGCCCAACCCATGCCGGATTTTGAGTCGGTCGCCGTCGCCTTTTATGTCAAAACCGGGTCTCGCGACGAGAAAGACCCTTCCATTGCTGGCGTCTCCCACTTTCTAGAGCATATGGTCTTTAAGGGAACGCAAAGCCTGGACTGGCAAGAGATCACCCTGGCATTCAACAAAATCGGCGCCGAATTGAATGCCTTTACTTCACACGAAGCAACGCTCTTTTATGCTCGCGTTCTGGGCGAATATCTTGATCGCGCCCTGGAACTGCTCAGCGATATGATGTATCCACGGCTGGCCGAAAGTGATTTCGAGATGGAGAAAGAGGTCATCGTGAACGAGATCGCACGGTCAGAGGATCAGCCGTACAACTATGCCTACCGACGCATGATGCAGACATACTTCGGTGATCACCCTCTGGGTCATGATGTCCTGGGCACGCGCGAGAGTATCCGCAATATGCGTATTGAGCAGATGCGGAACTACTGGCAGCAGCGCTATGCGGCCAACAACATCATTTTGACCGTTGCCGGAAATTTCGACTGGAACCATCTCGTAGAGAAGGCCGAGCAGCTTTGCAGCTCCTGGCGCACAGGCGATGCAAGCCGTGATATATCGCACTATGAGCCAGCACAGCCCATTAACAATATCATGGTTGATAAGAAGCTAAAGCAGCAAATTATGCTTCTGGCAATGCCCTCACTCGATGTTAAAGATCCTGACTACTATGCCGCGCTGCTTGGAGGCAGTATTCTGGGCGATAGCGATGGCTCACGTCTGTACTGGAACATCTATCAGCGTGGTCTGGCCGAGTCCGCAAGCGCTGGTGTCTGGGCGATGGAAGGCACCGGGTTGATGCTGATGGAAGCCAATTCAACCCCCGAGGATGCCCCTAAGGTGCTGAACTTGCTGCGGGCAGAGCTGGATAGCCTGCTGACCGATGGCGTACATGAAGATGAGCTCCGTCGCGCCAAAGATAAATGGATCAGCAGCATGGTGCTCAGCAGCGAATCAACGTTTGTCCGCATGCGCAGTATCGCCAGTGACTGGGTGACCGAAGGCCGCCTGCTCAGCGTGGATGAGGAAATTGAGCGCATCGAGAAGGTCACAACTGAAGATATCATGCGAGCACTTCACCGCTTCCCCATGCGAGAGAAGCAGGTTTTGACAGCGCTTGGCCCCCTGACAGAGGAAGAACTGCTCGGCACCGCATAAGACACTCTGCCAGCCAGCCCAGGATCACCCCGGCGGGTGGTCCTTTTTTACTGGTAATAGTGCGACAAGAGCATCATAGGTCAGGGCGATTGCATCGCCGGTTGGAGCCCAGGAAAGCGAGCGAATCCAGGCAGAGATGGGGACAGAAAAAGAGATGCTCCAATCTTCGCAGGAGTAGATCAGCAGGCGCTTCATATTCCCTGCCGAGGCCAGCAAACGGCCATCGGGTGACCACGCCAGCGCTTTTATCGGGGCAGTATGCTCCCGCAAGATGTACCGCTGCTTCCCCGTGGTTGCCTCCCAGAGCTGAATAGTGGCGTCCTGCCCGGCTGACGCTATCAGGTTCGCAGCAGGAGACCAGGCAACCGCATAGACCGGCCCTTGATGCCCCCGATACGTCACTACTGGCTCACCGGAGAGCGCAGAGCGGACAACGATCAGTCCATCAAAGCTCGCCGCTGCCAGCAAATCACCATCAGGTGACCACGCCAGCGAAAAGATGCGATATTGATCCTTCGCGATCCACTGTTGTTGCCCGGTTCGCGCCTCCCAAAGTTGAACCGAGCTATCGCCAAAATCGCCACCTGAAGCGAGTCGTGAACCAGACCAGCCAAGCGCTCGCACAAAGCGGCTATGCCCATGATAGGTACAAACAACACGCGCAGACTCCGGTTCCTGCAAAATCACCAGTCCCGAGGTATCACCGGAGGCAAGCAGGCTCCCATCAGGAGACCATGCAAGGGAAAGGACACAGGAAGGATGCGCGTTGAGGATGGCCTGTTGTGTACCGGTATGGGGAGAGAGCAGGTGCACCTGTCCATCGCGACAGCCAGAAGCCACCCGATCGCCGGCAGGCGACCAGGCGACAGTAAACACCTTATCGTTATGTCCACGATAGGTGAACGGCGTCATCAATGCTCTTTTGGTCCTTCAATCAGCAAATTAATCGCATGCGGCAACACTGGCAGAATATATTCCAGACATTCCCTGACCGCTTTCGGACTGCCGGGCAGGTTGATAATCAGAGTGCGCCCACGGACTCCGGCTACACCGCGCGAGAGCATCGCCATAGGAGTATATTGTAAGCTATGCGTGCGCATCGCCTCCGCGATCCCGGGTGCCTCGCGCTCAAGAATCGAGAGCGTCGCTTCTGGCGTCACATCGCGGGGAGCAAGCCCGGTACCGCCCGTCGTCAAGATCAGGTTCAGCTTCTTTTCATCGCTCCATTCGCGAAGAGTTGCCGCAATTTGCTCCAGCTCATCAGGAACAATAGCGCCCGCACTGATGACGGCATCAGGAAACTGCGTGATGATCGTCCGAATAGCTTCACCACTCAGATCTTCACGCAAGCCACGCGATGCACCATCACTGATAGTCAGCACGCCAATGGTCAACATCTCTTCTACCCTCCCGGGGTGAGCTCGCGCATTAAAGCGCCGATTTTTCGACGCGAGCCATACAGCCACACAATATATTCGTCGGGCATATCCTCGATCTCAACGCCGCAGCCCATTTCGGTAGCAAGCTTCCGCGCAATAGTGTGAAACTGTCCGCGCTCCGCCTCGTTACGGCTCTGGGTGCTCAAAGCAATCTTACCCAGGCGCTCTTCAGGCGAGAGCATGCTGTTAATCACCAGCACAAGCTGCTCATGACCGAAAACTACCTGTAACGGCGGTAACTCATCCGTTGCGACTTCCTGTTTCTGCTGCTTCTGCTCTTCCGTCTGCATTTCGCGTTGCATCTCAACGTGCTCATAGGTTTCACGCAACTTTTCCAGAATCAGCAGGCGAGCATCTTCGGGCAGATCGGTCCGCGGATGATAATAGATCAAGAGCTGACGTTCAGGATCAGAATAGATAAAGGGTCTGGCAAGCGCTGCCCTGCGTCCACATTGTGGGCATGTCGAGACATTGAGCAGGCCAGCCAGCACGGTATAGCGAAGTTGCGGGTCCTTCTCTACATTGACATACTCATAGATTGGTGCGGTAAACACTTCGCCGCAGGGACAGGTAAATGATTGTGTTGTGTAACGGGACATAAGCTTTCGCGTAGATTTCTATTCCTGACTCGTTCCCTTCAGGGATTGAGTATAACATGCACTTCCAAACGAAGAATACGTTTCGCTGTAAGTATATCTCATTTTGGAAAGCAAGAAAAGGGAAACCGGAGAAAGCAATCAGGTATCAAACGCGGCGACGCACTTTACTCATTGCTTTCTGCGAGAAGGCAAAATTGATGCCCTGTCTGCGCATAAACTCCTGAAAATGGGCATAAAACTCGGCCCTATCCTGCATCGTGATCACCGACACAGCATCCGCAGTCTCAATAGCGTAGGGATATCCGTTCCCCCCCGCGATGACCTCCGCACGAATCGCGTCCATCACTGGCTCAATGAGTCCGGCATCAACCATCCAACGCGGGAATTCCAGCCGGGCAGGCGGGCGACTGGCTGCCGTCTGCAAATAGCAGAACGCGATCTGATCATGATAGGGACCGTACAGGTCCAGAATATCATTACGCGCACAGATAAAGGCAGGCGTCCGATCTCCCCATTGCAGGCGTCCCTGCAAGAGCAGGGCATCATGGATACGCTTTGTTTCACGCAAGACTGGCTGCTGCTGCATAGCATCAAGACGGCGCAACATAGTAATCAGGTCCCGCGCATAGCTTGTATCAATATAGCCAATCAGTGGCACCTGAAGCTCTTCCGAGGTACGTAACAGACGCACCGCCGAATCAATGTAAAGTTGACGATAGCGTGGCGGCATCGTCAGCGCAAAGGAGACCACCAGCGAGCCATCAAAGAAAAAGAGGGGGCCATGCGCAGGTTCATCAGGCAGACGCTTTGCGGCCTGCTGCTCCATCAAGGTGCACAATATCTCAACTTCCAGTAAATAGCGCTTTAACGTCACCTGCATATCGGAGTAGGGGTAGCTGTCCGGTTCCTCGGTACTGCCCTGAAGCTCGTCCATCAGCTCATCAGGGGCCAGTACCTCCATCCGCACATCTTTGATATAGGGGTGATTGAACCGATGCGGGTTGATAAAAAAGCCCACCTGCACCAGCGCGACCGGAACCGAGGCATCACGCCAGGGCAGAATATGACTGCCGTCAACCGCCACCGTCGTCACACCCTCGATGCACTCGGCCCACTGCCGGGCCTGCTCATGCGTGCTAAAAACGGTGCCGAAGGGGAAGCAGGGAGCTCGGTATTCCTGCATCTCAGCGGTGACCAGCCAGCGATCAAATTCAATCGTTGAGCGTGCGCCTGCCGGTGGCATCCCGGGCTGTTCAGGAGGAAGCGCCTGCTCCAGTTCCGCGCTGGAGGGAAAGCGTCTATAGAGCGTTTCCAACGCCTGTCGATATGCCTGTAGCTGCTCGCCAAAGGTGCCATCATAGAGTTTAAACTGTCCACGCTTCGCCTGAAGCGCAGCTTGAAGCTTCCCTTTATGTAACATACCGTTTCTCCCCTGCTTAGTGCATCAACATCACATCGTCTTCCGATGAGAGGGCCTCAAAGGCTCGCGGGTAATCTCTGACCGCATCCTCATCCAGAAGCTGCGTTTCTCCATGCACCTTGCGCACCCGAATCAGACTATCAAGCCCTTGCTCAAACGTATCATCATGGCTAATCACAATCAATTGCTCAAAGCCGCGAACACGCCTGATCTGTTCGGCCAGATTCATTCTACGCATCTCATCCATGTTTTGCGTGGGCTCATCAAAGAAGGCGATATTGAGCGTTGACAGTTTTTTCAGGAGCGCCAGACGTACCGCCAGGGCCGCGCTCATCTGCTCGCCGCCGCTCAACTGGGCGAACGTTCGGGCCACGCCCTGCCGTCGCAACACAATTTCATACTCGTTCTGCCAGGACAGCTGTGCGCTATGATCTCCCATAATCTCGCCGAAAATACGATTTGCCTCGGCAGAGATATCATTGAGCATCGCTTTCAAGACATGGGGCGCCGCCTCTTTGATCAGCTTCCGAAAATACTCGGTCAGGCCATACAGCTCATCGAGTTCATTGTACTCTTTTCGCGCGGCTTCCAGTTCCTCCTGCTTCACCTCTCCTTCCGCAATGCGCTGTTGCAGGCCGCTCATTGCTTCCTGTAGATGCCTGATCTCCCCGGCCAGGCTGCTAAGATCTCGATCAAGCTGGAGCTTCTTCAGCCGGACCTGTTCAAGAGCCATACGATCAAAACCAGCAAGGGCCTGCAGTGAGGCCTGTTGAGCCTCTTCAAAGGCATGCTTTGCCGCCTCTACTTCGGCCTGCTGCCGCTGATACTCCTGTTCACGAAGCGCATATTTTTGGGCCGTCTCTATATATTTTAGATAATTCTGATATCCTGGCAGGCAATGCTGTAGCTCCTGTTCCTGTGCAAGGACACGCTCGTCCAGCGATTGATAGGCAGCCAGCTCTTGCTGTAAGGAATGCATCTGTTGCTGAAGCTGCTGGATCTCGGCCTGTACCTCGGCAAACTGACGCTTCAACGTTTCTTCTTTCGCGATGATCTCCCGCTGTCCCCGGCTATGTGCGCGGGGATCATCCAGACGCAACAGCTCTTCCTCGATCTTCGAGAGCAGGCTCCTGCTCTCGCGCAGGCTGTCGAATTTGCGGCGCAAGTCCTGCAATTCCCGCTCCAACTGATCAATAAGTTCCTGACAGCCCTTTTTTTGTTCGTAGAGGGTGGGTAGAACGCTGATTTGCTCGCTGGCAAGGCGGCTCTGCTGATAGAGGCGCTCTGTCTCCTGTTTCTGCTGGTCCAGCCCTTTTAACATGGCTGCATCAGCCGAAAGCGCAGCAATCTCGTTCTCATGGTGCGCAATTTCACGCTCAAGCTCCTGGGAGAGATCTGCCCATTCATCGCGTCGCTGGATATACTGATCCAGCTTTGTCAGCGCCTCCGCATATTTCCGAACTCGCTCGATACGCTGGACAACCGCTGCATACTCCTGACGCACCTTCGCCAGTTGCGCCTTCTCGCTCTGCAAGAGATCCTCAAAGTATGATTCCAGGCTGGCGATGCCACGCTGCTTGATATTGAGGCAGCTTTCATGTAACAGGGGGCATTGCCCACCGGCAGACTGGGCACGAGAGCGCGCGTAGCCCTCAATATTGCCTTCCAGCCGATTGCAACGGGCTGCGAGCTGTTCCTTGCGTGCTTCCAGTCCTGGCATCTCCTCGGCCTCTGCCCGATGTGCCTCAATTGCCTCAATATGCTGCTCTACCTTATGCAGGCGCTCAGCAACCTGAAGCTGCCGCTGCTTCCTTTCCTGGACAAGCTGCTGCTTATCACGGATCTTTTGAAAGATATTCTTGCGCTCGTTCTCCTGAACCAGCAGGCGTTTACGGGCGTGCTCATACTCGTTCAGCTTCTCAGCAACAGCTTTGAGAGGCTCAATACGGGCAATCTTCTGTTCCAGTTCGCGCAGCTTCTTTTTCTGGTTCTCCTGCTGTTCGCGCTTGTTGGTTCCTTCCCGCATCACAGTTTCAAAGCTCGTGATCTGCTGCTTGAGCTTTTCCCGTTGCTGTTCAAGCTCAATCTGTCGCTCAACCAGCGGAGCAAGCTCGATCACTCTGGCTTTTGCCTGCTCGACTACGACAAGCTGCTGCTTCAGAAAATTCAGCCGTTCCTGTGCAGAGGCATCGGAGCGCTGAATTTCAGCTAATTGTTGTTGAAGCTGGCTCTGGCGACGCTGTTCCTGACGCAAGATATTGAGCGCTTTTTCCACTTCAAGGTAGCGCTGATATGACTCCTGATTCTCGTTGACGATCTGTCGGGCCATGCGTGCCTGCTGTAGTTGCTGCTCATAGCTCTTCAGAAGTTCCTGCGCATGGCTATATTCGCGCTCGGTTTCTCTGCACTTCTGCTCAAGCGTCTGGACGAGTTCATGCTGCGCGGTCAGTTTCTCCTCTTCACGTGAGAGCAACACCAACTGTTGGGTCAAGAGCGCACTTTGTCGAGACCACTCCTGTTCACGCTTCCGCTTCTCCTCAAGCTCGTTGCGCCATGCCTCCAGATCCTGAGTCTCGGCCTCAAGGCGAACAATCCGTTTTTCTTGCTCCTCTCGCTGCTCCTTATATTGTCTTTGGGTCTCTAACAGATATTCAGCCGCCGTCTTGTAGTCTTCGATCTGTAGCAGGGAGTCAAAGGTTTGCTTGCGTTTACTGGCGGTTTCAAGAAAAATCGAGGTAAATGTTCCCTGAGGAACGCCCAGAGCGTCACGGAAAAGAGAAGCGAGGGGCCGGCTTCGATCAATACCAAAGAGTTCATGCAGCTTATCCATCACATCGGCGCTTTGCTCAAGACGAATATTGGCGCCCTCATCGTATACAAACCAGCGCGATCCAGACCCACAGCGCCGTTCAACAACATAGGGGCGCTCATCTCCGCCGATCAGGTGCACGGTGACACGTCCCCACTTCTCACCTTCACGAACAAAGCGCGACTGACTGTAGGGAAGATAGTCAAACAGAGCGAAACCAATCGCTTCAACCAGTGTTGTTTTTCCGGCTCCATTCTCGCCGCTGATAGCGGTGGTGCCCCGACGCAGATCAACAGTGAAGTGATGATAACTTTTAATATTTTCTAACTCGATACGGGTTATTAACATAACAACGCCTTCCCGGTAAACGCGAAAGTCTCTTCAGAGGCGACTTCTCTCACCCTTATTCCAAAGGGGAAAAGCAAAAGTGGAAAGATACTGGTTGATTATAACACGTGAGTGCCTGATTGAGACCGCAAAGCTCAGAGAAAGGGAATGGAGCCGCTTTTCATGCTTCTCTCCAGAAACCGGGACTTTTTGGACAAGGTGCCGTGTCGCATCCAGAGCCCGCGAAAATGAAGCGAGTATGCTCAGCCATTCGTATCATTCATATATTGTACAGATAGATCTTTTTTGATACAGTGTCCCGGTCTATGCTCTCATCCGTTTTGAGATGCTGACTTAGCTAGCAGGAGATCGAGTAGAAGTGTATGCGCACAACAGCCTGCTTTTCTCTCTATCCTGATAGTATTAGTTGATTTCTACATCATTTCTATGATCACGGAATGAAGATACCATCTCAAATTATACAAGGATGACTCATAGTAAGACAGGCAGTGAGCGGACCCATTGCCCGAAGAGTAGGAACAGGGACAAAATCGTCTTCAGGCAGCAAGAAGCCTGCCACAAGCTATGAAAATGGCTTGACTAATTGTGCAAGAGGGGGTATCTATATATATATGGCTTTTTATTCAACCGATCCCATCAGGAACAATCAAATCGTCTTCAGGGAGGAATAGCAGCGAGCAAGAAGCTTTTTGTCAACCTGTGCAACGCCGCAGAAACAGAAGGGATCAGCGAACGGTTCGCAAAGAGAAACGCTCTCTAGCGCCAGGAAGCCATATAGACACACAACATAGCCGCCCTTTGTTTCCTGTCCACCACCCATCTGAAGCGGGACAAAAGGAACACACGCTCTATTTTATTCCAAAGCATCTCATTACGACAGCAAACGGGGCAAAGAGAGGCAGGATCACGCTCTCTTACAGTAGCAAAGCCGCTTCTTCTCAGAAGAAAGAGCACAGAGGGACGATTGATTTCAGAAGCGAGGAAGAGAACACAGCGTTCCGACGTCGTGAAGGAATCACCCGCTATGCCAAATAGCAAGTAAGCCGAAGGAGGATCTGAGATGTTTCGTGAGCAACGAGAAGCTCTCGACGAAATCGTTACAAAAATGCGTTCTGGACGCATGAAACGCCGTACTTTTATGGAGCGCGCACTTGCTGTCGGTCTGACAGCCAGCGCAGCGATGTCGCTGTTAGAGGCCTGTGGTGGGGACACCCCGAGCGGCAGTAATGGCACAGTCAATCTCGTCTGGCAGAGTGAGAGCGACAAGACCGACACCTACAAGAACATTGTCGAGGAATTCAACAAGACGGTTGGTAAAGAGAAAAATATCCATGTGACCTGGCAAAACGGGCCGAACAGCACCGACGAAATGATGACCAAGTACAACAACATGTTCCGCGCCCGCAATGCAGAGATCGACATTATTTCGGTGGATATTGTCTACCCCGCTATGTTTGCTGAGCAGGAATGGACCGTTGAAATCACCGACAGCATGTGGCCATCCAGCGAGCGACAGAAATATCTCTCGGCACCCATTGCAGGATGTACCTACAACGGGAAACTCTGGGCCGCTCCCTTCCGTACAGACCTGGGCCTGCTCTACTACCGCACTGACCTGATGAAGAACGCGCCGCAGACCTTCGATGAGCTCGTCTCTATATCAAAGGATGTAGCTCCATCAAAGGTACAGAGCGGCTATGTCTGGCAGGGCTCACAGTATGAGGGTCTGGTGTGTAATTTCTGTGAAGTGCTTCACGGCTACGGCGGGGCCATTCTTGATCCCAATGATGCCAAGAAAGTCACAGTCAACACCCCGGAGGCCGTTGATGCTCTGACCATGATGGCAAGCTGGGTCGGCTCCGTTTCTCCGGCTGCCGTTACCACATACACCGAGGACCAGTCCCATGCAACATGGGCCGCGGGCAACGCTGCCTTTATGCGCAACTGGCCCTATGCCTGGGTAATCGACAATGATCCCAAGCAGTCAAAGGTCGCGCAAAAGTTCGCTATCGCCTCCTTGCCACACGGGAGCAAAGAGAGCGCCGGTCATTCCGCCATTGGTGGTTGGAACCTGGCCATTAACGCGTTCTCCAAGCATCAGGACGAGGCATGGGAGTTCATCAAGTACATGCTTTCGGCCGAGGCTCAGAAGAAGGCTGTGCTAAGCGCAAGCTGGGCAATGGTTCTGCAAAGCATCTACGACGATAGTGATGTGCAATCCAAGATCGCATTCTACAAGGACTTGAAGCCCATTCTCCAGAATGCGAAGCCGCGCCCGGTCTCTCCAAAGTACACGACGGTGTCAGAATCCATTCAGCGCCATGTCTATTCTGCACTGAAGAAGAGCGCCAAGCCCGATCAGGCCATCAAGAGCCTGGCCGACGATCTGCAAAGAATCGTACAATCATAAGCCATCTAGCTACACTCAGGGGTAACGTTCTGTTACCCCTGACTCTCTCGCAACAGCTCCGTCCATTGCACAGGGGCATTTCTGCCCTCCAGCACGCACAATTCTCACCAGATCAGGCCCTTATACCTTCAAACAGCGCTTAACAGAAGGAGAAAACTCATGGCTGTGAAAGAAGCAAAAGTCGAAAAAAGTGCTTCTCCTGGCCTCATGGATCGTATCAGGATGAACGGCGGATTTCTGCCTTATATCCTTATTCTGCCGACACTTCTCTTGATTCTGGTCATTGCGGTCTATCCCATGCTGGACTCAATTCGGCTCAGCATGCTGCATAATCCGTTTGCCGCGCGCCCGAAATTCGTTGGTCTACAGAACTATATCACGGTCTTTCAGGACCCGGTTTTCCGCCAGGCGATGGGAACAACGATGATCTATACCGTGCTCAGCGTTGCACTGGAATCGATCTTCGGTTTGCTGATCGCGTTACTCATCAATAAGTCCTTTCCCGGACGTGGCCTGGTACGCGCGGCAATCCTGGTTCCCTGGGCATTCCCGACCATTGTTTCGGCACAGATGTGGTTCCTGATGTATGGCGATCAGACAGGTATCCTGACCTACATCCTGCGCTCCCTTCATTTACTTGCCGAGGGCGACACGCTGCTGAATAGCGTGCCGGGTGTCATTACCGCATCTGTCATCACCGATGTCTGGAAAACCACACCGTTTATGGCCCTCTTGCTCCTGGCCGGTCTTCAGGTCATTCCTGCTGATCTCTACGAGGCCGCAAGCGTTGACGGCGCAACCCGCTGGCAGCAGTTCACGCGCATCACGTTACCGATGCTGAAGAACCCTTTCCTGATTGCGTTGCTCTTCCGTCTACTCGACGCCATCCGCGTCTTTGACCTGTTCTATGTCTTTGGTAAGCAGATGGTCCCTTCTCTTGCCTCGTTTGCCAACATCCGTATGTTTGGCAGCAATACCGAATTCTCGCAGGGAGTTGCAACCTCTATTCTCATCTTCATCATCGGTATTATCATCAGCATCATCTTCGGCAGTATGTTACGAAGTATGCTCAAAGAGCAGGGCTAAACCATCAGGCAACCTTGAAGGAGATATATAGTTTATGGCACAAGACGTCGTAAAGAAACGGGCCTCCAGGGCAGCAAAAGACCAGGAGAACGGGAAGCAATGGTCCTGGGCAGCTTTTGGGCGCTACATTGCCGTTATCGTGGTTGTTTTTATAGCCCTGGCTCCGCTCTACTGGACCTTCATCACCTCGGTGAAGGATGGCACCGAAATTAATGCCTATCCGCCAACGCTATTCCCGCATCACTGGAATTTCAACAACTATATAGACGCATTCACCAAGTCAGATTTCTTTCTGCCGACCCTGCGCAATAGCGTTATTATTGCCGTCGTTACTACGGTCGTTTCGCTCCTCTTCGGCATTCTTTGCGCCTATGCGCTCGGTCGTACCAAGTTCTACGGAAAAGGGGCGATGCTGGCGATCGTCCTGTCCGTCAACATGTTCCCGTTTATCGCCATCGTTGGCCCGCTCTACATTCTTTTCACGAACGGGCTCTACATCTACAATACCTATGCCGCACTGATCGTTCCGAACATTGTGGCTACCTTACCGCTGACGATCTGGTTCCTCACGTCTTTCTTCCGGGATCTTCCGTCAGATCTGGAAGAAGCAGCGCGTATCGATGGCGCTTCTCGCCTCCAGGCGCTCTGGCACGTGATTGTACCGCTGACCGCGCCCGGCGTCTTCGCGGCAGCGATCCTCTCATTCATCGCCGTCTGGAACGATTTCCTGTTCGGCTTGACGCTGACCAGTTCGACCGCGGCTCAGCCGGTCACCGTTGGTATTACCTTCTTTAACTCGGAACACCAGACCTCTTACGGTATGCTTGCGGCAGCGGCTATTGTCGTCACGATCCCGCTGGTTATTCTGGTCCTGTTCTTGCAGCGCCGTATTGTTTCCGGCCTGACCGCAGGTGCAGTAAAAGGATAATCCCTCCGTTGTTCCTTTCGGTGTCTCTGCTGAAAGGAACAACCCTTTTTTCTTCCTCTTCCCACTCTTCTGCTGCAAACGGAATTTTTGCCGTCTTCTCTCATTGACAAATCGCAAATGTAATGCTACTATGTCAAGTATCAGAAGGGACATGAAGAAAGCTGCCGGGTCCACAAGGCGCTACAGGCTGATGCTTTAAGAGCAGAGATAGAGGCTTTATCTTCTTTCTGATGGAGACAGTAGTTTAACGGTGAGAACTTCAGATTGTGGCTCTGAAGATAGCGGTTCGATTCCGCTCTGTCTCCTTTCTGGCAGGCAAGGCAGCAAAGAAGGGGGG
>Ga0164243_10005293_pt1 | contig 19763 bp, 14 predicted proteins | sample OricompcompostOP_FD_108781 | JGI IMG/M metagenome (GOLD analysis project Ga0164243, IMG submission 108781) | Organic Plus compost microbial communities from Emeryville, California, USA - Original compost - Organic plus compost (OP) | ecosystem: Engineered > Solid waste > Mixed feedstock >... | reverse complement strand
TTGTTAAACATTTTTTGTTTTGCACCTGCCTTTCGGTGGTGTTTGCTGCTGTAAAGATAATTTATTTTCATTATTACCCTATTATTTCTATAGGATAAATATTTTTAAATAGTAAAAAAATACCATTGATAATTAATAATCAATTACTTGGATTGTAAAAAATTACAAGCTGGTAAAAGTAATACCGGTAACTTTCCAATCCTTCCCTACTTTCTCTACCCTGAAACAACAATAGGCGTTAAATGGCGCGCTACAGCCTCCGGATGAGGTCATCTCCGTACCGTATTCAACCGTAATTTGTTGATCCTTCTTTAATTGTACATAGGGCGTTTCTCCATCGCCGGTTGGCCAGTTACCGGGCATACGCGATACTTCTATGGCCGAATAGCAGCCCTCATGGGTAATTTCCTGCATGAATGGAAAGCTCCCGGCATGACTAAATAAGGTGCAACAGACCGTAGCACAGGCAACAATAACCGGGACAGAAATCTTTTTAATATTCATGTAGATAAATATTTTATGCTTTCTTACCGAACCCCAATGATGATCAATATAAAGAACTTGACTTGAAGGATAGCCGCAGTACAAAACAATTGGGCCGCGCAAATGCGCGGCCCATTACTTTCAATAGATAATTAGTGTTATACAAAATTGGGGTATCATTTATTATATTTCAATGAAACGTGCGCTAACCTGGTAACCCCGTTGGCGCCTAAAGTTCCACCGTTAGGATTGGTTGTTGATCCGCAAATTTTATTTAAAACCCGCAAGCGGATAACTAACTTTTCCAAGCCACTTGCTGCCACCGGCAAATTAAAGTTTAAAACCTTATGTCCGGGCACCTGGGTAAGCAAGGTATTAGACCAGTTCGTAACATCCTGTAAGGTATAGGTACCGATACTATTCCAGTTACCGCTGCCATCAGACCATTCCGCGATAAAATTCCTCGGGCCGCCGATGTCCGAATTGCCTTCGATTTGTAATGAGATAGGGGTACTAATTCCGGAAGAGGAGACTTCGATCATCCACGCTTCGCCACTGTTGTTGGCAGTTGACCACCAATTTTTACTTCCCCAAGCGCCATTGGCAATGGAACCTTTCACGGTGGTAGCTTCTGGTATTAAGCCGTTATAATCTGTTGTGCCGTAAATACCTGTACCCGTAAAGTCCATATCAATATTGCCGGTTTTGTACAACTTTCCCTGGCCGATATCCGGTGTTAACGGGTTCTCGCTTGCAGTGGGCGCCGCGGCAAACTCTTTCTTGAAACGGCTCCATTCCACCAGTACATTGGAAAATCCTTGGCTTCTATCTTCTTTCAAATCGATCCCTTCCCTGGAAAGATGCCTGATAGCATATCGGCCTATATCTCCACCGTAACGATCCATCGTTTCATGAACTAATATCCCTGCAATACTTCCCGAGCCTTGCGGCACTTGATTACCATCGCGGCGGTAAGGAACACCGAGGTTTGTTAACATGTAAAGCCCGCTTCCTTGAATATCGCGGACATGCGTAGGATAACAATCCGTACGGGCGGCATACCCTTCGTTGATATTGGTAAATGAGCCGGAAGGAACGGATATCTCAACATCTTTCAATTTTATGTAAGTGTACAGGTCGTTGTCCGTTAAGTCGCCAATGTACTTTTCCCTCGGTTCGAGGTTGACCATACGGGCTTCCTTCTGCATGATATGTTTCACTTCAATACCGCTAACGATCACATAATTCGGATCATTGAAACGTTCCAGGTCGGCATCTTTCAACCAGATACGTACCTTGTCATTGAAGTTGAAAATATTCTGCCCGGGCGTTGCTGTTTGAATATAAATTCCTTCCGTGCCATCCAGGTTCTGAACATATACGGCTTTTTCATTGCCCGTTTTATCGAGCGTATGCTTGTTGCTAGTGTTGTTCCAGTTCTTGGCAATATTAGGATGACCTTTATCGCTGATCACGATCCCTTCAATAAAGATATTTTCCTCTATTTTCCCTGTTGCCAGCATTTGTTTTACATATTGAAAATCCTTTACCACAGCACCTTCGTAGCTCATGCCGAGGTTTTGGGAGATCTTCAATGAATCTTTCGTGATAGCGCCAAGTGCATCCAGGTAACCCAGGTATAACATGACACTGCGGGGCGTAGTCAATTTATTACTATCAACTTTAAAGTACAGGTAACCGTCTTGTAATTGCAGTCCTGAAACCCATGTACCACCGGTAGAATCATACCGGTAAGTGATATCCATCAATTCCAGCGGAACATTGGTGTTGATCGGCGTTTTTAAAATCCCGCCGTTGGAGATGCTTTGTGCCGTTTCATCGGTGATCTTGATAGTCGGCGTCAGACCTTTCTGTTGTATATCAATTGAATCTGTTTTACCATTTCCCTTCACGAGCACTTTAACCGATCTCGGGAGATTGCCGTTGTTATCTTGCAATGAAATCAATGCTTCGCCCTTGCCATTGCCGGAACTTTCCATCAGGTGCAACCACTCAACAGGCTCGGTCACTTCCAGGTTCCAGTTACCTTCAGAATATATGATGATTCGCGTTGTATCTGCATTGGCAGGCATCCTCACGATCCTCGAATCGATGGCCAGGTCAGTCACGAACTTTACATCTTCTTCCTTACGGCAGGCATACAGGCAAAGTATTGAAAAGCTTGCCACTAGGAAAAACCAACTCAATTTTCGAAATATAAAATGCGGCATGATGATTAATTTTTGAGTTCCAGGATAATAGGCCGGTGATCAGAAAATTTGGCAGTGAAATCGTCGTAGATGAAGTGGCAACTTTTCATCTTCTTACTCAAAGCTTTATCGGAGTATATATAATCAATCCTAGCATTGCTGCGGATCGTATCTTTACCATTTTGTTGCTTTTGATCTGCATCATAAATAAAGGCCAGGTCTTTAAAGCCGGCGTTCAGCATTTGCTGTTGCACGAGGTAATCTATCTTTTCGCCATCCACCAAGTTGTGTATTTTCGGATTCCGTTTCACAGCATCTTTCTGCCTTTGAATGATATTCGATTTTGCATGACGATCTTTCTCCAAGGGGGTTTGAGAGTTAAAATCTCCCATCACCAACCAGTTATGTGCATTTGGCTGGATGGATATATACTTTAATATAGCTGCGATCTCCTGCCTTCTTTTTTGATATAAATGCGGGTTGAGATGCAGTACACAGATATTCAAGTTTTCAATCTTTGCCAGGATAAATCCATGGGTCATATTTTCATTTACCTTTTGAATCCCGGCAATCGGGTACTTAGAGGTAAGTCCTACAGGGTAACCGCTTTCCTTTACTATAACTGCATACGGATGACCATAACTGGCCGCCAGGGCTTCCAGGCTTTTCTGCGTAAAGCCATTGCATTCCTGCAAAGCCAAGATATCGGGATCTTTATCCTTCACCCATTCCACGAACTGTTGTTTCCCCTTCGTGGTATCTTTCACCATACCTTCCAGGATATTATAGCTTAATACTTTCATCGTGTTTTGTGCCGCGAGTGGCAAGCAACAAAACAATAGTAAACTGTATATAATGATCGATCTCATTTTATTCATGTTGATTATTGATAGTTTGGATTTGTTAATGCACCTTCTGACCTCAGCACTTCCCTATCCGGTATAGGGTAATATTCATGGAATGGTCTTAAGTTATTGTGGATCACTTCGTATTCTGCACCGGAAGTTTCGCTGACGGCTTCAAAGAAAGTGCCCCAGCGTACCAGGTCCCATTTCCTGCCGTATTCGCCCATTAGCTCCCGGCCCCGTTCTTTCTTTAATTCTTCGAAAAATTCATTTTTACCAGGATAGGCATCTAATGCAAATTCAGGATTGGCACGGGTTTTCACATCGTTCAAACACTGCATGGCCAATTCAGTTTCACCGGTTTCATTGGCCGCTTCCGCTAACATCAGCAAAGCATCTGCATAACGGAATACTTTCTGGTTGTTTCCATCCGCGATATTATTCATACCCGGGCACCAGAACTTCGGCCCCATCCAGGCTTTCCCTGTTCCATTGTTCGCCATGGGCCTGCTGAAATATTGCCCGTCGTAGCTATATGCCAAGATCATTTCCTTCCGGGGATCAGTTAAATCATATAGCGACATAAAATATTCTGTCGGCGTAATGCAGGTAAACGGGTTAGCTTCGGCCCCCAGTTCCGGGATGTTCACACCATCGTAGGTGCTAGTACCCGATTTTTTAGATGGCGTAAAAAATGCTGCTACCGTCGTGGTTTTCTTTAAGCCGGTTGCCGACCAGGTATATTGAATTTCGAAGATTGATTCCGGCGTGTTTTTATTCCTGAAATACACATCTTCCAAGGGGTATTGAAGCAGTTGACCATATATCTTCTGAATTTCCTTCATGGCGGAAACACAGGTTTCATAATCCTTGTTCCATAGCGCCATTTTCCCGATCAACATATATGCCATCGGGGCAGAGATCCGGTTATCCGCTACTTCCGAAGTTCTTTGTTGCGGTAAATAGCTAACGTATTGCAACAACTCGTCGACCAGGTAAGTCCTCGTTTCATTAGCCGGCATTCTTCCCAATTTCATGACTTCCGTCAGGGCATCCAAGCTATTGATATCATTAGTATAAAATGGTACATCTTGGAACATGCTTGTGAGGATATAATAATACAAGGCCCTTAATGTAATTGCTTCCGCCTTTAATGGCGGCTTCCGCTCATCATCGATGGGTGCACTTTCTATACCTTGTATAGCAGCATTACAATACATAATTCCTTTATAGCAATTTGTCCATATATTATCTCCGACCCCTGGATTAGCCGGGGAAATTTCGAACTTGGCATCGAGCTGGGCCGAGTTAAGGAATGCCAGATCTGTTGTTGCCTCCAAGGATATCATGAAATCCGCCATGTATATACTGGTCAAAGGAATATAGCAACCGTTCAGCGCGGCGAGACATTGCGCTTCCGATTGATAAAATCCACCCGGGCTCACGAAACTCTTAGGATCTTCTTCCAACAACTTTTTACAACTGCTGCAAGTGAAGGCAATGGCTAGTATTATTCCGAGTAATGAGTATGTCAACTTTTTCATGGTTCGTTAAAATTTTAATTCTGCTGAGAAAGTAATCGTCCTACTGGCCGGGTAAGCACCATTGTCCATACGGCGGATTGTGCTTCCATCGCTCTTTGTAGATACTTCGGGATCATAGCCATTGTAGTCTTTCCATAGGTACAAATTATTGCCGCTTAATGTCAATGCTAAAGTCTTGAGTTTCTGATGTGTCAGTTTCGCTAAGTCAATAGGATAACTAACAGTAATGTTTTTCAGCCTTAAGTAAGTAGCATCGTGTACAAATCGATCATTCGGAATATCATCTTTGGAATCTGCTCTCGGGTAATCGGAGTTAGGATTCCGGACAGGATGCCAAGCATTCACCATATACCTGAACTGGTTGGTTAAATAAGTACCATTACCCATGAATAATTCTACCGGGTTGTAAATCTTTCCCCCGATATTATAATTGAAGTAAAAGGATAATGAGAACTTCTTATAGCTGAAACGGTTTTGTATACCTCCGTATACATCCGGATCCGCATTGCCCAGGTAAACCAAATCATTGTTGTCCAGTATGCCATCATGATTTTGATCGATATATCTTTGTCTACCGGGCGAATAATAACTTACTGCCGCGGAGGCATATTTCTTATCTTTCTCATTCTGCTCAATTTCTTCCTTGCTCTTCCAAACACCGGCATACTCCATGCCCCACAAGGCATTCAAAGGTTGACCTTTCACGTATCCATACATCATATATTGTGCACCGTAAGGATTATCATACACGGAAACCCTGTCTAACCCACCGATATCTTCTACCAACTGTTTGTTATGCGCTGCCGTGATCGTGGTTGACCAGTTAAAATTCTTTGTACGGATATTATCATGGGTTACGGTCAACTCTATACCCTTGTTAGAAGTTTTACCGATATTGGCCCAGCGGGAGGTAAATCCAACTTGCGACGGAAGTTGTACGGTTAGCAATAAATCGGATGTCATGCTTTTATAGGCATCTACCGTGATTTCAAGGCGACGTTTAAACAACGACAGATCAACACCTGCATTGTAAGTGGTTGTTTTTTCCCAGGTCAAGCCTTCATTGGCAACGCGACCGGGGTAGTAGGCAACCGGTTGCGATCCATCAAAAAGATAACCTCCGGTAGTAGAAGACAACCGCGCCAAGGATTGATACCTGGCAATCGCGTCATTGCCGGAAGTACCACCGCTCAAACGGAACGCGAGCTCATCAACGGAGCGGGCATTTTTCATAAACGGTTCGCGGTGCGCGTTCCAGCGGAAAGCCGCGGAAGGGAACAGCGCCCACTTATTATTGGCTGCAAAGTTGGAAGCGCCGTCCAAACGGGATGTGATTGTCAAGTAATATTTCCCCGCGTAATTATAATTTAACCTGGCGAGGTGCGATACCCTGCCCTGTTCTTCCAGGTAAGAGCTCAACGAAATATTATCTTTAGAAGGCAAAGCACCGAGGTCATTCGATTCAATATCATCCACGAAATACCCGTTACCGCTCGCTGCCATATTCTTATATACCTTTTTCTGCACGGTAAAACCGTACATCGCGTCAAACTGGTGAACGTTGTTCCATTTATTGCGGTAGGTAACCGTGTTTTCATTCAGGTAATTATTCACCGCGTAAGCCCTACGGTAGGCATAAGCACCGGATTGCGCATGGGCGCGGGTCGGCAAAGTGGAAGGTTGGAATTGTTCTTCATCACGGTTATAATCGGCATAAGAAAGCGTTGACTTAACAACTACGTTTTTAATGGGCTTGACTTCCAAGTACATCATCGAACTTAGACTACGTTCGAGATGTTTATTTTTCTTTAAGTTCACATTTGCTACAGGCGAATCAAAGAGCGTTCCGCTGTACCATTGTGTATTCCAATCATTGAAACTTCCATCTTCTTTATAAGCCGGCATGGTTGGCGCGAGGAATATGGTTGAGCGATACCAGAGCGTATTGGTCCCGATATCGGCCGTATTGATATTCCTGTTAATGCGGGAATAGTTCAAACGTAAGCCCGCTTTTACGAACTTGCTGATATTCCGATCCAAGTTGAGTCTCACCTGGTAGCGTTTCAATCCGCTATTCTGGATAATACCCTGGTTGTTGTTATAATTGGCTGAGAAATAATACTGCGTAGTTTTATCACCGCCGGAAGCGGAAAGCATCGTATTTTGATAAGGCGCCCGGCGCGTGATTTCCCGTGTCCAGTTCGTGCCTTCACCTAATGATAGCGGATCCGGATAAGGATAATCTTCCAAGGGTTTAGTTTGATTAGCCGTGCTGGCAAAATAATAGCGATCATTTTGCAGTTGCGCAAATTCGGTGGCATTCATCAGGTCTAAATACCTGGGTAGTTCGGAAAAGCCGGCATCATTCCTGAACGTGAAGTTTGTTTTGCCTAATTTATCAGAGCCGGATTTCGTCGTGATGATGATAACGCCGTTACTTCCCCTGGATCCGTAAATAGCGGTAGATGAAGCATCCTTTAATACATCGATAGAAGCGATGTCGGAAGGGTTGATTTCATTCAAACTGGTGATGGCATCCATCAAGCCATCAACGATAAACAAAGGTTCATTGCTGGCAGAAATGGAGCGCGTACCGCGGATCCTTATCGTTGTTGCCGCGCCGGGTTCCCCGTCCGTAGAAACGATATCCGCACCGGCAATGCGTCCTTGCAACATCTGGTCCACCCGTGTTACCGGTACATTTTCTATATCCTTGACCCTTACAGAAGTTACGGATCCGGTTAAGTCGCTCTTTTTCACAGTGCCGTACCCGATGACTACAACTTCATCTATATTTTTCTTAGAGGGCATTAGCGTAACGGAGATGGGCAACTTGGTGGTGGCCAAGGGTATTAATTTCCGTTCAAAGCCCAGGTAGGATATCGCTAATACATCTGTTTTCTTTGCTTGGATCGAAAATTCGCCTTGCTCATTGGTTTGAACACCAGTATTAGTACCAACGATAGAAACGGTAGCGCCCGGCAAAGGATTCCCTTCATTATCATAAACTTTTCCCTTAATGGGAGGATCTTGCCGGACGGGTTCCGAACTTTTAACGGCACCTGTTTTAGCAATAATTTTTTCTTTTATAGTGATGGTTTTGGCATTAATTTCAAAATCAACAGGCTGATCTTTCATGATCATCGTTAAAAATGTTTCTATGGGCATATTCGTTACGGAAACATCTACGGGCCTAGTTTTCTGAAGCACATCCGCATTATAAAAAAATACGTATCCCGTTTGTTTTTCCACTTTGGAAAAAATTTGCTTGAAGCTTAGGTTTTTTCCGGACATGCTAACCTGTTGCGACAGGGCATTTCCACGAACTTGTAAGCACAAGGTTACTAGTAAGCAAACGAAGACAGTCCACGAAAACCGGGATTGGATGTTGATCCGTGTTCGAAAATAGAGTAACAAGGAAGATGTTTTGTAAAACATGTTTTTAGGTTGAGAGTTGATCATATTATTCAATATTTTTAGGCATGCGAATCCCTATTCCCTTTCTTATGAAAAGAGTTGCCAGTCAATGTAATCATTCATTATTTACTTGGAAACGATCAGTTTTCTACCTTCTATTTTAAACCTGACCTTTGAAATTTCTAAAATCCTTAAAACCTGGTTGACCGTTAAATCGCGCCCCATCTTACCCCCGAAATGTAAGTCGGGAATCCCCGATTCGTACACAACGTCCAGGTCATACCAACGTTCCAACTCCTTCATAACAGTTTGTATATCTGCATTCTCGAAATTAAATATACCGTTCCGCCAAGCCATGACGAAAGCCGTATCGGCCGGCGTTACCTTTACTGCTGGCATCTGGCTATTCATAGCAGTAGTAGCTTGTTGCCCCGGATGTAGAATGGCCTTGGCTTCTTTACCATTTTCTGCAACTGTATTCACAGCAACTTTCCCTTGCAACAAAGTAGTTTTAATTACCGGTTCATCCGCGTAAGCATTAATATTAAAATGCGTCCCCAATACGTGAACCGTAGTATTCGCAACTTCTACAGAGAAAGGCGCCTTAACATCCTGTTGTATCTCGAAATATGCTTCCCCTTTCAATTTTACTACGCGCTCATCTTTTGCAAAACGGCTAGGATATTGAATTTCGGAAGCTGCATTCAACCAAACATCCGAGCCATCCGGAAGCACCAAGTGGTATAATTTTCCCTTGGCAGTAGTGAGTGTATTCTGGCTTACGGGCAGCTCCTCATTCTCAATACAGGATAGCGTCCCATTTTTTACGGATGCCGCGAGCATTCCATGCTGTTTTAACTGGGCATCGTCCAGCGTATCTAGCATTACCTGGCTACCATCGCCCATGGTTAAGAGCGCCCCCTTCGTAGCCGGCAAAATATCTTGCGTTGCAGTATTTCCCTTGGCCAATTTATTCGTCCCTGTTGGATTGATTAAAGAATTGACCGCCCAACCTGCAATGATCAGTACCGCCGCCGCTGCCGACCAACGCAGCAAGCTAACCAAGCGCCCCCTTTTCGATTTGGTATTCAAGATGACCGATAATATCTCTTCTGCCCTATGATCTTCTAATTCATGTTGACCCGTACTTACTTCCGAAATTTGCGCTACCAGGTCGGCTAATTCTTCGTTGTACTTAGAATCGGCCATCATTTCAAACAATATTGCACGTTCCGATTCGGTAATCGTACCCGCAACAAATTTTCGGAATAGTATTTCGAATGAAGTCATCAGTGAATTAATTCAGCTTGTTTTAGTACTAAATATTTGAGCTGTATACTTATAGAGACGATGGGAATGAATGGATGGGTCAGTTGTGGAACAATTTTTTTTCCAGGGAAATATTTTCAAAAATGATCCGGCAAAATAATAGGTTATTATAATATATTCTTCAAGACAATTACAGCAGCGGAAATCCCCATATGCGATAAGCAGTAGGTGCGGATAAAATGCATAGCTTCGGACAGGTGGCGCTTAACTGTTTCCGGGGACAGGTTCAATTCCTGTGCAGCTTGTTCCCTTTTAAGGCCGTGTTCCTTGATCAATAAATATACTTTCTTCTGTTGTGGAGGGAGTTTAGCAATTGCTTTATGGAGGATATTTCGATATTCTTTTTCCAACAAAAAAGTATTGGAATCATCGCAAATATGGAATAATAATTCGTCTTCATCAATAGTTGCCGTGGTATTTTTCCGGAGGGCCACCTGCTTTAATGCGCTGTAGATCCTGTTCCTGGCAACGGTAAATAACCAAGCTCTAAAATGCTGTATTTCAGACAATTGATCCCGTTTCAGCCATACCTTCAGGAATACATCCAACAAAATTTCTTCAGAGATAGGTGCAGACCGGGTAATTTCCAAAGCCATGGAATAGATTTTATTCCTGTAACGGTGGAATAATTCACTAAAGGCTTTTTCATCACCCTTGGCTACCAAGAGCAACAAATCCTGTTCATGATTTTCTTGCTGAACTTGCATTGATACCGATTTAGGTTGCAAATATAATATCGCAATTAAAATTCAATTTTAACTGGTACTTAGGAATTCACATGATTAAATACTTCTAAAACTCCTTACTACAAAAGGTTTCAATATAATCCATCCCTTGTTATTTCTACACTTCAGGCCGTAGAAATTCATAATTATATAACATAGCCCCCCGAACAGTTTTTACATAAAAAGCCCGCTTATAAATCCATTGCTGACAATATTTTCCAAATAACGTGTATGACTGGTATTGCTATTTCTTACCGATCAAAGCATTAAAATACAATAGAATTTCAATAATTTAAATAGCTCCCTTCTTTTTATTTACCAAATTGCATTTCGTCAATCCATTATTGCAGGTCGTCAATCCAGCACGCTCATATTCCCGGCACCCCTTTATGTTTACAGAAAAAAGCTATGGACAATAAATTATCGACCCGGGTCGCTTACCTCGATTGGCTGCGTTGTTTCGCTATCATCGGCGTTTTACTATTCCATGCTGCCAGGCCTTACCAAGAAAATGATCCCTGGCATATAAACTTCCATGAATATAGCCCGGTTTTAACGGAATGGTCATATTGGTTGAGCCGGTTCAGGATGCCTTTATTATTCTTCATATCGGGTGCCGTAGCTTGGCATATCGTAAAAAAATACAGCGCGAAACAATTTGTATTACTCCGTTTTCAAAGACTATTCATCCCGGTAGTTGCCGGCATATTCATAATCGTACCGCCGCAGATTTACATGGAAAGATTAGCCAATGGCTACCAGGGCAATTTCTGGGATTTTTATCCTAAGACCTTCGATTTCAAACCCTATCCACAGGGCAATACAAGCTGGCACCATCTATGGTTTATCGTTTACTTATTTGTATATGACTTGGTTTTAGCACCATTTTTTGCTTGGACCAGGACAAAAAAAGCGGCTGGCTTTATCCGTTCATTGGCATTCTTCGCGAAAGGCAAGAGAATATACTTGCTGTGTATTTTACCCGTAGCCTGGTATGCTTACATGGTACCGAGATATGATATGACAGGCGACCTAGTTCATGATTATTGTTTCGTATTGTACTGGTTCTTCTTCGTATTAATAGGATTCCTTTGCATGTTGCAACCTTTATTATTGAACAGTATGGCCCGGAACCGGCGCTTCCATTTATCGGCATCCTTATTATTGATGGGGTTTATATGTTACATCCGATGGAATGATTTGGAATTTGAACAGTTATTCCCGGGGGCACATGCTCCCTCCTGGACTTATCTATACATTGCGCGCATCCCCCTGGTAGCATGGTGTTGGATCTTCGCCTTGGTAGGGTATGCAAAAACCTATTTAAACAAACCGGCCAAAGCTTTTTCTTATATCAATCCTGCATTATACCCTTTTTATATCTTGCATCAAACAGTTATTGTTATAATAGCTTATTACCTGGTGCAAACGGAGGAAAGCATTGCTTTGCAATATATTTTCTTAACTGTAACTAGCGGCGTAATTTGTTTATTGATATACCATTTATTTATACAGCCATACAATGTAACCAGGGTTTTATTCGGGATGAAGCCAATGCCCCGCATTAAAAAATCTAAACAAAGTCCGGTTCCAAAGATCGTTGAAACGGCAATAGTATAGGATTTAATTATTATGCCATGCTAAACATTCAGCAGGCGCGCAGGTCATAGCAAAAAATAGATTTAACAGAACCCGGTAATAAGTTTAATTTTATTTACATGAACACTACATGGAAGAAAATATTTCCATTGATATACGGCGTATGGATTTACACTTGCTTAAGGTTGGTAAATGATGTCATCTCGGACACCAAGTTTTGGTTAAGACCCTGGCATGTAACGGTCATAGAACTAGTTTGTGTAATCATTACTAGCTACATCATTATTTATGTAATAGACCAGTTCGCTATTAAGCAACGCGCAAAGATCATCAAGAAAGAGTCCAAGCCCTTGCGTGAATTCGTACAGATCAGCCTGGTTATCCAGCTCATCATTACCTTTACAGCGATACCCTTGGCAGCTTTTACTGATAACGGTTTGCAGTGGTATGATGCCGTAAATATTTACCTCATCCCCTGGATGTTTAGCCTATTATATTATGCCATATCGCGGGGTAACTTCATGATACAATATAATTACGAACAGCAATTGAAACTAGAAAAAATCAGCAACCGGCAATTACAAGCTGAACTGAGATTTCTCCGGGCTCAGTACCACCCTCATTTCCTTTTCAATGCTTTGAATACCGTCTACTTTCAAATGGATGAAAATGTCGATAAAGCTAAATATACCATCGAGCAACTTTCACAATTGCTGCGATACCAGTTATACGATCAGCAAAACAAGGTACCTATTGAAAGGGAGCTTCAACATATCCTGTCTTATATAGAACTACAAAAACAGCGGATGAATGAGCACCTGGTCCTGGAAGTAGCATTTGATCAAGATTTAAAGCAGCAGGAGATTTACCCTTTGCTTTTATTGCCACTGGTAGAAAATGCCTTTAAATATGTTGGCGGAGAATACTGGATAAAAATTGCCGCACGGTTCCAGGATGGGAAATTGCTATTCGAAGTTTCCAATGCAGTACCGGGGTCAATTCCCATAAACCTGAAAGGTGGCATCGGGCTGGAAAATTTAAAAAGGAGCCTAAGTATACAATATCCGGGCGCCCATTCATTTAATATCATCGCTAAAGAAGATTATTTTACAGCTAGCCTAATAATTGATCTATGAGATTAAAATGCGTGATAACAGATGATGAACCTGTTGCGAGGAAAGGCCTGGCAGGGTATATTGAAAAAATTGACTACTTGGAATTAGTCGGTACATGCGGGGATGCTATCAGCCTGAACAATTTCTTAAGGGAGCAATCCGTAGATCTTATTTTCCTTGACATCGAGATGCCATACATGTCCGGCGTTTCTTTATTGAAAGGTTTGCAGAACCCTCCCATGGTAATCTTTACCACGGCTTTCGAACAATATGCCATCGATGGGTTTGAACTGGCAGCCGTAGATTATTTGCTGAAACCCGTTTCCTTTGAACGCTTTCTGAAAGCTGCCAACAGGGCTTACGAAGTATTTAAAAAAGATCATCATCCCAAGACTATCGAACAAGGCTTTATTTTTGTGAAGGCCGGGGATAAATGGGTAAAACTCAATTGGAGTGAAGTCATTTATCTTGAAGCCAAAGAAAATTATACTTCCGTAGTTACAGAAACCGGGAAATTTATGATCCTCTCTACATTGAAATCCTTCCTAGAAGCTGCACCGGAAGGCACTTTATTACAAACACATAAATCTTTCCTGGTCAATACATCTAAAATCACGGGGTTACAACTCCAAATCCTGGAATTAGGTACATTTGAAGTGCCGGTCTCCCGCAGCATGAAAGACCAGGTACAACAATTTATCATGCAACATCACATACTGAAAAAATAGTTTTATGAAAATATTGATTGGCCTTGCTCTAATTATTATAGTCATCATAGTTCTTTCTAAAAGAAGACGAAAGGAAAAAGCGAAGGCGAATGTGCCGGGTGGCTTACCGCAATTATTACAAGAACATGTTGCTTATTATCAAAAATTGAGTCAAGAAGATCAACAAACGTTCGTAGCGAAAGCAAAAGATTTTTTAGAACGCACCCATATTGAAGGTATCGGTATAGAAGTGGAAGATATTGACAAGACCTTGATAGCCGCGAGCGCCGTAATTCCCATTTTCGGCTTTAAAGAATGGAAATATTATAACCTTACGAATGTTATAATGTATCCGGATACATTCGATGAAACTTACCAGTACGAAGGTGATAGGCGTAATATCCTCGGCATGGTAGGCAGCGGGCATATGAATGGTCAAATGATCCTTTCAAGGAGAGCGTTACGCGATGGTTTTTCCGCTTCTGCCGACAAGCAGAATACGGCCATCCACGAATTTGTTCATTTGCTGGATAAATCTGACGGCGCCGTAGATGGCATCCCCCAGAATTTATTAGAACATAGTTATACTTTACCTTGGATTCAATTGGTCCATAAGGAGATCGCGAGGATAGAACATGGTAAATCCGATATCAACCCTTATGCAGCTATGAATACCGGGGAGTTTTTAGCGGTAGCCTCCGAATACTTTTTCGAGAAACCGTCGGAACTAGCCAAAAAACACCCGCAACTTTATGAAATATTGAGCAAGGTATTCAACCAGGACTTGGCAAAAGAGCCATAGTAAAATATTGTGATCCCCTACGGCTTAATTGACAACAGGGGATTGCCAGAACTCGTATTCCCCATTGCAGCGGGCGGCCAGCTTTCTTAACATGACCGTAACCGGGTTGATGAAATTTGCCGATACCGGGTCTTCCCGGCTGATGCATATGCGGAATGGCATGACCAGGTTCTTCTGATCAAAAAGTTTCACTTTCACATCGAAGCCCTGTTCCTTTACCAGTTCTTCGAATTTCTCCCTGTCTACTACTTCTTTAAACCGTAGGAAGTGCATTACATTTCTTGGTATATCCAGATGATCACCGGCGCTTCTCAATCGCGCGATGATTTCATTATTCTGCTTGAACTCCAATATAGTAGCGCTTGGATATAAGAAATTCAGATACCCGTTCCATCCAGGATCATTTTTAAACTTGATATGGAACTTGTAATAATGGAATTTTTCATGGAAAGCTTCTGCTATCTTATCTTGTAATTTGGCTGTATCGCTTACATAATAATAATCGTAACGCTGGTTATGGTAAGTTCTGCTACCGGCCAATTTAAACAACTTCACCTGTCTCTTGATCACGGTGGTGATCGTATCGCTCATGGCGTAGAGCTGATCGATTTCTTCCGGGGTCGGCAGATCCCTTCCGTCATTTGTTTTACAGTTCACCCCTACCATTAACATGTACGGCATGGATGATATGGGCGCTATTTTCTTTAAACTTTGATTATACATTACGGAACCCAGTCCTTTCGTATATTCCGCAACATAGGTATCCCAAATATCCTTGCCTTTCGAGCTATCAACCTTCTCCTGGGCAAATGTAGATATGCTACAAATCAATAATACAAATAAAAATATCCTTCTCAACATCAAGAAAATAATCTGGTCAAGGCTCAAAGATAAAGGACTGGAAGCGGGATCAAGATCGAGGATCTACATTTTAACGAACTTTTAGCTAGAAGTTTGGGGCTACGCGGGGATGTAATGCAATAGCCTCCGGTGATAATTCACCTGCCCGATATGATATGCGGCATGGCTACATAGATGCACCAAGAAATATCCTGTCAGTACTATTTCATCTCCATATTTTTCGGGAAAAGGTTGCTCTAAATCAGCTTCACTTAACTCGTCCATAACCCTTTTAACCAGGTCTGCCGTATAATCTATCGCTAAAATAATTTCTTTTCGGGGTACATCCTTGAGGCTAAATTCTTTATCCCTTTGCCTTTGATAACCCGACTTTCCCAGCACATGCCCGATATAATGATTCAGGTTACCGACTAAATGTAAGGCCAAGTTTCCTGCGCTGTTAGTAGTTCCCGGCAATACTTGCCAAATACTACTTTCATTGAAATAGGCGTTTAATTCAGCCTTTAACTTGTTTAAATCCCTAACTAAAATGGTTGTGAATACATCCGGTTTCATATAGGTAGTTTTAAGAGCCAATTGATTAGGCATCCGAAGAATCTTCATGATCGATGACCATTTGGGCATCTTTTCCCGCTTTTGCTGGCACGGCCATAGACAAATACTTCAACATCAGCAAGTAGAGCATATTATATTCGACGGGTTTTACCAGGTAATCATTAAAACCCTGTTCTAACGCCGCTGCTTGCTGATCCTTAAAGGCATCCGCAGAAATTGCGATAATGGGAATTTTACACATATTGGGCATCGCCCGCAACCGCAACATGGTCTCTAGACCGTTTAATTTCGGCATGTGTAAGTCCATCAGGATTAAATCGGGCTTCCTTTCCAGGGCCATCAATATGCCTTCTTCGCCATCTCCGGCCATTTCGATTAAAAGGCCCATACTCTCGCAATACCGCTTTATAAGCATTTGATTCACCTTGTTATCTTCCATCAGCAAAATCCTTTTTCCCCTCGGCATCCCTTCTTGCACCACTTCAACGGGCACGCTTGCAGTGAATAACTCCTCGATATCCACCGTGGTAACACAAGGCATCGAAATCTTAAACGTGGAACCTTCGCCCAGTTTGGAAGAAACGGCGATGGCGCCGCCCATTACCGTCATTAACTCTAATGAAATGGATAAACCCAACCCGGTGCCGCCGTATTCCCTCGAAACCGTTGCATCAGCCTGTTCGAAAGGGTCGAAGATAGCCTCCAGCTTATCTTCCGGTATACCGGGGCCCTCGTCTTCAATCTTGATAAACCATTCCAAGGTTGAGCTGAGATCAGCCGTGATGTAGACCGATTTACCGCGAGGGGTAAATTTCACGGCATTTCCAACAAGGTTATTTAATACCTGCGTGAGCAGCTTTTTATCAGCCGAAAGGTACCGTGGCAGCATCCTGCCGATTGAATATTCCAGCTTTACACCTTTAGATTCTGCCAAGCTCATGGCAACATTTAAAACCGATTCAATCCATTGGTGGCAATCGAACTTCTCTTCAACAACTTCAATTCTTTTACCGGATTCGATCTTGGCCATGTCAAGGACACCGTTTACTATCCCCAGCAAAGTTTTGCCACTGGTGCTGATATTTTCGATCAGGTTACGGGCGTATGGAGAAATATGTTCTTCAGCTTCGTGGTTTAGGATCAAATCGGTAATACCAATTATCGCGTTCAGCGGGTTCCTGATTTCATGGCTAATTTCATGCAGGAACTGTGTCTTAGCCCTATTGGAAGCTTCCGCCTGGTTCTTGGCAACCTGTAAATTCGATTTGGTGCGTTCTATCTCGAATACTTGCCGCATCAGGTTCGATTCCGTGTTGGAGAGCTTATCGTAGCTTATTTTCAGATCGGCAAAAGTGCTTTGTAATATGGCTCTTTCGATATTGATCTCTTCCGTTCTCGCTGCCACTTGGTCCTCCAGGTTGTTATTATATTCTTCCAACTGGTGGTAAGCATCTTTCAATTGAAGTTTTTGCAGCTCGATCTCGTCCCTACTCCTCGTTAACGCGGTATTCCTGATGCCCAGGGTATTTATAAGTGTATTAATATTAGATTGATAAAAGCTGATAATTACGCAATTTAATAATAGTATCACGGCCATAATCAGCCAACGGAAAATGTTAGCCACATCCGCGGGGAAGGGGTAAGGTTCAAAAACCAGGTAGTGATTGTTGATTTCAAGCAGCACCAAGGATAATATAGGTAGCAACATGCAAATAAACTTGGATAATGCCTCCTTCTTATTAAAAATCAATAATGGTACGCCGATCAAGAAAAAACAAAGCAAGTGTACTTCTGTTATTTCACCGAATAACTGGCCGTAATAGAGTACCAGGCAACAGATATTTACCGGCAAAAAGACCTTTGCCGCCGTATAATAATGTAGTCTATTCAATAAAAGCGGGGTAAAGAAACCGGCCACAAATATTAACGCGGAATACTGGATGATCCATACACCTGAAATTAACGAAAGCCCCAAGCCGTAGAAAAAGCATAGTATGGCAATAATGAAACTGAATGAATTCACGATCATTATATGCTGTACGTCCGACTCATGTACTTCGGGCGTAATGCCAATTCTTTTTACGCGGTAAAACTTTTCACTAATCATACTAACGGGGAAATTTCATCATCCATGACCAGTTATTAAAAACTTGCCGGGGCAAGCCTTGGGTTGTTCATAGCAAACAGTTGCAGTGCTATATTAATTTAAGGCAATTTTGCCGAATCTCAAACTAATTTCGGGCAACCTGTTTACAAGTGGTTGATTTTTACTTGTTAATAAATAAAGTTCAATATCTCAATTGTTAATTGTTTCACGAATTTACCTGAATATTTCCTGATTTACCAACGGGCTCCTAAAAAATAACCCGGCAGAAAACTGCCGGGCGCTGTTGCTTGTATTAATTCCGTTGTAACAACGGTTGACGGCTTAAAAGTAAAACTTAAACCCAATATTTTTGTTAAGCATTTGTTATTGAAAGAACTCCTGTCATATTGATAATGAAAGATTCAAGTAAATAAAAACAGGGGCGATTTTATTAGGATAAAAATTTATATACCACGATCTCCCGGCGGCTAACATTCCTTGATATAATTACTTTCTTACCCGGTTTTTTTATATATCAATCGCATGCTTGCCAATCGGTACAAATGATTTTTGCAAGCTTGCAGCCGGGCAATAATTGATATAAAAATTGAACAATTCAATATTCTAATCGTTGAACGAAGAAATATGATAAACATCATTAGGTAGGAAAATAGAATTGATACCTTTACAACATGTTTGCCCAATAAAACTAACGTGTATGTCAGTTGAAATCTTATCGAGGATCCAATTCGCTTTCACAGTAGCCTTCCACTACATCTATCCGCCGTTGAGTATAGGGCTGGGTGTTTGCCTCGTCATTATGGAGGGGATGTATCTTAAAACGGGAAATAAGATGTATGAACATATCACCCGCTTCTGGATCAAGATATTCGCCTTGATTTTCGGGATCGGCGTGGCAACCGGCATCGTGATGGAGTTTGAATTTGGAACTAACTGGGCAACCTACTCGGAATACGTGGGCGATATTTTCGGGAGCGCCCTCGCCGCTGAAGGCATCTTTGCTTTCGCCTTGGAGTCCGGTTTCTTGGGAATCCTTCTATTCGGCTGGAACCGGGTTAGCAAAGGGGTACACTTTTTCTCAACGATCATGGTGGCACTGGGCTCAATCTTCTCCGCACTTTGGATAGTAGTGGCCAATTCTTGGCAACAAACCCCTGCCGGTTACCGGATCGAGGGGGAAGGCATGAAAGCCAGGGCTGTTATTACCGACTTTTGGGAGATGTTCTTCAACCCTTCTTCCATGGATCGTTTTTCGCATGTTATAATAGGTTCGTTCCTCGCGGGGTCCTTCTTGGTCATGAGCATTGGCGCTTGGTATATTCTTAAAAACCGGCACCTCTCTTCCGCCAAGGCAATGTTCAAAATTGGTTTGGTGGTGGCGAGCATCTCGGGTTTATTGCAATTGTTTACCGGCCACCGGTCCGCGGAATATGTCAGCGAATATCAACCTGCCAAGCTAGCGGC
>Ga0164243_10005291_pt1 | contig 19766 bp, 7 predicted proteins | sample OricompcompostOP_FD_108781 | JGI IMG/M metagenome (GOLD analysis project Ga0164243, IMG submission 108781) | Organic Plus compost microbial communities from Emeryville, California, USA - Original compost - Organic plus compost (OP) | ecosystem: Engineered > Solid waste > Mixed feedstock >... | reverse complement strand
GACCGGCGGCGCGCGAGGGCGCCTGGAACCGGGGGCGGAGGTCACGTGGGACTTCGCAGATTTCCCCGGGCGCTTCCCGGTGACCGTCGTCGAGGCCGATCGCCCGCGCCGCCTCGTGATCCGATGGGAAGGCGCAGAGTCGCTCGAGCCCGACACCACGACGACGTTCGAGTTCGAGCCAGTCGACGACGGCGCCCGCACGCTCGTCACCATCACCGAGGCCTCCTGGAAGGCCACCCCCGCCGGCGCCAAGAGCGCGTTCGGCAACGCGTCGGGGTGGACGGGCATGCTCGCCGCCATGAAGGCCTGGCTCGAGCACGGCATCAATCTGCGCGACGGCTTCTACAAGTGATCGCGCTCAGCGGCCGGTGCTCTCCCGCGGGACCACGCGGTGCGGGGCCAGCACCTGTTGCGCGGGCGCATCCGGGTTCTCGATGCGCGCGGTCGCGAGAAGCTCAGTCCCGTGGCCGAGAAATGATCCGGCACTGGGTGCCAGCTACCCGTTGCCGCCCTCGTCGCCGGAGCCAACCAGATCGCGCAGCTGCGGCTGCGCCCCAGCGCACACTTCGACCATGAATCGCCGGATCACTTCCGCGCGCGCTTCGAGGAACTTGTCGAAGTCCGGCTTCACCGCCTCAAGCAACTCGTTGGCCGCCAACTGGCCGTACGGGCCGGCTTCGATAACGAGCGTGTACGGAACGAGGTGAGAGTCGAGTCTGTCGCGGATATCGCGAGGGTCAGGGGCGGCGTCAGCGCGGTTCTCGAGGTAGGTGATCGGGTCGAGGCGGCCGATCGTGCGGTTCGTCTTCCACGTAATGAGCACACAGTTGAGGGCAAGCATCGAGTCGATGCCTGCCTCCGTCAGTAGTTGGTTCGGGAAGATGTGGTGATACTCGCGTCGCACGACGTTGTCTGCAGAGAGGACGGTGTCGTCCGCGAAGTCCCGAGCACCGAAAAAGTTGGATGCGGCAAGGATTGCACGCGCCACCGAGTTCTTCTTGCGCGGCCACGGGGCATTCATCAGTTCCCGGAGACCCGGAAGGGGGTACAGATCCTCGTCGAAGACGGGAACATCGGCCTCGCCCCCCTGCCCGCGGAGCATCGCAGTGAGACCCCGATGATCGGCGTATGCGCGCGTCGCGGCGGTCGCCTCGTAGCGATTTGTGAAGAACGAGCGCCACGCATATCGCCGCATGAGGCGGTCAACCGCTGCCCGCCCGTCACCGTCCTCCGGCGCATCGGCGAGCAACGACGCGATTACCGGGAACGGCACCGCGGAAGGAAGCCGCTCACCGTCGAAGATGCGCATGGATTCCATGATCTGGATCGCACGCCGGAGCCCTCGCGTGAGGCGCGGCCAGTTCTCTTCGAATTGCATGTAGTCCATGTCGTAATAGCCACGCTGGTTCGGCACCTTGCCCTGGAGCAGGGCGGAGGTCTGCAGCACTGCATTGTCAAGCGAGAAATAATGCGCGAGGCGCGGAAGCTCGTGGTCGAGCTTCGACTGCATCTCCTTGAGGCGCCGACCCGTGGCACCTTCCAGTTCGGCGACGACGATGTCGTAGGAGGTGAGCGGTTTCGCGTTGGTGTTCATGTTGATGAAGACCTCTAGCGCGGTGTGCTTGCTCGTCGACGCGGGAAGTCGCAGATATGGGAGGTTGAAGTGACTCACCGTCTCCCGCTTTTCGGTGATCAACTTCTTGACCTTGTCGCGCAGCGCAATCACGTTGTTCGTCTTGCGGCGGAACTCCGCGATATCCGTTTCGTCCTCGCCGGGTTCAAGGTGTGCGGTCGCGGACTCCAGCCACTCCGCTACCTCGTCGTGCGCAGGATCGAGCAGGCGCACGGGAACAAGGCCGCGTCGGAGACACTCGCGGGGAGAATCCGCCCACATCGGGAACCGCGTACCGTGCGTGTTCACCCAGCGCTTCTCCACCCGCACACTTACCGCCTGGTCGTCGTTGCGCGGATCGTCGTCGAGCTCGGGGAAGTGGACGAAGTAGGTGCACTTCGGGTCATTATCGCGAAGTGCACGGTACAGGGCCGTGAGTCTCTGCTGTCCATCGAGGAGATGTTCGGTAACCGCCTCTCGGGTTTCAGGCGCCGAGAGGAGTGGCCTCGAAACGAATTGCTCCTTCTCTCCCACGTTCAGCACCAGAGCGACACCGAGCGGCAGGTCGTGAATGATCGTGTTCAGCATCGACACCACTCGCTTCGGCTCCCATGCAACGCCGCGCTGAAAGCTCGGAAGCCGGAGCTGACCGCGGTCTACGCTGACCAGCCAGTTCGCGATCGTACGGTTCAGTGCCTCGCTGCCCTCACCCAAGGACGTGCTCCTCTCGTCGAATTACACGCATCACACCTGCACTGTGATGACTCTACGAGGATCGTTCGTCGTGGGTTCATCCCTCCCACCCCTCGCAGGCGTGTTCCGATCTCGACGGTCGGGGCTTCAGGGGAGAGGCCGGCGCGATCAGCGCAGGTCAGCAGCATCGGTGAATCGTCGCGGATCGCCAGACGCGACTCACATCGCCACGCGACAGTCTGCACTAGCGCCGACGGTAGCCTGTAGCCCAACCCTCGGAGAACCTGCATGCCGAACATCGTGATGACGAAGCTGAAGAATCAGCCGAAGGACAAGACAGTCCGTCTGAAGATCTTCGACTTCCTGGAGAAACTCGCGGAGGACGACTCCACATATGGCCTCCGCGTCAAGAAGATGAACCAGGCCGTCGACCCCCGCGCGCGCACTGCGCGGATCGACAAGAGTTGGCGAGCCGTGCTCTACCTGCTCGAGGACAAGTATCAGGAGCGCACCTGGGTATTCGCGGGCGCCTGGGAGCATGACGTGGCGATCGAACGTGCACGCACTCTCAAGGTGAATCTCAACAAGGTCAACGGCGCTGTAGAGCTCATCGCCGAGACGATGCCTGCCGACTCTCGACCTTCGGGAGCTGCCACGACTCCCGCCGGGCTTGCACCCGCCACCTCGGGATACCTCGATCAGTTCAATTACTCGCTGTCCGATCTCGTCGATGAACTGGGTTTCGCGCACTCCATCGCGCAGCGCCTCCTCGACGCCAAGACGGAAGATGAGATCCTCGCTCTCGCCGAGAGCCTGGAGAACGCGTGGGAGCAGGATGCCGCGGTCAGCCTCGCGACTGGAGCATCGATCGATGACATCAAAGAAGGGCTCCGCCTCGAAGCCCCCATCCTCGACGCCGACGCCAGCGAGGACGAGAGGATTCTGCTTGCGCTCGAAAGCGACGTGTCGAAGATGCAGTTCACCTTCGTCGACGACAACGAAGCGCTGCGGAAGATCATCGAGGAGGGCGACTTCGCTGCGTGGCGAGTGTTCCTCCACCCGGAGCAGGCCCGGTATTCGGTGGGCGACTACGCCGGTCCGTTCAGGCTCAGCGGAGGCGCAGGAACAGGCAAGACGGTCGTGCTCCTCCACCGAGTCCGACACCTGATGGCGCTGAACCCGAATGCCCGGGTCATCCTTACGACCTTCACGCGCGCGCTGGCCGAGAACCTCAAACGCGACCTTCTCGTTCTGGATCCGGAGATCCGCATCGCATCCGCGCTCGGCGAGCCCGGCGTGTTGATACGAGGGGTGGATCAACTCGGGGCTGCGGTCCGTCAGAAGGCGGGTGCGTCGTTCGGGCATGCGGCGAGTATCATCCTCGGGGAGGCGCGTTCCGGCATCGGACAGGTCAACGGCAATCGCGAAGGCTGGTCCTCTGCGGCCGCCGGTTCAACCGCCGATCTTCCTCCGACGCTGACCACGGGCAAGTTCCTCGAGGACGAGTACCTTCACGTCGTGCTTCCCGCACGGGTGACGACGCGCGAGGAGTACTTCGACATTCGACGGCCTGGGCGCGGAGTCGCGCTCGATCGCAAGAAACGCGACGCGGTGTGGTCGATCATCGAGCGGTATCGGGACAACGCACGTTCGACATCTTCGCTGTCCTACGCCGAGGTCGCCGAAATCGGCGCCGCGTGGCTCGACATGTACGGCGAACAAGCCGGAATCCTCGCCAACCACGTCGTCATCGATGAGGGCCAGGACCTCTCACCCTCGCAATGGAAGCTGCTGAGGGCGCTCGCGCGTCCTGCGCGGAACGATATGTTCATCGCCGAAGACGCGCACCAGCGGATCTACGGGCACCCGGTGGTGCTCGCTCGCTGCGGCATTGCGATCGTCGGTCGGTCCCGTCGACTCACGCTCAACTACCGCACCACCGCCGAAAACCTGGCATTCGCCGTGCGTTCACTCGAGGATGGCGACTTCCTCGACGCGGAAGGCAACACGACCGATGTCGCGGGCTACCACTCGGCGCGTCGCGGCCCGACCCCGGTCGTTTACGGAACGCGGGACGAGCAAGAACAACTCGCCCTGGTCTGCGATCTCGTCGAGCGCTGGGTCGGCGACGAAGCAGTGGATGCCGGGACAATCGCGGTGCTCGCCCGCACGAACGATCGTGCGCTCGCGGTTCGGGACGCACTCGCCAGCCGCGGCATCCCTGCGAACCACGTGAAGTCGGCCCAGCCGACCAGCGACCGCGTACTGACGTTGACGATGCATACGGCGAAGGGGATGGAGTTCAGCCGCATCGTTCTGTTCGACGTGAGCGACGGCGTATTGCCGAGTAGCTGGATGCTGGAAAGCGCGGCCCCGGAAGAGCGTGACGACGTCGTGCTCCACGAGCGATCGCTGCTCTATGTCGCTGCCAGTCGAGCCCGAGATGCGCTCGCGGTGACATGGTGCGGCGTTCCGAGCCCGTTGCTGCACGAGAATGGTGCACCCGAGGAAGCGACAAGCGAGGAGCCTACGGTTGCCAGTGCCTGACCACCCGCTCCGCTCGCGCGTTCGACCCTCGTTCGATGAGGGTGGCGACGCGACACGGATCGTCGACCTGTTCGCTGGTTGCGGCGGGCTCACGCTCGGCCTCGCGCAGGCGTGTCACGCGGCCGATCGAGCACTGCAGATCGCGCTCGCCGTTGACTTCGAACCTCTCGCGACCACTGTCTATCAGCAGAACTTCCCATTCGCGGAGCGCGTGGAGACGGCTGCGGTCGAGGCGTTCTTCGACGGCGAGCTCGGGGCTGCACCGACATTCGTGGAGCAGCGGATCGCAGCATCAGTCGAAGCTGTTGACATCCTGGTCGGCGGTCCGCCTTGTCAGGGGCACAGCAACCTGAACAACCACACTCGTCGAGTGGACGAGAAGAACGCCCTGTATCTGCGAATGGTTCGAGCGGCCGAGATCCTCCGCCCGCGCCTGGTGATGATCGAGAACGTGCCGTCGGTGCTGCGCGACCGTCACAGCGGGATCGGGGTCGTCGACCGAGCAGTCGAGCACCTCGAGCGGCTCGGCTATCGAACCGAGCACCGCGTTGTCGCACTCGCCCGTCTGGGTGTGGCGCAGACACGGCAGAGACACCTCATGCTGGCAACCGCTCCGGGAGAGCCGCCCCCGGGGAGCCTCTTCGATGCGATCGAGGCATCGGCCACCAGCCACGACCTGCGCTGGGCGATCGGCGACCTTGTCGACACGACATCGGACTCGATGCTCGACCGCGAACCACAGGCCACGGCACAGAACATGAGGAGGATGCAGTACCTCCTCGACAACGGCATTTACGATCTCCCGAATGCGCTGCGCCCGACGTGTCAGCAGGGCTCTCACTCGTATAAGTCGATGTACGGCCGCTTGCGCTGGGATCAGCCGGCGCAGACGATCACCAGCGGCTTCGGCAGCATCGGCCAAGGTCGCTATATGCACCCGGAGCGCACCCGTGCACTCACCGCTCACGAGGCCGCACGCATCCAAGGCTTCCCGGATTACTTCGATTTCTCGGCCTGTCCGACGCGGAGCGCCCTGGCGACGATGATCGGCAACGCCGTCCCGCCGCAGCTCGGTGCCGCGATCTTGACCGTATTCCTCGCACTCTCAGCGCGGTCCGATGCGACGATAAGGGCAGACGAGTCGCGATCGGCTTGACGTGTCGGAGGTGGTCGGCATACTGAAAGGCTTTGCTCCGGGGATGAGGGATTCAGGATGAGTTCGAGCGTGATCGAGAACACGGCGACGGGCACCACCGAGGTGCCCGAGATCGGCAGCCTGGTGAACGTCCGCGGTGCCCGCTGGTCTGTGACCGATGTGACAGCGCAGTCGCTACCGCGCAGCAGTGCAGACGACGGTCGTGCCGAACTGCAGCACGCCGTCACGATGCAGTCGGTCGAAGAGGATCACTACGGACGCGAACTCACCGTGATCTGGGAACTCGAACCGGGCCGTAGCGTCATTCACGAACAGGGCCTGCCGACGACGATCAAGCCCGACCAGTTCGACGACCCGAAGACCTTCGCTGCATACGTCGATGCCCTCCGGTGGGGCGCGCTTACCAGCGCCGACCCGAAGACGCTTCAGGCCCCCTTTCGAAGCAGCGCATCTGTGGAGGCGTACCAGCTCGAACCTCTCCGCCGGGCGATCGACTCGCCGCGCGCCAACATGCTCCTCGCGGACGATGTGGGCCTCGGTAAGACGATCGAAGCCGGCTTGGTCATCCAGGAACTGCTGCTGCGCCACCGCGCCCGTTCGGTGATCGTGGTGTGCCCTGCGGGCCTCGTGATCAAATGGCAGGAGGAGCTGCGCGACAAATTCGGCTTGGACTTCGAGATCGTCAACTCCGAGACGATGAAGACCTTCCGCCGCACCTTCGGCGTGCATGCCAACCCGTTCCGGGTCTATCCACGCGTGATCGTCTCGATGTCATGGCTGCCGTCGCCGCGTGCCGAACGCATGCTCGACGAGGTGTATGCGAGCGTCAAGGATGCCCGCACGGCCGACCGCCACGCTTTCGATGTGCTCGTCGTCGACGAGGCTCACCATGTCGCCCCGGCGACTCCGAGCCGCGCCGGCGCCGACAAGGCCCGCTACGCCGTCGACAGCCAGCGGACGATCGCGGTACGGCGCCTCGCAGAGCTCTGCGAGCACCGCCTCTTCCTCAGCGCGACGCCGCACAACGGCTACACCGAGTCGTTCACCGCGCTCCTGGAGATGATCGATCCCCAGCGATTCGCACGGGGTGCAGATCTCGACGAGAACGCACTGAAGCAGGTCGCCGTACGCCGGCTGAAGCGCGACCTGCCGGACGAGGGCTTCCGCCTTCGCGAGGTGCGGACCCTGTGGTTCGACCCCTCCGGCGATGAAGCGGAAGCGTACGAGAAGCTCATCGCGTTCACCCGCCGCCGCAACGCCGCGGTGCAGCAGGAACGCGGTAAGCGCGCATCCGACCTCGCGACCGTGATTCTGAAGAAGCGGTTCTTCTCCTCCCCCGTCGCCTTCGCCACGACCGCGGAGACGTATCTCCAGGCGCGCGGCGACGAGGACGTGCAGTTGCCGGACTACGACGACGTGCTCGGCGAGGAGGCATCCGACGAAGAGGAGGGTCGCGCCGAACAGCCCGAGCTCGAAGCCCTTCGTTCCGCCAAGCGCGCACAGGTCCCGCTCACCGACACGGACATCTCCGACCTGGAGGATCTCATCGCCTGGGGCCGTCGCTACGATGGCCGTCCGGACTCGAAGCTCGAGTCACTCCTTCGCCTGATCGAGGGCGAACTGCTGGTGCCAGGACTCGGGTGGGGAGACGAGCGCATCGTCATCTTCACGGAGTACGTTACGACCCTGGAGTGGCTACGTGAGGTGCTCGAGTCGCGGGGCCTCGGCGGCGAGCGGCTCGCGATCATCGACGGATCGACAGACGCTGAGAGCCGTGAAGAGATTCGCGCTCGGTTCACCGCACCCCCGAGCGAAGAACCCGTTCGCATCCTGTTGGCAACCGATGCTGCCGGCGAAGGCATCGACCTTCAGACTTACTGCCACCGTCTCGTCAGCTACGACATCCCCTTCAACCCGAATCGTCTCGAACAGCGCATCGGCCGCATCGACCGTTACGGGCAGAACGAGACGCCCCTCGTATGGCACCCGCGCGCGAACAAGCAGAACACCTCGGACTACGCGAAGGATAACGATCTGCTCGCCCGTCTCGCGAGCAAGATCGCGAACTCGGAGCACGATGGCGTGTCGGCGAACGAGATCATCGCTCCCGACCTGCAGCGCGAACTCGGATTCGGAGACGGACCGACGCGAAAGACTCAGGCGGATGCGGGCGACCAGGTGATCAATCGAGTGCTGCAGGCGGAGCACACGCTCGGCGCCCATCTGACCCGACTCGCTGAGCGACTCGAAGGCTCACGCGACCGCATGCACCTTCACGAAGGCAACCTCCTTCGCGTCTTCGAGGAGGGATTGCGCATCTCCGGTCAGCCCGGTCTCATCGAGGTAGAAGATCCCCGGGAAGAAGCGCGCCTGTTCAAGGTGCCGCCTGGACTCTCTCGGACATGGGTGCCGGCGCTCGCAGGGCTCGCAACGCGCCTCGCTCCCGACGTGCTGCGTCCGATCACCTTCGATGAGCATCGAGCACGGCACCAGACCGACGTCGTCTACGCGCACCTCGGCCACCCGCTCATCCAGCGCGCGGCGCGCGAGCTGCGAGGACAGGTGTGGACCCGCACCGAGCACGTCCGCGGTGTGAGCGCCGTCGTCGTCGAAGGCTTGGACCAGTCCTTCGCGGCGGGCGTCGCACGCCTCGTGCTCGTCGGTGAGGGCGGCACTCGCCTGCACGAGGAGGTCTTCCTCGCTGGCACGCGCCTCGCCCGCCGCCAGGAGCTCGGCATGGAGAAGGCAGAGGACCTGCTGGCATCCGCGCTGGATGGCACCCGCCTCACCCGACCGAGCGAACGAGCGCTCGCGAACCTGGCAGAGAACTGGAATACGGATTCGGATGCGATCGACGGCCTCCGGAACCGCGTCAACGCCGCCATCGAGCGCCGCGCAGAGCGTCTTCGAACCGCAGTCGAGTCCGACCTGCAGGAACGGCGCGACGCCGATCTCGCGGCTGTCGACGAGATCTTCGCTCGGTTCCGGCAGACGCTGGAGTGCACCCTTGCCGCGGCCGAAGAGGCTCGCCGGTCCGGCGAGGAGATGCTGTTCCAGCTGCCGGAGGAGAAGCAGCAGCGCGACCGCGATCTCACCCGCATCCGCACGCGTCTGTCGCATCTCGACGACGAGCTGCGTGCGGAACGTGAAGCCATCGAACGCCGCTACCGTGATGTGCAGCCGCACACCTTCGTCGCCGCGCTCGTATTCGCCTTGACACCCGAGGATGCCGAGAAGCTGGAGGCTGCCGGTGCCCGTTGACGTCTGGGAGTGGTTGTCGCTGATCGACCACGACGGCCCGTTCCTCTCGAAAGCAGCACTGAAGTCGTTCTACCCGACGGGACTTCCCCGCCCTTCCGCGGATGGGGCGGGAGACGTCTTCAACGAGGAGTTCGGTCGATGGGCCGCCGCGTGGTCTGCGCCCGCCGAGATCTACACGGCAGCCCGCGATCGCTGGGTGACGACCGTGCTGCGCCGTCTGCTGGACTGGTCGGACGACCTGCAGCTGGCTCCCGCGGGGCTCGCTGCGCAGTCGCCCAACGGAGCAGTTACGGTGACGCCTTGGGCTGCGCTGACCGGCGATAGTGGTCCGTCCGCCCTCGTCACCGTGGTGGACCGTATCGATGACCTGCGCTCGGCCGGCACTGACGGCTGGTCCGCGAATGCGATCGACCGGATGGCGGTGCTGCTGCGCGAAACCGGGGTCACGATCGGCATCGTTACTGACGGTCGATGGTGGGCGCTGGTGTCAGCCGCGAAGGACGTCACGACAGCCAGCGGCGTGTGGGACGCGCTGCTGTGGCGAGAGGAGCGTCCCAGCCGCGACGCGTTCTTCGCTCTCGCCAACTACACCTCGATCGCGGGCGGCGATGAGAAGAAGCGACTCCCGCTGCTCTTCGCGAAGAGCGTCGCGAGTGCTGAGGAGATCACCGAGGCGCTCGGCGACCAGGTTCGCCGCGCGGTCGAGCTCGTGCTCCAGTCGATGTCCGACACGCACCTGCGCGCACTCGCGCAGGGCGAACCTTCGCCGTTGCCCGAGGACCCGAAGGTCGTCTACGAAGGCGCAGTGACGGTGCTCATGCGTATCGTCTTCCTCCTTTTCGCCGAGGAGCGCGGGCTGCTTCCCGAGCACGACCTCTACCGTTCCTCGTATGCGATCGCGCACATCCGGGAGCAGTTGCAGCAGGATGCGACCGCGACATCCGTCGAAGCGCTCGATCACTCCTGGGAAGCGTGGTACCGCCTGCTCGCGGCGAGCAACGCGGTCTTCGGCGGGGCTTCGTTCCAGGACATGAGGATGCCCGCGTACGGTGGGTCATTGTTCGACCCCGACCGGTTCCCCTGGCTGCACGCCACCGACGCGCAGGGTCGCCTGCGAGTGCGTCTGAGCGACCGGGCGATGCTCGCCGTCCTTCGCGCGGTGCAGACGATCGAAGACGGCGCGATGCGGCTCTCGTTCCGCGATCTCGACGTCGAGCAGATCGGCTACGTCTACGAAGGCCTGCTCGGTTACTCCGCTGCCTACGTCTCCGACGTCACGGTCGGCCTCCAAGGCAAGGCGGGGTTCGAGCCGGAAATCCTGCTCGCCGAGCTGGAGGGGATCGCGGATGCCGCGTCCTCGCCGGCGGACTTCGCGAAGCGGCTCGTCGACTATCTGAAGAAGACGCAAGAGCAGTCGAAGCCGCGCACCGCCAACCAGATCGCCAAAGCCTATGGAGCCGACGACCCGGCGGCCGCTGCAGACGCCCGCACGCGACTTCGACATGCCCTCCTCGGCGATGACGACCTCGCCGTCCGGCTGGAACCTTTCCATGGGCTCATTCGGAACGACCTGCGCAGGTTCCCCTATGTCGTGCCGGCGGGCGGGTTGGTGATGACGGAGTCCCCGCAGCGCGCGAACACGGGAACCCACTACACGCCACGGGCTCTGGCCGAGGAAGTCGTGCTGCACGCATTGGAGCCGCTCGTCTACAGCCCGGGCCCCCTGGACACGGAGAATCGCAACGAATGGAAACTCAAGTCCTCAGCTGAGATCCTCGACCTCAAGATCGCCGACATCGCCGCCGGGTCCGGCGCGTTCCTGGTCGCCGCGGCCCGTTACCTCGCCGACCGGCTCATCGAAGCGCGGGCGAACGAGGGGCTGGATGTGAGCGGCCAGTCGGACCTGAAGCGGTGGGCGGTGCGTGAGATCGTCGCCCGCTGCCTGTACGGCGCCGACATCAACGGGATGGCCGTTGAGATGTGCAAGCTTTCGCTCTGGCTCATCTCGATGGACCCGGGCAAGCCGTTCTCCTTCGTCGACGACCGTGTCTTCCATGGAAACTCGCTACTCGGCGTCACCACGGAGGAGCAGCTCAAGGCGCAGCACATCTACCCGGAGCGCCGTCATGGCCGCGAGCAGCTGATGTGGTTCGACGTCGAGAAGGACCTCGACGACGCAGCGCGAATCCGCCGTGAACTCGCCTCGGGTCAGGTCGACGACGCCGACCGTATGCGCTCCACGAAGGCGAAGCACGCGCTGTTGGCGCAGGCCGAGCAGGTCACCGCCAAGCTTCGAGACGTGGCCGACGGCATCATCGCGGCGGGCCTTCTCGAAGGAGGCAAACGCGGCAAGAAACTCGACGACCGTTACGACGACCTGGCGGATGCCCTCCGCAGCGCCTACGCCACGCACGCCGGCGTGGAACCTAACCGCGCGCCCCTTGGTGTGCTACTTAACACCGGGCTGGCCCCGACCACGGAAACCGCTGGTTCCCGATGGAGGCCGCTCCATTGGGTCATAGAGGTGCCCGATGTCATCCAGCTGCACGGCGGCTTCGACGCGATCATCGGCAATCCTCCCTTCCTCGGCAGCCAGAAGTTGAATGGCGCGCTTGGTTCGAACGTGCGAGATTGGCTCGTGGAAGTACTCGCGAATGGCGCGAAAGGAATTGCTGATCTAGTCGCGTACTTCTTCCTCCGAGCTTTCTCCCTTCTCCGAAGCGGTGGGACGCTTGGCCTGATCGCCACCAACACTGTGGCCCAGGGCGACACCAGAGAGGTCGGCCTTGACCAGATAGCGCACGACGGACTGACGCTCGTTCGCGCGGTGCGCAGCAGTCCCTGGCCGGCGTCGGGCGCGAACCTCGAGTACTCAGCGGTGTGGGGCGCGCGCAGGCCAGTACCGGATCAAGTCCGCCGCGTCTGCGACGGTCAATATGTGCCGCGACTAACCTCTTTGCTCGAACCCGCCGGGAGAGTTGAAGGTGCACCGCTGGTGCTCGCTGAGAACAAGGGCGTCGCATTCAATGGCGTGTATGTGCTCGGAATGGGCTTCGTGGTGGACACGAGCGAGGCAACTTCATGGATAGGCGCGAATCCGGAGTTGAGTAAGGTTGTCCGCCCGTATTTGAATGGTAAGGACTTGAACTCAAGCCCCTCGCAACAAGCTTCACGATACGTGATTGATTTCGCCGACATGACGGAGTCAGAAGCCAAGCAATTCGCTACCGCTTACGCCCGCGTCGCGGAACGTGTTCGCCCCGACCGGCAGCGCATCGCTGAGAGCGGAAAATACGCCCTTAATGAGGCTCTCCGGAATAAATGGTGGCAACACGCGCGAACTCGTCCCGCGATGAGGCGAGCGCTAGACGGACTTGAGCGTGCAATCGCAATCGCGCAAGTCAGTTCGACACTGGCCCCAAGTTTCGTAAGCACAGACCAGGTCCTCGATGCGATGTTGGTCGTATTTGCGACCGAATCGGCGGGTGACTTTGCTGTCTTATCTTCGGACGCGCATCGACTATGGGCCCAGCGGTATGGGACTACTATGCGAACAGATTCGCGCTATACCCCGTCGACCATCTTCGATACATTTCCGCGCCCCCGACCGACCGAATCCGTTGAGCGTGCCGGTGCAACGCTCGACCGACAGCGCGCAGAGATTCTGCGGCGACGCCACATTGGCCTCACCGATCTATACAACCTGGTGAACTCTCCCGCCGTCGCCAATAGCGATGCTGATGTCTCACTCGTCCGCACATTGCACGTTGAGGTCGATCGGGCGGTGATGGAGGCATACGGTTGGACCGATATCGCCCTTGACCACGGCTTCCACACTTATCGGCAAGTGGAGCGCTGGACCGTCAGCCCGGCAGCCCGTGTGGAGATTCTCGATCGTCTGCTTGAGGAGAACCACCGGCGCGCGAAGCTCGAAGCGGAGGCAGCGCCCGGCAAGAAGTCGAAGCGCGGCAAGAGCTTCGAAGAATCCCCGGCGCCCGAAGGAGCGATGTTCTAGTGACCGGTGAAGTCCCCGCCACCTCGGCGCAGGTCCGCGATGAACTCGTCGACCTGATCGCCCGCGATCTCGTCGGCCCGTGGGACGGGCCCACCGAGACGATCGTGGGCACACCCCGCGCTCGATATCTCGCTGGCGCACTTGCGCCGATCTCGCTTCTCGACGGCACCACGCAACCGGCGGCTTCCGCATCCCGCGCGAGAGACACGACGCTCGCGGACGTCCGCACAGATGATTCTCTTTCCGTAGCGGACCTCAGCGGAGCGCATGAGGTGCAAGGCGTGCCCGCGGACGAAGAGGAACCGATCGCTGAAGCTTCCCCGAGCGAGCCCGACGAGGACCGCGGCCCCGAGTCGAAGATCATCGCTCCGTCGTCCATGGGCCTGCGGTTCCAAGTAGCGGCAGAGACCGGGGCACTTCGATTCACGGCGAGTTGGGGTAAGTACTCGGCGCGGCGCGAGGCGGATGAGCAGGGCAAGACGCAGACCTACTACGACCGCACTCCCTTCGAAGAAATCGTCGAGATCGACATCTCCGCGATCCCGAACGGTGGCTCGACGCGAGCGCCATTGCCCAGCGACGCCGAGATCAGCGTCGAGGTGTTCGACGTGGAAGGACGTCGGGTCATCGAGGCTGCGCTCCTCAATACAGCGGTCACCGGCCGCGAGCTCCCGCCGAAGCTCTGGATGTTCCAGGCGGAGCTGGAAGTCACGGCTCCGGACCAAGCGCCCGTCTTCCTGCCGGCGAGAGACCCGATGGTGTCCGATCGGGGCTCTCGTGACCCGGAAGTCCGTCGGCTCGACCTTCTGTACCGCGATCGCCTTGAGTTCGCGGTCGGCCGCACGGCCTCCGTGAACTGGGATCTTTCACCAACCGATCCTCGTCGGGCGACGGCGGTCCGGACCACGTGGCTGCCGACCGCGGAGGTGCCGCAGACGCAGGCTCCGGCGGTCGAAGGCGCTGTGCTCAGCATGCGAGCGCTCATGGACGCGTCGCCGGAGGAGCTCGAAGCGGGACTGAGGCCCCTCATCGACGGCTACTCGGCCTGGCTGGAGGAGCGCGCGAAGGAGAACGCGCAGCTCCCGGAGTGGCTGCAGGAACAGGGCACGATCGGGCTGGAGGACGGCGACGCCGCGCTGAAACGGTTGCGCGCTGGGCTCGACCTCCTCGTCTCCGACGAGCAGGCGCAGCGCGCCTTCTGGTTCATGAACCGCACGATGCGCGATCAGCGTCTGCGGTCGCAGGTCGCCGCCCTCCGCGTCGAGCAGAAGGAGCTGTCGATCGCTGACGCCGTCGCCGAGGTCGACGCGCGCGGCGACAAAGCAGCATCCTGGCGCGCTTTTCAGCTCGCGTTCATCCTCATGCAGATCCCATCGGTCATCGACCCGACCCACGTCCGCAGGTCTACCGACTTCGCGCGGGCTGAGCTGCTCTTCTTCCCCACCGGTGGTGGAAAGACCGAAGCGTATCTCGGCCTCGCCGCGTTCACGTTCGGCATCCGTCGCCTCCAAGGAAAGGTGGAGACACCCGACGGGCTGCTCGACGGCGGTGACGGTGTCGCCGTCCTCATGCGGTATACGCTGCGGCTGCTCACCTCGCAGCAGTTCCTCCGCGCGACGACTTTGATGTGCGCCGCCGAGCTCGTTCGCCGAGAAGACCCCACGACATGGGGGTCCGCTCCGTTCACGATCGGCCTCTGGGTCGGCTCGAGCGTCAGCCCGAAGCGCTACTCCGAAGCGGCCGAGCAAGTGAAAGATGTGCGCGAGAAAGATGGCAACTCCGCCTACGGCCTCACCGTTCTCCAGTTCGACCACTGCCCCTGGTGCGGAACTCCGATCAATCCGAAGTCGAACGTCGAAGCCGACGACGTGGAGAAGCGCATCCGCGTGTACTGCGGCGACCGTCGCGCCCGCTGCCCCTTCGCCGCTGGCGGCGACGCAGAGGTCGGGCTGCCCGTGCTCACCGTCGATGATGAGATCTACCGGCATCCGCCGACGTTCCTCCTGGCCACCGTCGACAAGTTCGCCCGGCTGGCTCGCGAGGGTGAAGCCGCGAGCCTCTTCGGCTACGTCGCCAGGAAGTGTCCGCGCCACGGTTACAAGCACCTCGACACCGACAGCACGGTGTGCGGCGCCGATACCCACAACGCGAAGACCGCGAACGGGCGAACCTACCCCGCAACGCAGGCCACGACCGTAGGCCGGCTGCGCCCGCCCGACCTCATCATCCAGGACGAGCTCCACCTCATCACCGGTGCGCTCGGCACCGCCGTCGGCCTCTTCGAGGGCGCGATCGATGTCCTCTCCAGTTGGGAACTCGGCGCACCGGGCGCCGCGAAGCCGGTGAAGCCGCTCGTCATCGCGTCCACGGCAACCGTTCGGAAGGCAGCCGAGCAGGTTCAGCGGTTGTACGCCCGCGATGTCGAGGTATTCCCACCCCAGGTACTCAGCGTGAGCGATACCTTCTTCTCCAAGGAGGTCCCGCTCGATGAGGCCCCGGGACGTCGCTACCTCGGTGTGTGCCTCCATGGCGCCCGTCTGACACTGGCCGAGATCCGTCTGAGCGAAATCCTCCTGCTCGCCGGCCAGAAGCTCTTCGACGCGCACGGAGCCGCCGCGGAGCCGTACCTCACATTGGTGGACTACTTCTCCGCCACTCGTGAGCTCGCCGGCATGCGCAGGTACCTCGAGGACGACGTGACGACGCGAGTCAGCAACCCGGACAAGTCGACGGGCTACCCTCGCCGGCGCACGCCGCTGAAGCTCGGCGAGCTGACATCGCGCATCTCGTCCTCCGAGATCGGGAAGACACTCACCCACCTGGCGTCGCCCTTCGATCCCGATACCGACACCACCGCCGGCCGGGCCCTCATCGCTGCCAAGCTCAAAGCCGGTGAGGAGCTCGCGCCGCGCGAGCTGCCGTACGACGTCGTCCTGGCGACGTCGATGCTCCAGGTGGGTGTCGACGTTCCCCGCCTCGGACTGATGATGATCGTCGGCCAGCCGAAGAACACCGCCGAGTACATCCAGGCGTCCTCGCGTGTCGGCCGTGAAGGCTCCAAACCCGGGCTCGTGGTGACTCTCGCAAACCGCGCCCGGCCGCGGGACATGGCGCACTACGAGCAGTTCGAGCACTACCACGACACGTTCTACGCGAACGTCGAGGCGCTGTCAGTGACCCCCTTCTCGGAGGCGGCGCTCGAACGCGGACTGACGGGACTCCTCGTCTCAGCTGCGCGCGTGATCGATGCCACGGCGGCACCCGACCAGTCTCTCGCGGCGGAAGCCAACGCTGGAGCGGGCCGGATCGTGGTCCGCCGCGGGACTGTCGATGCTCTAGTGGACAGGCTCGTCGCGCGGGTAGACCTTGCTGCCGACGCTGGCGCGTCGTCGAGCATGAAGAGCAAGCTCGTTCTGCGCCTGGACAAATGGACGGACCGCGCAACGGCGACCGCGGGTGCCCTCACGTATTCGAAGAAGACCATCCCGAAGCAGGTCGTCGAACCACTACTGGTCAGCCCGGAAGACTCCATCGGTGAAGAAGGCGACCGGCTCTTCCAGGTCGCGAACTCCATGCGCGAGGTGCAGCCCGAGATCGATCTGCTCGTCTCGCCGTTCCCTGGCAAGCTCGCCGAACCTGTGACCGCGACGACGCCGAAGTGGACGTTCACCGCCAAGGCGAAGAAGGATTCGAAGTGACCGAAGATCACCCGACCACTGAGCACGAACCGGTCGACACCGATGCCACTGTCGTCGGCATCCCAGGTGATGTCGCGGACCCTTACGCAGGCCAGGGGCAGCCGAAGAATCGCGCTCGCATCGGATCGATCCGGCCGAACGCGATGCTCTACACCTCGGGCATCGGAGCGACCGTCGACCTGCCCCAGATTGCGGTCATGCCGCAAGGCATCGACGCATGGGACAAGGCATACGCGCGGATGGGCGGCGATCCTCCTCTCGTCCTGGTCCCCCGCCTGATCGAAGCGGTGCGCCGTCAACTCGGCCATCAGGTTGGGGAGCTCCGCCAGCCGCCCTGGCTGCCTGACGAACTCGGCGGGGACACGACGCCGATCGGCATCCCAACCCGTGTCTTCCCGCAGTGGCTCCGTTGCACAGGGTGCGATCTCCTCGCCCCTGTATCAGCCGCGAACACGTTCGAGTTCGAGAACACACGGAAGCATCGACCGGATCTTGCCCGGTTCGTGCACAGGAAGTGTCCTGGCCGTCATGGCGGGAACAAGGTCAAGGCTCGCGTGGCGGTTCCCGCGCGATACCTCATCGCATGCACAAACGGACACCTCGACGAGTTCCCGTATGTCGACTGGGTGCACGGCGCCGACAGCCACCGCACCGAATGCGTCGCTCAGCCGAAGATGCGGATGCTCGAGTGGCGCTCGAACCTCGGGCCGCAGGTGACTATCAAGTGCGTCGCATGCGAGTCGTCTCGCAATATCGCCGAGCTGACCCGCGCGGGTGGCGAGGATTCGCTGCCCGACTGCCGCGGGAGGCATCCGCATCTGCCGTCGTATGCGCCCGCCGACAAGCCCTGCGGGGGCCAAGTCCGGCTCATGCTCCTCGGAGCTGCAAACCAATGGTTCCCCGCCACAATCAGCGTGCTGGTCCTCCCCGCACGGAAGGTTCCACAGCCTGCCGATACGGTCACCGAAGTTCTTGGTCTACCGCCCGCTCAGGTAGCGAAGCTGACGTCGCTCGCCGCGGTCTCGGCCTGGCGGATGTTCGCTCCCGACAGCATCACCGAACGCTTCGCGGGGATCTCGGATGAGGATCTGTGGGCAGCGGTCCAGATCGCACGGGGAGAGCTTCCGCCGCTCCCAGCTGCAGAAGTCGGCCCGACCGGCTACGACCCGAACTATCTGCTCGCTCCCGAATGGGAGACGCTCACGCATCCGGAGGAGTTCCTCTCCGAGGATCCGCGCAACGGCTTCAAGGTTCACCCCGTCCCCGTTGCGGCAACGCTCGAATCCGCGATCAGCGACGTGGTCGCCGTGGACCGCATCCGGAAGGCGAATGCGTTCATCGGGTTCACCCGTATCGATGCACTCGACCGCGTCGGTGACGATCCAGCGCGTATCGCACCGATCGCGCTCTCGGGAAAGCCGAAGTGGGTGCCGGCCACCGAGGACCGCGGCGAGGGTGTTTTCATCCGTTTCGACGAAGCCGTCGTCGACGCCTGGGAGACGGATGTTCTCAACAGTGGCGTATGGGCCCAACACTGCGCGGCTCACGAGAGAAACCTCGCTCGCCGCCAGAGCAGCACGGCAGCCGACGTCAGCGCGGATGACCGGATGCCGCCGCCGCGCTACTGGGCCATGCACACCCTTGCGCACCTGCTGATCCGTGAAATGGCGATGTCGAGCGGATACGGATCTGCGTCGCTATCGGAGCGGATCTACGCGTGGCGGGCGGCGGAAGGTCGCGATCCCGCCGCAGGCATCCTGATTACGACGACGTCACCCGATAGCGAGGGGACGCTCGGAGGACTTGTCGACCTGGCACGCAGCGAGCGCCTGGAGTCGGTGATGCATGAGGCCCTCCACCGGGCCGGCCGGTGCTCTTCCGATCCGATTTGCGCGCACCGCGTGCCCAAGAATCAGGAAGATTTCCTCCACGGCGCCGCGTGTCATTTCTGCTCCTTCCTGTCGGAGACGTCGTGCGAACGCGCGAACCGTTTCTTGGATCGACGCTTCGTTCTCGATCTCCACGCTGGTTCCCTCGATGTGAAGCCGTTGCTCGCGGGTATCTCGACAGGCCACAGCTGATGACCGATCCGTTCGTCGAGCTCGCATCCTCGCTTTCTCCAGCGACCGCACTGAAGGTCGCCTCGAGCTTGGAGATCGACGGCCGACTCGCGAAAGCACTGGACAAAGTTCCGTCCGGTTCCCCGGCGGTGGCAGCACTGACAGCGGGGTTCACGGCGGTCGGAGGCGGGGTGCTCGCCGACATCCTCCGCGGATTCGCCGCTGCCGCCCAGACGAACGCAACCGATATCCGCGCTGTGTGGAGCGGCCCGACATTCGACGGAGATGGCGACCACACGACGTCGGCGATCGCGCACCTGATCGATGGTGCGAACGAAGACGTCTTCGCCTCCACGTACTCGGCGACACCGGACTCGGAGTTCGTGAAGGCGCTGTGGAAGGCGATAGCCCGCGGTGTCCGCACGACGCTTCTGGTCGACTCGACTGTCAACAACGGCAAGACCGCGTCGATGCTTCGCGCCAAGCTCGCCGGAGCACGATTCTGGACCTACCGACATCCCGATGGGCAGTACGCGGCTCAGCACTCGAAAGTGGTCATCGTGGATTCCCGGTCCGTGTTCGTTACGAGCGCGAATCTGTCCACGGCCGCGGTTGAGCGGAACCTCGAAGCGGGTGTCGTCATTCACGACGTCGCGTTCGCGTCGAATATGAGGCAGAGATTCACCAAGCTCTGGGAACACGGAGCAGTCTCAGACCTAGGGCG
>Ga0164243_10005290_pt1 | contig 19768 bp, 17 predicted proteins | sample OricompcompostOP_FD_108781 | JGI IMG/M metagenome (GOLD analysis project Ga0164243, IMG submission 108781) | Organic Plus compost microbial communities from Emeryville, California, USA - Original compost - Organic plus compost (OP) | ecosystem: Engineered > Solid waste > Mixed feedstock >... | reverse complement strand
GCATCCGCGCCAGATCAACGAATTCTCACGACGAGCGCGTTACGCGCCGTACAGATCCGTCACCTTCGCCGTCAGGTACGCGATGAGCGGCTCCGGATCGAACTGATCCTTGCCGACCACACGCTGCAGCAGTTCCTTCGGCGTGAACTTCGCACCGTGCTGATGGATCTCCTCGCGGAGCCACTCGCGGAGCGCACCGAACTCGCCAGACGCGACCTGCGCGTCCAGGTCCGGGATCTCCGCCGTGATCCGCTGCCACAGCTGCAGCGACACCACATTGCCCAGCGCGTACGTCGGGAAGTACCCGAGCAGGCCCGACGCCCAGTGCACATCCTGCAGCACACCGACCGAATCGTTCGGAACATCGATGCCGAGGTACGTCTTCACCTTCGCATTCCACGCCTCCGGCAGATCCTTCAGCGCGACGCGCCCCGCGAAGATGTCGCGCTCCAGCTCGAAGCGCAGGATGATGTGCAGGTTATATGTCAACTCGTCGGCTTCGATGCGGATGAACGACGGCCCGAGTTTGTTGACGCCGCGGTAGAAGTCGTCCGGCGTCTTGCCGTCGAGCTTGCCCGGGAAACCCGCCTGCAATTTCGGCGCCGCCCACGTCCAGAACGGACGTCCGCGCCCGATGAGGTTCTCCCACATCCGACTCTGCGATTCGTGCCAGGCCATCGAGGCACCCCGCGCGAGCGACGTGCGATCGAGGTTCTCACCGACACCACGTTCGTACAGTCCGTGACCAAACTCATGCATCGTGCCGAAGAGCGCCGGCCCCCACCACTCCGGGTAGTAGTGATTCGTGATGCGGATGTCCTGGATGCCCATTGGGCTCGCGAACGGATGCTCCGTCTCGTCGAGTCGCCACGACGCCGGATCGAAGCCCAGCTGCTCGACGATCTCGCGCACGACCACCTTCTGCTGCGCGACCGCATAGTCACCGAACAGGATGTCGTTGCTGACGCGATCGGCGCGCTCGGTCACGAGCTGCACCAGCGGGATCGTCGCCTCCTTGAGGCGACCGAACACGACATCGACCTCGGACGCCTGCAGCGCCGGCTCGAAGTCGTCCAGCAGGATGTCGTACTCATCCTCGACGTCCGGCAACACCGTCTTGTACAGATCGAGCTGCTGACGGCGGATGTCGATCACGCGCTCCAGTGCGGGCAGGAACTTCGCGAAGTCCCCCTCGGCCTTCGCCTCGAGCCACGCCGAGTAGCCGAGGATCTCTGCGCGCGTCGACTCCGCGGCGAGCTCGGACGGGATCACCTTCGTCTTCGCATACTGCTTCTTCGTCTGACGAATCAGCGCGGCCTCGTCGCTCGCGTACGGGATGCTCTCCGCGTAGTGCTCGAGCGCGCTCAGCAATGCGCCGGTCTCGTCGTCCGTGAAGATCTCATGGGCGAGGCCAGCCAGCGTGCCGAGGCGCTCGGCGCGTGTCGCGGCACCGGCCGGCGGCATGTACGTCTGCTGGTCCCAGCCGAGCAGGCTCGCCGCTCCCGCGATATCGTTCACCTGGTGCAGGCGCGCCAGCAGCTTCTCAAACGTCTCGTTCGCCATCGATCGAGCTTCCTTTCATGCACGCAGTTCCGCGCCCGGCTACGATGCCGCCGCAATCAACGTCGGCTCGGCGACGAGACTGCGAAGGATCTGCAGGCCGTCGTCACCGCCGACGAGCGCATTCGTCGCACGCTCCGGGTGTGGCATCAGGCCGACCACGTTGCGCGTCTCGTTCGTCACGGCCGCGATATTGTTGACCGACCCGTTGCGATTGACCTCGTCGGTGACGTTCCCGATCGCGTCGCTGTAGCGCGCCACGATCTGGCCGTTCGCCTCGAGCTTTGCGAGCCCCTCGGGGTCGATGAAGTACGAGCCATCACCGTGCGCGACCGGCAGGCGCAGCACCGTGCCCGCCTCGATACCACGCGTCCACGGGGTATCGGTCTGCTCGACCTTGAAGAACACCTCGAAGCTATGGAACCGCAGCGACGAGTTGCGCAGCAGCGCTCCCGGCAGCAGGTGCGCCTCGCAGAGCACCTGGAAGCCGTTGCAGATCCCGAGCACCGGACCACCCGCATCGGCGAACGCCTTCACCGAGGCCATCACCGGCGAGAAGCGCGCGATCGCGCCGCAGCGCAGCGCATCGCCATACGAGAAGCCTCCCGGCAGGACGATCGCGTCGACCTCGCCGACTTCCGGCTCGCGGTAGTCGATCGCACGGACCGTGTAGCCAAGATCCTCAGCGAGCGAGTTCAGCGCGTCATGATCGCCGTTGCTCCCCGGAAAGATCACCACACCAACAGTTGGAGTCTTCGTCATGGTTACGCCTCCGCGGCCTGGATCTCCAGCGTGAATTCTTCGATCACCGGATTCGCCAGCAGCTTCTGACACATCTCGGTAGCACGCTCGAGCGCCTGTGCCTCGTTCTCGGCATCGAGCTCGACGCGGATGAGCTTGCCGCAGCGCACGCGATTCGTCTCCGCGAACCCGAGCGCCTTCAGCCCGGACATGATCGCGTCACCCTGCGGATCATTCACGCCCTGCTTCGGCATCACTTCGGCTTCCACAATCCACCTGGTCAACACTGCGCTCATGCCACGTCTCCTGTCACCGTCTGTGTCGTCAATCGATCCAGCACCGCGCGATAGCGATCGACCGCCTTGGCGACGATCTCCGCCGGGATCTCCGGACCGGGTGCCTGCTTGTTCCAATCGGTCGTCTCGAGCCAGTCCCGGACGATCTGCTTGTCAAAACTCGGGGGTTCGTTGCCGGGGACGAGCGCCGACGCATCCCAGTAGCGGGAGCTGTCCGGCGTCAACACCTCGTCGATCAGCGCGAGCGCGCCGTCGATGTAGCCGAACTCGAACTTGGTATCGGCGAGAATGAAACCCGCCTGCGCCGCGCGCTCGGACGCGACGCGGAAGATCGCGAGACTCAGCTCCTCGAGCGTCGTCGCGAGCTCCGCGCCGATCACGTCCTTCAGCTGCGCGCGCGAGATGTTCTCGTCGTGGCCGGAGTCGTTCTTGATCGCCGGCGTGAAGATCGGCGACGGCAGCGGCGACCCGAGCAACAAGCCTTCCGGCAGCGGCTCCGATGCGAGCGTCCCGCTGGCCTGATATTCCTTCCAGCCAGACCCCGCCAGATAACCGCGCACCACGCACTCGACATCGATGCGCTCGGCCTTCTTCGCGCGCATCGTGCGGCCGTCGAGATACGCGCGCTCCTCGTCGCTCAGCGTCAGATCAGCGAGCGACTGATCGGCGAGATGGTTCGTCACGAGTCCACCGAGCTGATCGAACCACCAGAGCGACAGCTGCGTCAGGATCTGCCCCTTGCCGTCGATCGTCGTCGGCAGGACGACATCGAAGGCGGAGAGCCGATCCGTCGCGACGAGCAGCAGCTCGTCCCCGAGATCGTAGACATCGCGCACCTTGCCGCGGCGGAAGAGCGGATACGCACTCAGCGTGACGTCGCTCATGCCTCGGACTCCCCGAGCCCGACGCGCGCGAAGATCGCATCGACCGCGTGGAGCTGCGCCCACGGATCGAAGAGATCCGCGATCTGCTCCTGCGTCAGATGCTCGGTGAACTCCGGCAGCGACGAGACACGATCCTGGAACTTCTCGCCCGCCGAGACCGCCGCGTGCGCGTGCTTCTGCACGAGCTTGTACGCCACCTGGCGATCGAGGCCCGCCTCGACGAGCGCGAGCAGCACGCGCTGCGAGAAGATCATGCCGCCCGAGGCGTTCAGATTCGCGAGCATCTTCTCCGGGTAGATGACCCAATGCTCGATCAGCTCCGTCGCGAGGTCCAGCATGTAGTCGAGGACGATGCAGGCATCCGGGAAGATCACGCGCTCGACCGAGCTATGGCTGATGTCGCGCTCGTGCCACAGCGAGACGTTCTCCAGACCCGGGATCGCGTAGCCACGCAGCAGACGCGCGAGACCGGTCAGACGCTCGGACTCGTGCGGATTGCGCTTGTGCGGCATCGCCGAGGAGCCCTGATTGCCCTCGCCGAAGAACTCCTCCGCCTCGCCGACCTCACTGCGCTGGAGGTGGCGGATCTCGAAGCCGATCTTCTCGAGCGTCGCGCCGATGCCGGCGAGCACGTTCAGGAAGAACGCGTGCCGATCGCGCTGCACGACCTGCGTCGAGACCAGCTCCACGCCAAGCCCGAGCTCCGCGCAGACCTCGTCCTCGAGCCCCCACGGCACGTGCGCATGCGTGCCGACCGCGCCGGAGATCTGCCCGACCGCGATGTCCTGCACCGCGAGCTCGAGACGCGTCGCGTGACGGATCAGCTCGTCGTACCAGACCGCGAGCTTGAGTCCGAAGGTCGTCGGCTCGGCGTGCATGCCGTGGCTGCGACCGATCGTGATCGTCTTCTTGTGCTCGACGGCGCGCTGCCCGACGATCGCGATCAGACGATCGAGTTCGCGCTGGAGCAGCTCGCCGGCGGCCTTCGCCTGCAGCGCGAGACCGGTGTCGACGACGTCCGACGACGTCAGGCCGAGATGGATGAAGCGCGACGCCGGGCCGACCGTCTCGCCAACGGCGCGAAGGAAGGCGATCACATCATGATCGGTCTCCTTCTCGATCTCCTGCATGCGCGCGAGGTCGATCGATCCCTTGCGAATGGCGACGAGGTCCTCCTCGGGGATCTCGCCGCGACGGCCCCATGCCTCGCAGACGGCCAACTCGACGGCAAGCCACTGCTGGACCTTTGCCTCGTCACTCCAGATGGCGCCCATTTCTGGCCGCGTATACCGTTCAATCACGAACCTGGTTCCCTTCAGGAGAAAGCTGAGCGAGCCGCGCGATCGGGCTCTGTGATGTCTTCCTTATTATATGGGTTCGTGCGTTCCCCGCAACGAATGGCCGTGACTCCGCTGAGATCGCCAGCACCAACCGCCGGACCCAGGGGCGCAGATCGTCATCACGCTGTCCGTCATGGCCCCGACCCCGCACGATCGTGAACCTCACTGCGATTCCCAGTGCACGCCTGCAACACCCGGCGTGTCCATGTACCGATCGCACAGACATCACCCCGCGCGAGCGCCCGGCAATTGCCCTCTTGGCCGCGACACTCGTCGCCAGGAGCGACGTTACGTCGACCTATCGGCGAATGCTTGCATCCCGTGCACAATGACTCGTATCGGCCGCCGCCTGACGTCTCCATCATTCATATCCGGAGCACAAGGGGCAGCGATCCACGAATCGATGTCTGGCACCAGCAGCAGGTTCCCTGATAGGAATTGACTCGTTGGCAGCGTATGATGGAGGTATCAATTCCGGACTGAACGTACTCACATCGTGCGCTGTCACCGGAATTGCGCGGCCCAGACGCATCTGGCTCGACCGACCAAGCGAACGCAGGCATGACCGAGACTTCGACTCCCGACGCACCGACCACGTCCATCACGACACCGTTCCTGATCGACACGCACACGCATCTCGACGATCCCGACTTCGCGGACGATCTGGACGCCGTGATCGCGCAGAGTCGCGACGCGGGGGTGTCGGCGTGGATCAATGTCGGCTACGAGCCGTCGCGCTGGTCATCCACCATCGATCTCGCCACGCGCATTCCCGGGATGCGGCACATGCTCGGCATGCATCCGAGCAGCGCCGATCAGTGGAGCGCGACGACCGAGCGCGAACTCCGGCGTCTCCTCATCGAGACCGGTGCCGTCGCGATCGGCGAGATCGGCCTCGACTTCCTGCGCGATCACGCGCCTCGCGATGCCCAGTTCGATGCCTTCCAGGCGCAACTCGACCTCGCCGAGGAACTCGATCTCCCCGCCGTGATCCACATGCGCGACGCCGAAGCCGCCCTGCTCGACGTGCTGACATCCCGTTCGACGCTCCCTCCCCTCCTCCTGCATTCCTACGATGGAGGACGCGACCTTACGGATCATGTCATCACGAACGGCGTCCGGATCGGCGTTGGCGGACTCGCCACGCGCCAGAAGTCGGAGGCATTGCGCGAGCAGATCGCCCGCGTGCCGCTCGAACAGATCGTCCTGGAAACCGATTCTCCCTACCTCGTGCCAGCGCGCCAGAAGATTCGACGCAACACGCCTGTGCACGTCCGAACCATCGCCCAGTTCCTCGCCGATCTCCGCGAGACCGATCTCGACACGATCGCGCGAACGACCACGCAGAACGCCCTGACGTTCTTCAGAAAGCTGAGCTTGCCATGACCACCGCTACCGAGATTTCGTCGACCGCCATCACCACGCGCATCGTGCTTGCCACCGAGAATCAGGGCAAGCTCGCCGAACTTCGCGCGCTGGTAGGTCCCGGAATCGAGGTCATTGGCCTCGGCGAACTCGATCTCACGCTGCCGGAAGAGACCGGCTCGACCTTCGCGGAGAACGCGATCGTGAAGGCGCAGACCGTGACCGACGCGACAGGGCTGGTCGCGCTCGCCGACGACTCCGGGCTCGAGGTCGACGCCCTCGACGGTGCGCCCGGCATCTACTCCGCGCGCTACGCCGGCGAGGCACATGACGACGCCGCGAATCGCGCGAAACTTCTCGCCGAACTCGCGGAGGTCCCCGCCGAGCAGCGCAGCGCCCGCTTCGTCTCGGTGATCGCGCTCGTATCGCCCGGCGAGGAGCCCGTCACCGTACGCGGCACCGTCGAGGGGACGATCACGTTCGCGGAGCGTGGGACCGGCGGCTTCGGCTACGACTCCCTCTTCGAGCTCGCGAACGGGAAGACGCTCGCGGAGCTCTCCTCCGAGGAGAAGAATGCGATCAGCCATCGTGGCCATGCCATGCGCCAGATCGCCCCGGTCGTCGCGGAGCGCCTGTCATCAAGCGTGCCGCCAGCCAGCAGCGAGGGATGAGCCATGCTGACCCTCAACGAGCGTGAAGATCGCACACTTCCCACGCCGAACGGTTACCGCGAGTGGCTACGCGATACGCTACGTGACGGTCTCCTGCCGGTCATCGGCATCGCCGGGACCAGCGGCAAGAGCACCGTGGTACGCATGCTGGATGCCATCTTCCGGCAGGCCGGTCTTCGCACCGCCAGCTGGACGGATCGTGGTGTCGAGATCATGGGCCAGCGTCAGGACAGCGAGCTCGGCGGCTGGGAGCTCGCCCTCGCCAAGCTTGCCTCCGGCACGGTGGATGTCGCGCTGCAGGAACTTCACTGGTCGACCGTGAAGGCGGTCGGACTACCGCCGGGATCGTACCCGGCGCTCGCGCTGACGAATCTGCGCGGCCTGGGGGATGCCTACTGGAGCCGCAACGCGCTCTCGCTCGCCGAGGAGGCCGCGATGGCGGTCGCACGGGCGGCACATCCGCGTGGCATTCTGGTGCTGAACGGCGATGACTACTCGCTCGTCGACGCCCTCGCCGCGACCGCCGCGACGCCGATCGTGGTCGGCTACGCGAAGGAGTCGCCGGGCGTCTCGCGTCATCTGCAGTCGGCGCGTCCGGCGGCGTGGACGAGCGACAACGTGATCCACCTGAGCGACGGCGTCACGCATCGTCAGCTGACGGACATCAGCCTGCCGCCGATCACGCTCGGCGGTGAAGCGACGTTCGAGATCGCGAATCTCCTCAGCGCAACCGCGATCGCGAGCGCCGTCGGCATCGACGATGCCACGATCGCCTCGGCGCTCGTCGGCTTCGCGGCGGATGCAGATGCGCTCCCGGGATCGTTCAACGTCTGGGAATCGCCGAAGCTGCGCGTCGTCGTGAGCACGGTCGAGCAATCGTGGGTGCTTCGGCAGATCCTCCGCGCGATCAACCCGGGTGCGGCGCGTCGTCAGCTGACCGTCCTCGGGAACATCGGCTCGCTCGACTCCCGCGACGCCACGGAACTCGGACGTCTGCTCGGGCGGAACCACGGCGCGATCATCCTGCACGGGGAGCACGACGAGGTCCAGCTCGAGGCGTTCCGTCACGGCATCACGGCGAACGAGTATCCGCCGCTGATCATCCACGTCACGGACGAGCGTCGGGCGATCCGCCGCGTGATGCAGACCGCGCGCGAGGACGACGTCGTGCTGCTCATCCCCGGCGAGGACGCGGAACCAAGCCTGCGCGCCGCCACGGAGCTTGTCGCCAGCTGATCTTCCCTCCCCTGCGATATTCCTGACACAGCAGACCCCGCGGCCAATTGGCCGCGGGGTCTGCTGCATTCACATCCCATGAAGTCTCTTGGGATATGTTGTGTCGTGTAAGGTCTAGTCCGCCACGGCAGCGAGCGGTTCGGCTTCGGCACGCACCGGGGTCGGCTTCACGAGCTCCACCTGCCCCTTGCCAAGCACCTGCTCCAGCTCGCGCTCAAGCTGTCGCGACCACTCCACCTTGCGCGTCCGGCTTCGCATGCGCATCGAGCCGATCTGCATCGGCACCTGGAACACGACAGGCTGCTCCCCTTCGTAGCGCCGCAGCACCCCATCGATGTTCTGCATGATGTTGATGTCCGCCCAGACATCCTCCGTCGCCGGCAGCCGGATCAGCACCGACGGCCCCACCGCGATCGCACGCTTCACGACCGGCAGTTCGTCCGTGATCTCCTCGGCCACCAGCTGACGTCGCTCTCCCCGCTCGTCGAGCTTCGCCGTGATCGCGAGAATCGCGTCCGGCTCGAGATGCGACGAGTACTTCTCGTACGAGTCCGGGAAGACGACGACCTCGATCGAGCCCGTCAGATCCTCGATCTCGAGCACTGCCATCGTCTTGTTGTTCTTGGTCGGGATGCGCCGTGCCGTGGTGATCATGCCGATCACCCGCACCTTCTCGCCGACGTTGCGCTCCGCGAAGTCGACGATCTGCGTGAACCCGCGCGGCGTGCCATCCGCAAACACATCCATCAGCGGATGCGCGCTGAGGTAGAGCCCGAGCAGTTCCTTCTCCCACGTGAGCAGGTCCTTGGTCGGCGCCGGCTCGACCTTCGGCAGACTCGAGTTGCCGGCCGCCGGCGTCAGCTCCGCCGCGAACCCCATGCCGAACAGATCCATCTGCCCACGGGCCGCCGCCTTCTGGCGCTGCTGCGCCGCCGAGACGCTCGCCTCGAGACCAGCGAGCACCGCCGCACGCTCACCGAACGCCTCGAAGACGCCGACCTTCGCGAAGCTCTCGACGACACGCTTGTTCACGGACGTCCAGTCGACCGCATCACAGAACATGTCGAGTGACGCGAACTTGCCGTCCGGCTGCTCCTGCCGTGCGCGGACGATCGACTCGACCGCGCCCATGCCGGCGCTCTTGACGGCTGCGAGGCCAAAGCGCACGCAGGCGTTGCCGTCCTCGTCAAACTCCACGCTGAAGTCGACCTTGCTCTTGTTGATGTCCGGCGGCAGCACCTTGATCCCGGCGCGTCGGCATTCCGACACGTTGAAGACGGTCTTCTCGGTGTTGCCGATTTCCGTCGACATCAGCGCGGCCATGAACTGCACCGGATAGTTCGCCTTCAGATACGCCGTCTGCGCGGCGATCACGGCATACGCGGCACTGTGCGACTTGTTGAAGCCGTACCCCGCGAACTTCTCGATCATGTCATAGGTCGCTTCGGCGATCTTCTTGTCGATCCCGTTCGTGATGGCTCCGTCCACAAACTGCTTGCGGTACTTCGCCATCACCTCCGGGAGCTTCTTTCCCATCGCCTTGCGGAGACCATCAGCCTCGGCCATAGAGAATCCGGCGAGGACGTTGGCGATCTGCATCACCTGCTCCTGGTAGAGCGCGATGCCATACGTCTCCTTGAGAATCCCCTCCAGACTCGGGTGGTCGTACGCGATCGGCACGCGACCGTGCTTGCGCCCGATGTAGTCCGGCGCCATCTCCATCGGTCCCGGACGGATCAGCGCCATCAGCGCGATGATGTCCTCGAAGCTCGTCGGCTGGACCTCGGTCGTCATGCGGGTGGTCATGCCACCTTCCAGCTGGAACACGCCGACCGTCTCGCCGCGGGCGAGGAGCTCGAACGCCTTGGGATCATCCATCGGGATGTCGTCGATGGTCAGCTCGACGCCGGTCTCGCGGATGAGATCGACCGCCTTGCCGATGACCGTCAGCGTCTTGAGCCCGAGGAAGTCCATCTTGAGCAGACCGAGATCCTCGAGATGCCCCTGTCCCCACTGCGTGGTGACATCGCCCTCGCTCTTGCCGCCGGCGCGCTGGAGCGGCACATGCTGCACGAGCGGATCGCGCGAGATCACGACGCCCGCCGCGTGTGTCGACGAGTGCCGCGCGAGGCCCTCGACCTTGAGCGCGGTGTCGATCAACTCCTTGACCTGACCGTCGCCCTCGTAGAGCTTCGAGAGTTCCGGCACCTGGCTCATCGCGAGGTTGATCGTCATCTTCGGATCGGTGGGGATCAGTCGGGCGACGCGGTCGACCTCACCATACTCGAGCCCCATGGCGCGTCCGACGTCGCGGACGGCAGCCTTCGCCTTCAGCGTTCCGAACGTGATGATCTGCGCGACGCGATCGTCACCGTACTTCTGGACAACGTACTTGATGACCTCGTCGCGACGATCGTCCGCGAAGTCGATGTCGATATCCGGCATCGAGATGCGGGACGGATTCAGGAAGCGCTCGAAGATCAGATCGTACTTGAGCGGATCGAGACCCGTGATGTTGAGGCAGTACGTCACGAGGCTTCCCGCCGCGGATCCACGACCAGGACCGACAAGGATGCCGTTGCGCTTCGCGAAGTGCACGAAATCCCACACCACGAGGAAGTAGTTGGTGAAGCCCATCGACTCGATCACGCCGAGCTCGTAGTCGAGGCGCTCGCGAATCGTGCCGTCGAGCGTGCCGTAGTGCTGCATCGCACCGTCCTCGCAGAGCTTGCGAAGGTAGGTCTTCGGTGAGAAGCCATCCGGCACGTCGTAGTTCGGGAGCTGGTAGCCCTTGAATCCGAGATCGAGCGAGCACATCTCCGCGATGCGGATCGTGTTCGAGAGCGCCTCCGGCACGCTGCTGAACAGGCGCTCCATCTGCTCCGGGCTCTTCAGGTAGAGCTCGCTCGTCTCCGACTTGAGGCGCTTCGTGTCATGAACGGTCGTGTTGGTCTGCACGCAGACGAGGATGTCCTGCGCGGCGGCGTCTTCCTCATAGCAGTAGTGCACGTCATTCGTGGCGACGAGCGGCAGATCGAAGCGGCGCGCCAGATCGATCAGCTGGCGGTTGTTCTCGATCTGCTCCTTGAGGCCAGCGTCCTGGATCTCGATGAAGAAGCGCTCCTTCCCGAAGATCTCGCTGAGCTCGCCGGCGTACTTCTCCGCCTTCGCGGGATCGCCATTCAGGAAGTTGTTCGCGACTGGACCACCGAGGCACGCGGATGTGCAGATGATCCCCTCGCCGTACTGCTGGAGCAGGTTCAGGTCGATGCGCGGGCGGTAGTAGAACCCATCAAGACTCGCGATGCTGGCGAGCTTGATCAGATTGCGGTAGCCGACCTCGTTCTCCGCAAGCAGGAGCAGGTGGTAGGACTTGCGCTCTCGACGGGATATGTCGCCTTCGGCAAGATACGTCTCCATCCCGATGATCGGATGGATCCCGGCCGACGTCGCCGCCTGATACCAGTCCATCGCGGCGTACATCACGCCGTGATCAGTGACCGCCATGTGCTGGATCCCCAGCTCCTTGGCGCGCGACGTGTACTGGTTGATTCGGCCCATGCCATCGAGCAGCGAGTATTCGGTGTGAAGGTGAAGATGCGCAAACTCGGCCATGATTCCTGTCCTGACTCCGCGGTGTCGTCGCGTACGACGCCGTCCACCACGAGGGTCCTACGAACGCGCGAACCCGCCGACGGGGTCACGGTGTGCGGGCTCGATGCGCGTTCAGTTGCGTTCCGATGTCGTCGGAGGCTCGATGCGGGCGGGGGTGCGCCGAGCCTCCTGATTCTACCGGATGGGCTGCCTAGGCAGCGATGATCGGGGCGTTCTCGCCCTTGAGGACCAGCTTGGCCTGCTCGGCGATGAGGCGGAGGACCTGGCGCATCGAGTCGCGGTACGCCTCCGGCACTTCATTGTTCTGCAGGAGGTTCAGCACCTCGGTGATCTCCGGCTCGCCGGAGAGGAGGCTGGACACCTCGCGCGGGAGGAAGCCCGCCGACGCCAGCAGCTCGTCCTGCTGGATCTGCTCGAGACCAAGCGCCTGCGAGAGCTGCTCGACCGCATCGCGGGTCGGGGTTCGCGCGCCGCTCTCGAGACGGCTGACGTAGGAGTGATCGAAGCCCGCACGCTCTGCGAGCTTGCTCTGCGATACGCGACGCGCCTCGCGGAACTGCTTCAACACCGGACCGAAACCTTCAATCGCTCGCTCGAACATCCCCGCCTCCTCAGACGTATCCGTGTGCAATCCGCTGCACAGGGTTTGCATCCAACCTTGCCACTTCGGCAACCCGTCCGTGACCACTGAGACGATAGTACCGCGTGCTTGCCACGGTGTCAATACAGTGTCCGGACAATCCACACGTCCTGCGAAAGAAACCTCGGCACAAGCACACCACTGCCGATTCGAACACGCACAGCACACCCTACCGCCACCAAATGCCAGTCAGCTGTCATTGACTCCCGAGTACGCTCCCGAGCGAACGCATCCGGAACCCTGATCAATCGCCATGCAAGATCTCTTGCAGCAAGCGGACTTGCAGGCGCAGTTGGCTATACTGCGAGCATTGATCTAGGCGCCCATCGCGCCTGTCGCCCCGATCCCGCCCCGCCGGGATATGTGACGCACGGGACACGGAACGCCCCGCCTCCGTGCCGAAGGAGCACCACGGTGACTGCACCCACCATCGAGACCCGTCTGCTGAAGGGATCTGCCCTCGCCAAACCCCTCCGCGCCGAGATCGCCGCGCTCAAGGAGGTCGTCACCCAACGCGGTGGTCTGCCCCCGACACTCGCGACGGTGCTCCTGGGTGACGATGGCGCCGCGATCTCCTACCGCACGTCGATCCAGCGCGCGTTCGATCGCGTCGGCATCCCGCACCGCCCGATCGAGCTGCCGATCGATATCACGCCGCAGGAGTTCATCGAGACGCTCGCGCAGCTGAATGCGGACGACACGATCACAGGCATCCTCGTGCTGACGCCGCTTCCGACGCAGATCCCGCACGCACTGGTCCTGGAGCATCTCTCTCCATTGAAGGACGTCGATGGCATCACGCCGATCAATTCGGGGCGCCTCCACCTCGGGCTGCCGTCCCTGCGACCGAGCACGCCGTATGGCGGGATCGAGCTGCTGGATCATTTCGGCATCGAGCTGCGCGGCGCGAAGGTGACGGTCGTCGGGCGCAGCAATGTGGTGGGACGTCCGCTCGCGACGCTCCTGACGCAGCGCGACGCGACGGTCACGCTCTGCCACAGCCGGACGCGCGATCTCGCCGCCGCGACGCGCGATGCGGACATCGTCTGCCTGGCGACGGGACGTGCCGGCCTGGTGAGCGGGGATATGGTGCGTGCGGGTGCGATCGTGATCGACTTCGGCGTGAACGTGCTGGAGGATGGATCGCTGGTCGGTGACGCGGACGCAGCATCGATGCAGGGCATCGCGGGCGCGATCACGCCGGTGCCGGGAGGCACGGGGCCGGTCACGTCGCTGGTGCTGGCGCGCAACACGGTGATCGCAGGGCTCGCGATCGTGGAGCGTTCACTCGATCACGCCCTGCTCCCGGCACCGGCAGAGCTCGTCGCGCAGCACCTCGCGGCGCTCTCGGCGTAGCGCCGGACGGCAAGGAGCATCCGGCGGTGGATGCTCCTTGCACGTGCTTGCGGAAGGTGGTAAGCTTGCGCCCGCGCGGTTGAGAAACGGCCACGAGCTGGCGCGGGTCTCATGGGCACAAAAGCGAATTGATGGGGTGTCGTCTAACGGTAGGACGCTTGTCTCTGGAACAAGTAGTTGGGGTTCGAATCCCTGCACCCCAGCCAGAGTCGTGACTCACACGTGAGCACAGCAAGGGACCCGAGCATTTCTGCTCGGGTCCCTTGCTGTCTGCCAGCTCCTCGCAGCAAGCTAGGCGGCTACCGGCACATCTGCCCGCCGATCGAGCCGATGCACGATCATCATTACCGCGATCCCGATCGCCGCCCCAACGATCGTCTCGATCACGCGATCGCGCACCAGGGGCGTCGCCGCGACCGGATGCGCCATCTGCACCATCATCAGCGCGAGCGGCGTCACGAAGACCAGCCCGAGCGCGTAGTTCCGCCCCACGAACAGTTCTGCCGCGACCTGCAGCAGACACGCCACGATCACGATCTCCCAGCTCGACAGCCCCCAGTGCAGCACGCCGAGCGCGACCACCGCCCCGATGAGCGTTCCGACGATGCGATGCACGCCTCGCAGGATCCGCGCCGACGGATTCGGTCCCGTGCACGCCGCCGTCGCCGCGACCATCGCCCAGTAGATGTGACTCCAGCCGAGCACGTACGGCACGACACCAGCGATCGCCACTGCGACGCCAACCCACACCGCGTCACGCCAGAGCGTCCGATCCGCCCACGCGGTCGCGAGCGGCGGATTCCAGCGCCCGTAGTGCGCGTACGGATCGATGCCGACGAGATTGCCGATCAGCCCGACCAGCAGCGCGACGATCATCGCGCCGGTCGCGACGAGGAACGCCTCGCCCACGCCGGGCCAGTCCGTCGGCACGGCGCTGCACGCCCCGATCGCGAAGACCGGGAAGAGCGCGCCGCCGGGATTCCAGTTCAGCACGCTCGCCAGGACGCTCGACCCGAACGCGCATCCGGCGATCGCCGCGATCGTGATCCACTCGGAACCGTGCATCGCCGAGAGCATCGCGCCCAGCGTCACCATCAGCGCGAACCACACGCCGGCGGTCGTCTGCATGTGCAGCCGCGAATCGCGCTCCAGACCGCGCCCATACACCGACGCGAACACGCCGAATGTCGCGTAGATCGACAGCTCGGGCCGACCGATTGCCAGCAGGAACACGTTCGGCACGAGGAACGCCAGCCCGACGCGCAATGCCGGGCGATGCGCGCCATTGTGCGGTCCCATGCGCACGAGATCGCTGACGGATGGCGCCAGCCCCGCAACTCCAGTCATGATGCCCTCTTCGTCTGTCCTGCTTGCATGAACGTCATCGCACGTGAGGCATCGTGCGCGTGCGACCGTCGTGGTCGCGAGGGCGGCCGTCGTGTCGCCCGGAGGATGGATCATCCCGTCTGCGTCCATGGTACGACGATTCGCCGCTCGCGACACGCTCCGTCTCGCCGTTGTGGGGCAGGAGGTGGTGCCGCAGATGCGAAGGACACATCCTGCAGGTCGCGATCACTCGTCGCGCGGCGTCCCCTTGATGTGACCATCCGGATCGAGGTTGAACGATTCGAGGGCATCAGGGCGAGGAAGGATATTCCCCTCCTCGTCGTAGTCTTCTTGGTCGCTGAAGTAGGGATCGAGCTGAAGGCGTGCAGACTCCATTGCGCTAAACCAAAGGATACCCACCGAAGGGTCAAGCCCGCGCTCGGCGATGATCTCTTTCGCCCGGGTCAGGATCTCCTCTTCGGTTGGTCTGGGATAGCGAACCACCAGCGTGTCCCCTTGATGAGGCGATCCTCATCGCGCAGGTCATTGCGTGAATTCCGCCGGACACCCGATGCATCCGTCAGGACTTTCGGCAAGTATCCGGATCATCATGTCATCTTACACTTCCGGCGTGGAGATCGCTCGTGGGTGGAGTATTGCGGTCACCGCCGCTGGCCATGTTCCCCGGAGACCTCGGCTGCGGCATCCGAGGCAGGCGATCGCCCTCCCCGATCAGCTGTTCGAAGAGGAGGAAATCGCGCCGTCCTTGACGTAGACGAGCGGGAGATCGGCGAGCGCGGGATGATCGAGCGGGTCCGCCTCAGTCGAGGTCACGAGCAGCTGACGATCCGTCGTGGCGACCGCCTCGAGCAGCAACTCGCGGTGCGAAGCGTCCAGCTCCGAGAGCACGTCGTCGAGCAGGAGGATCGGCATCTCGCCAGTCGCCTCGGCGATCAGGTCTCCCTCGGAGAGCTTGAGCGCCACGACCCCGAGACGCTGCTGACCGCGCGATCCGTACGTCGCGAGATCGCGCTCGTTGATGCCGAACACGACATCGTCGCGATGCGGTCCGATCACTGTCAGCCCACGTCGGAACTCCTCGGCACGCACCTCGGCAAGCTGCATCTGGAAGCGCACCGCCAGCTCCTGCGCGCGGGATGCCACGTTCGGCGTGTCGGAGGTTGGACCAAGCTCCAGCTTCGACTGATACGTCAGGCCAATCACGGCATCGCGGATGAGCGTCGACGAGCGCGCAACCATCAGCTCGGAGAGGCGGCCGATCATCCGCTGTCGACTCGCGACGACATACGCGCCGCTCTCGATCAGCTGATCGTCCCAGAACGCCAGTTCCGCGATCGCCGGCAGCGAACCATGGTAGACGCGCTCCTTCGCGAAGCGCTTCAGCAGGCCGTTCCGCTGCTGGAGGATCCGCCCGTACCGCGAGAGTGCGCGGAGATACTGGCGATCGATCTGCGAGATGAGCATGTCGATCAGCCGTCGCCGCTCGGATGGCGCGCCGGTGACGAGCTGAACGTCCTCCGGCGAGAACAACACGATCTTGATCGTGCCAATCACGTCCTGCGCGCGCGAGGTCTGCCCGTCGATCGTGAACGTCTTGCGCGCGGTCTGCCGCCCGTCGCGATCCAGCTCGATCGCGACCGTCACCTGGTGGCGACGCTCCTGCGTCTGAACCTCCGCCTCAAGCCGCGCATACGGCGCGACGCCGAACAGCTCGCCGCTCTCCCAACGCACCACCTCCCGATCGGCACTGGTGCGCGACGATCGCGTCGTCGCCAGCATGACGACCGCTTCGATGAAGCTCGTCTTGCCGCTGCCATTCTGCCCCACGATGCGCACGCCGCGCGGATCGATGTCGAGATCCAGCGTGGCGTAGGAGCGGAACTCTTCGAGATGGAGGTGCGCCAAGTACATGCGGTCTCCATGCGTTCAACACCAGAAGAAGCGGCAGGCGTTCATCACGCCACGCCGCTTCCCCACATCCGTTGGTCGGCCGATGCGCTACGCGCCGCCGATCACCATCGGCATGATGACGTGCGCGTAGGCATCGCTGCCGCTCGGGCGAATGACGCCAGCCTGATTCGCGCCATTGAAGCCGAGCATGACCTGCCCGTGCTTCAGCTGCGAGAGGACATCAATGAGGTAGCGGCCGTTGAAGGCGATCTGGATCGCCGGACCGGTCACGCTGGCATCGACGTAGCTCTGGCTGTTGCCGCGCTCGGCGGCGTTCGCGGAGATCTCGACGCTGCCCGGCGTGAGATCGTCGTCACCCGGTTGCACCTGGAAGCGCACGACATCGTTGTTCTCGCGAGCGAAGTACCCCGCGCGGCGGACGGCCTGCAGCAACGCCTCGCGGCTGAGGTCGATACGCGTCGAGAACTCCTTCGGCACGATCTGCTTGATGTCCGGGAAGGTGCCGTCGATCAGGCGCGACACCCATTCGGTGTCCCCGATGCGCACGAGCACCTGGCTGCGATTCGGCGTGATCGCCAGATGCACGGACTCATCGAAGTCCCCGATGATACGCGACAGCTCGCGGTAGGCGCGCGCCGGCACGATGATGTCCTGCCGCTCGCCGGCATCCGCATCGAGCGGACTCTCGTTGACCGCCATACGGAAGCCGTCGGACGACGCCAGCATCAGCGTGGTCGCCTCGAAGCGCGTCAGCACACCTGCGAGAATCGGTCGGCTCTCGTCCGTCGCCGCGGCGAACTCGATCAGGTTGATCGCGTCGCGCAGGCGCTGGGCGTCGAGCTCAACCGTGAAGCCATCGTCAGTGATGGTCGGCATCACCGGGAAGTCCTCGGCATCGATGCCGTTGATCGCAGCCTTGTCGCGACCACTCTGCACGGTCAGCGAGAAGCGCGTCGGATCAACGGAGAGCTTGACCTCCCCCGATGGCAGCGTGTTGACGAACTCGCCGAGCAGGCGCGCGTCAACCGTGATGCGCCCCTCCTCCTCGATGTTGCCCTCGATCCAGGTGGTCACCCCGATCTCGAGATTCGTCGCGGCGATGCGGATGCGCCCCTCATCGGTGGCGATGAGCACATTGCTGAGAACCGGCAACGCCGTTCGCGAGGCGACCGCCCGCGCCACACGCCCGAGTGCTCGCTGAAGATTCTCCTGAAGGCACGAAACCCTCACCCCACATCCCCTTGTCACGAAATCGCCAATCGTCCGGAGCGATCCTGGCGCGACGCGAACCGCGTCGATGCCGATCTGCTGGCCGAACGGACGTCAGCCCATCTACCTGCACAGACTGTACGAACAGTCACGCTCTCGGCAGTATACCACGAGGATACCGCAGATTATCGCCGATCCGGAAGCGGCGCGCGTTGTCAAGAGCACCAGCTTGACAGATTAGACCATCCGTTCTACTCTTGTTCCAGAACGAAATAGAACATCCGTTCCCAAGACCCGGAGGTCTCACGTGGCACAATCCGCCCCATCATTCGATCCAACCCGCCACCTCCGACGCGTTCGCGGAGGCGACTATCTCGAAGTCAAGTGGCGACTCGTCTGGCTTCGCGATCAGTATCCGGACGCGACCATCGAAACCGAGCTCATCGCGCACGACGGCACGCAGGCGATCTTCCGCGCGCTCGTCACGATCCCGACCGGCGCTTCAGCAACGGGGTGGGGGAGCGAGACGGTCTCCGGCTTCGAGAACTACATCGAGAAGGCCGAGACCAAGGCTATCGGCCGCGCGCTCGCCGCGCTCGGTTTCGGCACCCAGTTCTGCGAGGACTTCGACTACGGCGATGATCGTGGTCAGGTGGTCGACGCACCGGTCGCAAGGGAACGATCGGCCGTCGAACCCACCCCGATGGCCCCGATCCGTCGCGCGTCGAGCGAGCTGAAGGCGTCGGAGAAGCAGCTCAAGATGCTCGCCGATCTCGGACGCGCCCAGCGCGTGCCGATCGACGAGCTCGCACAGGCACGCTTCAGCCGGGATGTCGCCGAGCTCGACCGCGCGCAGGCATCCAATCTGATCACGGAGTTGCAGTCACGCGCCCCACAGCGCGAGAAGGCCTCCTGACCCGGACCATTCCCCTTGTGGAGACGTGAGGATGGCACGTCACCACGCGATCCTGACCCTGTTCGTATCCTTGTGAGGAAGGCCATCTCCATGATTTCCCGGATCGATCATTCCATCACCCAGCCGGTTTCGCTCACGACACTTCGTCGCCTGGAGGAGCGTCTTGATGACGGCTACCAGCGCATCGAAGAGGGACTTCGCCGCGGCGAGGACGTCGAGCGCTGGGAAGCGTTCTGGCTGGATCTGCTCCGCCAGTACGAGACGCTCGTCGACTCGTTCCGCGCGACATCCGAGCTGGCCGAGGCCGCATGAATGCGAAACGCCCCGTTCTGAACGAATCAGAACGGGGCGTCGTGCGGTCTCGCGAACGCGAGATGCTAGCTCTCGGCGATGGTCACCTTGTCGAGCGTCACCGGCTGCGTCGGCGCAGAAACCTCGCCACTGCGGCTGCGACCAACGGGCACCGCCGCGATCGCGTCGACAACGTCCAGACCGGTCGTGACCTTGCCGAAGATCGTGTAGTTCTTCGGGAGGCGGCCACGAAGGTCGGCGAGCACAATGAAGAACTGGCTGCCGTTGGTGTTCGGACCAGCGTTCGCCATCGCGAGCGTGCCCTTCTCGTACTCCTTCAGGATCTTCTCGTCCTGGAAGCGGTAGCCCGGGCCACCCGTCCCGGTGCCG
>Ga0164243_10005289_pt1 | contig 19772 bp, 17 predicted proteins | sample OricompcompostOP_FD_108781 | JGI IMG/M metagenome (GOLD analysis project Ga0164243, IMG submission 108781) | Organic Plus compost microbial communities from Emeryville, California, USA - Original compost - Organic plus compost (OP) | ecosystem: Engineered > Solid waste > Mixed feedstock >... | reverse complement strand
TCATACTTGACGACATCTTTGTTTGATCCCACAATCAATCTCATAATGTTCGGGTCCCTGGTTGATGCTTTTTCTGCAAGCAGGACATTTGATCCCATGAAGAGCACCTCTCAGGTGTCGCGCGCCTCTCGTGTTGCCGTTCTCGTGATCGTGATGCTGCTGCTCGGGATCGCCGCGCCCTCCATCACGACGTTGCTCGCGGGGATGCCGTCGCGCGTGACGTCCGCCGTGGCGGCTCCGCTCGCATCGTGCGACGGATCGGATCTCCTCCAGAATGGGGGCTTCGAGGACGGCCTCGACGGCTGGACCGGTGGCCGGATCGTGACGACCTTCCAGCGATCCGGGAGCCGTGGTCTGCTTGTCGACTCGTCGATGCCGTACGCGGCTCAGGTGATCGACACGACCGGACTTGACGGCATGCGCCTGACCTTCACGGCGTGGGCCGCGACGGGTGGCTCCATCGTGATCAATGGCATCCCCCAGAATGTCGGTTGGAACAGTGGGGTATTTCGGCAGTATTCGGTGAGCTTCACCGTGTCTGATGGCCAAACCTCCACCACGGTGGAGTTCTTGGCCCCGGAGGGCAGTCAGGGGAACTTCGATGATGCCTCTGTGACGTGTGAGGCTCCCGCGACGCCGACGGCGACGGAAACGCCGACGGCCACCGCGACGGCGACGGAAACGCCGACGGCCACCGCGACGGCGACGGAAACGCCGACGGCCACAGCGACCGCGACGGAAACGCCGACGCCCACGGCCACCGCGACGGACGAACCGACCGCCACGGCAACGGCCACTGCGACGGAAACGCCGACGGCCACCGCGACCGCGACGGCGACGGAAACGCCGACGGCGACGGCGACCGCGACGGAAACGCCGACGGCGACGGCCACTGCGACCGCGACGGAAACGCCGACGGCCACAGCGACGGAAACGCCCACGGCGACGGCCACGGCCACGGACGAACCGACGGCCACAGCGACCGCCACCGCGACGGACGAACCGACAGCAACGGCGACCGCGACGGACGAGCCGACAGCAACGGCAACGGCGACCGCGACAGACGAACCGACGAACACGCCGATAGCGACCGCCACGGCGACGGACGAGCCGACGGCCACCGCGACCGAGCAGGCGTTGTTCACCATCTCCCTGCAGATCGATTTTCCGTTGCTGGACGCCTGGCCGGATGGGACCGAGATCTGCCTGAGTGGCATTGAGTGTCAGGTGCCGACCAACGTTGGTGGCAGCGAGGTCCAGGCGGCCGCGGCGAACGCTGTTACCTTCACGGATGTTCCGGCCGGAACCTATCTCGTGACCGTCACCAACAGCGATCCGGTGATCAGCTTCTCCACCGAGGTCACGGTCGGTGAGGAGAGCACGAGCTTCACGATCGTGGTCGACACGGCGGCAGATCCGACGGCGACGACCCCGCCGATCGCGACGACGGTACCGACTGTCGTGCCGACACAACCGGGCGCCGCCACACCGATCACGAATGAGACGCCGACCGCGACGTCCGCGCCTGGGGTGACGGACCCGACACCCACCACGGCACCGCGTGAACCCGGTGAGCCGAGCAACCCGTCGCAACCAGGAAGTTCGTCCGGCCCGAGCAATCCTTCGCAGCCGACGATCGGAGGCGGATCGTCCTCGCCGGCGGTGACGTCGCTGCCGAATACCGGATCGGGTGATTCGTCTGGGCAGAGTCTGCTCGGCCTGCTGATGCTGACGATGACCCTGGTCGCAGGCACGGCGATCGCGTTCATCGTCACGCGCGCGCGATCTCGCTAGGGCGATCCTCGCTTGCGCCCCCAACGGTGAACGCCATCCCGGACAATCCGGGATGGCGTTCTGCTGTTCGCTCGACTGGCGTGTCGTGCTTACTGGACGCGATTCCAGTTCGCGATGTTCCAGTAGTCGTACGAGAATCCCGCGAGGCCGAGGTTCTCCTGGTTCAGCGTGCGGGAGAATCCTGCGCGAAGACCCCACCGCACCAGCGGCACCGTCGCGTGATCGTTGATGAGGATGTCGTTCATCTCGATGAACGCCGCGATCACCTTCTCCGCGTCGGTCTCCGTCTGCACGCCATCGTAGACGGCGTCGAAGTCCGGATTCTGGTAGCGCGAGAGGTTGCGCGCCGACCACTGGTTCGATGCCTGCGCGATGTTCTCGCCGTTCTCGCCCGCGTACCAGATGCGCAGGTAGCTGATCGGGAGCGGTGACGTCAGCAGCGAGGCGTACATCTCGAGATCCCAGTAGAAGTGGCTGATGTTCTGGTCGTTGCCCGGCGAACTGTCGAAGTAGGAGCCGGAATCGACCTGCACGAGCTCCACCTTGAAGCCGATATCCTCGAGGTTGCTCTTCACCACGGCCTGAATCTTCTGGCGCAGCTGGTTCACGGTCGTCGCGTACTGGACCTTCAGCTCGACGCCATCCTTCTTGCGGGTGTCGCCGTCCTTCGTCCAGCCCGCCTCGTCGAGGAGCTGATTCGCCTGATCCGGATCGAACGCCCACGTCGTGTTCGGCGACTCGATCGCCGGGATGCCGCTCACGAAGTTGCCGATCGCCGGCTCGGTATCCCCGCCGAGATAGAACGAGTTCGCGATCTTGTCGCGGTCGATCGCGAGACTGAACGCTTGGCGCACCACCGGATCGGAGAGGAACGGGTGCGGCGTGTTCTTCTCGGAGCGCTGACCATCCACCTCCTGATTCGGATCGGAGAAGTTGAAGTCGATCCGCTCGATCGTCACACCTGGCGCCCCGGCGTACACGCCCGGGCTCGACTCGCTGACCATGCCCTCGAGGATCTCCGGCTCGACCGAGAGATTCCACGCGTAGTCATACTCGCCCGACTGGAGCACGGCACGCGCCGCCGATGCCGGATCGCCGCCGCCCTTGAGCACCACACGCGCGAAGTAGGGCTTGTTCGTCTCGCGATACAGCTCGTTCAGCGTGAACACGACCTGATCGTTCGCGGAGAACGACTCCACCTTGAACGGGCCGGTGCCGATCGGGTTCAGCTTGAAGGCGTCGTTCGCCTCCGCGCCGCCACCCTCGAGGATGTGCTTCGGATAGACGAAGCCGGATGTCGCACCCGCAAACGGCACGGACCAGAACGGGTTCGGGTTCGTGAACGTGATCTTCGCCGTCAGTTCATCGACGGCCTCGATGTTCGCGATCGATTCGTAGATGAGCGTGTTCACGGAGGCGCTCGTGGAATCCATGATCCACTGCCACGTGAACACCACGTCATCGGCGGTGAAGGGCTCGCCGTCGCTCCAGGTCACGCCCGGGAGGAGCGTGTAGGTGACGCTCGTGAAGTCCTCGGCGAGCAGCCCGTTCTCGACGGTCGGCAGCTCGGTGACGAGGTTTGGCACCTGCGTCGCATCCGGCAGGTAGTGGACGAGCGGCTCGAGGACGATGCCCGCCGCCGCGATGTCCTTCACACCCGTGCCGTTGTGCGGGCTGAGGTGGGTCGGCGCCTGCCACTGGAGGATCTTGAGGTCGCCGCCGGCCCCGCGCTCCTGACCATCCGTGCCGCTGGTCGGGCGGCTGCTCGCGGCCGCATCGTCCGTCGGCGTCTGCGCGGATACCGTGTTGGCGAGGGCAAGCGCCGCGCCGATGCCGACTCCGAGCGCGGTGGCGCGCTCAACGAACTGACGGCGCGACAGCGATCCGTCGCGCAATGCTGCAAACGTCGCGGCCAGTGGCCCCGAATTCCCCGAAACGCGAGACATCATTTCCTCAGATCTAGCGAACGACCAATAGTCCTGTCGTCTTCCGTCTGACGTCATACGACGTGCAGGCACATGCATGTGCGATCGGGACAGCGATCCCCCTCGGAACTCGGCGGCGAAAGCCAAGGGATGTGGAAGACGAACCACGCGTTCATGATAGGAATGTTGGGGCAGCCTGAACAGAACGAACCCGGTTCATTGTGCACGCATTCCAGAAAGCCGCGACATGGCGGCGATTCTCCGTGCGGATCATTCGCAGAAGCGACTGAGACTCGACTCCCCCTTTCGAGTCATTGACCCTCTTGCGAGCGGCACAGTACGCTTCGCGCATTCCCGTGGGAGCGCTCCCACACAATCCAGGTCGCGATTGTGGGTCAAGGCTCTACCAGGCGTATAGGCATTCGATCGGATCGCGTCGCGCGCGTTTGCGTGCGTGGCGTGTTCGATGGACCGGCGGCGTGATGCCCCGGTTCTGCAGGCGTGCGATGAATCTCGAAGATATCGCAAGACTTGCCGGTGTATCGCGTTCGACGGTCTCGCGCGTCGTCAATGACGATCCGCGCGTGAGCGAGTCCGTGCGGTCGCGTGTCCATCGGATCATTGCGGAGACGAACTACCATCCCAATGCCTCGGCGCGCTCGCTCGCGACGCATCGCACCCGGATCATCGGGCTCGTGATCGCCCAGCCGATGGGCGAGGTGTTCAATGACGCCTGGTTCCCGGTGATGATCCAGGGCTGCATGGATGCCTGCCTCGAGCTGGACTACAGCCTGATGCTCCTGATGGAGTCCTCCACCGATCCCGTCAGCGCCACGCGCCTGATCGAGCGCACCGTGCGTTCGCGTCACCTCGACGGCCTCGTGATCTCGTCGACCCTGAACGAAGATGTCCTGAGCGCGCAGCTGCAGGCAGAGGAGTTTCCGTTCGTCACGATCGGACGCGACCGTCACGTGCAGCATCACTTCGTGGATGTCGACAATCGGCAGGCGGCGCGCGTCGCAACCGAGCATCTGATCCGCCACGGTTACCGTCGGCTCGCGATGATCTCGGGGCCGGACACGATGGTCGCCTCGGAGGATCGTCGCTTCGGCTTCCTCGACGCGCTGATCAGGGCCGAGATCGACCCCACCACCGCGCCCATCCGCTACGCCGATTACAACGAACAGCTCGCCTACGAGGTCACGCTCGGGTTGCTGACAGAGCATCCCGATCTCGATGCGATCTTCTCCGCCAGCGACGCGATGGCGCGTGGCACGCTCCGCGCGATCCGCGATCGTGGCCTGCGTATCCCGGAGGACATCGCGCTCATCGGCTTCGATGGTATCCAGCCGGATCTCGTCGATGTCTACGGCATCAGCACGATGCGGCAGCCCGCGAAGGCGGTCGGACATCGTGCGGTCGAACTCCTCATCTCCATCCTGAACACCCCACCCACGCGCCCGATACAGGAATGGTTCGGCTGCGAACTGGTCGTGGCCCGCTCGTGCGGGTGCGCTCCCGCGCGCGCGGATCATGCGCCGACGCTCATCCCGGCCGGAGGTTTCCAGTCGGCAGCGCCGTGATCGTGACGTTTCGTCGACGTTGGTCGCGCGGTCACCCAGGTGACGGGGCGATCACTCCCGCGGCAGTCGCTGTCGCGTTCGTAGCACCCCGCAGCGTGGGGCAGTGTCGGAAGGGAGGACCCGATTCGTCAGGCTCGTTTCCCAGCATGTGGCTTGTGATCCGTTCGACAGGGAATCGTTCCGCGATCCGGAAGGGATCGCCTGGAGGTCAAACATGATGTCGACTACTCCCGAACAGCTCGTCGAGGATTTTCGCGCCGGGAAGCTCTCCCGCCGCCAGCTCGTCCAGCGCGCGATCGCGCTCGGACTCACCGCCCCGGCGCTCGCCGGTCTGCTGAGCGCCGGGGCCGGCGCGACGCGCGTCTATGCCGCACAGGATTCGGGCGACCTCAAGCTCATCACCGCATCCGATGAGCAGGCGTCGACCTGGACGCGCAACTTCAACCCGCTGCTGCCGCAGGCCTCCACCCACCGCTGGCCGACGCTGAATGGCATCCACGAGCCGCTGTTCATCTACAACACGCCGAAGGCCGAGATCGTGCCGTGGCTCGCGGAGTCGTGGGAGTTCGACGAGACGAACACCGTCGTCACGTTCAAGACGCGTGAGGGTGTGCTCTGGTCGGATGGCGAGCCGTTCACCGCGAACGACGTCGCCTTCACATTCAACCTGTTCAGTCAGTTCGACGGCCTCACCGGCAACGGTGCCCGCACGATCCTGCCGTACCTGAGCTCGATCGAGGCGACCGATGACACGACGGTCGTGTTCACGTTCAACGAGCCGTTCACGATCGGTCTCTACGACATCGGCAGCCAGAACATCGTGCCGGAGCACATCTGGAAGGACGTCGCCGATCCGGTGACCTTCACGAACGAGAATCCGGTCGGCACCGGTCCGTTCACGAATGTCGCCCGCTTCGAGGCGCAGATCTGGGAGCTCCACAAGAACGAGAACTACTGGCAGGAAGGCAAGCCTTACATCGACGGCATCCGCATCCCGGCCTACAACGGGAACGACGCCATCAACCTCGCGACCATCAATGGCGAGAACGACTGGGCGGCGAACTTCATCCCGGATATCGAGAACACCTTTGTCAGCAAGGATTCCGAGCATTTCGGCTACTGGTTCCCGGCCTATGGTGCCACGGTGCATCTGTACCTGAACACGACGGTCGCGCCGTTCGATCAGGTCGATGTGCGCAAGGCGATCAGCATGGCGATCAACCGCGATCAGATCGTGGCCGTCGCGATGTACGACTACACGCATCCGGCCGACAGCACCGGCCTCTCCGATGCCTATGAGAGCTGGAAGGACGAGACCGCCCGCAGCGCCGACTGGGTGACCTACGACCCGGACAAGGCCAACGAGCTGCTCGATGCCGCCGGCCTTGCGAAGGATGGCGATGTCCGCAAGACGGCCGATGGCACTGCCCTCGAGTTCGACCTGAACGTGGTCTCCGGCTGGTCTGACTGGGTGCAGTCGGTCGACATCATCTCGCAGAACCTCGCCGAGGTTGGCATCAAGGCGACCGTCCGCCCGTACGAGCAGGCGACGTGGCAGACGCGCGTCCAGAATGGCGACTTCACGATGTCGATCGGCTGGAGCTCTGGTGGCGCGACGCCATTCAACTTCTACCGCGGCGTCATGTCGAGTGACACCTGGAACGAGATCGGCACCAGCTCGGGCGAGAACTGGCATCGCTTCAAGTCCGAAGAGGCGGATGCCGCGCTCAAGGAATTCGGTGAGTCCTCTGACGAGGCGACGCAGAAGGCGGCGGCCGTGAAGCTGCAGCAGATCTATTCTGACAACGCCCCGGCGATTCCGCTGTTCCCGGGTCCGCAGTGGGGTGAGTACAACACCACGCGCTTCACCGGATTCCCGAACGAGGAGGATCCGTACACGATCCTCTCCACCTACGCGAACGAGCGCCTGATCCTCCTGACGACGATCAAGCCGGTCGAGTAGCGGCGCGCGCGTGCCCGGTGGGGACTTCCCCACCGGGCACACCTCGTTGGTCCCATCCATCTCGGGTCACCGTGCCATCACGAAATTCCCCGCGTGGGGACAGCTCACTGAGGTAGGAATCATGAGCTATGTGCTAAGAAGACTTGGTTTCTACGTGTTGGCCGCCTGGGCATCGATCACGCTCAACTTCTTCCTGCCGCGGTTCATGCCGGGAGATCCCGGTGACGCCGTGCTCGGGAAGCTCCAGGGGCAGGCACGCCCCGAGACGATCGAGGCGATGCGCAAGGCTTACGGCCTTTCCGACGATCCCTTATGGCAACAGTACTTCGACTATCTCGGCAACCTCGCACGCGGCGAGTTCGGGATCTCGCTCTCGAACTTTCCGACGCCGGTCACGCAGATCATCCAGAGCAGTTTCGGGTGGACGCTCCTGCTTGGATTGACCGCGACGGTCATGAGCTTCGCGATCGGGAACATCCTCGGCATCTTCGGCGCGTGGCGTCGCGGTGGGCTGATGGATTCCGTGTTGCCGCCGCTGCTGATGTTCATCGGCTCGTTTCCCTACTTCTGGCTGGCGATTCTCGCGCTCTTCTTCCTGAGCTTCGAGTGGGGCTACTTCCCCCTTCGCCACGCCTTCAGTGACGATCTCTCGCCGGCCTTCTCCGCGCAGTTCTTCGGCAGTGTGCTCTACCATCTCGTGCTCCCCGCGGGCTCTCTGATCGTGATCTCGATCGGCAGCTGGGTGCTGGGGATGCGCAACGCGATGATCGCGACGCTCTCCGAGGACTACGTGACGATGGCGGAGGCGAAGGGCCTTCCGCAGCGCCGCGTGATGTTCAACTACGCCGCGCGCAATGCCTTGCTCCCGAACATCACGGCCTTCGGCATGCAGCTCGGGTTCGTGCTCAGCGGATCGCTCCTCACGGAGATCGTCTTCTCGTATCCGGGACTCGGCTTCCAGCTGATCTCGGCGGTGCGCAACCTCGACTATCCGTTGATGCAGGGCATCTTCCTCGGCATCACGTTCGGGGTGCTGCTCGCCAATCTGCTCGTCGATCTGCTCTACGTTCGCCTCGATCCGCGCGTGCGCGGCACCTGATCCGGTCGCCCACCGACGCTCGATCTGACGCACAGGAGATCTCCCATGAGCACCCCTCCCCTCGATGCCACCGCTGCCGTGCCGCTGGATGAGGCACCCGTCGCTCCCACGCGCCGCCGCCGGCGCCTGGATGGCTCCGTTCTCGGCATGATCCTGCGGAATCGCAAGGCCGCCTTTGGTCTCGCGATCCTCATCTTCTTCGGCGCCGTCGCGATCCTCGCGCCGGTGATCTCGCCGTACGATCCCGACAAGTTCGTCGCGCGGCCGCATCAGCCACCCTCGCGCGATTTCCTCTTCGGCACGACCGGTTCTGGCGAAGACGTCCTCTCCCAGACGATCTGGGGGGCGCGCATCTCGCTTGGCACCGGCGTGATCGTCGGCGTCGCGGTGACGCTGATCGGCATGGTGATCGGCATGTCCGCGGGGTACTTCCGTGGGCGCGTCGATGACCTGCTCTCCCTGATCATGAACGTCTTCCTCATCATCCCGGCCTTGCCGCTGCTGGTGATTCTCGCGGCGTTCCTGCCGCCGGGATTCTGGACGATCGTCGCCGTGCTCACCGTCACCGGCTGGGCGTGGGGCGGACGTGTCCTCCGCTCGCAGACGCTGAGCCTGCGCGAGAAGGACTTCGTGTCCTCGGCGGTCGTCTCCGGCGAGAACAGCTACCGCATCATCTTCCGCGAGATCCTGCCGAACATGATGTCGATCGTGGTCGCCGGCATGTTCGGTGCCGTGACCTTCGCGATCGGCTCGCAGGCGGGTCTCGAGTTCCTCGGGCTCGGCAATCCGAGCGCGATCAGCTGGGGTACCAATCTCTACTGGGCGCAGAACAACTCCGCGCTCCTGACTGGCGCGTGGTGGACCTTCGTGCCCTCCGGCGCGAGCATCGCGCTCGTCGCCTTCGCCTTTACCCTGGTCAACTACGCGATCGATGAAGTCACGAATCCGCGCCTGCGCTCGCAGCGCGAGACGGCGAATGCGCTCAAGAAGGCGCATCAAAAGCTTGGCACCTCGCGCGCGACCCCGGTCATCCGCGAGCGTGGAACGGCATCCGGTACGGCAACGGGAGACTAGAGCGATGGCTATCCTTGAACGACACACCACTCCCCCTGCCCCGACGCGTGATGCTGCCGAACCTCTGGTTCGGGTGGAGGATCTCAAGGTCGACTACCTCTCCGGGCGCGGCCCGGTGCGCGCGGTCGACGGCGTCTCCTTCGCGCTGAAGCCGGGTGAGGTCCTCGGGCTCGCCGGGGAATCCGGCTCCGGCAAGTCGACCATCGCCCAGGCGATGCTGCGCATCCTGCAGCCGCCGGCCGTGATCACCGGCGGGCACGTCCATTTCGGCGGCCGCGACGTGCTCGACATGAGCGATGACGAGCTCGCCGACTTCCGCTGGCGCGACATGTCGATGGTCTTCCAGAGCGCGATGAACTCGCTGAATCCGGTCATGACCATCGGCGACCAGATCATGGATGCGATCCGCGCGCACGAGGATGTCTCCGCTGGCGAGGCGCGGAAGCGCGCGCAGGAACTGCTCGAGACCGTCGGCATCGAGGCGAAGCGCATCGACAGCTACCCGCATCAGCTCTCGGGCGGGATGCGGCAGCGCGCGGTGATCGCGATCGCCCTGGCGCTGCGGCCGCCGCTGATGATCATGGATGAGCCGACGACGGCGCTCGATGTGGTGGTGCAGAAGGAGATCATGTACCAGATTACCGAGCTGCGCGAACAGCTCGGGTTCTCGATCCTCTTCATCACGCACGACCTCTCGCTGCTCGTCGAGATCTCCGATCGCATCGCGATCATGTACGCCGGGCAGATCGTCGAGCTCGCCCCGGCGCGCGAGCTGTTCGAGCATCCGTTGCATCCCTACACGCAGGGGCTGATGAGCTCCTTCCCGGCGCTCACGGGCGAGCGCGTGAAGCTGACCGGCATCCCGGGATCACCTCCCGATCTGCGCACGCCGCCGACCGGATGTCGCTTCCATCCGCGCTGCGCGCATCGGATGCCGCACTGCAGCCAGATCGTGCCGCAGCTCGCCGAAGTGCAGCCGGATCATTTCGTGGCCTGCCATCTCTATCCGCAATCCACGCCCGGAGGTGCCGCATGAGCACGATCACCACAGCGGATCAGCCGATCGCGATCACTGCGCCGACCGACAACGTGATGGAGGTCGATCATCTCTCCGTGCGCTTCCCGGTTGGCGGTCTTTTCGACAAGCGGGCTGTCCATGCGCTGACGGATGTCTCGTTCACGTTGCCGCGCGCGAAGGTGGTCGCACTGGTCGGCGAGTCGGGCTCCGGCAAGTCGACGACGGCGAAGGTGCTCGCGCGGCTGGTGAAGCCGACCGAGGGGCGCATCCTCTACCAGGGGCGAGATATCCTGAAGGAGGAGCCGCGCAAGGCATCGCTGACCTATCGCAATGAGGTGCAGATGGTGTTCCAGGATCCGTTCGGATCGCTGAACCCGGCGCATCCGATCAGCTACCTGCTGGAGCGTCCGCTCCGGATTCACGGCGTCGTGAAGGGGCGGCAGGCGATCCAGGAGCGCGTCGAATACCTCCTCGACACGGTGGGGCTGCGCCCGGCGAACGAGGTGAAGGACAAGTTTCCCTACGAGCTCTCCGGCGGTCAGCGTCAGCGCGTGGCCTTCGCGCGGGCGCTCGCCGTGGAGCCGAAGGTGATGCTCGCGGACGAACCGGTCTCGATGCTCGATGTGTCGATCCGCGTCGGCGTGCTCAATCTGATGGAGCATCTGAAGGAGAAGCAGGGGATCTCGTTCCTCTATATCACGCACGACATCGCGAGTGCGCGCTACATCGGTGACCAGACGAACGTGATGTACGCGGGCCGTATGGTCGAGAGTGCCGAGAGTCGCGAGCTGATCGCGGCGCCGGCGCATCCGTACACGAAGCTGCTGCTCTCGGCGGTGCCGAACCCGCGCGCGGGACTGCGCACGCAGGAGGCGCCGACGCGCGGCGAGATCCCGTCGCTCGTCGATCCGCCGGCGGGATGCCCGTTTGCGGCGCGCTGCCCGCACGTGATGCCGGTCTGCCGGGAGACGATGCCGGGGATCACGCATCTGGCGGCGGATCACTGGGTGCGGTGCCATCTGCACGGCGCGGGTGATGCCGCGGCGGATTGAGGCATCGCGCCCGGATCCGGGCATTTCCATGAACCGGCGCACCCGGTACAGTTTGATCGGCACGACGATCACGAGGGATCGGACGCATGACCAGCCGCACACAAGGCAAGGAAGCATACGCGTGATCAATGTTGGAGTGATCGGATGTGGAGATGTCGCCCAGCGCGCCTATCTCCCCGGCATGAAGGAGCTCGCGGATCGCATTCGCGTGGTCGCCCTGTTCGACATCGCGGAGGCGCGCGTGCAGGCCGCCGCGGCGCTCTTCCCGGGCGAGGATGTTGCGACGTACACCTCCTACGATGACTTTCTCGCGCACGATCGCGAGCAGATCGATCTCGTCTTCAACCTGACCCCGGCGCCGCTGCACCGCGATATCACGGCGCGGGCGCTCGAGGCGGGCTACAGCGTCTTCTCCGAGAAACCGATCGCCGCGACGGTGCAGGAGGCGGAGGAGCTGATCGCGATCGCAGAGGCGCACGGCAAGGCGTTCTTCTGCGCGCCGGCGACGCTGGTGACGGGCAAGTTCCGGACGATCCGGCAGTACATCGACGAGGGGAAGATCGGCGATCCGGTCTTCGCGCGGGCGGAGTTCTCCGGTCTCGGACCGGCCGCGTGGCGCGAGTATCTCGGCGATCCGAAGGTGTTCTACACGCCGTCGGTTGGCCCGATGATCGACATGGGCGTGTACGGTCTGACGGTGCTGACCGGGCTGCTCGGTCCGGTGAAGCGTGTGTCGGCGGTTGGCGGCATCCTGGTGCCGCATCGGACGGTGCTGGTGAACCACCTCTTCGGCGAGGAGTTCGACGTGACCGGGCCGGATCTCTACTCGATCAATCTCGACTTCGGGAACAACACGTACGCGAATCTCCTCGCGAGCTTCGCGTCGCCGGCGTCGAAGGATCAGGTCTTCGAGCTGCAGGGCACGAAGGGCGCGATCAGTGTCAGCCGCGAGCAGTGGTTCGTGGGCAACGGATCGTTCGACTACTACGAGCGCGACGAGCGTCGCGAGGGGACCAACGAAGGCTGGAAGGACAACATCCAGCCAATCGATCCGCCGCGCACGGATGGCATCCTCGAGTCGGGGATTCTCCACGCGGTGCAGGTGCTGGAGGATGGCGTGGATCAGGTGATGACCGCACGCCATGCGACGCACGTGCTCGAGATCATGAATGCGGCGAACACGTCGCTGACGGATCACACGTTCGTGGAACTGTCCACGACGTTCTAGGCATGGCCTTGGAGAAGCGCAGCTGGTCTGCGCTATCGGCCGCAGACCGATCACGACAGGATGCGGGTCGCGTCGAGACCCTGCCTCATGCCCGTCATCCTGAGCGAAGCGACGGATGACGAGCAAAAGGTGGCACGCGATTCGGCGCGTCCGGTTCTCGTGATCGCGCTTCGCCCGATAGGTCAGACGAGCTGACCTGCTACGGTTTCTCGTACATTCGGTGTTGCATGACTCTCTCGTTCGGAAAGGACATCACGTGAACAAGCAGCAGATCGGCATCCAGCTCTACACCCTTCGTGCCCTCGCCGCCGTCGACTTCGACGACACGCTCGCGAAGGTCGCCGCCGCCGGGTATCCGGGCGTCGAGTTCGCCGGCTTCCAGGGCCTCACCGCGACCGAGGTTCGCGGGCTGCTCGACAAGCATGGCCTGAAGGCGTTCTCCGCGCACATCCCGGTCGAGGCCTTCCGCAGCGACATCGATCAGGTCATCAGCGACCTGCAGACCGTCGGGGCGACGTGGGGCATCGTGCCGTGGATCGCGCCGGATGCCCGCACGCCGGAGGCGTTCGCGAAGCTCGGCGAGGAGTTCAACTCGTTCGGCCAGAAGCTGCAGGAGGCCGGTCTCAAGTTCGGCTACCACAATCACAACTTCGAGTTCGAGACCAAGGACGAGAACGGCGCGACGATCTGGGACAACTTCATCGCTGCGACCGAGCCGGGCCTCGTTTCGTTCGAACTCGACGCCTTCTGGGCGGAGGTCGGTGGCTACGACGCCGCGTCCGTGATCCAGAAGAACCCGGACCGCATCAAGCTCGTGCATTTGAAGGATGCCTCCCGCGAGGACGCCAAGAAGGACGTCCCGTTCGGCGAGGGCGTGCTCGACTGGGGCGCGATCCTCTCGGCGGCGCGCGCGGCGGGTGTCGAGTACTACATCACCGAGCAGGATAATCCGAGCGAGACCGATCCGGTCGGCGACGTGATGACGGCGTATCGCAACGCCGAGAAGGCGGCCATCTGATGAGCGACCGAGCGCGAGCATTTCCGGACGGATTCCTGTGGGGCGCGGCGACGGCGTCCTACCAGATCGAGGGCGCGGTGCGTGAGGGTGGTCGTGGCGAATCGATCTGGGATCGCTTCACTCACACGCCCGGCAAGATCGCGAATGGCGATACCGGCGACGTGGCGGTCGATCACTATCACCGCTGGCCGGAAGATATCCGCATCATGCAGGAGCTCGCGCTCGGCGCCTATCGCTTCTCGATCGCGTGGCCGCGGATCCAGCCGACGGGGCGTGGCGCGGCGAATGCCGAGGGGCTCGACTTCTACGATCGCCTGGTCGATGGGCTCCTCGCGGCGGACATCGAGCCGTGGGTGACCCTCTACCATTGGGATCTGCCGCAGGCGCTGCAGGATGCCGGTGGCGGCTGGGCGCATCGGAGCACGGCCGATGCGTTCGCGGAGTACACGGACATCGTGACGCGGCGCCTCGGTGATCGGGTGAAGCACTGGATCACGATCAACGAGCCGTGGGTCGTCTCGTATCTCGGCTCGCTGATCGGCATCCACGCGCCGGGCAATCACTCGTTGCCGGAGACGCTCGCGGTCGCGCATCATCTGCTGCTCGCGCACGGGCACGCGGCGGATGTCGTGCGGACCAATGTCCGCGACAGTCAGGTCGGGATCACGCTGAACCTCTCGCACGTCTATGCGGAGGGGGATGGCGAGCTCGATCAGCTGGCGGGGAGCGTCGCTGATGGTGCGCTGAACCGGTGGTTCCTCGATCCGGTCTTCGGGCGGGAATATCCGGCGGATCTGGTCGAGCGCTTCGGCGACGCGATGCCGGAGATTCGCCCGGGTGATTTCGACGTGATCGCGCGCGAGACCGACTTCCTCGGCATCAACAGCTACAACCCGATGCACGTGCGGCACGATCCGAATGGACTGCTGGGCGTGTTCGGCGAGGCGCCGGTCGGGGGCGATCGCACGGCGATGGGATGGATCGTGGAGCCGGACGGGCTGCGCGATCTGCTCGTCCGCGTGCACGATGACTACGCGCCGAAGGCGATCGTGATCACGGAGAACGGTTCGGCGTGGAACGATCCGGAGCCGGTCGAGGGGCGCGTTCCTGATCCGGCGCGCATCGACTACCTGCACGGGCATCTGCTTGCGGTGAACGAGGCGATCGCGAAGGGGGCGCCCGTACAGGGGTACTTCGCGTGGTCGCTGCTCGACAACTTCGAGTGGGGTGAGGGGTATGCGAAGCGTTTCGGCATCGTGTATGTGAACTACGACACGCAGGAGCGGACGATCAAGGACTCGGGGCGCTTCTACCGCGAGGTGATCGAGGCGAACGGCGAGAACCTGTAGGCGTATCGGTACGAAGATCCGAGCATCCGTAGAAGATCGGCTCGTCTGACCTGTCGAGCGGAGCCCGATCGTCTGAAACGCCTCCAACAACGACGCGCCTCCCTCACGGGACCGACATTCCTCGACACGTTCAGGATGACCGCCGCGCGGCGAAGCCCGATCGTCGTGCAACGTGTGCCGATGATCGGGCTTCGCCCGATGTGGCAGCCATGAAGGCCACGGCTACGGGTGGGGAAGGGCGTTCTCGTGAGGGAGGTGGCGGCGAGCGCGTTTATTCGACGTGGGCCTCGGCGGGAGGTTCCGCGCACGGCTCGATGTGCCAGATCGTCTCCGCACCACCGTTCCAGATCAGCTCCTCCAGGAACTGCGCCAGCTGAGAAGACTTGACGTAATAGTCGTTCTCGTGCGGGATCACGATCTTCTCGGTCTGGAGACGCGTCACGACGCGGTAGTAGGGGGGACGCAGCGTCTCCGCCTCCTCCAGCTCCTCCGCGTGGCGGTAGTGATAGCGACTCCCCTGCGTCGCGCTCACCCAGTCGACATCCGCCCAGCCACTGCCATCCGGATTGTCCGGAATCCACAGGCTCTGGTATTTCGCTTCGATCTCTTCCGGTGTGTCCAGCGCCATCAGCGCACCTCAAGTCCCCGATACTGGGCTTCGTAATTGATGAGCGGCTCGTCCGTGTCCGGCGGAATCGTCCCCTCGTGGATCGCGCCGACGATCAGCACGTGATCGCCCTCGTCGAGGCGCGTCGTCACCGTGCAGCGCGCCCAGCCGAGCGATCCACGCAGGACCGGCGTGCCGTTTGCCGCGCGATCGAAGGCCACGCCCGTGAAGCGCGCATCCGGCACCGGCGCCCGCCCGGCGAAACGCTCCGAGGTGAACTCCTGCGCGCGGTCGAGGATCGCGATCGCGAGCGATCCCCCCACCGGCAGGAACTCGTGGAACGACGCCTCGCGCGTCATCGCGATCGCGAGCGAGGGCGGATCGAGCGAGACCATCATCAATGAGCTGACCGTTACGCCGCGCAGCGATCCGTCCGGCGTAACCACGGTCACGACCGCGACTCCGCTCGCCCAGCGACGACGTAGCGCACGGGCGAACGCGCCCAGATCCGTCGTCGCATCGACCTCCCCGCTGTCGCGACTCCCGCCGAAGACGATCCCCCCGCCCGAGCGACTCGTCGGCTCCGGGAGATCAGCCATGATTCCGCCGCTCCACGTCATCGAGCACCGAGCGTGCGTACTCGACGATCAGGTCGAACGCATGCTGGTATGCCATCTGGCGCTCCGCCGCCGGGCGATCGCGCACGACGATCGTGAGATCGGGATGCAGCGTGTAGTGCTTCCACGTCTCGGCGGAGGGTTCCATCTGCACGCGGAGCATCGTCGCGATGTCCTCCGGTGTCAGCTGACTCAGCCGCTCCTTGATCTCGGCGAGGGGGAGGCGCGTCTCCTTCAGCTGCTGGATCAGCATCAGGCGCAGCAGGTGATCCGAATCGTACGTCGCCGAGGGGCCGCGCCCGTAGGCTGGCTGCAGCAATCCCTCCGCGATGTAGTAGCGGATCGTGCGCGTCGAGATGCCCGTCTCGCGTTCGAGATCGGCGATCGTGTAGCGCACCGGGCGTGGTCGTTCAAAGCGCGGAATGGAACCGGGAGGAAGGCGTTGATCGGTCACAGGCGTCTTTCCGAAGGGGAGATCCGAGGCGGCATCGGGTCATCGGGCGGGTCCAGGGGGTGGCATGTGCAAGCCGTTCTTCCATACTGTGTTCAAGCATACCGCCTTTGGATGATCGACGTGGATGATCAGGGGAGCTGCATGGACGCACAATCGTTACTCTGGTTCGGGATCGCGGGAGGGGCGGGCTGGTTCGCCCTCACCATCCTGTGGCAGCGCTACGTGAAGCGCACGCGGATGGCCGTGCAGTCACGCGGGTCGTACACCATGTTCGCGATCCTGATGCTGTTCTTCGCGTGCGCCGCCGCCGTCGCGGGGATCATGTCGATCGCCTGAGTGGCGGATGCATCACGCAGGGGACGTCGGGTATCCTCCGGATGGGACCTTTTCGCGTGGATACGCTGCGTTGCGTCCGACCCCCCGTGATGCCGAGGAACACAACGTGGACCGCCTTCGCCCTGTGCAGACTTTCTTCCGCCGCTACGGCACCTTCATCTGGCTGATCATCATGGTGGCGCTCGCCATCTGGGTGGTGACGCGTCAGCGTGACGATCTCGCCGAGACGTGGGATCTGACGATCAATGCAAACCCGTGGTGGATCGTCGCGATCCTCTTCCTCGAGGCGCTCTGCTTCGTGCTGATCTCCGCCGTCTATGGACTCGTCCTGCGCGAGCTCGGGTACAAGCTGAGCCTCTGGCTGATGATCAGCCTGCATCTGCAGCGCGCGGTGATCAACGGGTTGACGCCGCTCGGCGGAGCATCGTCGGTGGTGGTGTTCGTGCATCGGCTGCGGCAGAAGGGCGTGCCGCCCGCTGATTCCCTGCTCGCGACCTTCATCAAGAGTGTCTCCGGGCACGTCGCCTTCCTGATGATCCTCGTGCCGGCGTTGTTCCTCGAGCGCCCGACCACGCTGATGCTCGTCAGCACCGCGTTCGTCGTGACGCTGGTCGTCGGCATGCTGACGTTCCTCGCGCTCGTGATGCAGCGACGGCGCATCCCGCGGCAGGTGACGTCACGCATCCCGCGCAAGGGGCTCCGGGCGATCGCGCAGCTGCGTCGCCATCGGATCGGTCCGCGCGCGCTCGCGTGGCCGATGCTCCTGCTGATCTTCTTCAAGTTCTCGGGAGTTCTGACGCTCTGGTTCTCGCTTCGCGCCGTCGGGTGGGATGGCGGATTCGTCGTACCACTCACCGCCTATGTCATCGGCGTGATTCTTGTGGTGATGGCACCACTCTTCCAGGGACTGGGCATCGTGGATGTCGGGATCGCGGTCGCGCTCGAGCGACTTGGCGTTCCTGCCCCAATCGCGATCAGTTCGACCCTGATTTCGCGCGTGCTGGGATTGTGGCTTCCCCTCGCGATCGGTATCCTGACGCAGTTCATCGAGGCGTACATCGCACGCCGACAGGCCGCGCGGTCGCCGATCCCCGCCGCATGATACGCGACGGATCTCCGGCGACTGAACCTCTTCCCGAGGAGATCCCATCCATGGCGACCCATCACATCGCACCGAGCCGCGAGACGCTGCACGGCACCTTCTCGCGCGATCATGCGCCGATCCTGACGATCGCCCCCGGCGACACGGTGGTCTACACGACGCTCGATGCGTCGTGGACGCTTGCGCCGGGCGCCACGCCGGATGTGCACGGGCCGATCTTCACGCCGCGCGATCCCGAGAGGGACGGCGGCCACGCCCTCTGCGGACCCGTCTTCATCGAGGGCGCACATCCCGGCGGTACGCTCGCGATCGAGATCGGCGAGCTGGTCCCGGGATCATATGGCTGGAACTTCGGCAGCACGAACGCGAACGGCATCAACGAGCGGCTTGGCGTGAGCGGCGAGTCGCTTCGCCTCGCCTGGGACATCGATGTCGAGGCGGGAACCGCGACGAACCAGTTCGGGCAATCGGTGACGCTGAGCCCGTTCTTCGGGGTGATGGGCATGCCGATTGACGAGGACGGCTTCCTCCCGACCGCGCCACCGCGCGTCACCGGCGGCAATATCGACTGCAAGGAGCTCGTCGCGGGGACGACGCTCTTCCTGCCGATCGCGGTCGAGGGAGGCCTCTTCTCGACTGGCGACGCGCACGCACGTCAGGGGGATGGTGAGGTGTCGACGACGGCGATCGAGTGCCCTATGGCCTCCGGATCGCTGACGTTCTCCCTGCGCGACGACCTCTCGCTCACGACGCCGATCGCGTGGACGCCGGATGCCTGGCTGACGTTCGGCTTTCACGAGGACCTCGACGAGGCGACCTTGATCGCCCTGAACGCGATGCTCGATCTGATGGATCGCGAGTTCGGGATCGAGCGACGACAGGCGCTCGCGCTGGCGAGCGTGGTCGTCGATCTGCGCGTCACGCAGATCGTGAACGGCGTGCGGGGCGTGCACGCGGTGCTGCGTCATGTCGATGTCGCGGGGCTCATTCGGGCCGACGATTGACGTTCGTTGACATCTGGCACGCGTGCGCGGTGTATGGTGACCGCAAGAAACCGGATCGTGTTCCCTCGCGTATGCGAGAATGATGCGATGCACGTGAATGTGCATGGGGTAGGAGTACGCTGAGTCCTGATTCATGTTTTCCCGAGGTGCTCGATCCCGCATGGCCTATCTCAAACCTGGGTTTTCGTTTCTTCAGCGGTACGGCGCCACTATCTGGCTGTCGCTCCTCATTCCGCTTCTGATCTGGTTTGGCATTCGGCAACGACATGATCTCGCCCGAACGTGGGATCTCACGTTGCGCGCCAATCCCGGTTGGTTGCTGAGCGTCTTCTTCCTGGAGATTGTCGGCTTCGTGCTGGTGGCGGTGGTGTACCGCATCCTGCTGCGGCATCTCGGTCACGTCGTCAAGCTCAGCGTGATGGTCAAGCTGCACCTGCAGCGCGTCGTGATTGGTGCCGTCGCCCCGATGGGCGGACCGTCGTCCGTGGTCGTCTTCGTGCATCGGTTGCGTCAGCGCGGCATCCAGCCGAGCGATTCGCTGCTCGCGGC